>Ga0334893_1002588_pt1 | contig 13213 bp, 13 predicted proteins | sample GraSluR3_MG_5_FD_207218 | JGI IMG/M metagenome (GOLD analysis project Ga0334893, IMG submission 207218) | Sludge microbial communities from methane-producing bioreactor in Wageningen University, Netherlands - Granular Sludge_09_05-R3 | ecosystem: Engineered > Bioreactor > Anaerobic >...
TAACTATTGATACATCGTTGGATATTTCTGCTTTCGTTTTTTACAATCATACATGCGGATACTTTCATTTTGAGCCTCAATTCTAATGGATAATGTTTAACACAAATTATATTTTATATTATTTACTATCGGCAAATTATATTAATATTCTACCTAAATCAACAAATTGTTTCAATGCTTTTAATCATTTGAATATTTCACTACTGCTTTTATAACAGAAAAATCCCATAAATGGGGTTCCTCATTGTAGAGAAATTAACTTAGCAATAGAATGCCTGTTATTTGTATTACAATAGAAACCTACAATACAAGATTTTTGATATTCTTATATAATCAATTTATTTTAAAAATTAGACGAGCTGATATTGGTAGAAGATAATAGACAGAAATACCGTGAATAGCAGTGCTTCATCGTTGTTCGACTTTAGCAATCAATGCCTCTATTCTCTTCTTCATATCATATTCCTTTTCACAAATCCATTTAAGATACTGAATAAATTCATTTTGATTGATTTTATCGGAAGAATGCAGTCCCTTCTCAAAAGCATCGATGCTTTCTTTATATGCTTTTATGTGGTAATAGCAAAACCCCAATTTGAAATTTAATTTTGTTTTTATACTATTGTTTTCTTGCTTTAAAATAGCCTTTTTATAAAAATCTATTGCAGGTTCATAGCATTTATTGTCCTTAAGTATATCTCCGATAACTTCAAATGATTCCCTCACTAAGATTGGAGTTTTTCCCATAAAATTATTAAAAAATTGCTTATTTTCAAATGTAAACAGCTCTCTCAGTAGATTTTGACAGCATTTGATTTCTTCTTCTGTAAAAAATTGAATGTCTTTAACGTTAAAATATACATCTAAAATGTTCTGATATTTATGACTTAGCACCTGCTTGTTCTTATTATACCAATCCAAATGATTTCCGCAGACAAGAGAAATAACAATATACCGCTCATTCTCGGCATTCTTGTCTTTTATATAACAGGATAACGATGTCCGAAGGGCTTTAATACTATCTCCTTTTAGAAGTAAAGCTATTGACATGAGACTGCCGTAATCATCATATTTCCATTTCCAATTCTTTATAAAGTAATAAAAAAATGGGATGGTCATTTTATTTTTTGCCAGATGAATAGAAATGAATTCAATATCTTCGAATTCCTTTAGATCATAAATACCATTTAGTATAGATATTATTTCAGCCGGGTTTTTCTCCTTTATTTCGGCAAGAACCCTGTTAAATGATTTTGCATTGTACTTGTATGCATTCAGTGACTCATAATAATATTTCAGCGCCAAATCAGAGTCCCCTTTTAAATAATAAATTTCACCGGTTTTATAGAGCACATCATCCATTGTCCTCTGAAAATTGTTGGTATGAAAATGCTTATATTTCTCTTGAAGCTCAATGGCGCAGATGAAACTGGTCAGCGCTTCATCCAGTTTTCCCATGCTTAAGTAAAAGTCTGCTTCATTTCTTTTTAACTCAGGGTGGAAAGGAACCATTTCCAAACTCTCGGTAATAACCTCATAAATATCTTCTTGCGTGTAGTAATTTTTCAAAAATAGCATGGAAAAAATTTTAAATGTATATATCCTAAATACATGGGGATGTGTCTGAATCAATTCGGCATAATCCGAGCATTTTGAAAATTGGTCCGCGTATTCTATCGCATTGTCATATTTTTCCAAAGAAAAGCAAGTTTCCGCCAGATAGAAATAAACTAATGAATCTGTTTCATCTGAATTCATTTCGGTTTCAAGTATCTTCAGGTTTCTTTCCAATTTATTTTTGATAATATGAGATGAATAACCTGTATGATGAATAAGAATGCTATTAGATCGATAAACCTTTAAAAATTCGCCTTTTCTTTTAGGTGCCTCATGAATCTTTCCAACAAATCGAATATCTTTTCTGTTTCTTGATATTCTTATAGTCGGTGCTACTTCTATGATTCTGCTATCGTATAAATTAATATTATAAATTGGGCATTCTACCGCATCGTATTTTTGATTACAATCAATTTTTCGCAGGACTCTTTCTAACTCAGAAAGAGAAGACTCAACAAAGTATTCATCTGCATCAAGGAAAATAACCCAATCTCCTGTGACCTGTTCTAAAGCATAATTTTTAGCTGCCGAAAAATCATTATCCCACGGTCTGAATAACACTTTTGCACCAAGACCTTGTGCTATCTCTACCGTATTATCCGTAGAACCCGTATCCACTACAACAATTTCATCAACGATTTCTTTGTAACTAATGATACACTTTTCTATATTCTTGCTTTCGTTTTTTACAATCATACATGCGGATACTTTCATTTTATACCTCGATTCTAATGGATGATTTTTCTATTTATACTATTCGATATCGGCAAATTATATAATTATTCTACCGAAACAGACAAATTGTTTCAATGATTTTAATATGGTTGAATAAGATTAAGTATAAGTAGCGATCGCCGCGCTTTGCTGGCGATGACAAAAAGAAAAAACCCCTCGGAGGGGTTTTAAAAGAAAATTTTCTTATTGTAATAGTGATAATACGGACTGCGGTACTTGGTTGGCCTGAGCCAGCATGGCAGTTGCAGCCTGAGTGATGATATTGTACTTGGTGTACTCTGTCATTTCTTTTGCCATGTCCACATCTCTGATACGGGATTCGGAAGCCTGTAAGTTTTCAGTTGTTGCTTCAAGATTGTTCAAAGTATGTTCCAGACGATTTTGTTGTGACCCGTAAGTTGCTCTTTGCTCATTGACTTCATCAATAGCATCATCAAGCTGTTCTTTTGTCATGCCTGAACCTGCAGTTGTCAATGCTTCCAGGCTTGTTTTTGATGCTGCAGATATAGTAAGTGAAGTAGAGGCATCATCGGAAATAACAATGTCAACGTTTTCAGTAAATACATTTTTGCCGTTAAACTCTGTATTTTCTAAAATATTGTCAATTTCGTCACATAGTGCATCAATTTCAAGTTTTATATTCTTAACGTCTGTAGATGTGTCATAGGTTTCATTTGCTTTTTGAACCAATAATTCTTCCATTCTTGTAAGCATATCGCTGACTTCTGTCAATGCACCTTCTGCAGTCTGAAGATATGAAATACCGTCTTCCGCATTCTGTGCTGCTTGTTCCAGACCTCTAATCTGTGCTCTCATTTTTTCAGAGATTGCAAGACCTGCCGCATCATCAGCGGCTCTGTTAATCTTATAACCGGATGATAGCTTTTCCAAAGCTCTTGCCTGTGAATTTGTTGCTCCAGCTAATTTGTTGTAAGTATTCATAGCTGAAATATTATGCATTATCCTCATATTCTTTTCCTCCTTGAAAATAGTTTGGTATCCTTACCATTGATTTGTGATTTGTGAGGGCCCTCACATTATTATTTATCGGATGGATAAATCATTATTTAATAGTTTCATAGAAATTTTTTCAAATTTTTTACTTATTCTTTCTGTATGTTATACTAAAATGTGAATAAAAGTGTAAGTGTGAGATCGCCACGCATCAGCTCGTGATGACACTAAAGTGGAAGTAAAAGTGGAAGTAAAAGTTAAGGGGGTATATATGAATAGTATTGCACTTGTTATGATTGTTAAAAATGAAGAAAAGTTCCTTTCCAGATGTCTTGAAAGTGTAAAACCTTATTTGGATGATATCATCGTGCTTGATACCGGTTCTGAAGATCAGACCCAAGATATTGCACGGTCACACGGCGCAAGAATATTTGAAGCAAAATGGCAGGATGATTTTGCCTATGCGCGAAACACTGCCTTAAGTCACTCGAAATGCGATTTTAACCTTGTTCTTGATGCAGACGAATTTATTGTAAAGTGGGATAAAGAAGCTGTCTCAGCTTTTATGGATAAACAAGAAATTGGAAAAATCAAAATTATAAGCCATTTCAGTTCATCTGACGGTACGGATACGGCATGGAGTTACATATCCAGACTGTTTCCCAACGGGATATCTTATAAAGGCATTATCCATGAACAGCTTGATTCCCACCTGCCCAGAGAAATTATCCCTATAGAAGTCAATCACGATGGGTATCATCGGGAAGCAACAGAAAAAAATAAAAGCAGCCGAAATATTCCTTTGCTCAAAAAAGCTCTTTCCCAAGATCCGAAAAATACTTATTACAGATATAAACTATCAATGGATTATAAAGGGATTGGCAACTATCAGGCTGCATGCGGACATATGAATAAAGCCTATGCTTCAGTAGACAGGAATTCTACTATTTACAGTTCTCTCGTTGTGGATTATATTTATCTTCTAATGAACATCAAAGACTATGAATCAGCATTAAAGATTATTGAGAAGGAACAAAACTATATTGGTAATAGTTCCGGTTTTTATTTTGTTTCAGGTCTGCTTTACGTCAAACTAATTCTGTCGGATGTAAAAAAATACATTAATTATTTTAATAGAATAGAAAGTTCTTTTATCAAATGCCTGCAAATCGGCGAGGATACCGGTGACGGCGGTGTTGTGGGAACCGGCAGCTTTGCAGCCCTATACAACCTTGGAGTTTTTTATGAAATGACCAAAAAAATTCCGGAGGCAATAGAATGCTATGAAAAAGCAGCCACATATGAGTATGCACCTGCTATTGAGCGATTAAAAAAATTAAGAAGTTAGTAAAGTGGAAGAGGTTGGAGGTTAGGGATTATTGGTCGTCAGAAAGTTTTTTCAATTCCGACAAACGATTCAGGGAAATTCGGGATGCTTCCCGATTTTCCTCGCTAATCTCATTATAGACCTCTTCTCTGTGAATTTTGATATTCTCAGGTGCATCAATGCCAATCTTGACCTTACCGTCTTCACACTGCAAGATGCTGACTTTTATCCGGCTGCCAATCATAATACTTTCATTTGTGCGTCGTGATAATACTAACATACATCATCACCTTCTTTTTTAACAAAAAGGCGGTGTTTCGTCTTGTATTTCTCTTCCTGAAGCACGATTTGCAAGCCTTCCCTGGTCTCGGCATTCATCAAGATGGGCGCCAGCAAATTGGCCGTCCATTCCGATACTTCATCCATAATGCTCACGATATTGAAAACCGCTACTTTCTCAATGTTGTCGATGTGGATGGTCTCCAATTCTTCATCAGATATATCCATTTCATAATCCGAATAGAAATCCCAAGGCTTTATCAATAAAAAACATATGTGTGCTTCATCAGGACTTTGCAAAATGTAAAATTTAGGATTGTCCGGCATTTGAAACAACATGTATTGCTTATATTCTTCCAGCCCCAATATTCCTTCCGGAAAAGTAATCATGTTTTGGGAGTCTATTTCCATTTCACCAAAGTATTTGGTCTGAATTTTCATATATTCACCACCTTGTTTAAGATTAGGATAAAGGAAAAAAACGACGAGAGCGTCGTTCACTATAACCGGACACTTAATGAGCATCCCTACACCTTAAACTACCTGAAATCCGAAACCTGAAACCAGACTCTTTAATAGATTGACACGTCGCAGGCTCCTCGCAATGACACCATCTAATATGCCGGCAGTATTGATGCAATTTATAAGGCGAACATGAATCAACACTACGATAACATACATACATAATGAGATTGTTGGAAAAGCCTACAATCTCCAGGCTTTTGAAAAATTCAAAGTTCAACTTCGAACCATATACTAATAAATATATTTAACTACCTTAAATAGTCTAATAATGTGGGCTGGAGGATATGTCCTCCTATTGACAGAGTAGCATCATATACTGCTTTCATGGCACTATGTTCCACTGTTTTTTCTGCCAAATCTATATCCTTTATACTTGAAAGTATCTCCGTCATGTTCAATGTATCCGCTTTATTCTTCTCCTTGGCTGATTCCATTCTGTTAGTTTTTGCTCCGACTTCGGAAGCCAGCGCCAGGTAAGCATCCATTTGTTCTTCTATTTCTTTTGCGTATGTTGCAAGCGTCGAGGAATCTCCTGTAGTCAATGCATCATAAACTTTTTGAAATGTCTCACCGATACTAACATTTCCCGTAGGATTTAAAAAGTCCTCAGCATCTATATTAATACTCACTGTAACGCCGGGAGATATCTCTGTCAAAATATCTCCTGTAATTCCTCCTGAATACACGATTTCTTTACCGGCGTTCACTTCAAAAGGTGATTCGATGGTATTGTGCCCTGCAAAAATATACCTTCCCTGATAGGATGTATTCCCATACTGGGTCACTTCATTTATGATTTCTGAAATCTCATCTGCAATCATGATTAACTGGGATTCTGAATAAGTCTCACTTGATCCTTGCGTCACAAGCTCCTGTACACGCTGCACAGCCGATACGGTGCTTCGTATGGCAGTATCCGTAGCATCCAGCCAACCGAGAGAATTATCAATATTGGATAAATATTGATCACTTTTTTTAAGGGCTGAATTCATCCGCATGATGCGGGTAATCTCATAAGGATTGTCGGAAGGCTTCAATATTTCAGAAAAGCCGGTTATCTGCTCTTGGCTTTTCTGCATAGTAGCAAGATTTTTATTCAAGTTTGACAGGTAATTATCCGTCAACATTTTATGAGTGACTCTCATTCTCAAAACTCCTTCCTAAATTATACCATATTCAGAACAGTATCCAACATTCTTGTCAAAGTGCTAATAACCTTTGAATTTGCTGCATATAAATCAGAATATTTTATAAGATTAATGGTCTCCTCGTCAATGGAAACACCGGAAATAGATTCCTCACGTTCTTCCAGTGCCGATACAAGTGCTTCCTGAGTAATGACACCATTTGAAGCCCTTTGAGTATCCGAACCGACTGTAGCCACTATATCAGCATAGAATCCTCCGAAGCTTCTGCCTGCCGGGTCTGATGAAAGTGTAAACCCGGAGTTATCATAATTATTACTAAGGTAATTTTCAAGGTTTGCCTCAGAAACATCCGTAGGCAGTCTTATTTCATTCAGCTTAGAAATAAGTAATGCTCTGGCCCCGTCTCCTGATGAAGTTGTGAAAGAACCCGCTTCTATCAAAGTAATATCATCCTGTATATCGGGATTTACCTTTATATCCGCTGCCGTAAAGTCTGAGTTGGTATCAAAAAGCGGCGTACCGGCGGTGTCCCCATCTGTAAGGATATAATTCACAGTAAATGCTACGGAAAATGCCAAATCATCCAGCTGTGATGCGTATCCTTCCAATTTTGCAAGGGCTTCCATATTTCCGGCAAGCCCTCCTTCTTTCAATTCTGCTTTTGTTAATGACGGGATATCTGTATTATCTGCATCATACTCCGCCCATTCGTGAGTTTCGACGTAAACCACATCCCCTGCCGAAAAATCATATGTTCCTGTTCCTATGGTAATTTCAACAGGATTGGAAGTATCTCCGTCTCTGTAAATAGTGATGGTCTGATTGGTTCCATCGTCTTTTATGCTACCTATGACCGACATCTTCAATGCCGGTTCTTCTTTTGTTTCATATCCTAAAAGGGTTTCCCCTGTATCTGCATCTGTTAACATTACTTTGGAGTTTTCATCATAATCCACATTGATGTTCACAATAGCCGAAAGCTTGTCCAGAAGTACTCCTCGCTGGTCTTCCAGACTATTGGGTTCAAGACCTTTTAAGTTCATTTTATAAATCTGATCATTTAATTCTCTAATATCATTAATCAGAGAATTAGCCTCTTTTGTCTTACTGGCAATAAGAGCTGTAGTATCCGCCTTCAATGTATCGGTTTGAGATGCCATCTGATTCAGCATGCTCGTAAAGGTTTCCGTAGCCTGCAGTACAATGGTACGCCCATTGGTACCTTCCGGACTTTCAGCCAAATCGGACCATGCCGTCCACATTTCCGTTAAAGCATTATTTAATCCCGTTTCTTCAGCATCGAAGATTATTTCGGCCTGTTCCAGTACATATTGTGCAGATTTATAAGAGCCATAAGATGCGTATTCATGCCAAATCTGGGCATCCAGATATTTATCCCGTACTCTTTCTATATTGGTTACATCGACTCCTGTACCAATTTGAAAATTAGAAAATGAATAAGGCATAGATTCCTGCAATATGACTCTTTGCCTCGAATACCCCTGACTCGCTGCATTTGCTATATTGTTACTGGCCGTTTGAGTAGCTAATGAATTGGCCTGCAAACCTTTAATAGCCGTATTATATGTTGAAAAAATACCCGGCATGGGATCACCCCTTCTCAGACAGACTGATCTATTGAAGTTTTAACTTTTTCGTTGCTTTCGATTTTACCATTATCACCATAAATGCTTCCCGATTTTTTTATTGCTTGCTGTATGACATACATCATAGTGTTCTGATAGGCTATGCTTTGTTGAGTCAATATAAGATTAATCTCCTGGTACTCACATATTTCCTTGTGAATCGCTTTTATATCACTTATCTGCGTTTGTATCTGATACTTCTGCTCTTTGGGAAGATCCATCTCGCTGACTTTGGTCTCTCCATATTTCGTTAAATAAGTCGTCTTTATTAAATCTAATGCTTCTATCAAAGCTGTTTTTGTCTTTAATATTTCAGATAAAGCTTCACCATCATTTTTTATCAGAGCTTTTTTTTCATCTATTACAGCATTTTTTATTTTATGTAATATTTCACTTTGCTGTGTTATAATATCCTGAATATCCATGCTGTACACTCCCATAATTATTCTTTCATTTTTTTAATAATATTGTCTGCCAGTTCTTCAGATGAAATGGGATAGGTCCCTGAATGAATAGCATCCCTGATTCTTTTAACACGGTCTATATTGATTTCCGAATCTTTCATCTTATCGAAATACATCTTAATTTCTTTTGAAGAATTTGAAATCTCGATTCTGTCTTTTCCAAAAGACTCAAAAGCCTCCGAAGATTTATTCACAGTGCTTTCTTTGTTTTTGTTATACGATTTTTCCAAATATTGACTATATCCCGAATGATTGACTTTCATCTTATCACCACCAATAATTCTATATTAAACTACATTTCTTATATCGGCATATCCGGAATAAACTTTAGCTATTTGGAAAATTTATTTTAATGTTTCCACTCGTTCTTTTGTGCTTACAATAGAATTAATCCTTATTCCGAATTTTTCTTCCAAAACAACCACTTCTCCCTGTGCTATCAGCTTTCCGTTAACATATATATCCAGCGGCTCTTCCGCATACTTGTTCAATTCTACAATAGACCCAGGCTCCAGCGCCAGCACCTCTTTTATAGATTTTTGAGCTCGCCCTAATACAACACTCAATTCCAATGGCACATCCAGTATTAAGTCGATATTTCTTGTTTGTGTATTTTGGTTTATTTCTTTAAGGGGAACAAATTCGGGTTTTTGAATTTTAACTTCTTTCTTTTCCGGTTGCTCTTTGGCTTCCTGTTTTGGAGGTTCTACTTTTTCCACTTGTTTTTCTTTTTCGTTTTGAAGTTTGCTTTCATCCTGAGAAACAGGTTCATTTTCCGGCGAAATAGTACCCAGCATTGTCTGAGAGATTTGTTTTGCAGTTTCCAGTGCATATAACTGCATTATCTCACTATCTATTAATCCTTCAATTGTCATTTTAAATACAATACAGGCAACATTTGCTTCTCCGGGAATTCCTTTTATTTCTACTTGATTAGATAAGTCCGCCACCTGAACCGACGGCGGATCAATATCGATTCTCTTACTAAGCATAGTAGATACGGCAGTAGAAGCAGACCCAATCATCTGGTTCATAGCTTCGGATACTGCACTTAATTCCATTTCAGAAAGTGTTTCTTCATTGTATTCCGATCCGTCTTTCCCCATCATGAGGCTCGCAATAATAGAGGCATCTTTTATTGACATCATAAGCACATTCGTACCGTGAAGACCATCATCAAACTGAACCTGCAGAATGACATAAGGAACTTTAGATGAATTTATGATTTCATTAAAAGTTGTCACTTCAACTCTTGGTGTTGTAATATTTACTTGATGATTCAGAAGTGTAGATAATGTTGTTGCAGATGTAGACATGGAAATATTACCGACTTCTCCTAAAATATCTTTCTCTGAATCCGACAACTGATTTGTTGCTTCTCCATTGATGCTTTCGTTTTTTTGTAACAAAGAATCTATCTCTTCCTGAGATAAAAATTTATCACTCATTTTCTTCTGCATCCTTTCCAATGTCACCTACAACCTGAATAGCGAGCTTGCTGTCATATAAACCAGGTTGCACGTAAAATTTTTGTTTGTTTTCTATTAATAATTTCATAGGCTGGTTCAATTTCAAATCCAACTCTACTATATCTCCCACATCCAGTTCGACAAAATCACTTACCGTTATATCTGTTTTTCCCAAAAGAACACTGGTATCTACTCTTGTCCTATTTAAAACCTGTTCAATATCTTCTTTATATTCAAAGGATGGGTTTTTTGTTTTCATAATGTCATAATTCTTCGCATGAAGTTCATCAGCTATTCTTTCAATGGTTCTATAAGGGATACACATATTCACAAAAGAGTCTTCCTCGATAACTTGTACTTTAAACGTCATCAAAACAACCGTTTCATTATGAGGAAGTGTCTGCTGCAACAAAGGATTTGTTTCAACTGCCTCAAGTGAAGGTGATAATTCAATCACATCTGCCCATACGGTTTTTAAGTTCTCGATCATTCCTTTGAGCATTTCCTTTGTCATCATCATTTCAATGTCAGTAAACTCACGGGCATCATATCGATGTACCATATCACCGCCAAAGTATAGATCAATCATATTAAAACAAAATTGGGGATTAAGCTCCAGTATATTAATTCCATTCAAAGGCTCGCAGGTAAATATACCCATAACAGTCGGATTAGGAATAGATCTTATAAATTCTCCAAAGGTAACTTGTTCTATAGATACTATGGTTAGTTTTACATTGTTTCTGACCTGATTGGATAATATATTCGATACGATGCGAGCATAATTTTCATGGATTCCTCTAAGCGTCTGAATCTGATCCTTCGCTAATTTATTTGGTTTGCTGAAATCATAGACTTTTACATTTTGACGATTCTGCTCCTGTTCCAGTTCGATTGCATCCAATTCACCGTCTGATAAAGCGTTTATCAGCGAATCTATTTCGTCCTGAGAAAGAACATTCTTCATTCAATCACCCCATTATAAGGATTTTGCAATTTATAAACCCAATGCTTTTCCTATAGCTTCCATTACCCTTTCCGCATTAAATGGTTTTACAATAAAGTCAACCGCACCTGACTTGATTGCATCCATAACCATAGCTTGCTGACCCATAGCACTACACATGATAATCTTTGCATCCGGATCATGATTTCGGATTTCCTTAAGTGCTTCAATGCCATTCATTTCGGGCATGGTGATATCCATAGTCACAATATCAGGTATCGTTGCTTTATATTGTTCTATCGCAACTATTCCGTTTTCTGCTTCTGCCACAACTTCAAATCCATTTTTCTCCAAAATATCTTTGACCATCATCCTCATAAAAACTGCATCATCCACTATCATTGCTTTCTTCGACATAATGAACCTCCTTAAGTTTATTGCACAAGTATTTTGTTAAACTATAATATACATCATTTTAATCATTTTCATTGATTGTTTCTAAAATGACTTCCGGCAATTGCTGCAATGAATATTGTTTTTCAACTGCGCCTATTTCAAAAGCCACTTTCGGCATTCCATAAACAATACTTGATTCTTCATTCTGTCCAAACGTTCGTGCGCCTGCTTTTCTCATGTTAAGCAATCCATCGGCTCCATCCCTTCCCATTCCTGTAAGTATAACTCCTATCGCATTTTTCCCTAATTGTTGGGCAACAGAGTGGAAAAGCACGTCGACCGAAGGACAGTGTCCGTTGACCTTATTAAACTCCGTTCCTTTCTCTGTTTCAATAAATAATCCTGAATTAGTTTTTCTAACACTCATATGAAAACCCCCAGGTGCAATAATTACACGTCCAGGAAGTATCTCATCTCCATTTTCAGCTTCCTTGACTTCAAGATTTGAATTGCTATCAAGTCTTTCTGCATACAGCTTTGTGAAAACCGGCGGCATATGCTGCACTATAACAATACCCGGAATATGCTTCGGAAGAACTTTAATAATGTCATAAAGGGCATTGGTTCCTCCGGTAGATGCTCCAATGGCAATAACACTGTCCCTGAAGCTCCGGGCACTTTTTGCTACTGTGCCGGACTTTTTGATGATTCTCCTGTTGTTTCCAACTTTCGCAGTGGCTGCAATTTTAATCTTTATAATTAAATCATTTATAAAGCTATCAAGTTTCGTGTTCAGTCCCGGCTTCGTCACATAATCCACAGCTCCGGCATTTAATGCATCAAAGACTTTCTCACTAACGGCGCTAACTACAATCACCGGCAATGGATATTGGGGCATCAGTCGTTTTAAAAAATCAATACCATTCATTTTGGGCATTTCAACATCTAACGTAACAACATCCGGCTGAAAATTTATAATCATATCTCTTGCTTCATAAACATCTCCTGCTTTTCCAATTATCTCTATATACGGATCTTCCGAAAGCTTTCTTGCAAAAGTCTCTCTAAAAACCAAAGAATCATCTACGACAAGCACTTTTATAGTCCTTTTCTCCATACGTTCTATTCCTTTCTATAAATTGCAGGCTGTAAATATTTATACTGGGAACTATTCCTGTCAATACTTTCCGAATGACCGATAAACAAATATCCACCAGGTTCTGTAAATTTATAGAATTTATTGACCAGCTCATTTTTTGTCTGATTATCAAAATAAATCATTACGTTTCGGCAAAATATAACATGAAATTTTCTCTTGAAAGGAAATTCATTCATTAGATTAAAACGCTTTAGCAATACATCTCTTTTAATGTCTTCTGTCACAGCAACATGGTCTTCATCATATTTCTTAAAATACTTTTTTTTCCATAAGTCTGGAATTTTTTCTATAGATTCTTTTGGATAAACAGCATTTTTAGCTTTAATCAAAGACTTGGTAGAAATATCTGTTGCTAACAAACTGGTATCCCACTGTCGATTTTGATCTCCGAAAAAATCTCTAATAATCATTTGAAGTGCATAGGGTTCTTCTCCTGAAGAACATCCGGCGCTCCATATCCTTAAATCCCTTAAATCCTTCTCTTTTTCTTTTATATAAGGAAGTACCTCTCTCTTCAAAAAATCAAAATGCTTTTCTTCTCTATAGAA
>Ga0334893_1002611_pt1 | contig 13090 bp, 11 predicted proteins | sample GraSluR3_MG_5_FD_207218 | JGI IMG/M metagenome (GOLD analysis project Ga0334893, IMG submission 207218) | Sludge microbial communities from methane-producing bioreactor in Wageningen University, Netherlands - Granular Sludge_09_05-R3 | ecosystem: Engineered > Bioreactor > Anaerobic >...
TGAATGAATTTTGTTACAAAACAAATAGACGATATTTTGGAGCGAATCTATTTGATAGACTACTAGTTGCAGCTGTCGAAGATACTTGGTATGGAAAACTTAGGTACAATTACGGATAATCATATTATCTAATATTACTGGACAATAGTCTTTTTTGATAAAATTTTTAGTTGATGATTACCTAAAAAATACTATAAAGTATAACTTATTGAATATTTTTTTGAACAATAAATAAAGCACAGCCCCCAACAAAGGGTGCAAAAAATGCTGGTTTCATGCCGATTAGCAAGCTAATCTCCTCTTGCGAGACTTCGTCTCGGGGGATTAGGACGCTGTCCCAATCCCAGCACTTTTCACACCCCCAACCGTTAGCAACAAGTGTTCGACGAAACGGAAACGGGTATTACGCTTTGAAAAAGAACAATTTAGCTCTTTGAAAAAATATAAAGTAGAGATAACAATTTTAATCTTCCGACACACTTAAAAGAATTTATTAGATTACCCCACGCACACTCAGGCACATTTGGCTGCCCCAACACACAGGCAAACTCTTAGCAGCCAAAAGAGCCTTCGTTTTGCCAACGCTAAGAAACGTTTATTTAAAATAAAAATTAATTATGGTACTGTATTTGTGGATTAAAAAATTGAATATCTTAACTTTAATTAATTCTTAAATATAGTTGAACACTTTATTTCTATGAATAAAAAACTACTCTTTATTCTTATTCTAATTTGCACTATTTCATTTGAAAATTCCGCTCAAACTCTTGATGAAATAAGAACATCAGGGAAATATAATTGGGGTATTGGAGTAGGTTCAAATTATAATCTCGCCAGAAGGAATGCACTAGAAAGTTTAACAGAAAGCATTTCAATACATATTAAAAGTGAATTTGAGCAAATTGTTAAAGAAACCAATGATGATGTTGAGGAATATTCTAAAAGCGTTATAACAAGTTACTCTTCAGCAGTAATAAACCAGTACGAGGAAAGAGTACTAAAAGAGGAAGGTGGTAGTGTTGAAGTTCTTGTTTTTATTACAAAAGAGAATCTACAAAAAGTATTTAAGCAACGTGAACAAATAATTGGAGATTTTATAGCTCAAGGAGTAAGAGCCGAAAATGAATTAAGAATTGCTGATGCCTTACGATACTATTACTGGGCACTAGTTCTAAGTCGAAGCCATCCCGAAAACTCAAAATTACGCCATGACTTTTGCGGTAGTTTTGACGAACCTGTTATGATTGGCTTGTTCGACAGAATAAACAGAATCTTCTCAATGCTCAGTTTTAAAATTACCTCGATTAATGAAAGTAAAGAAACCCCTCAGAAACAAATCTTCTTTTCAATAAATTTCCAAAACAAACCAGTCAACAATCTAGATTACACTTACTGGATTGGTGATGGATATTCTAATCTTGTAAGTATTCGCGATGGCAGAGGAATTGCAATACTTGAAGGGCAAGCATCAAAAGAATTTGAAAGTTTAAGAATAAGGATTGAATACCAATATACAAATAAAGCCCACCTTGAACCCGAAGTAAAACTAATGATGGAGAGCGTTGTTATACCATACTTTGAAAGGGCAGAGATAAGAATGCCCCTTGCAGAAGTAGTTCAAGAAAAGGCTATCTCAAATGAAATCAGGGGCTTTACATTTATTGAATCGAATATGCCTGGGTATTCAACCTATCAAAATGTAGTTGAGCAGATTAACGCAGCAATAAGAACAAGAAACCACCAAATTGTTAAGCCATTATTTACTTCGGAAGGTTTTGAAATATATAATAAACTCATTGCCAATGGACGAGTAACTTTACTTGACCAGCAATCTGATACGCTAAGCATCATCAGCTTTAACAATGAAACAATGGTGCGCTCAATACCAATGCTTTTCTCTTTTCACAATAACCGTGAGGAGTTTATTGAAAATGTAGTTTTTACTTTTGACGAGAAAGGGAAAATCAACAACCTTTCTTTTGCTCTAGGTCAAATTGCCATTAATGATATTCTGCAAAAACCAACAGGATTTGGTTCTCTTGAAGAGAAATATTTCCTAATTCAATTTATGGAAAACTATAAAACTGCCTACTCGCTTAAAAGGATTGATTATCTCGAGGCAATTTTTGATGAGAACGCACTTATCATTGTGGGTAATGTTGTAAAAACTGCCGAAGAACCCAACGATAGAATTAATTTAATGTATGGTAACCTTTCCAATGAGCAGATTGAGTATATTATCCTTTCAAAATCGGAGTATATGGAACGGATGAAAAGAGTTTTCGGCAGAAATGAATTCATAAACATACATTTTGAGGATAACCAGATTCGTAAAACACAGCGAGACGATAAGATTTACGGAATTCAAATTGCGCAGTATTACCATTCGTCAACCTATGCTGACAAGGGATATCTTTTCTTGATGATTGATTTAAACGACACCCTACAACCCAAAATATACGTTAGATCATGGCAGCCACATAAAAACCCTGATGGTAGCATTTTTGGGCTGGAGAATTTTAGGTTTTAACACACATATTTCCCATGAAACAACCTATAATAAGCGTACTATTAATTTTCAGCACAATAACCCTATTTGCCCAAGAGTTCGAAGTGCGAGAGTTTAAAGCCGTACCCAACGACATGGCAGCTCGTAGATACGAGAAGCGCACTGTTAACGATGAACCCAGCGCCCTAATAAAAATTACAACAAATATCAAGGGTATGCAGTTCGAATCCAACGTAGGCATTGTGGAGGTGGAGCATAAGGGCGATGGCTACTGGCTGTACGTGGTTCCACGCGAAAGACGCATAAGGCTAATGTCAATTGGCTTTATATCCCTGGAAGTGGATATGCCTGAACCTGCACAACCGCTTATGGTTTATCATCTAGTCGTTGCCCCCAAAGGTGTTTATCACACATCCGATTTGGTGAGGGTTACTTTTCGAATGAATCAGAGCAATGTATATGTTCAATCAGGCGAGAGTGCGCCTGTACTTTCATCTAGCAATAATGCTGTTTTTAATGTCCCCAAAGGTGAACGAACATTTCGTTTCATAAAGGATGGTTTTTTTGAGGAAGAAAAAACGATAAATGCTGAAAAAGAAGAAGTTATTGAGATTACCTTAAAACAAGGAGACTCATCTACGAAATTAGCCTTAAGTGGGCATATTATTGTAACCAGCGAACCCTCTGGGGCTGAAATTTATCTTAACGAGCAAAGAGTTGGTAGTACTAACTACCAAAACAGGCATTTGGCTGGAAAATATACGCTTAGGTTGCAACATCCAAACTATTACGAACACGTAGAGCAATTCGAATTAAAGGAAGGAACAACAGTAGAAATACCTAAAGTTAACTTAAAACCTCGTTTTGGTTACTGGCAAGTAAACTCAACCCCCTCTGGTGCAGACGTTTTACTAAACGGGAGAAGCATCGGACTAACACCCATAAAGAAACAGGTTATTCAAAGCGGGTTTCACGAGGTAACATTACGTAAAACCAACTACCATGAACATAAAGAATCGCTTAAAATATCTGATGGCGATGATAAAAATCTAAACATCGCACTTAATGAAGCTTTTGGCGACTTGCAGATTACATCTGAACCCTCTGATGCAAGGGTTTTTATTGACAACAAGGAGGTGGGTAAAACTCCTTATCGTAATCCACAAATGCCATCGGGAACATACAGCATTAGGATTACAAAAGAACTTTATGCCGATGCAAACGAAGTGATTACAATAGTTGATGGGAAGAAAACAGAGATATATATTGCTCTAACAAAAAACTACGGCACACTAAAAATCAATTCACAAGGCTCACAAATATCTATTAACGGTAAAACCTTTGCCACCAATAACTATTCAGCAAATTTAGCACCTGGTGAATATAGGGTAAAAGCAACCAAGGAAAAGCATAGGGACGAAGAAAAAACAGTTTTTATAATGCTGGGGCAAACCGAAGACATTACACTTACACCCAAACCAAGACAAGGTGCAGTAAGCATAACTACCACCCCCTTTGAAACAAGAGGAGCAGAAATATTCATAGATGGCATTAAGCAGAAGCACACCGCCCCAGCAACTATACCCTTACTTATTGGTAGCTACAATATCACTATTAAAAAAACTGGATATATTGATGTTTCCCAAAATGTTAACATCTCCGAGGGCAAAGAGGAATCATTATCACTAAAAATGATTACATACGCTGGAAGCCAACTACAGCAAGCAAAAAAACATCGGATTTCTAAAGCTCTTTATGGTACAGCAGCTATAGCTGCTGCTGGAACTGGAGCTTATTATAGATATTCGGTTATATCACTCAGTAACGATTATGCTACAGCAACAGGTAATGCAGCCGATATATACAGTAAAATTGATAATCACGACCTTTACTCTTGGGTAGCCTTTGGTGCTGCAATACCGCTAGGTGTAATGTCTTTGGTAAAATCTTATCAGTATAAATCGAAAGTTGAGCAAAATATGAGAGTTGATATTTGCCGAAGTGATAAGTACTTTTATGGTGCAGCAACAATAGTATCATTAGGTATAGGTGGCTACTATCGCTATTCGATGCATAATCTAACCAATGATTATAACAACGCAACAACCGATGCCACCTCAATTTATGGTAAGATTGAGCAACACGAATTTATTTCGAATGCTGCATTTTCAGTTGCAGTGCCTTTTGCTGTAATGACAATTGTAAATTCGGTGCAGCAAAATAGTTCATTAAAAAAAATTAGAGCTGGTGCGATGCCTACCAAAAATGGTGTGGTGTTTGGTTTAAGTTATCAGTTTTAGAATTTCTAAAAAGTATTAAGGATATGGTCAATAAAATGTTTTTTAATCGGTTGAGAGTTTTCTCTCTTATTGTTTTAACAACGATACTTACCACCTGTAAGCCCGAAAGAGATAATCCTTGGGATATACTAGCAAATATCTCGCCCGATGAATGGGCACCCAATAACCTATCGATAGAGAATGTTAATATTTTGGAAAAGATAATTAGCTGGAACTATTCAGGTGATAACAGGATTCAAGGTTTTAAACTCGACAGAAAGGTTGGTAATGATAATTGGGAGGTTGCGCACCAAGCATTTGACAAAAGCACCAAAAGTTGGAATGATACTGATATTACTCCCGATTCTACCATAATATACTCTTATCGTTTATATTCATTTGCAGGAGATAAAGAATCTACTGAAGTGACCATTACAAGTAAACCTAGTTTCCCAGCCCCAACTAATCTACAAATTGAAAAAGTTAACGAAATTAAATACAAGCTTACTTGGACAGATAATTCCATAGGCGAACAGGGGTTTAAAATTGACCGTAGAACAGACAATGGTGACTGGACTATCGCCCACGGAGTTGTTGACGCTAACCAAACCGCATATATTGACACTAATGTCTTTGTTGCAAAATCATCAATTAATATTGAGTATAGGATTTATGCCTATTACCAATCGTACGAAACTACAAAAGCCTTTGCAAATACTAACGCAGCGTTAACACCCCCATCAAATCTGCAAATTACGCAAAATAGCATTACTTCCGTAACTTTAAATTGGACTGATAACAGCACGGGCGAGGAGGGTTTTAGAGTAGAGCGTAAGCACGGCTCAGGTGAGTGGCAGCAGATTGCCCAAACCAAGGAAACCACCCTTAACGATAACGAATTTGAACTCAACACCACCGTATACTACCGCATAAGCGCCTATATTGAGGAATACAACTCAGCGTATGCTGAGGCAAACTTCGATGCCACTATACCACCGCCCACCAACCTAACCATTTATGCTAACTCCAACACATCCATTACCCTAAGTTGGGACTATACACAAACTGGATACCAAGGGTTTAAGGTTGATAGAAGGATTGACGAGGGGGCATGGGAAGAGTGCTATGTCAGCCTAGATGCGACTCAGAGAACCTACACCGACAATGCGATGGACTTTACCAGCAACAACCTATATTCGTATAGGCTTTACGCCTACCACGAACTCCAAAATTCAGAAAAGGTAGATACTTATATTGGCAAGCCCATATTAAACACCCTCGAGGTAACTGCAATTACAGCCACTACCGCCACAAGTGGTGGCAATATTACCAATGATAGCGGTTCAGCCATAACGGACCGTGGCATAGTGTGGAGCACCTCTCAGAACCCCACGGTGGATAGTAATCAAGGTATAACGTCCAACGGCTCGGGTACTGGTTCCTGGGAGAGTGAACTTGTCGAACTCCAACCTGGAACGGTTTATTACGTGCGAGCCTATGCCACTAATAGTTTGGGTACGCAGCATGGCAATCAATTTAGTTTTTCTACTTGGCAAGGAGAGGTTTCAGATATTGATGGTAACATATATCGTACAGTAGTTATTGGCAATCAGGATTGGATGGCTGAGAATTTACGCACAACTAGATACCGAAACGGAATAGATATACCCACAGGGCTTAGTCTCAATGATTGGGGAAATACCACCTCTGGGGCATTTGCCATTTACCCATACTCAAGCATAGATGGGTTTAGCTCAGTTAATGAGGTTCTAAAAGCTTACGGTGCGCTCTACAACTTCTACGCCGTAGCCGATAGTCGTGGGCTATGCCCTACAGGCTGGCACGTTCCCACTGATGCTGAATGGCAGGAACTTGTTGATTACGTCGTAAATCAAGGGTACCCAAACAATTCATGGGAAGTAAACGGTGCAAGCAATGCCCTTAAATCTTGCAGGCAGGTTAGCTCGCCGCTGGGTGGTGATTGCGCCACCAGCACGCATCCCCGATGGGACTTACACAGCACCCACTTCGGCACCAATCAATTTGGTTTCTCTACTATTCCTGGTGGAGCATGTGGCTATGTCGGAGATCACTTTGTTCATATAGGCCGCTGGGGATACTGGTGGTCTTCTTCTGAATATGATGTTTCGAACGCTTGGCGTAACAGTATGGGAAACGAAAGTGGGTGGGTTACTTTTTCTTACAACAGCAAGAAACTAGGGTTCTCAGTCCGCTGCGTAAAAGATAACTAATTTTATTACAAGTGATATATTCTGTTTAGTTGAATGCAGCTAAACACTTCCCCTCTCGCCTCATAAATAGTTTAATGCGGAAAAAACTTATTCGAGAGAGTAACCATACACCTAGAAGCACAGTAATGCTATGTTCAACAATCGTAAAGCCCTTTGGAAAAGTGCTTTTTTGAAAGTTGTGTATCTTTGCAGTATATCATGACAAGTAAAGTTAAAATATTGAAGAGATGAATGAAGCAATAATAAAATCTAGAATTGAAGCCGAAATCACAGAAGGGAATTTGTTTGACAAAGCACTTAGGAGAAACCGTGATTTTTTTAGTATTCCAATTAAAACGGAAAATAATCTTTTTACTTCATTTTCTTATAATAGCAATGGCGTAATTTTAGAAAACAGCAAAATTTATCAAAACAAATATTTTAATCCAGATTGGGATTTTAATTTCGCATATGTTGCAGATATAACCTTTGATGGTTTCTTATGCTATGATGACGCATTTCATCTAGTTCATAAAGAGAAATTTTCTTTTACTTGTTGTGTTCTATGTTTAAAACATACTAACTTTCCATTAGAACCTAGTAATTTCGTTTTCTTTAAAAATAATGTTCGAAGGCATTTTTTGAGTCATTTTTTTTTAGACAATTCTATTACTACAAAAACATGTTTTATGTATCTAACTAATAAATAACTCTTTAAATTCTCATTAAAAATTTGTAAATTATAAAAAGACAATAGACGTACAACCTAAACTGCCTGAAATGATAACAATAAAAGACCCTTTTGAGATTTTAGACTTGCTTTACGATAACTATAAAGTTGGGGAGGAAGGGTTTGATAAAATTACCATTTAGTGATTGACTAGGTAATTTTGTTTCAAAAATTATTTTTTTTTAATATGTAAGTTTATAGGATATACTTTTTAGTTGGAATACAAACTTAGTCAAGTTATGAAGAGAATACTTCAATTTTTAGATCGAATAATTACTTTTTCATTTGCTAAAGTTATGGCAATTACAGGGCTTATAATCCTTTTTATTAGTATTCTTTGGCTTGTATTTGTTAATAAAATCTTCATAATAGGAATTAAACCTATTGATATAGAAATTGCTTCAAAAATTGGAGGCTTTATTGGGGGCATTATTGGTGTTTTTTGGTCAGGTGCAGGTGTTATTCTCATTTATGCTACTTTTAATAAACAAAAGGAATTTAATGAAAACCAGGCTTTTGAACAATCCTTTCACAATTTGATGAATAGTTATCATACTATTATCAATAACACAAAGGGAAGATTAGTAATATTTGATGATTCTGAAAAAAAAGGAAGAGAACTTGAATCTTTTGGAAGAGATTTTTTTTCAGGCTTTCTTTTAAAATTTAAAAAAACTATTAACGATAAATCTTTTATTGACAATATTTTAGTTAAAAAAGATATTCATGAAGTAATTGAGCATCATAATAGTGGTAAACCAAATGAACTATTTCCAGCAAATCTTTCTAGTTATATTATATCCTCTAAGTTTGAACCACCTAAAGAACCAGGTCTATCAATCGAATTAATTAATGCAATGTATGAATATTGTTATGAAAAACATCAAAATAGCCTTGGGCACTATTTTAGATTTATTTATAATATTTTTAAATTCATTATTGTAAATAAAGAATCTGAGGAAGAAAAAAGGAAATATATTAGTTTAATTCAAGCTCATATGAGTAATGATGAACTTGGAGTATTATTTTATAATGGTTTAAGTAAGTTTTCCAAAAACAAGGAAGGTTTGCATCAGTTTAAAAAATGGATGGAAACATATAACTTCTTTGAAAATATGGATAAAAGTTGCTTATTATGTATTAATGATTCTAAATTTTATAATACTGAATATAAGTATTTTACTCGATAATAATAAGTACTTATGCTATCATTGAATGTAAAAATACTAGGCTGCATGCCCACTCGCAGATTATTCGCTTGCTTGATACTTTGTATCTGCTGGTTAGGGAAGCGTCAGAATCTCAGCATATTTGGTGCTCCTGATTGTTACCAAACATAATAACAACAACTTTTTGAAATAAATTATGAGAAGTGAAAATCCTATAAAACTCACAACAATTAATGGGGTAAGAATTCCTGTTAATATTTATAGATATCTAACAATTGATAACAATTTTTACAATTCTATATTACAAAACTATCTTTGGTTTTCCAAACCTACTGATTTTAATGACCCCTATGATTGCAATTTGTCAATTTCACACACCTTCAATGAAAAAGACTTGTACTCTTTCTATTTAAAAACCAAAGAATACTATGAGAATATAGGTATATCTGAATTTAGTAGTTTTAACATAGATGAAAGGGTAGAATTATTTAATAAGAATCCAAAAGAATTTATGGAAGCTATGGAAAGTGGATTGAAGAAAATTTATTCAAATGATTTTGGCGTTTGTTGTTTTAGTGAAAAAAAAGATAATCTTATAATGTGGTCTCACTATGCCGATAAACACAAAGGAGTGTGCTTGGGGTTTAATATTTTGAAAGATACATTTTTCTTTAATGTTCCATTTAAAGTAGTATATTCCAAAAAATATCCAATATTCGAATATATAAAAGAAAGATTGGGCAATCGAAAGTTATCCAGCCAATTCCATCTAGCAACTAAATCAAAGGATTGGGCATATGAAAAAGAAATAAGAATTATTAAAACAAAGGACAATGAAAACTTTCAAGGTGCTATTTCATTTTTGAAATCTTCCCTTGTAGAAGTTATTTTTGGTTGTAAAGCGAATGATGATGAGGTTAGAAACATTATAGACTTAATGAAATTAACTAATTACTTATGTAGGTTCTCAAAAATGGGGTTAAAAGAATTCGAGTTTGGTTTAGTAGAAAGCATAATTGATTGATGATACTTAATAAAGAAATAAATATTAAGTTTTATTATATAGGTTTACAAAGAGGGTTAACAATGAGAACTTATAGTGTTTGGCAAATGAGGCGTAAGTAGCATTATCAGCTCGGTTCACATCGCCCAAACTGTTCGCAATCAAAACCTTTCCAACATCCTTTAGTATTTATTGCCATTTCACACCTTTTGCCAATAAAACCAACTCATAATCGCAAGCACATTTGCAAGCCCGCAGCAGCCCAACGCTATTACCAAAGGCTTGCAAAAGAGCTTTCACTTAAATGAAATGGAATGGAAAAAAAATTATTGCCATCGCACGAAAGTATTAAAATTGTAATTTGAATATATTACTGTAAAGAAAACGAGAGCTAAATTATTGGTAGGAAAAGACAATAATGCGTAAACCTAAACACCAGTTGCTAACACGGGGTGTACAAAATGCTGGTTTCTAGCGGATTAGGTCACTTCTCGTTCCAATCCAGCTTCGTCTCGTGGGGACGATGACGATGTTCCAATATCCAGCACTTTTTACACCCCCCACCGTTGTGTACAATTTAAAACAATAAGATATGAGCAACCAAGCGAAAGAAATTCAATCTTTTTTAGAGACAACATTGAATGACCTTCAACAACTGAATCGTGATAGTATGTTTAGCACTACAAACACATTAGATTCCATTTTAATAAGACACTATGATGATAAAGTCGCCTATAAACAAGAATTAAAAAGTATTAGACAACCACTTGGTATGTTGATTACATCAAATACTGATAACCCTTCTATGAGCTGGTCATTAAATGATTTAAAAGGTTGGTATCGGAATTTATTGGAGTCAATGATTGCGGAGATAAAAATGTTAGGATTACCAAGTAAAAAGGACATACAAATTGATAAATCTGTAAATGTTTCTGTAAATCAAAATCAAAGCCAAAAACAAAAACAAGAACAAACCCAAGAACAGATATTAGATATTTTCTTGGAGTCGATAAAAGATGAGTTGACTGGAAAACAGTACAAAGAGATACAGCAAATTAGAGAAGATGAACCCGATATTGAAAAAGCAAAACCTAAAATATTACATAAACTGAAAGAATTTGGAATTAATGTCTGCGCAAGTATTTTAGCCAATATTGTTACAAACCCTGCTATATGGACTGGAATAATCTAAAACTGTACACAACACGGGGTGTACAAAATGCTGGTTGCTAGCGGATTAAGTCACTTTTCGTTTCAATCCAGCTTTTCACTTTTGGATGAGGAAAATGTTCCAAGATCCAGCACTTTTTACACCCCCAACCGTTAGGCACAAACTTGAAAATTCTAAACTATAATAGTATGGATACCACTTTTGTTAATTCATCAATTGATAATCAAGAGATATTAAAGATAATGCTTGAATCACAGAATAATGTTTATTCGAACATAATTTATGTTTTTATAGGCGTTATAGCAGTTCTCGTTGGCATTAACATTGTGTTTAACTTTTTGAATAACAAAGTATTGATAAAAAATGAGATTAACAGAATTTTTGAAGAAGAGAAAATAAGAAGAAAATCTGAAATAGAAGATATGATAAATAAAAAATATGAAGAAAAAAGCAATGAATTTAATTTAGAAATAGACCTTTTAAAAGGAGAGCGGGCTAGACTTTTTGCTTTGACATGTCCTACAAGTAACACATATAGAACTAATAGAGTTTATTGGTGGATTCAAGCATTGAAGTATTATCTAAAATCAAATAGAGAAAGACTTATTTCTGTAGCAATAAATTCAATATTTGAGGAATTAAAATATTTTAATGATTGCGAAGAAAACGAGAGAAAAGAGTTTTGTGAAAATTTCTCTAAAGAAAATAATTCTGATATTTCAATAATACAAAGAGTGGTTGACAGTGCTCCAGAATTACTTTTTAAAGAAAAAAGGGAGATTAATGAAATACTTAAAAAATTAATACCAAATAATTTTATCCAAAGTGAAGAATAAATTTCTAAATAATAAAGTCTGTGCCTAACAAGGGGTGTACCCAATGTGGGGGATTTCTAGACATTCCAGCAGTTTCGCCCGCATTGGGCGTCCTTATCGGGGGATAAGGACGCTGGCCCCAAACTCCCCCACTGGGCACACCCCCAGCCGTTGTGTGCAAGGCTAGACGAAAAAATCGACTAAATGACATTAATTGAAATTTTTATAGTATTTGTTTTTGTATCTGGATTGACTTATGCAATTATTTTGATTGCTAGAGACCCAATATACTATTTGAAAGCATTTCTAAGAGCACTTAAGCCTAGTAACATATTTATAATTGTTTTATTTCCAATTTGGTTTCCAATATGGATAGCCGACAAAATATTTGACTTAAAAATATATATTAAAAGCGTTGAAGATGACTCAAAAGAAAAAAGGATAGAATTCAAAGACTTTAATAAATATGTTATTATTGAATCATTGGACAAAAAGAAAATTGAAGAAATTATTGATTCATTTATCAATGAATATGATCCCAAAGAATTTAATTATAGTTTGGAGAATGTTGAAATTAGATTCTTTGAATTTAATGAATCAATTTTATTAGTACTAAGTGAAAATATAGGTTTCAAGACTTTTAATATGTTAGTTTATTACTTAAGCAATGGAATGTCAGATTCAAAAATATATGTAGTAAAAGGATTAGTAATTAATAAGTTTCATAGAAATTTGTCCTATTTTATTGTTTCAGAACATAATTACGACTTGAAACTGACAGGGAAAGATTACAAAAACAAAAAATTATATGTAGAAATTATTCCTGAAAACAATTCAATTGAAAGAGTTTATTATAATCCTAGTTTAGAATACGTTAAAAATTTCAATTTCGACAAATTTATAAATGACATTAATAATTTGACGACAGAAATTAAAGCCCAGCACACAACACGGGGTGTAACCAATATGGGATGAATGAGTTACACGAATCGACAACGGTCGCAGGAATGGTCAAAGCAAAATGACGAAGTCACTGCTCCGTACTCCCAAACTGGTCACACCCCCATCCGTTGTGCCACATGCTGAAATGACATTCTTCCGTTAATGAATAAGAAAATAACATTTGGTGAAATCTATAGAGTACGATTTAATGAAATTGTAGATAATGTTGACCAGAAATCTG
>Ga0334893_1002614_pt1 | contig 13083 bp, 16 predicted proteins | sample GraSluR3_MG_5_FD_207218 | JGI IMG/M metagenome (GOLD analysis project Ga0334893, IMG submission 207218) | Sludge microbial communities from methane-producing bioreactor in Wageningen University, Netherlands - Granular Sludge_09_05-R3 | ecosystem: Engineered > Bioreactor > Anaerobic >...
TCTTCCACTGCTGCCAATAGTTCCTCTGAATACCTCGCCTTGTCATTGTTAAATAGTTTTGCCATTGTTCATTGCCCCTTTCTTATCTGTATGTTATTTTTTGTATGTTGCCTTTCCTCAATACCTTCTCTACCTCTGTCGCTTCAATATCAACAAGAATCTCTCCGCCTCTTTCGGACTTCTTCCTGTTGGGCTCAACAATAAGCTTCTGCCCTTCCCTTGTTTCTATGACATCGAGTATCCTTCCCCTGCCCTTTCCATTCATGTGGGAATCATAGTCAACATAATCTCCCACCTTGTACTGATGACCTGACTTGTCCTTGATCTCCTGCTTCAATCTTCTAATCTCTTCTTGCTCGGTTTCATTTCTCTTTTCCATGTTCACACCTCCACTAAATTTTAGCTGCAATCTCAGCCCTCAGCCTTAACACTTCCACCTGATTTCTTTCTTTCTCTTTCCTTCTCATCTCACCCTTCAACTCTTCAAGCTCTGACTTCTCCCTGATCTGTCGCTTCAAGTTCTCAATCTCAGGGTTTATCGTATAGCATGAGGTTCCTTTGTAGGCTGGAAAGTCAACACATGATATCTCAATTATCTTTGAGAACTTCGTAATTGTAACGATCCTATCCCTTCCCTCAAGGTCAATCTTATCCTCAGCCCTGTGAAAAGCGAATGACATTTTATTTGTAAGGCCTGACTGAGTCATCTCGTAAAGATCCCTGCCTGCTGTTGTGTTGGCAAGTTTAGCTTTGAACATTAATCCTGTACCATCAACAGTAAGTTCAAGGGACTTGTTCTTGGTACCTGCCATAATCATCACGTTGTCATTGTGGTTGTATCTTAGTACCACATCAGACAAGTCAACTCCCCTCAAGGCTTTTGGGTCTATGATCTCGTAATACTTCCGCCCATCATACTCATATAATAGGGTTTTCTGATTGAACACTATGGCATACCCGCCTATTATCATCTCATCGCTCATTACCATCAACTCCTTCTCGTCTTAGTCCATCAAGCAGAATAAGGATTCTTTTGCCTGCTCTGCTCCATTTTTTATTTGCTCCATTATTTCTGCTTTTTTATCCTTTGGTAGATCAGACTCAACTAATTGGTTTATGACACTTTTTTGAGTGCCTAGAAATTCCTTAAACTTGGTTATATACTCATCGCTGTCATTGGTGTCAACGTCATTGTAATCTAGGGCTATATGGATGATGTTGTTGTAAAATATGTTATTGTTCTTGCGCAACTTCCTTACCTTTAAATTGCAAATTAGGTCTACCTCTTCGCCTTCCTTCAACTTTTCATACACAGGATTTGACTTATCCACCCTTGCGGAAACTTTTGACCTATCATGAATCTCAATCAGGAAGTTGGCCCCTCTCTCTCCATCAAATACTTTTTTCTCGATTTTTCCCTTCAGTCTTACCATCATTTTTATTCACCTCTTGTCTGTAATTTTTCCATGTTATACTCCCTTTCAAGAACTATCCTTTCAACTGATGATCCAGGGCTTCCTCCCGTTACTTTTGCTGTTTGATAGTTTGGTGATTTGTACCAACCTGTTATATCATCAAGCTCTCTTTGCAGCTGCCGCGCCTAATAATTTTTCATATCGAACACCTCTTTCAATGTATCAATAAATAGTAAATTTCCTTGCTGTGTATGGAAACTGATCACTTGAACCTTTTACCACAGTGTGCAGCTTCTTTCTGTTCTCCCGCCTTTCGTTATATAGGTCCCTGACATACTGGGAGCCTCTTACCTTTCTGAACGCTTGATTCTTTACTTTCTGTGCATCCTTTATGCTATAGTCAAGGATCCTTGCTACTTCCTTCAATTGGTGCTCCCTACAGTCAAGCCCAAGAGAAAGCCTTATCATCTCATGCTCCTCTGTCTCCAGGTACTGCTTCATATCCAGCATGAACTCCTCCACGAACACAGAGCTTAGAACCCTATCCTCAAATTTAGACTCAACATCCTCGAGGGTATCGCCCAGGGTTATGTCTTCACCATCCTCTGATATGCTCTTATCCAATGAGGCGGTACTCTGATTGATGCTTAAGTATTCCTCGACCCTTGCCTGGTCCATGTTAAGACCTTGTGATATGTCCTCTGTTGAAGGGTAATATCCATTTACATTGAGGTAGTCTCTTTTGAAGGTCCTTATCTTGTGGAGGTCCTCGTATACATGAGCCGGGATTCTCAGGCCCCTGGTTTTGTCCCTTATATAGGACCCGACTTTCGCCCTGATGTGAATGGCTGCATGGTTTGAGAAACTGCCTTTCTCAGGGTCATATGACTCAATACCGTTTATCAGTCCGAGAACCCCTTCTCCAAAGAGATCCTCGTCTTCTCTGAGAGGATTGTTCTGTACCTGGTATCTTTTACTGATGTACTTCACCAGCTTCAGGTTGTGTAATATTAAGGTGTCCCTTATATCCTTGTCTTTTGTTTCGATGTATTTCTTTAGTAGCTCTTCCTGCAGCTGCTTATCAAGTGTTTTAGGTAATTTTACATCATACAATCATTTCACTCCTCAATTCATGTTAGAATGCATCTATATACTCACCCTTTTTCAATTTTCCCCTCTCCTCTCTGTCTTTTTTTCTGATTTTCTTATACCGCCTTGTCCATATTAAGACCCTTGTTTCCTGGTCTTAGTTCTATAAATTCCTCTTTGTCCTGCTCCAGGTACTCGACAAGACCCTTGTCTCCTGTGTACATGATCTTGATACATTGTTGCCCTGCCATGTCTTCCACAAGGGCTACTCCTACGACCGGGAATCCCATTTCACGAGGTGGGACTCCTTGCCCCTCTGTAGCAAATACTGCATTGATGTTGCGATTTGTTGCTACCATTCCTAAAAGCTTGTGTTTTTCCATGTTTGGTATCTCCTTTAATTTTTTATAGTAACTAATCTTCACGAGATACCTCCTTTTATTTGTTATGTCAGTTTACTGCTAATTTTGTATCCTCACCACTTCACACCTTCTACCGGATAGAATCCTTTCGGAATTTCCAGTTCTTCCTGAACTCCTTCCAGATATTGTTTCCATTTAAAGTTATAAGCCCACCTATGACCGGTTTCCTGGTCAATTTCAAGGAGTAGCCCTGTTTCTTTATCGTAATTCACTTGAATTTTCTTCAGTTCAGGGAAATATCTATTTTTTAATATTTCGATTTCTCCATCTATACCTTGACCAATATCCATTTCTTCATAGTTCCGCCTCACTGCTATGATATTGTCCGCTTTGTTATATATATCTGATGACCCTGATATATGCTCAAAGTCCATGGAGCTCCCCTTCTGTAGCTGCTTTGATGGATGAAGTACCAGGATGATGGCGATATTCTCACTTTTTGCAAGGTCACAAAGTCTTTGAACAAAATCAGCTTGTCTTTCCCACTTCTCAGAGGCTTTCTCTATTGATATCAAGCTCATCAAGTTATCAAGGACTATGAGATTATATTTCTGTGTCTTGATTTCTGATTCAACTATTTCAAGCAACTCCTGGGTAGTTTTGAGATTAGAGTCTCCCTTGTTGAATATAGTCAACTTTCCATAGTGCCACCTTCTCAAGGCCTCCAACACTTCAGCTTTTGGCTCCTTGAACCGCCTTTTGTTGACCTTCTTCCAGTTGAAATATTCCTCCTCACGGCCTACAACGGCCTTGTATAGGTTATTGATTATAAGGTCTGGGATTCCCTCGCCATTGACAACAAAGACTTTATGAGAGTCGTTTATGGCATTAGCTATTACCTGATTGACCAGGGTGGATTTTCCACCGTTTGACCTGCCCGTTACTAGGGTTAAAGTCCCAGGCATGAGATCGTTTAGACAGTAGTCAATTCTAGGAAGTCCGGTTGATATATACCGACCCTTTGACTCATCAATTCCTTGATATGGATTAGTGTCCAAATTCCTCAAGCCTTCAATTTTTGCAGCTGCTGAGTTGATTATCTGCTTAATTTTATCCTCGCCATATTTGAGGAAAACTTCATTGACATCCTTCAATCCTCCAAATAATTTATAATCTGGAAACTTGACCTTGATACCATACTTTTCAAAAAAGGCTTGTTTCATTTCTCGCCCCTTTTCATCGTTGTCAGCTACTATGATCAAAGTCTTGAAGCTTTGGAGATATTCTCCTTCGTTTTCAAACAACTTCCTCAGGCTGTTGGCACCTGATCCAACGCTTGAAACGTTTGTGAATCCTGCCTGATGTATTATCATGGAGTCAAATTCTCCCTCTGTGATTATCAAGGGCTTGTCATGTGTCAAGTTGAGCTTGTTGAACAGTCCAAAATTAGACCCCTTGATTGAGAGATACTTGTCACCGGTTTTCATGTTCTTTATTTTGACACCATGGAGGACCTTTTCATTGTTTATATAAGGTATTCCAATATTCCCGGCTTCATCATAAAGCTTGAAATGATTTATTGTGTCATCTGCAAGGCCCCTGCTGTTCAGGTACTTGATTTGATTCTCCATCAAAGGCTTGTACTTGACATTTATCTTTTCAGCTGCCTTGGGCTTCTCTTGTCTTGGCATTGGCACCCCTCCTGCCTTCTCCATTATTTCTGCATGGCTGAGGCCTTCATGTTCCTTGTAATACTCGTATATATCAATCTTATGGCCACAAGTGAAGCAATAGAATTGCAAGGCTTCAGAATCCCAACTCATTGAAGGGTTACGGTCTCCATGCTTGTGGGCTGACTTGTTTGGACACCTGTATTTTGTCCCAGCTCTTACCAATCCCATACCTTGGGCGATAATATGCTCCGCCTGTTGTCCCATATGCTGTTTGTATTCCTGGATGTTCATACCCATCACCTTATCTGATATCTTCTTTCCTCTTCCTCTTGCAGCTGCCTTATTTTTTCTTCATAGTCCAGAATCTTAACCTCTTTAGGTTGCGGGATTGCTTTTACCTTAGGTTGATTTCCCACTGTCTCCAAATAATCAATATATCCTGAGTTGAAAAATGTTGATCCGTGCATAATAAACTCCTCGGGTCTCCCTTTAACCTCTTGTTTATACCTTTCAATAATTCGAACCATCTTTTCAAGAGGTACTTCATCAAATATCCTCTCCTTCTGCTTTTTCGTTACTTTGCCCTTTCCTTTTTTCCGAGGATAAAGATTCCAAACTGAATTAAAGTATTCATCGACGTCCTCTTTTTTAGGATAGGAGCTCTTTTCTTTAATATTTTTTTTGTTTATTTCTTGGGGGGTGAGTTCTCCCTCTCTCATAGAGGGCGAGTTCTCCCGGTCAGAGGGGGTGAGTTCTCCCTCTCTGGGTGAAGTATCCCCGAGGGGCTTATTCTTACACCAGGTATATACATCTTCATTTATCGCTAGAATCCTTGGGCTCCTGAAAGTTGCTTCCGTTGTTACTTGAAGGATATTCTCCTCAATTAAGTTATTTATTTCTCTTCTAACATTCCTTGGCTCTCCATCTATGGCCTTACTAATAAATGATATTGAAAGCTTGTGAGCTTCTCTGTGGAATCCAAAAGTGTGTCTACATATGGCGAATATTATCTTGTACTGGGTACCATTTAGCTTTGAGAGTGCCAACCCTTCAAGAACCTGATTCGGTATCTTGGTATAGTTACCTTCATTCTGCTTCAAACTGTTTTTTCACCTCCCCATTGATGATATTTGCCACAGCTGCTTGAGGTGTAGGATCCTTGATTCCAAACTCATTCACTGACCTCAGCCTTGATTCATTAGGCTTATACTTTTTACGGTTTTTTCTCTGTCTATCCCTATTTTTAGGCATAACTACCCCTCCTTGAGGAAACGACCTTTCTGGTCGACGTCTCTGATTACTTCAAACATTCTAAAGTGCTATTCCCTTTTCAGCTGCCTCGTCAAGAAACTTTTCCAATTCAAGTCGGTGGACCTTATGACGCTGGCCTACTTTGATGGTCTTTAGCTGACCTGATCTAATTAATGAATAAATTTTATCTCGCGGCAAACCCGAAAATTTCCAGGCTTCGGTTGCACTTAGTAAATATTTTTGTTCCATTTTTTTTGCTCCCTTCCTTCCATATACTCCCTCACTGTTTCGTAAATACTAAAAGTTAAAATAAGCATCAACGTTGGATAAACAAATTGTGTTTTGATTAACACTTCATGAATTGTAAAATATTCGCTCATTTTGTCGACCCCTGTTCATCCTGGAAAAATAATTCTTCGACTGAAGCTTCAAGCTCTCTCGAAATCGTCATCATCAAAGCCTTTGAGGGATTTGCCTCGCCCTTTTCCAACATCCGCAAATACTGGGGAGTTATTCCAACCTTCTCCGCCAGCTCGTATTGCTTGTAACCTTTCCGGATTCTCTCGAATTTCAAAGAATAATTCAAAAATCTCACCTCCTGTTATTTTTGATTCATTTATGAATATTTATTTATTGTTTTCATTATATGATTCGTATATGAATATGTCAAGGCACTTTTTAAAAAAATGTTGCGTTTATGAATATTTTTTTATATACTGATTCTAGGAGGTGAATATTATGGGTTTGAATGATTTCATTAAAGTTGGTGATCGTATAAAATCTATTAGAAAAGCTAAAGGCTGGAGTCAATCGTATGTTGCTGAAAAATTACTAAACCTTAAAAGATCCACATACTCAAACTATGAAAACAACAATAGAGTCCCTGATACAGAGACTTTAAAAAAAATAGCAAAAGCGTTGGAAGTTGATGTTTCTGAGTTGCTGGGTGTGGAAGATAATATTCCTAAAGCTGATTACTACTTCGACACTCGATTAATGAGAGATCTTACACATGACATTTTTGAAGAGGTTTACAATCATTCAAAAGCGAAGGATGAAATCAACATTTTCTCAGGAGATTTCGTCAAAAAGGATAAATATTTAATTTCTCGATTAGCAAACTTGTTTACAAAGACAACCTTAGCCTCTATAGAGGACTTAAAAGGCATAATACAAAATAAGGACAATGTTGAGTTAAAAGGATCCTTGAACCTGATGATTAACTTAAAAGATAATAATGGAGCTGTTATTGAATCCGTTGTTGACCTTGCTGATAAACTCAACAATAAATACTATATAACTAGTAAAATCCAATATTATCAAAAACTATTGGATAACATAAATCAGGGAATTGACAACTACGAGATAATTGAATCAGGATTAATAAAGGCTAGAATTGATTCAAATGAAATCAAAGAGAGAGAAGCAAAGGCAGATAAGGATTCTGTAATAGAAGCTACTCAAGAGGATTTTGATAAGTTTTAGTAGTTGATACATAAGGGGGTGCAGCATGGCACGTAAACCGATAACAAATACAGAGATAAACGGGAAAGAGTATTACAGGACCCGCTTAGTCGTTGGGTATGATAGTCAGGGAAAGAAGATTTTTAAAAACTTTTACGGATCCTCAAAAACAGAGGCTGAGAATAAAAAGAAGGGTTATGTCCAGATGCTTGAGAACGGAATCAATCCAGATCTGGGATCATTGACTCTTGAGAAGGCCATGAGCGATTGGCTGTGGAACATTGAGAGGTATTCAGGAAACAAGACCTCAACCTTTGAGAGGTATGAGGGTATTTATAGAAATTATGTTTCCAACTCTATGATTGGGCGGGTCCAGGTGGCAGAGGTCAATAAGCTCCTAGTACAGAAATATTATAATGAGTTCCTGGAGGCTGGGAGATCCCTTTCCTTTATTGAACAGCTGCACAAGCTCTTGAGTAAATTCTTTAGGTATGCACTATCTGAAGGGTACATACTCAGAAACCCACTCTTTGGGCTTAAGCTACCAAAGAAGCATGAGGAGGACATCCTCGAGGATGATGAGGAGATAGAAACCTTCTCAGATGAAGAACTGAAGCAGCTCATCAGCTCCATGGACAATGTAAAGATAAAGTATATCATCCTGTTCGCTGTTCTCACTGGTGCAAGAATGGGAGAGATCCTTGTCTTGGAGAAGAAGGACATCAGAGGCGGGGTTGTAAAGATAAACAAGTCCATCAGGCGGGTCAGGGTATATTCAGACAAAGATACCTATACCTATGAATACAAGGTCACAAGACCAAAAACAGACAGCTCCATCAGAGAAGTACCACTCCCTGAAGTCCTCCAGGCTGAAATGAGAAACCTTGACATCCTGGTGAAAGAGGAACGTTTGAGACTTGGCCCTGCATATACACCCAATGACCTGGTATTTCCATCAATAACCGGAACCTATATTGATACCAACAACCTTCGCAAGAGCTGGAAGAGAGCGCTTGAAGGGGCTGAGCTACCATATAAGAAGTTTCACTCCTTAAGACATACCTACGCTACCCGGATGATTGCAAACGGCGTTGAGCTCCTCACTGTGTCCCGTCTGTTGGGTCATAGTACCATCAAGACCACTGAGATTTACGCTCACACCCTGGAAGAGGATAAAGTTGAAGCGGTGAAGATCATGAACAGTCTATTCTCATGATAAACTGACAAGGATCAACTACAAAAACAAGAAAAGAGCCTATGAGATATTACTATCTTGTAAGCTCTTTTTATTATTTAGAATTAAAAAGTACCAGGTGGCTAAATAGTGGCTAAAAATTAAAAAATAAGGGCATTAAATCCCTTGTAAATGTTGGTATTGGTACGCCCAGAGGGATTCGAACCCCCGACCAACTGGTTCGAAGCCAGCTACTCTATCCAGCTGAGCTATGGGCGCACAGTTGTTTTGGTACTACAATAGTATAACCCCTGGTAAATCCTATGTCAATAATTAAGGACTCCCCACTTCAATAAACAATAGTGAAAAAGCGACCTGTATCTGATATAATATGTAATTAATACAAAACAAGGAATGTGAGGTGTAAAAGAATGAAATATAGAAGCGTATTTGATATCATTGGACCGGTGATGGTTGGTCCATCAAGTTCCCACACTGCAGGCCCCGTGCGAATTGGACAGATTGCCAGGAGGCTTTTTAATGCCCAGCCTGAAAAGGTGGTTGTAAGGATGTATGGATCATTTGCTGAGACCTACAAGGGCCACGCCTCAGATGTTGCTGTGATCGGAGGGATTCTAAACTATGAGACCGATGATCCAAGGATACCGGATTCCCTTGTGAGAGCACAGGAGCTTGGCATGGATGTAACCTTTGTAAAGGAGGAGGCCATTCCAGAACACCCAAACACGTTGAAGATTACAATGACAAAGGGAGATGACAAACTGGATATATCAGCCATATCCATTGGAGGTGGAGTGGTTGGAATTACTGAACTCAATGGATTCCCACTTAAGCTGTCGGGAGAGAACCCAGCAATCCTTATCTTCCACAAGGATGTTTACGGCACAATTGCAGGAGTGGCATCCACCCTTGCTGCCAACAAGATCAACATAAGTGGAATGAATGTTTCAAGGATTGAAAAGGGGAATGTTGCACTTATGACAATTGAGACTGATCAACCAGTTTCCCCCAATCTTATCAATGCAATTACTAAAATGGAAAATATCATCAGGGTAATAACCCTAAGCGAATAGAGAGGTGAAAGGAATGTTCAGAAACGTTCAAGAGCTGGTCCAGCAGGCACAGGACCAGAATAAGAAGCTGTATGAAATAATGATTGACCAGGAGTCCGAACTGACAGAAAAGAGCCGCAAGGAAGTCATAGGCATGATGGACAAGCAATTCCAGGTTATGAAGAGTTCTGCAATGAAGGGTCTGGAGGGCGTCAGCTCCTATTCAGGAATGACCGGTGGGGATGCCAAGAAAATGGATGACTACATAAGCAGGGGAAACTACCTTACTGATCCCACCCTGCTAAAGGCTGTATCATATGCCATCTCAATTAATGAGGTCAATGCTTCAATGGGTCTTATCTGCGCCAGTCCAACTGCCGGATCATCAGGAGTGCTTCCTGCTGTGGTTATTGCAGTACAGGAGAAGCTGGGCCTGGATGATGAGGAGGCTATGAAACACCTCTTTACTGCAGGTGCCTTTGGATTTGTCATAGCGAACAATGCCTTCATATCCGGAGCAGCCGGTGGATGTCAGGCAGAGATTGGATCTGCAAGCGCCATGGCAGCCGCAGCGGCTGTTGAAATGGCAGGAGGCTCTCCTTCACAGGCTGCACATGCTATGGCCATGGCCCTAAAGAATATGCTTGGCCTGACCTGTGACCCACTTGCAGGACTTGTTGAGGTTCCTTGCATAAAGAGAAATGCAGCTGGTGCATCAAATGCAATTATGGCGGCTGAAATGGCCCTGGCTGGTGTGGAATCAAAGGTTCCATGGGATGAGGTTATCAGTGCCATGTACAACATCGGACTACTTATGCCTGTTTCACTGAGGGAAACCTCCCTGGCTGGTCTTGCTGCTACTGAAACTGGAGAATTGTGGAAAGAGAAATTGCTTTAGAATTTTCATGGTGTTATAATTATATAATTGAAATGAATATCAAGAGTGCTAAGTCGTGGTGATTTCATTAAATCTCCCCAGGTTGGCACTCTTTCTACTACGGAGGTTTGAGATGCCCAGTTTTGGAATCAATGAACCCAGGAGAATGTCGATTGTTGGATTCTCTCTGGTTTTTTCATATCTTTTGTCCTTCCTATTTGAAGGGAGCGTTTTGTATGGTCTTATGGAACTGGGTTCGGTGGATACCAGACCTCTGATACTAGGTGCCATAGTAGCCCATTTCATAGGTTTGTTTTCCTGTGGTTTTTTTGCTGAATCACCCAAAAGGATCGGAGTAATCCTAAGGCTTGGCCTTGCCCTGTCGGTTCTTGGTACAGTCCCCTTCCTTTTTTCCCCTTCGCCTCTTTGGATTGTTGGAATTTCCATAAGCGGACTTGCAAGTGGGTGGATGGTTGCAGCATGGGGTCACTTCCTAAAGTCCTTTACACCAAAGACTGAAAGAATTAGGAGCTGCGCTGATGTTCTCGTCCTTTCCAACCTGATAATGATCGCCATTAACCTTGTTTTGGCCAAGACCTCCCCTCTTGTTGGACTCTACCTGTCACTGCTTGCATTGATGGTTGGAGCCTCTCTCCTGTTGAGGCTACCCTTGCAGGTGGACCTGGAAGAAGTAATGATGGTTGATCCAAAAACCAGCGGGAAGCTAGGTAAAACACAACGGGTACTCTTCATATTCATCACTGTAATCACAATTAATTCAGGTCTTATGTACCAGGTTGTAAATCCGGCCTTTTCACATCTTCAAGACCTTGTCAGCTGGTATTGGGCAGTCCCCTACATTGTGGCCATCCTGGTGGTGAGACACTATGCCAGAGATTCAGGTAAGCCCATCATACTTTATGTGGCAATGGTTATGATGATGTCTTCCTTTATTGCATTTATGCTCCTTGGAAGGGGTTCTGTGGACTACTTGATAGTTGATGCGCTTATGCTTGGTTCCTTTGGAATTTTCGACCTCTTCTGGTGGAGCATTATCGGCGAGATGCTAACTTATGCAAAAAATCCAGTGAGGATTTTTGGGATTGGCCTTTCTGCAAATGTTCTGGGTGTCCTTCTTGGGGATATGGCGGGCTTTGGAATTATGTCATCAGGTCTTTCAACTGCAGAAACAGTTGTGATCTCACTAGCAGTCACTGGCTTGACATTGGTGATACTGCCCTTCCTGAACAACCAGCTTCAGTATCTCTTGAGTAGCCATAAATACCTCAAGGAAAATCAAGGATCAGATTCTGGTGAACAGGCATATATAGTTGATGGTTCTCATGCACTGTCTCCACTTACAGAAAGGGAAAGGGAGGTCCTTGCCCATATATTGGAGGGCAGCTCAAACAAGGAAATTTCAGAAAAGCTATCCATTAGTGAAAATACCGTCAAAACCCACGTAAGGAATATCTACTCAAAGTATGGTGTCAGTAAAAGGGCAGAGCTCATAAGCAGCTTTATTCACAAGTGATTATAAAATATGTGGGGGTTTAATAGGAAATCATCCTTTTGGGTGATTCTTTTTTTGCCCAAAAATAGTATCATAAATACAAGTACCATAGTTTTAGAAACTTGACACTAGCATTTTATCCAAGGAGGGAACTGCTATGAAGAGAATTTTATCAATAATATTATCCCTGTCGATTCTTATTACATTTACAGCATGCGGAAGCTCAGGTGGAGATGCAAACCTATCAGGTGGCAAGCCCCCTGAAAAAGAGGAGCAGGTTATTCTGTCTCCGGAAAATCTTATAGCCAAGACAGAAGCAGGGGTAACAGTGGAACTGAGCGAATACATACTCGATGACCAGGTGGAACTTACGGTTGTCCCCTTGGCTACCGAGGAAGATTCTGATGAGGGATATAAGATTGAATCCTACGAGATAAGTCTGGAGGGCATGACCCAGCTGGATGATTTCATCACCATCAGGATTCCCTATGATTCAAACTATTGCCTTGATGGACAGGATCCCTCAAAGTGTGTGGGCGCCAAATACTACAACGAAGAAAACAGTCAATGGGAGGATATTATGTTCACCGTTGATTCATCGGCCATGGAGCTTGTCATAACCACTGACCACCTTTCCAGATTCGGTGCCTTCCACATAAAGGATGAGACAAGAAGATTCGCCTACATAGATGACCTGAACTCGGACCTTTCCCTTATTAGTGAAGAGGCTGCTGCAGAGGTCTTGAGGGAATTCATTGAAAATGGAAGTGAAGGAGGCAAGGCGGCAAGTGTGGGTGCCCATATTATTTCCACCATGTACGACCTATCCAGTGATGCTGGAACGGAAAGCGATTGGTCCACGAACCCAATCAATCTAATTGGTCTTGGCCAACCCAACTTTGATTCAAAGCTTCTTGAACAAGGCTATGAGACCATTGGTAAAATCGGAAAGGTTGTATCGGTTGTAAAGATCGCAAGTACCATTGTTCAGACTGAGGGTTCGGATGAGGATATCCTTGGACTTTACAAGGATGTTTCCTACTTTATGATGGGTCTGTCCACAAATGCAACCCTTGGGTTTCTTGCTTCAACCATTTGGCTTTATGATGTCTTGGTTGGCAAGATGTTTGAGATGGGCATGGAGATGAAGCAGGAGAATATTGGCAAGGTATACTTTCATTACAATGATTAT
>Ga0334893_1002622_pt1 | contig 13039 bp, 8 predicted proteins | sample GraSluR3_MG_5_FD_207218 | JGI IMG/M metagenome (GOLD analysis project Ga0334893, IMG submission 207218) | Sludge microbial communities from methane-producing bioreactor in Wageningen University, Netherlands - Granular Sludge_09_05-R3 | ecosystem: Engineered > Bioreactor > Anaerobic > Unclassified...
AAAAAACCGTGATTATCCTTCTGGCATGAAACCAGATCTCAAATCACGGAAAGTCCTTATTTACTTACATTTCTGCACTTTTACTTCTCCACCCTTGACATCAATACTACCGTCTCAACGTGGCTCGAGAGGACAGCAAGTACGTTAAATGCATACTCATGTTTATGGGAACATATCCACTGACTTCTTTCTGTTTGTGAAAACATATTCACCACCATGCTGAACCGTTCCTCAACTCTGCAAATTAAATGTTCTAAAAGATTAATAATTGTGTGAGTAAAAATCAATTATTGGTACTCCTTTATCAATTAAATAGTTTCCAATTGCTCTTTCGATATCACCTCTTGTATACCCATTAGGAATATTGAATAACGGAAACACCAATACAAAAGAGGTATCCCAGACTTTACCTAATTGATGAACTAATATTCCTGACGTAGTATGTTTCCACACCCATTTCTTTTGTTTCAAAAATGAATTATATCTCCATTCCTTTGTATCATATTCTGCTGTGTTATTGGGTATATCAAAGTTTATGTCATTACTAGTTGCCACGACCCCTAAATAGCGGTCTTTGGTGAACTTCATCCAAACAATATCTCCTAGTTCATCTAATACATAATCTCTTTTTATCTTTTCATAATCTATTTGCAAAGGATTATATATTACAGGTTCCGCCACTGTATTCATTCCAATAGACCTAAAAAAATCATTGACATATGTAGTAATAACATTAACATCTACTGGTGAAAAAGATGCTTGCTCTATTGCTTTATCTAACCTGTATCTATTTCCAAAGTGGACTGAACATCTATAATCTCCTTTTACACCAATAGGTGGAGTACTAGGAAAGCACTGGAAAAATCGTTGCATTTTTTCAATCATTATTATACCCCCGTAAGTCCAAACTTATAATAATACATCACTACAATTCTTATGTGAAATTAATCACTCTACAAATTAAAATCTTCTTCAGTGCATTTGCGAATAATTCGTTTTGTCTTATCTACAGGCAGTGGAAAATTCTCCTCAGAGAAGTATTCAATATTCACAACTTCAACCGTAGCAATATGGTTATCCCCTCCGGCAGTAACTAAAACAAAATCGCCAACCTCAATACTATCATCATCAGTTATGTAATAGTAACTTTTGTGCCCATTATCAAAGGCTACACTACAAAAGATATAATCATTTTTGTGACGTTTTACTTTTCCGTAGATAGATGGGTTTAATATTTCTCTAAAACCATAAAATCTCATAAAGCTAAATACTTTTTCAGCAAAATCAGCAAAATCATCTGGTAATCCTTTTTTATCGTATATTCCTTTAATTACACGTTGAGGATTTTTTTTATAATCAATGGTTATGGTATATTGCTTTGTTTCGTTTGGTGTAACAATAACATCAGATGGATTGCCTTCGATATATTCAAACAAATAATCTGCATCTAAATCATCAAGTAATTCCACCACACCATCTTGAACCTTATATTTATGAGAAATAGTGCAGCAAGTTCCAATGTTTTGGATATGCTCAATGCTTTCTGTTTCTCTATCAATTATCAGTTGCTCAGTATAATTCCAAGTTACAAAGCTGGAATCTCCACTAATAGGCTGCTTAGGTTTGATTTTTGTAATTCTGTGGTAATCAACAGTAATTCGATTTACCTTATCTGGTTTAAAACTACCATCAAAAACATATAAATCTTCTATTTCTAATGAGTCACGAATTAGGTCTGAAATATCAACTCCATCTACCTCAAAATTAGCACACAGCGAACCTCTAAATTTATATACCTTACCCTCTGTATTTGTTATGTCCATTTCCCAATTACCAATATCTGTTGCAAAAATCTCATCATATTCATCACTAAAATAGGTTGCTACTTTTTGCAGAATATTTTCAGCTACAGCTTTTTCTATTTTGTAATTTTTAGTTTGAGCCTTCTCATATTTACCAAAGCTATCACCAAACGCATATGCAGAGAACCAGACCCGCCCTTCGGAATTGATAGTTATATGCTGCTCGACTATATCATTTGGTTCAGGACAAGGACCATACCCCATACAGTTAGAGACAATTCGAATCTTCTTTGGCTTCCCTTTAAAGATAAAAGGGGTTTCTCCTGTTAGCACGGACAGTCTACTCAGTGCCAAAATAAACCATGAACGGTTTTTAAAGTCCAAAATTTCTTCCCCTGTATAGGCCCAATGATTAAAGTATCTCCACATTGAATAAATAGCTGAACCCAACAATTTTATATCAGTGACTGTATCTATAATATTATCAAGTTCCTCATAATTATGTACGGCAGCTCCATAAGTTTCTTCAAAAGACTTGCCACAGTCCATCTCAAATCCAAGTGCGTCACAATCATCTGCCATATGGTGATCTACCAATTCTATATAATTAATTTTTGGGTCACGAAATTTATCGCACCATCTTACTGCAAAATCATTGATTTGTCTCATATCTGCCACTGTGGTCAACTCCCTTCTTTACCCATTTATTACATCATTACTTTTTAGGGTTAATCTTTCCTTTTGTTGCTATCGAGAGTGCAGTACCTCCAACTAAAACTACCACTCCCAATGCAGCTTTACCAGTATCCTTGATTCGTTTAACTTGCTCATTTCTACAATTTTCACAATATTTATGTTTATATCCCTCTGGGAGAGATCTTTGGCACTTCTTATTTTTACATTTCTTCTCCATCTTCTTTTCCTCCTAAAAGCTTGTGTTCTTCATTAAAAGGTAATACCTGAATCTTCTTTTCTATATCTGGCAGTGTCTTCGACCAATAATTTTCTGGTGATGGATCAATTAAATCCAATCGCTCTACCAATCCTTTGGTTTCAAGGTATGCTTTTTGTATATACCCCGCATAATACTGAAGGCTTAAGCTTGCCGCCTCAGTTTCTCCCATTTCATGATAAGCAATCGCTTCAGATAATGAAACCATATTGACTGCACATAGACTTTCTCGAATTTCATTAATTCTCGAATTAACTTTTTCTGGAGTAGCACCAGAGACAAGTTTACCCCAGAATGATTCCGGTTGATTCTTAATAAATGTCAGATTAGCATTTTGACTTTGCATTAGAAGATTTCTGCTATCTTCTGCATCTGAGGTAACTCGCAATAAAGCCATTGCTTTTAGTTCTGGATTTTTTATTGTCATTGCTTGCAATAATTTCTGTTGGCAACTATATGCTGTGGCCAATCTATCATATTCTTGCCCTTGCCTTACTTCTTCAACTGCAACCTGTATAAGTTGAATCTGCTCTGCTATTTGAGCCATCTGCATTTGAGTTGCATAACTCGTCATGGCCTGGGATATTTCAGGTGTCACCTTTACGCTCTTTAGTGAAACCGTTGATACTATTCTATTAGTATTCGGATTTACAAGGTTTGCCATTAAGGAGCCATCTTTTTTTGTCATCAGCTTTAGAACCCCTTGAGCTATTTGAGACTTCTGCTCATCTGTCAAAATAGCCTGAAATTTTTCATCGGGAATACTGGCCTTTACTGCATTTATAAACGATGGCGCAGAATAGAGCATATTTTCAATTTTACGCAATGTAATCTTTGCACTTTTAAGCAAATGTTTAGCAACTTCTGGTACTGAGGAAAAGTATACCTCTACATCAGTACAATAGTCTGAAGCATCAACTATCTCAATATTATCTGGAGAAATATAAATTGTGCCATCCATATGCACACCTACCTTCTATAGTGTATTCTATAATACAGTTTGTAAATTTTGCGAAATACTATCTACTTGGATTATTTTGCTTTTCCAAAGCTATTCTTTTTCCGCTCAAATCAATTGATGCTATCTTATATCCAGCTGATAATATTGTATTAGGCAATGTATGTGTCGGTGATGGCTGCCAGTAAGCCAAATAAGTGTATGCCGATTTGCATAATGTCATTCCGATTATATTTTCAATTTCAGCAAAGGATAGCGTAATCTCACTTTTACCTGATGATAATAAATACTGTTTTAAACCACTAAACTTATCTACAGATTTTTTATCTTCTGATAACTCTCCAACTGCTACAAGTGCATTATTCAATTCATCAAATTTATCAAGCATCCATGCAAATAGTTCATCTTGTTTTTCAGGATTAAAAATTCCACCTTCACGTTTAAACAAAATTCTCTTTGCATTACTCTTTTCTCTGCTTGAATACCAGTCTAGCTTATCGCCAAATGCCTCTTCTATTTCTTCCTTTTTACTTTCAAGTCTTAAGAAAACATCAGAATTCTCGGCATAAATTAAAATGGCTAAGAACTTACTACGAGTAATAGTAAATGCTATATGAAAATCTGTAGTTCCAACAGACACTGCATACCAACCATCCGTTGATGGTTTTCTAATTGCCACCGTTTCTCCATAACCTTCATGATGGCAATAATTAACAAAGTTTGTCCAGAATTTTATTCTTAGATTTTCAAGTTCTGTTCCTCCAGTAATATGTTCTATCTCATTTGGAGTTTTTTTACCTAGCCCCACGACTTCTTCCCATTGTTCTTCAACTATTTCATTTGGAACTTCTCTGCCATCTACAGCAAACGATATATATACCAACTTTTCTAGTTGTTCTTTATTAAAACTAAATTCCCATCTTTTTTCCATAAAGCGTAACAACTTCTTGCTGCGTTCATATATCCTATCAGCTGTCCAGTCTATTTCATTTGACACTTCGATTTCGGAATGAGATCCATTTTGGTATCCTCTTCTGCCATTAGGCTTGGACGTTTTCTTATCTTCAAAGCTATCATTCTGCAAAGCCGAGTTAATGCTTTGAGAAAGTGGTAACAGATTACCTAATGCACATGACAACAACTCGATTTCCTCATCATCAAATTGTCTGAACTGATTTTTCCAATAATACTTTGCAGGTGTCTGTGGAAGAATGTGTTCAATGGATACTTTGTCTTTTTCTGTTTTAGTGAACATTTCCCAGCTAACCTTATCGATGTTATTTTTCTTTGCCAGTTGGAATTCATATTCGTACAAAAAGTACTTTATTGAGTTCCAGTAATAGAACCCACCCATATTATCAAAATGCTTTTCAATTTTTGTAACAAAGTTAGGTAGAGCATATTCTATATTGGTATTTGTAGTTTCATTAATATCATCAATCAAATCATCAATGCTCTTTTGTTTTAAATAGATACTACGAGTAGCACGGTAATATTCACTACTTCTAAAGGTCGCATTAAAATATCCCATTCTGAAACAGATAAATAAAAATCTCTCTATTGCTTTAAATACCTCTATACGTTTGGCTGCAACCAAATCTCTTCGACTTATGATTACCATGACAAGTGGTCTAAAATGGCCTATCCCTATACGATTCAAGCGATCAACCCATACTTTTTCTTCCTGCAATAAATTATCGCTTTGCAATGGAAAGAAAGTATCATACCAGTATTTTGAGATATCTTTTAGGCTATTTACATATTCAGAAATTTCACAGGGTTCCAATTTGGATATTTCCATTATATCTATCTCTGGCTCTGAATTTTCGTCCTCATCTTCTATTTCTACATCAATATCAAAATCGATATCAGTTTCTTGCATTGTTCCGTCTACTGGAACGGTTTTCTTTTCAAAGATATTCTTGGCAGAAAATTTGTTTAAAAGAAAGTGTATGTAGTCATCACCTTTTTTGCGAGAATAGGAAAAATAACTAATCCAATGTGCTCTTAAAAATTCATCATCCACCAACGGTGTCTTTTCATTCCTACCAAGTTGATAATATACCTCTTTCCATGCGTCATTTATTTGTTTTCTGAGGTTTTCTTTATCCAGCTCATCAAACTTAGCATCTGAATAAAGAGTAGTCAGATATATTAGTCTGTTCTTTAACAATTCAAGGTTCGTCAATTTCTTTCCACGGTTATTCATTGTTTCAAAGGCAACAAATACATCGTAATCATCATCTATTTCATGAATATTAAACATAAGCCTTAATGTCAGTTTAAGATATAGATTACTAAGTCCTTCTAATCCTTCGTTTTTATAAAGAGCAGATAAGTTCTCTGAAAAAAATGTCTTCGCATATTTTAGATTCTTTGTATAGTAGGTTTCGTTCACTGTGCCTGAATATGGTTCGTTAAAAACTCTATATCGAAGATAGTCTGCACTTGGGTTATCCACCTCATATCCAAATAAATATGTGGTAATTTGATTGTTTGGTGGTCTATGCTGGCAAATATACTTGGCTATTACATCTTTTAATGTGTCATAACCAAGGACAATTTCCTCGTCCGGTTTACCTTCATTCTCATTCAAAGAACGAGTGAATTCAACAATTTCATTCAACAAAATAATAAATGTAGTAAGCCTCTGCTGCCCATCAACAATATGGCAGGCCTTAAACCCCTTATCCACCATCCACAAATCACTACCCCAAGTTTTTGTTTCACTGCGTTTCAGTGTTTTCAACGATAACAAACCTGTGTAATGATACCTACTATCTTGTAAATTTACTAAATCATCCCAAAAATCTACAAGTTGCGATTGCTGCCATGCATATCCGCGCTGATAGTCTGGTATTCTAAACAATCTATTCTGAAATAATAATGACAATGGTTGCAATTCACTAGCCATTTCAAGCACCTCTCCGTTGATTTATTTTGCTTCTGTTTATACATAGGTAAGCTCCATATTATAGCCAAGAGCCTCCATCATCTGCCAAATTTCTTGTTTACCACACCATCCTGTTTTTTGATGATACTATTCACATAGGATTTCGTAGTATTTATGTTTTCCTATATTTTTGTCTGTGTAATCTCATTCACTATAAGCTTAACTTTAACATCGAGTTCTATATTATTCTTAATCATGTTCTAAACCTCTGCTTGTTTGACATCAACTTGTTTCACAATTCAGATAACTTATTGTAGTACACTTTTTTATAATTTTCAATTACCACAACAGAAAACACCCTTCATTTATGCAAAGTGCTTACTTCTTTATCCCTGACTTTAATACTCAAATCTATCAAAGTTTTTATCATCAAGTTCAATATCGTCTTTATTATTAGGCATTTTAACATTCATTTTGTATTTATAAATCTATATACAAAAAGAGCTTGAAATTTCAGTAATATACTGATTTTCAAACTCTTTTATCCCTACCTATTTTATTGTAAAATATATCATTTTCCTAAATACTGTTTACTATATATCGCTCTGCATATTCAGCATGTTTATAAATCAAGCTCAGATATTTTTTTCATAGTATTTAAGTTAGTAGCTACTACTTTATTGTTTGATAGAGTGTAAATAGTATCTCCTATATAAATTATTCTTTGGATATTGTCCTCGTAAGAATACATATATGGGTTGTACTCTTCAATATGAGTTATGCTTCCTTTTAAATCTATTCCTTTATCAGCAGAAACATTATAGATATAAGCTCCTTGGAATACCTGCTCTCCATACTGAGGGAATCCCCACTGATCTTGTTTTTGATCTGGCTTAACCTTTGCTACAGATATAGGGAATCCCATTAAGCCTCTTGATTTATCATACATTAGGGCTTTATGGTTGTGAAGAAGCTCAGATTCTGTACCTCTGTCTCCTATTTTTTCTATATCTTTTTCTACTGGATTATTTACATCTGTTACATCAAATAAAGATATTTTCATTCCTAGCTGGTAAGGATTGCCTTTGATTTCAACTGTGTCTTTTCCAAATCCTATAATGTGATTTTCATCGTATGGATGAAGATAATCGCTGTAGCCAGGTATTTTAAGATAACCTAACATTTTAGGATTCTTAGGGTCTTTTAAATCCATAACAAAGAATGGGTCTACATTTCTAAAAGTAACCATATAGGCTCTATCTCCCATAAATCTTGCAGAGTATATTCTCTCACCTGGGGCTATATTATCTATACTTCCAGCTTTGTTCATATTCTTATCAAACACTGCTATAGAAGAGCCTTTATTTTCCATACTAAAATCACTAGTGTATGCTATTCTAAAGTAATCGTTATGCTCGTCCATTGAAAATTGGTTTAGCACATATCCTTGAATTTTATTTTGAGCACTGTAAGTTATTAATGTGTTATTAATAGCAAATTTCTTGATTGTAGTTTGAGTCTCTCTTGGAACTGGAGGCCATATCATTGGTCTACTAACATCTGGAGCTATTTTAGGCTCTACCATAGGCATGATATAATATGGACTTTCTTGGTATGTCAGATACAAGCTATTTTTTGACATATAGATATTATCTGCATTTCCCATAAAAGAAGCTATTTTGCTCGGCTCATTTTTCTTTATATCTGCACTGGAAATCACAATAATTGATTGTGAAGGATATCCAGGATAAATCATTATTTTTGATGGCTGTACTTCTTTATACTCACTTGATACAGCTGAATCCTTTACCTTAGGAACAAGATTTCCTTCACCATAATCATACACATAATGACTACTTATGATATGAAGATTATCTCCATTTTTTCTTGAAGATACATAGTAGCCTTCTTGCTCTAAAACTCTTTTTACTACTGGCTTTGATTTATCTGTGACATCGTAAATAACTGCTTTTGTAAAGCTTCCTTTTGCATTATAGGCATTTCCAACTACCATCAGCAAGTTTTCATCTATATAGATATCAGATGGATAAAGTGCTGATTCAAGATATCCTATAGTAGCCATTTTTTTCATATTGTTTTTATCAGCTTTGATAATTACAACTTGGTTGTCCTTAAGATAATAGATATATTCTCCATCAGTTTTAACTATATCAGCTTCATCTATTCCTTCGACTTGGACATTAGTAGAAGAATAGGAATCACCTTCACCTGCTCCATTTCCCATATCCATAGACATAACTGATTCTTCTTTTGCTGCTGGCATCATGTCATACATTACCATGTTTTGTCTTTGACTCATTTCTGAAAGTCTCTTAAGATTGCTCGCGTCACCTACTACAGTTTCTCCTTCATAAGCTGAGGCTTTATATTGCTTATATTTAGAATCTAGGCTTACCTTTATATCCTTCATGTCGTAAAGAGGAATCACTACAGCTTCTTTGTCACTTTTCAAGTTGATTAATACTGGAATTTCATTGCCTTTTTCATCTAAAAATCGTATGTCTTTATAAACTGTATCCTTATTGAGTTTATCGTTAAATTGCATCAAAAGTGGTTTATCGAGATTTATACTGTCTTGTGCGAAATTCGGTACAGGATTAACCGAAGTCAGCATAAATGTCATAGCTGCTGCTAAAGCAAGACTCACTAGCTTTTTCACTTTTCTTCCCCCTTTTTCACCATTTCTATTAGGAACATTTTATTTAAGAAATAAATATAGTATCTTTTTATCTCTTATTTATACTTATATCACTATTTTGCAAAAATATCTCTAGTTGTTACCGCACTGTAAACATTATAGCAAAACTGTAATCAAACTGATATTAAAGAGTAAGAATCCTATCCCTAGAACCATACAAATATGCCTAAAAACCTTGATCTATTTATAATAAAAATGCACTTGTAATCAAGCAGCTCTTATATTGGCTTGAAAAGATAATATAAGAGCTATTGATATCAAGTGCATTTAATTTTGTATGAATCATATAAATCTGCATAATTAGAGGTTTTTAATAGGTTCTATTTTTATAGATTCTTAATTAAGAAACTATCTATGTTTTCCTAAGAAAAACAACGTTATAGCTCCTGGTCCTGTATGAGAACCTATAATAGGTCCAATAGGGTGAATTATTACCTCTTTAACTTTATAGGCTTCTTTTATAAGAGATTCTAGATATCTAGCATCCTCTATGCAATCACCATGCCCAATAAAAATCGTCTGTTCCTCCAAATTTTCGGAAAGCTCAGCTAAGTAGTTAAATAAAACTTTAAGAGCTTTTTTTCTTCCTCTTACTTTATCAAGGGGAATCAGTTTTCCTTCATCATTTACATGAAGAATCGGTTTAATGTCTAGAGCAGTTCCAATAAAAGCTGTCATGGCAGTCATTCTTCCGCCTCTTTTTAGATGGTTTAAGTCATCCACTGTAAAGTAGTGACAAACTTTTAAATGGTTCTCAGCCACCCATTTTGACAAATCTTCAATATTCATTCCCTCTGATTTTTTTTGAGCTGCCACTTTAACCAAAAGAGTTTCCCCTAGCGTTGCTGCTTTAGAATCAATTGTGATAATCTTAAAATCTGGATATTTTTCATTCAATTCTTTTGCAGCTAGTACCGAAGACTGGTAAGTACTGCTAAGAGCAGATGAAAACGAAATATATAATAAATCCTTATCCGATTTTATTATTTCTTCAAAAAAATCTAAGTATACAGCCACATTAATTTGGGTTGTAAGCGACGTTTGTCCATCTCTTTGCTTGTCATAGAATGTTTTTATGTCTAATTCTCTATAATCAGGATAATGATTATAATTTTTTTCTCCTAGAGAAAATGACATTGGAACAACTTTAACGTTAAGCTCATTGGCCATTTCATTAGGAATATCTGATGTTGCATCAGTAACTATTATATAATCTCTCATGTTTGCACCTAACTTCAATAATCTATTTTTTATATACTATCTTTCCATCTATGATAGTATACTCGACATTGGCTTGTAAATCAAATGGATGCTTATCCCAAATTACTAAATCTGCATCTTTGCCTACTTCTATACTTCCAACCCTGTCATTTATACCTAGAATCTCAGCAGGATTAATTGTTATTGCTTTTAATGCTTCCATCTCATCAAGACCAGCCTTGTATGCTAGAGCACTGCACATAGGAAGATGCTCTAGAGGGATTACTGGACTATCCGTCATGATTGCAATCTTCACTCCAGCTTCAACTAATGTTTTTGGTGTATCAAAGGTTTTATTCTGAAGCTCAAACTTAGATTTATTTCCAAAAGTAGGCCCTACAATAGCTGGATAGCCTTCTTTAGCAAGGTCATCTGCAATTAAATGTCCTTCTGTACAATGCTCTAAGGTTAATTTTACGTTGAATTCTTTAGCTATCCTAATCGATGTAAAAATATCGTCTGCTCTATGAGCATGTGCCTTTAGAGGTATTTCACCTTTAATTACAGGTATCATAGCCTCAAGCTTCATATCATATCCCGGCATCTTTGATGAGTCTTCTTTTGCTGCTTCTTTCTTCTGATTATATTCAGCCGCCATGGCTAAAGTTTCTCTTAGCTTTGCAGCAGTTCCCATTCTAGTAGTAGGCATAGCCTTTTTCTCAGCATATACTCTCTTTGGGTTTTCTCCAAAAGCGCACTTCATAGCAAGATTTTCAACCATAACCATATCGTCTACTCTTTTTCCATGAAGCTTAAGTACAGTAAAAGTTCCTCCTATTACGTTTGCACTTCCTGGACCTGTAGCAGCTGTTGTCACTCCACCTTTTATAGCATTTTCAAAAGCTTCATCCATAGGATTAATCGCATCAATTGCTCTAAGCTGAGGAGTAATTGGGTCGGTCATTTCATTGCCGTCGTCACCTTCAAAGCCTATGCCTTCCTCCCACATCCCTATATGGCAGTGAGCATCTATGAAACCTGGAAATACCATTTTGCCTGAAGCATCTATAATATCGCAGGACTCACAAGAAGAAATATCTGCTTTGATTTCTTTAATTTTTCCATTTTCAACTAAGATATCTCCCTTTTCAATTACATCTAAATTCATTGTATATATCTTTGCATTTTTAATTAATAGCAATTCTGTCTCCCCCTTAAAGCTATCTATAGTCTAATGATGCGGATTAATTTCTCTTGTGTATTCCTTCAGCCAGATTTTTTCCTCTGCTGTAAGGAAAGGAGAAATCTTCTCGTAAACCATTTTGTGATAGTTGTTTAGATATTCTCTTTCTTCTCTATTCATAAGCTTTACATCTATTGCATCTAAATCTATAGGAACAAATGTAATAGCTTCCATATACATAAACTGACCTTGATTATTTTGAGTTCCTTTTCTTATCACTAGCTCATTTTCAATTCTAATACCATGAGACCCATCTATATAGATACCAGGCTCATTTGTAATAACCATACCTTCTTCTAAAACATTAGAGTCATCTATATGTGGTGCTACATACCATCTAAAGCCACAAGGTCCCTCATGAATGCTTAGCAGGTATCCTATCCCATGACCAGTTCCACACTTATAATCTAAGTCCATATCCCAAATAGGCTGTCTAGCTAAAATATCTAGGTTGTAGCCTCTGCATCCGTATAAAAACTTTGCTCTAGATAAATTAATCATACCTCTTACTACAGCTGTAAAATGAGTCTTAATCTCAGAAGATACTTCCCCTAAAGCCATAGTTCTAGTGATATCTGTAGAACCTTCATAGTAGTTTCCACCTGTATCAATCAAAAATAAATGACCATCCACTAATCTTACATTGCTTTCCTCTGTTGCTGAGTAGTGCATCATGGCTGCATGGTCTTTGAATGCACATATAGGTGCAAAGCTCTGCCATAGATACCCATCCTGCTGTTTTCTAAATTCTTCTAGTTTATCAGAAACGCTTAGCTCTGTTATTTCTTCGTTCTTGTAATTATTTTTTATCCAGTACATTAATTTTGTAAGTGCAACGCCGTCTTTGATTTGAGCATTTCTCATATTATCAAGCTCAGTTTTATTTTTCATGGCTTTAAATAAAACAGTTGGATTAGTTGCTTCTGCTTTAGTTGAAACTGGAGAAAGATTTTTATATAAAGCGTAATTCATTCCATTTGGATCTAATAATATAGTATCTGAATCCTTAAATTCCTTTACTGCCTCGTAAATCTCATTGTATGGTATTAATTCTATCTTATCATGAGCTAATATCGATTTAATTTCGTCGCTTAATTTGCTTTCATCAATAAATAATTTTGAATCCTCTAGGCCAATTATTGCGTAGCTCAGAATAAAAGGTGAATACTTTACGTCATTTCCTCTTATGTTAAATAACCACGCTATATCATCTAGGCTAGTAAGTATATGGTAATTTGAAGAAGTCGCATTCATGTATTCTCTTACTCTTTT
>Ga0334893_1002623_pt1 | contig 13033 bp, 4 predicted proteins | sample GraSluR3_MG_5_FD_207218 | JGI IMG/M metagenome (GOLD analysis project Ga0334893, IMG submission 207218) | Sludge microbial communities from methane-producing bioreactor in Wageningen University, Netherlands - Granular Sludge_09_05-R3 | ecosystem: Engineered > Bioreactor > Anaerobic > Unclassified...
CCTCTCCCCCATGGGGGAGACTATACTTGCAGATCGCTTTTGCAATACTAAATGCAATCAGTAGGTTTGTCAGATTTAATGCAACTATTTTCATTCACTACCGTTGCATTTACAATGTCAACTGACCTATAACTTAACTGAAGCAAAGCACACGAACATTCGTTTGATAGACTATATATTGTATGGTATAATATTCCTGACACGAGATATAGTATAAATCTATAAGCAGGAGGTGGCGCCAAATGGGTAACACGTATAGTAAAGGACGTAAAGCGGAACAACAAGTAGCTCAAATACTGCGTAGAGCAGGAGCATCAGTTAAGGTTTCTCCCGGTAGCAGAGGTGCAGCAGACTTACATGCTGACTTCGGTACGAAAAAGTGGGATGTTCAAGTTAAAGCCGGAAAAAATGCTCCCACTCAGCTAACTGGAATAGATAAGCAGCGGTTAAACAGTAAAGCTACTAAAAATAACACTACTCCAGTTCTAGCAACGGTCAAAAACGGCAAAGTAGAATTCCGGTCTAATCGCTGTGGCCGCAAGTTAAGTCCATAAGGCATCTATATCTCGTGTCATCTTGGTCAATTCAATTCTATGTGATTTTTTAATCCTTTGCCATCTCATCATAGTACTTAAGGATCATTTCTTTGGTCCTATAGCTGCCATATCTGGCTATATCCTTTTCCCTAATAATGGGGAAAGTTTCCATAATGTAATCCACATCATCGCGCTTAACCCCGTATAGGTGAAAATAGGCCGCATCAATCTCGCATTGAAGCTGGAATCTTCGCTCTTCGTCCCAAGTGGGTGGCTTTGTCCATCCAAAGCTATCTGCCAATGGCTTGGTTTCATAATTAACATGGTGCAATTCCAGTATCCTAGGTTGTAGCCATTCCCAAAGGGTTTTACCTTTAGTCCATAATAAGACGTTAAAGTATTTTGAGAAACTAATTATGGGCATTTGCTCCACAATGAAGAAATTTAAATTCATTCCTCCGATCTTATTCCGTACAATATAATCAAAAACAAAAGTTGAAAGATTCGCTACCAAAATAATTGACCCCAGTTTTTGCCTTGAGTTAAATATTAGTAAAGGCGCACTATTTCCAACTGCGTCCGAAGGGAGAATAGACGCTACAAATGTTCTTTCATTTGTAGCATTCGTAATATTTCGGAACGCCAGCAGCCATTTATATTTCCTCTCCTTAAAAATGCCCTTCAAAGTCTCTTTTATGTCCCTGCTATGCAACAAAGCTTCAGCCTGGCTTTCCTCCAATAGGTACTCTCTTTCCATAGCCTTTGCAGTTTCCATGCTGATGCCTGACAGATTCTGAAGTATTTCAACACCAGATGCATCCTCCAATCGCTTGCCCCGGTTTAGGTAATAGCCGCAAAGCCACGTCTTGAGCTGGTAAAGCAGCTTATCATAATCACCGTTAAAATAAGCCTTGATTAATTCCCAAGGAGCGTCAATCAAATATGGCTCAACATAATCACAATGTACCCAGTACCTTGGTTGAACCACATACTCCGGATTCTTGTACTGCTCGAAGCTGGGCGTGGGTAGGTTGGTACTTGAGCTTCCTTCCGGTACCCCCTCATAGGTTCCAAAGCGGTGATCGTAATGATGAAACATTTTAGCTTCATACAGCGGCAGGTAAACGTCATCACCTTTGATAAAAGTATTACCCTTCAGTACGTACCCCTCGGTTAACAGCTCGGTTTTAATCCTGAAAAGATGCGAATCGTTTGACATATGAAACATTGTTCTAAAACGAAAATTCCAGCCGCTGTCATCACCACCGTCCTCCCTCTTAAAGACAGGCACTTTTTTATAAATGTCCATAGCTATCTGCGCATCCCGCCTGTAGCGGAATATCGGACAGGTCTTGGTATTGGGGTTAACAAGGGCAATATCTTCTGCAGTCAGAGTGAAACACCGTTCCTTATCCGCCAGGTCTGTGATATCCCGGGCAAAGAATATAAACTCGGCCCCTTTTTTTTGCGGGTCATCTTCTCCCGAAATAGTGAGAAGACAAAACTTATAACTCTTATGAACACCGGGGAAAATCCCTTTTCTATTCTCAAAATCGTAAAGGCTTACCAGTGCCCTTTTATCCATCAAAGACTGGAAGAAAAACTTTGTGGTATCATCGGTTGCGATACCTGAGGGCACTATACAGCCTACCCGCCCTTTTCCGTTAATCAAGCTGCGCATCAGTTCTGTAAATACACTATATGTATTGATATCACCGCGGCCGCAAAGGGGGTAGTTTCCTGAATTGCGGATAAAATGGCTTTCTCCCTCGGCTGCCCGCCTTGCTTCTAGGAAAGCATAATAAACTTCGGGGTTATCCTCCTTAAGTTGTGAAATCATCTTGCCCCGTACCGAGGCATTACGGGCTTTAGCTATTTCCGGAATGCGCGGAGCAAACCATTCCATTTCTTGCAGTTTTATCCGTTCCCATGGTGGATTGCCTAATACAACATCAAACCCATTCTCCTTAGAACCGGAGAATACATTCGGGAAAGCAAGATGCCAATGGAAAAACTGGTACTGCCTAGCCAGCCTGCCGATCTCTTGTTTCATCCAGGGCGCCACAATCTCATGGCTATCCATAGCGGCTTGTAGGAGATCGTCTGTTAAAGCCATAGGGAAATCTTTGTTCTTTTTCCACACAAAGGCGGCACACCACATATCCGCCAGCAGTTTTGCCTTCACATAATCCTCCGAAGTTATCAAGTCGTAATAAACAGCGCGGCGAAGTTCCACATCATCCATACTATCATCCGAAAGAGTATCCAACTCGGCGGACTCCCGTACGATGTTTTCCTGAACACCGTACAGATAACCTATACTGCTAAAAAAGGTCTGCTGACCATAGTTCTCCCTGGCTTTCTTGTTTAGTTTACGGTTTTCGCTGCATATTCTTTTAATATCGCCTTCGATGGGTTCAAAGGCGCTTTCCGGTATTCCTTTTTCAATCAGATCAGGTGTAGCACCTATTAAGCTGTTGCCCCATTGTATATGATGTTCCAAGAAAGACAACGGTCTACCCGGAACTAGCGATTCAAGCCAAAGATTTATCCGGCACAGCTCTACGGCCATCTCATTGCGGTCCACTCCATATATGCAATTGGCTATTACATCACGTAGCGCCTTCCTTCTCGATTCCGGAGTAGGTTCTTCTTCACCGGTCCGTGCAGCAGCCAAGTGTTTTGCCAGTCGATGAGCCGCCGCTATCAGAAAATGGCCGCTTCCACATGCCGGGTCGCAGATCTTAATGTCCAGTAGAGCCTTTTCTCTATCCTTTTGCTTCCATGCCCGGGCAATCACCGGCTCTAAAGCCGAATCCAACAGGCTATTAACCAGGCTGACGGGTGTATAATAACTGCCGGTGGTTTTACGTTCATTACCCGCAGCGGGGGCAATCTCGAAATATCCTGCTTCGGTGTCAACTTGTGGGTGCAGTTCAAGCAGAGATTCGTAAACACTTCCCAATTCTTCCGGTCCAAGATTCTTGTAATCCACCGTCATCAAATAACCGTTCTCGCGGGTAAAGGCCAGTGCCTGGATAGCCTGTAACAAATAGCTATTGGCAATAGTGCTTATTTGTAAATCCGGTATAAACCTTGCTGACCACAAATCGCCGCCCAGAGCCGGCAGCGCCAACTCAGGTAAGCCTTCTTTCCGTCCCAGGCCCAACATTACAACCTTAAGTCCTTCATATAGGTCACTATGATGACCACCAATTACCCTCTGGGCTAATTGACGCAGGCGAGACATTGAATAGTAACGCCGATACAATTCCTTTGCTTCAGCCTTGGCATCGGTATCCAGGAGCAGGGCTCGGTCTTCGGCAGCAAACAGGAAAATAAACCGGTAAACCAGCCGCAGCAGTTGCCTATAGTAGTTTATCGGGGTCAGGCTTCCGCTTTTAAGCCTGGAGCGCAAGTCACTGTTTGCAGGATGCCGCAAGAAACCCCTGCCTAAAGCGCGAAGTGCATCTTCTACACCAGCACCTATGTTGTCTAGCATTCTAGTGCCGTTTTGCTGAGCCAGGCAGCTCCATTTTTCAATAATTGCTTCCTCCGGCCTTTCAGCATCAAACCGTGACTGATGGCAAAGAAGCCACAGTATTACAAAATCAGAATATACTCCTTCTTCCATCATTGCCTGAAGATCGAATTCCACGTACGAGTTTCTGGTTAGGCTTATATCATCACGTAGCAGGCGTAAGGTATATCCATTGGTCACAATACCCCACAGGTGATCGGCAGAAGTATTAAGGAAAGTCTGCACCAGGCTGTGAGGGCTCAACCGGGCGGCTCCTGCTACCCCTGCCGTCCTTTTGTCCAGAGATACTTTGCATCCGACAATATGCACTGGCACTTGCCTGCCCATGTGGGAGATGGGATATGATTTACCTTCCAGAATCAACCCCCGGGCCCCTTGCAGTTGGCCATAACCCAATTCCTGGAACAGCGGCAGCATCCATCTCTCCCTGGTAATTGATGTGCCTAGATCTCCCTCCTCAAGTCCGTCAACCTGTTCGCGAAAACGCTTCCACAGCGCGGTCATCCGCTGCCACGACCGGCTGATGGCCTCGTTAATCCGTTCACCGGTCGCCAAGTAATAATCCTTCGGTTCCAATCCCGGTACTTCGCTATCATGTGAAGCTATCATCCGTATTAACGCCGGAGTTAGTACAACACCCTCAATGCGTATAGTCGCATACTTTTCCCGCCGGTTACCTGACACCTGTATCACCTCCTGCCGGAAGAAATACGTATATTCCGACAACATCAACTGGATACTGGGGGCTAACCGTAACCGTACCAATGGATTTCGCTTCAGCCCGGACCCGCCTATGGGCATTTTGCAATGTTTCTGCCCGATTCAATGCTATTTCATTGATAGTTGGAAGCAATGAATCATAACCATCAATTACCTTGCGAACAAACTCCTTAGCCTGACCAAGGGGCACGTTCATTCTTGTTACAGCATTAAGCAGTTCATGGGCATGGCTTTCCTTAAGCCAATCCGCATTTTCGGGTGCTCCTCTAAAGGCCGCCAGGTGACACTCCTCAATCAGTGTATTTTTGCTGTTTCCTTTAACCTTGATATGCATATTATATCTTAGACGAAGCAGCAGTAGAGTGGTCCGCGTTTTCACGGCATCGGTCCTTATTACACCGCATCGTTTGGCTGGTGGATTTCCTATTGTATCTAAAGCTGTATTGAACACCAAATCCGCCAAACCCTCTACCACAGGATGAGTTCTGGTCAAGTACACTGCATCTTGCCGCTCGGATAATTGGAAGGAGTACCTTACGTTTCTTCTTCCGTCCAAATGCAAGCGGTCTTTTAATAGCTGTGAAGCCGTTGTGTAATCAACCTCAATCACTTCATCCCCGCGCAATACCGCACCAAAACCCCGCAAAGCATCCTGTACAAACTGTTTTGTTTCTTCCCGGCTTCCAACGTTACTCCTGGCTTCTTCCAGTTCCCTGGCTACCTCCTCAAAACGTATAGTTTCCTGTGCAAATAGTGTGCGTGAACGTTTCTCCCGTTGTGATACCAGTTCCCATTTGTCAAAGAGTTCTTTTCTCATAGGCATTAAACCAGGGCCCAAATCGAAAAATGATATCTGCTCCACGCTCCCAAGCTTTTTACCGCGCAGTATAAGGCCCTCCATAACGGCTTCAAGAACCGCACTGCTTTCCGCTGGCACCTGGATAGATATCCCCAGTGAATTCCTAATAACTTTATGTTTTCTTATTAGTACATCAAGAACAATGCCATCTATCATATTATCCACGCCATAGTATGTAACCACTCGAACTTTTTTGGCTTGCTGACCATACCTGTCTATACGCCCCTCCCGTTGTTCATGACGGGTAGGATTCCAGCTTAAGTCGTAATGAAAGACCGCATTAAAGTGTTCCTGAAGGTTTATCCCTTCGCTTAAGCAATCGGTTGCCACTAGAACATATTTATCATGTTCTGCCAGTTTTATTATTCGTTCTTCCCTTTCAGCCGGTGGCAGTTGCCCTGTTACCGCCGCTATTTCGATGTTCTTTGGCAGTCGTTTCCGCAACTCCTGGACCAGGTATTCCGCTGTTGAAATAAAGCGGCAGAAGATAATTGGCTTATAGCCATCCTCTATTAGTTTTTTAACCAAGCCTGCTGCCTTTAACATCTTGTTGTCCTTATCTCCAAAAAGAGGCTTCGCCATTCGTGCCATTTCTAGGAGAATCGCTTTATTCTTTTTATCCCAGGGCAATTTATCCTGCCCGTCACTCCCGGGGGTAATGTCCATCGCTTCTCCTGCCTGATCAATGTCTACATCCAACACAGTACGATACCCAATCTCGTCAGCCTCGGCTATGGTTTCAGCATTTGATACCCCTGCCCTGTTTCTCAAGGTATCCACTGCGGCTGCCGGGCTGCTGGCCAAAGCACGCAACAGTGCCAACAGCGACCACCACTGAATTCTGGCTGCCATAGGTTCATGCTGTAACGCTGCTATACTATTACGAGCATAGTCCAGCGCCATATCAAACAGCATTCTATAGTCTTGATGCAGTTTGTATGCTTCCTCGGTCTCTTCCCTTTCCGGAAAAGGAGTATTCTCCTGAAGATAATCTTTTATATCAGCACGGCGACGTTGAATAAAGTGTTTTGCCAGTTGTCGTCGCAGCTTCTCGTTTTGTTTACCACTCATATCCTCTGGTAAACTGCCGAAGTCCTCACTTAGTGTTGACAAGAGAGATCGAAAGGCGTTTTCATCACCACTATGCGGTGTTGCAGTCACCAAAACAAGGTGCCTATCCTGCCTTGTTGCCAAACGTTTAAGAAGGGTATAGCGCTGATGCCCAGCACTTCTGCCCTGGCCAGAATAAGCACAAGTATGGGCTTCGTCTACAATTACAAATTCGGGACAGGTTCGTAAAAACTCATCCCTTCTACGGTCCATTTTTATAAAATCGGTGGATACAACAACGTACGGGTACCGTTCAAAAATTGATTCGCCCATCATACATTGTCTTTCCAGTTTGTGCGCAGTACCCGGCAGGACCGTTACAGCATATATTTGAAACTTTTCCTGCAGTTCCTTTTGCCATTGTTCTGCCAAGTGGGGCGGACATAACACTGCAATCCGCTTTATTTCACCCCTATCCAGCAGTTCCCTGGCAATCATACACGCTTCTATTGTCTTGCCTATTCCCACATCATCAGCCAGCAACATACGTACTGGATCCAGTTTTAGAGCCATTAATAGGGGCACAAGCTGATATGGACGCGGTTCTACAGCCAACCGAGCAAATGAACGGAAAGGTCCCGCTGCGGAGCGTAGTCCAATCCTTATGGCACTCCTTAACAAGCGGCAGGAGGTATTATCACCAATATATTCAGGGTCAGGCAATGCAAAATTAGCTGAATTCACTTCCTCAAGCTGGGGTAGTATTGCTGTCTCCTCAGCTTCATATCCTCCCAGGGGTCTGACCATTAATATCTCTTCGTTAGTTCCCGGAAGTACTATCCACTCGCGTCCTCTTGCTTTTACTAATGCCCCAACAGCAAAAGCCATTAGCCCATCACCCCCTACTAATGCATATCAACCTTACCAAAGATATCCTCATATTCTTTAACAATACTTAGCCAATCATCAAGGTGCCCAAAACGTATAACCTGATAGCCGAGGTTTTCAAGCTGAGCTGTTTTCAAGGCATCCCTTTCTTGTCTGTCAGGATAGTCATGTGGCGGGCCATCTATATAGACTACAACAAAACTCTCTTCATAAATGAAATCCGGTCTTGTTGCGCATTCAGCAATTAGTTTTTGAGCTGAAGAAGGTAACCTTAGGTCATATTGTACAAGAAAATCAAGCCATCTTTTTTCCAGGCCCGAATCGCACTTTTCTTTAAGGTTTGCAAGATGCTCCTGCCAACTGAGAGAGCTAGGTGAAATCCTTAGACTAGCATACTTTAGTGCAATCAGTATATCCTTTATTAGGAAACGGTCCAAAAATTCATGGTCCCGCTGATTGGCATAACTCATCAGACAGTCATAGCACGCAGCTTCACAGTCTTCTTTACTCCTTGGATGCCTTTTTTTATCCTCGCCTGTATTACTATCAAAGTGGCAGAGTTCCAATGCTGCCACGGCAACGCGTTTAATTGCATGCCTATCCTCAACCAACCTGCGCAATACTCCGGCTCCTCCTTCAGCGGATTCATAAAGGAGAATTATCCTACGATTATTGCGGTCAGGCAGCGGTTCAGCAGCAAGTTCATTATCTTCCAACTGGAATACGGCCTGAATAGCGGTTTTTAGTGCTGCCTGTAAAGAGCACAACGCGTTATAACTAATATCAAATAATGGCTCCACCAACAGGCAGTTGCGCCGATCGGTAACATAGGGAATTACTCGTTGAACATGGTTACTGAGCCTTATAACGTCATCGTTCTCCGTATCATCGTTTTCATTCTTAGCCCAGTATCCACGTTCGGTGTCTATTATAAAACCATCAAATTTCCTTCTCTTCCATCCAAGATTAATACGCCAGAGTTCTGCTGTATGGCCATATGTTAGTTTGAATTTGTCTTCATTATCAATATTTATTACAGCATTTTTTATCATGCGCTGTCCTTGTATTTCGGTAAACCGGTAGGTGGTTATCAGGTCATACCCCATCTTGGTCCGTTCTTCTTCATCAGAGTTTATCCTCTCACGGCGCTTTGTCGAAACATTTTGCAGCCGTAATAGGTTGTTAATTGATGTATCCAATTCTGCCCCGCAGTGGACACAGTTATCTGCTAAAAAGTCATCATTGATATGATGAAAACAGCCGCATTCACTGCAAATCTTTACAGCAGTTAACGGCAAAGTTCCGTCGTCTTCTCGGTTTACGGGCAGTATGGCTTTATTGATACTATACTTAACTCCTTCGTGATAAATTATATTTCGAGGTCCAAATTCCGATATAGCCAGAAAACGAGGCCGCGATAGAAACTCGTCCTGCTTACCTGTACTTCTGCGGGCCGGAATATAAGCAGAAAGCGGAAGGCGTGGAAAGTTATAGCCAGGCAAAAAACCTTCACTTGCAAAATACCTGTAGCTGTAAAAGTCGGACTGCATGACATTTCCGGTATCACACAGCAGTTCTAACTGTGATTCCGCCTCTCGTCTCAGCCGTTTTGCCTCTTTTCTATCTTTTTCAAGCCTTGTGGGGTCCATTATTACCTTATTTTGGGTAACAACCTGGTTATAGGCAGATCTGTACAGTTCCCTCCATCTGTTACATGCATTATTAAAACTTAATGGCAGTTTACTCAGTACTGCCTCCAACCAGCCTTCACTGTACCATCCTGAATTTTCTAGATGCTCGCGAATGGTATTAAGTATATTCCTTGCTCGTAACTCGGCTTTCCTCATTGCAGCCTGGTTCTGCAAATCATCTTTCATGTTTTGTTTTAGGTCCAAGGAAGGTGAATCACCACTTACATCAATAACATAATCCAATAAAGAACGGCCTAAATCCACCTTGCTTTCCTCCAACCAGATGGAATGCAGGTGGGCCTCCAACATATCCTCGTTTGCTAAGTCAATTCGCGGAGGAGCCACAATCCCCGATACCATTCTCTCCGCTCTGCGAAAATAGTACTGGTCATGGGGACTGCCTATAGAACAATAGCTAAACACTAATGCAGGCTGCCCGCTTCTTCCTGCCCGTCCACTTCTTTGAGCATAATTTGCGGGAGTAGGCGGGATATTTCTCATGTTAACTACATTTAGTTCTGCTATATCAATTCCTAGTTCCATTGTAGGTGAGCAAAATAGAATAGGGAGTTCACCATTTCTAAACAATCCTTCTCTTTTTTCTCTTTCCTCGCTGGGAACCTGGGCTGTGTGTTCATGGGCCACAATATTCTTATGCTGAAAAGCTGCGTTTCTATAAAAATCAACAAAATAACTATTGCTATGGCTACCAAAGTTTGATTGGCGTGGAACCCTAATGATATCATGGTAAGCTTGCGTTCCATCGCCACTTTTCCATACCATTGCCGCGGCCTTAAGCTGATAGCCGGGAATCTCACCACCCGTATCTACCTTCTGTACTATATCTGCAATAGATAGGATTTCGAGCAGTTTGTTTATGATCTTATCTCGCTCTTCAAGCCTCAAATGCCCTGTGTATTTTGGAAAGGTACTGTTTCTATTCAGGTACAACCCAAATCCACTTCGGCCGGTTACACATACCGTATTTGGGCCATCACCACTGTATTTTTTCCTGGGATAAAGAATATTTGAAGAAAACATCACTTCGTCTTCTCCCATAGCCCATGGCTCATCCAGATGTTGGCTGCTCATCTGCTTTATTGCTTCTTGGTATTCCCTATTAAGATAATCAACCTTAACAACTAATTCCCTCCTCATATAGTCCAGAAGAACCTTGCAAACCTCTTTTCTAACGGCGGGGCTTGCCTCTACAAGAGCAATATGGCTTCCTTGCCAATACTCTTCAGCATGGCAGATATCGTCCAGGTTAATATAATCAAACTGCAGTAAACCACATTGTTCTAGATTGGGTGCCGTTAAACGCCAGCCCCTCCTTAGGTCGTAGTATATGCGATATCCTATTACATTTTGTAAAGCCCGTTTGGCATTATCGTTAAATACAGCTTCCTTGTTTGCGGCATATTCTTTAAGGCCCAAATTCAAAGCATGAAAAACCTTCTGAGGTAACAGTTCATGAGTAAGCCCAGCGTCTCCCGCTGAGGCAATCGCTTTATATAAAGCAGAACGCAGAAGCCCGATTTGCACAAAATCATTGAAATGACCTGCCTGTAATGATGCATCCTGGCGATTATCTGTAAAACTTAACAGTTTACGCGCTTTATTACTAAGGTTGTTATTTTTAAACAGTTCAGTCAGTGCAGCTAATGTGAGTATTGTAGTATCTGTACTTCTTGTGGCTAGGCTAAGTGTTCCCAATTTACTGATATCTCTTTGCTTTCGGCGCACGTATGCAACCCCACAGTTTAGACAGAAGGAAAACGGGGTCTTGATAAACCAGAATAAGTTTCCACTCTCACTGGTGCTTCCATTTGGCAACACCTTGAAGGCCTTGGGTAGGTACTCACGTCTATCCCTTCGTATACGTGGTTCGCCTGATTGCAAATCAAGCCAATCATCAGGTAGTTTATCCTTCTTAATAAGTTCCTCCTCATTATCCGTCCATTCTTTATCCTGGTTCGGGTATAGATAACCGGCTTCCACATCATCTTCTAGGTTAGTCTCTCTAAAATCTCTCGCAACAAATTCATAATGCCCTTCCACCTGGTTCTTGGCTACCACATAATACTCCTGACCACATTCACGGCAGAATACTACCGGCAATAAAATGCGTCTCCTATCTCCAGGCACAAACTTTTGCCCTGATGTTGAAATATGCCTGCTTTTACTATCTTCTAAAGATACGTATACCGTATCGCCAGAACTTATAAATTGATGGAGTCTGAAAGCAAATGCCTTAAAACCGGTTGTTTCATCTTCACATGCATAACCGGCCGACAGCACCTTCTGAATAGCTTGGGCACAAATGTCTTTGTCTAAAGCTGTTAGCTCGCTTAATGCTTTTGCCGCTCCTTCGTGTCCCTGTATTGGTTTTGGTTCTTGCCTTATAAATCTGCCGCTTTTGGAATCTCTTTTTATCCCGAAAGTAGATTCTACCCATGAAGCAAAGGGTGAATTGATAAACTCAGAATATGACATGTGCTCATGTTCGTCTACTTTAAGTATACTATCTTTTAAGGCTTCAATATTGGCCGAATTTGAAAAATCATATTCCTTGGTAGCCCTTTGGAGAGTTTCCATTATTACCCTATCTTTTTTGACTTCGCTTCCAAAGATTAGTGAGGCTACTTCTGCAACGTCTTCCTTTTGTTTATCATAGCTTCCTTCACTTGCTAACGTTGCGGAAGTACCCACGAACTGTAGATCACTTCCACCGTACTTCTCACTAATCCTTCGTATTAGCATTGCAACATCTGCACCCTGACGGCCACGATATGTATGTAACTCGTCCAATACAACATATTTTAACGAAGCATTGGAGAGCAGTTTCTTATCCTCCACCCTGGTCATTATGAGTTCTAGCATCACATAGTTTGTAAGCAGTATGTCGGGAGGGTTAGCTATAATTACATCTCTTTGGTCCTGATTCTCTTGACCGGTATATCTATGAAAAGTTACAGGTGGCCTATCTGGAGGATATCCTTCACAAAGGAACTTCTCTAATTCTCCATGCTGGCTGTTTGCTAAAGCATTCATCGGATATATAACTATAGCTTTTATACCCTTTTTGTTTTGATTTCTTAAAACATAATCAACAATAGGTACTATGTAGGCCAGGCTTTTTCCAGAACCGGTGCCGGTTGTAAGTACATAGTTGTCCCCTGCTTTGCCAGCATTTATAGCATCGACCTGATGCTGATGGAGCCTAAGCTGCCTACCTGTACTATGCTCTTTCTTCCCAACACGGAAAATCTTGCCACATTCAGGATGAAGTATACCTTTATCTACTAAATCATCAATTGATAATCCTGGTTTAAATGACGGGTTAAGCTGTATTAGTGGTTCTGGCCATAATAGCCCTTCATTTATTTCATTGTCCACTTGCTCTTTAATGCGTTGGTCTTTTATATTGATGAAACTTTTTATGTAATTTGAATAGTTGTTTATCATGTGTTTGTCCAATGTAAAAACATCCACATTACCACCCCCTGCATCAATACTCCAATTACTTATTTAATGTTTCTACAATGCTTCCTTTCTTCCTGCCTCAATTTGTCAAATTTAGCATGCTACACTACTAAAATAGTCAGTAGGGCATATGACACAAAAAAACACGCCGTATCGACGTGTTTCATTTATCAGCGACTAAGTCTATAAGCCGAGTTCTGTATTGGATGGTCATCTATCTAGGCCTGATGTTACCAGCAGGCTCAAGCAACCTACCACGGAA
>Ga0334893_1002625_pt1 | contig 13028 bp, 15 predicted proteins | sample GraSluR3_MG_5_FD_207218 | JGI IMG/M metagenome (GOLD analysis project Ga0334893, IMG submission 207218) | Sludge microbial communities from methane-producing bioreactor in Wageningen University, Netherlands - Granular Sludge_09_05-R3 | ecosystem: Engineered > Bioreactor > Anaerobic >...
CCTTTAGCTTTCTTTTGTATTATTATTAATGCTTTTATTATACCATTTTATGTACTGTTAGGCAAGCAAAATGTTAGTTTTCACACAGTCTGACGTATAGCGTTTGTGTGGGTAATCTTTGACATAAATGTAAAAGCGAAGAGTAAATTAGATAGGATAAAAGTATATGGCTGAAAAAATCAATCACTTTCAAGAGCTTCAAATATGGAGAAAAGGTATCGAATTAGTTAAGAATATCTATTCTTCAACAAATAACTTTCCCAACAGTGAAATATATGGTCTCGTCTCTCAAATGAGGAGGTCTGCAGTCTCAATACCTTCGAACATAGCTGAAGGATTTAAACGATTGCATAATAATGAGTTCAGACAGTTTTTGTATATTACTCTAGGAAGTTGCGCTGAACTCGAAACCCAGTTAGTTATAGCTAATGAACTGAAATACATTAATGACAAAACAAGGGAAGATAACATTGAAAAGATAAATCATATTTCTAGGATGATTTATAGTTTAATTAAAAAATTATAAACCAAACCTATAAATTAAGATGAATTGGTAGAATAACCAATAGCTTATTGATACAAATATATTATGAAAAGATTTGTAATTTGTCGTAGATAATTATGTATTTTATTATTTTTCAACGTTATACGGTATACGCTATACGGTATACTGTTTTTTACGCAATACGCACGACGCAATACGATTTTCACGCTATACGGTATACTGTATACTGTTTAAAGGTATTCTTGTTATGCCCGGACATAAAGTTGTATTAAAATATCAAGATGGAAAAATATTAAAGGGTTGGCTTAATAATTTTAGCCCTAATAGAGAAGTATTTTTCGTTAATCCCCTAAAAGAATATTCAGATAAAATAAAACTGGAAGTCAACCTACATAACCTGAAGGCAATATTTTTTGTAAAAGATTTTATTGGAGATAAAGAATACCAGAAAGTAAGAAATTTTGATAACTATACTGCAACTACTCCTTCAGAACGCCGCATCATAGTGTATTTTAAAGATGGTGAAACATTATATGGAACAAGTTACAGTTATAATTCTACTAAAGCAGGTTTTTTTGTATACCCTGTGGACTCTATGGATAACAATATGCGTATTTTTGCCATTATTTCGGCAATTGAAAAAGTCGAATTCCCGGATCCCTCACCCTGACCCTCTCCCTCCCAGGGGAGAGGGAAGTATAAATAGTATTTAGTCTTTAGTATTTAGTTTAAATATTATTTTATTTGTATTTCGACGCAATACGCAATACGCACGATGCAATACGAATTTGTCATTGCGAGGAACGAAGTGACGAAGCAATCTCATACTAATACACTTGCAGAATTGATTGATAGATAAGGCGATTGGAAAAATTTTATATTTTTTTTATTTACACTGTAAACTGAAAACCGAAAACCGAAAACTGTTTTCTTGATTTGTTTTAAACTAAATACTAAATACCAACGACCAGCTACTTATTCGTATTTTGATTTAATTATATTTTACTGAAAACTGATAACTTGAACTTAATTTTCCTTGTATTTTGTATTAAACTGTAAACTAAAAACTGTTTTAATCCTGTACCACGCAACATTATGGTTAACTAGCCGATAATTGAAAAAATATTATAAAACTGAACTCCCTAAACATAATGCGAGAATAATAATGATATGATATAATTTACTATAATCTGATAAGAATTTTTGGATGCGGAGGTTAATAATGAAAATTAAAGAAATCGTATTCATAGTAGAAGAAGATCCTGAACAAGGTTATACAGCAAAAGCTTTAGAGTATTCTATTTTTTCTGAAGCTAATACTTTACCAGAATTAAAGGAAAATATCAAAGACGCATTAAAATGTCATTTTGACAAGGATGATATGCCTATATATGTTCGCTTGCATATTATAACTGAGGAAAAATTTGCCTGTGCCTAAAATACCAAGAGATATAAACGGAAAAGAGCTAATCAAAAAACTAGGTAAATTAGGCTATAAAGAGATTAGAAGGACATCAAGTCATATCAGGTTATCTGCAAATATTTCTAATAAATTAGTCCACCATATTACAATTCCGGATCATAGTCCTATAAAAATAGGAACATTGAATAATATATTAAGTGATATTGCGGACACTTTAAAAATTGAAAAAAAGACCTTAATAGAAAAGCTATTCCATTAGTAAGTATCGCACCCGCAAAACCGGTGGCTTTAAGAACCTCTAAAAGAACACTATAACTTTGTCAAGCACTCTTTAGATACCTAAGATACACAGAACGATGCTCTTTGATAACCCGATATTATGGTTCATAGCATAGGTTGTTTTTCTTGTCATTACGAAAAGCGCAGCCACAAAGCAATCTCATCCACCTAAACTTCCAGTCTTAGACTATCTTTTATCTTGAATTGCATTAATGTATTTAACCAAAAGCTATAAACTATAAACTGAAAACCCTATTTATCACTTATCACCGTATTTATTCACGATACACGATAATAATGACTTGATGCTGTTTTTTTATCCCTCCCCCAAGGAAACGATTAACCCCAACCATCTCCTCCCCCTTGAGGGGGGGATAAAGGTGGGGGTGAAGATGACAAGGGTAGAGGTAAATTTAAATGTTCATTTTATTAAAAAAATAATAACCCTACAAAAATAATTTGCAATATTAAATATTAAGGGTTAGAATGAGACATGAAATATAAAAACCGTATATTGGCAAATACTATAGAAAGAGCAATCAAAACATTTCCTGCTATAGTGGTTACCGGACCCAGACAGTCGGGTAAAACAACTTTATATAAAATGCTTTTTTCAAAGACGCATCATTTTGTGTCACTTGAAGATCCCGATATAAGGGTTAGGGCAAAAGAAGACCCGCTAAGTTTTTTAAATCAGTACAGACCGCCTGTTATTATTGATGAAATACAATATTTACCAGAGCTGTTGTCTTATATTAAAACTAAAATCGACAGTGACAGAAAGCCTGGACAATGGTTATTTACCGGCTCACAAAATTTTATTCTAATGGACAATATTTCACAATCACTTGCAGGGCGCATAGCAACTCTTACATTATTACCTTTTTCCATTCCTGAATTATTTAATAATGCAAAAAAAGCAAAAGATTACACAAATTGGTTAAATAATAAAAAGACCATCCCTATTAAGGACAAGTTTTCTTTTTCAGAGTTAATTTTAAGAGGATTTTATCCGGAAATTTCAGCTAATAAAGAAGTTGATAGAAAGCTATGGTGCAGCTCTTATATTACTACCTATTTAGAAAGAGATATTCGAAGTTTAACAAGTATTGGAGATTTGAGTCAATTCGAAAGGTTTTTAATTGCCTGTGCTGTTAGGACTGGCCAAATATTAAATCTTTCTGATATTGCCAGAGATATTGGTATAAGTGTTCCCACTGCAAAGAGATGGCTTTCACTTTTAGAAACGGGGCATCAAATTTATTTGCTTTATCCTTATTATAAAAATATTGGAAAAAGGATTATAAAAAGCCCTAAAATATATTTTTGTGATACTGCTATTTGTTCATATTTATTAGGAATTCACAATCGCGAAACATTACTTGGAAGCCCTTATTTGGGTAACTTGTTTGAAACAATGGTTGTGATTGATTTTTTGAAACGTTTTCTCAATTTTGGGGATAAACCCAACATGTATTATTTTAAAACCAGAGATGGCTTGGAAATAGATTTAGTAATTGAAATAGCAGGGTATTTATACTTATATGAAATAAAAAGTACAATGACCATCTTACCTAAACATGCTGTTTCTTTGAAAAGAATAGTAAATGAATTTGGTTCTAAGATTAAAGAAGCAAGTATTATTTCACGCTCACATGAAGATTTTATGGTAGTTAAGCCCGTATTTAACTATAGTTGGAAGAATATTTTAAATATCTGATTAATTGATTTAATTTTTTTGATTTATATACTGTTCCCCTCACCCTGACCCTCTCCCTCCGAGGGGAGAGGGAAGTATGATTAGTATTTAGTCGTTAGTATTTAGTATTTAATTTAAAGGTAATTTGTATTTCGACGCAATAATTTTTATTTCTATATTTATATTGACTCCAATGTATCAGATATGATACTATTTTAAAAAAGATTGATAGGTAAATAATTTAAAAATATTAAAAAAATCAGTTGGTGATAAATATGAATAACCAAAGAACACTGGTATCCCTGGAACCGCCAGTCAGAGATTTAATAAAAAAAATGGCAAAAGAGAGAGGTATTTCAATTTCCAATCTATGCAGAGATTTAATCTCTGAAGGATTAGAAATATGGGAAGATAGATATTTTGATTTAATAGCTTTCGAGAGAGAAAAAGAATTTAACTGGGAAAATGCTTTAAATCATGAAGAAGTTTGGAATAAAGTAAAAAAGTGAAAATACGATATCATCCAAAAGTAAAAAGTGAAGATATTCCAAGACTTAGTCCAGATATTTCTACAAGAATAGAGAATGCCATCAGAAATCGTTTAATAAAGAACCCCATAAAATATGGCCTATATCTGCATGGAAGTTTAAAAGGGTATCGCAAACTTCGAGTAGGGGATTGGCGAATCATCTATAGGATTATGCATAATGAAATCAGAATCTTAGTTATTGGTAACAGAAAAGATGTTTATCAAAATGCTGATCTTAGAAAATAATCCATGATATTTCCCACATTCTTTACCTAAAAACCAAAAAATCTCTTTACCCCGTACTTGGAATCTTGTATCTGTATTAAACTATAAACAAAAAACTGTTTTATCTTGTCATTACGAAAAGCGCAGCCACAAAGCAATCTCATCCACCTAAACTTCCAGTCTTAGACTATCTTTTATCTTGAATTGCATTGATGCATTTTACTGAAAACTGATAACCGAAAACTTGAACTTAATTTTCCTTGTATTTTGTATTAAACTGTAAACTAAAAACTAGAAACTAAAAACTATTTTTTATGTCTAAACTTCTTAAAATTAGGGAATAAATTAAATATAGCATGTAGTATCCAGTATTTTGTATATAGTAATATTCTGGAATAAATGGATGAGATTGCCACGCCTACCTCTTAACAGTAGTTAAAAGAAGGCTCGCAATGACAATACTATATTTAATGCTTTTTAATCATTAAAAATGTAAACCAAAAACCAAAAACTATAAACTAAAAACCGTTTTCCCTGGAGGAAATATGCTCAACATTTATAAAACAAAAAATGGCTTTACCATCATCGAACTGATGGTCGTTGTAGCAATTATCGGCATAATCTCACTTATTGGTCTCAGACTTTACCTGGGACAACAGGAAAAAGCCAAAGATGCTATTGTCAAAGGAAATGCTTCAACTATTCATACTCTTATTCAATCAGAATTATCTGATAATAATGCAAGCGATATAGATGAAGCATTTTTAAATCAGGTTGTGATTAATGGAGGTATCCATAATCCCGTTAATGGTGCCCAACAGATTTCCAGCTATTATTCTTCACCAGACAAATCTGGGAATAAAATCCCCGGTATGATTTATGTCTGGAAAGATAATGAAGATATTTTCCATGTTAATGGCTGGAATAGTTCCGGAAATGATGTTCTGCAGACAGATTTAATAGCGATAAAATAAAAAATATTATAATATCTTGTCTAAAATATCTCAGATGGGGAATAACTATATAAGAAGCTGTAATAAAATAAGGTTGCAATCATTTAAATGTATTATAAATGCAGTAAAATATCATCTGAAGGGAAGTGGTCAATGCAAGAGATATTAATTATAAATTATATAATTGAGTTTCAAGATTGAAGTGTGTTTGTATCAGCATGTGAATGCTTTTCGCAATTACCAGGTAAAGTTATTTTATCACTAACAAACTATTCTTTATCAAGTACCTTACCTGTATAGGATGGTTCTTTGTTCTGGTGAGTATTATTCTAAATAGTAAAAAGAATGTTCTCTCTCCTGTATTTGCGATGACCAATAATTTTTATTTGTATTTCAACGCAATACGCACAACGCAATAACAATTTATTATTGCGATGAGTTCTCTTTCCTGTCATTGCGAACACTATGACTTTGTCAAGCACTTTTTAGATACATAGGATGCACAGAACGATGCTTTTATTTTCCTGTCATTGCGAGGAGCGAAGCGACGAAGCAATCTCATACACTTATACTTACAATCTTAAACTAATTTCTAATCTTGCAACTCGCAACTTGTATCTTTTTAAACTAAATACTAACTACTAACGACTAAATACTTATTTGTATTTTGATTTAATATTTTTAACTATAAACGAAAAACTGTTTTTAACTGAAAACTTTAAACTTGTATTTTAAATTGTATTTAACTTGTTACTCATTACTAATTACTTTGATTTTGATTATGTATTTAACTAAAAACGAAAAACTATAAACGAAAAACTATAAACGAAAAACTGTTTAATAAAAAATAGGAGGAATTTAATAAAATGTTCATGTACTTACAAAAAAACAAAAAAGGTTTTACCTTAATCGAGCTGATGGTCGTGGTGGCCATTATCGGCATCCTGGCACTGTTAGGCTTGAGGCTTTATACTCAACAGCAGCAAAAAGCTAAAGATGCAATTGTCAAAGCTAATGCTGGCACAGTTCATACCTTGATTCAATCCGAATTAGCTGATGGTGCAATAGCAACAGACGGTGTTCTTACTGCTATAGGATGTGAAACAAATAATTGTGCAGGAATGCAGAATCCCTATGAAAATGATATTGTAGCTATAAGTGGAAGTGCACCAGCGACAGGTTCCAGGGCGGGCGTGGTTATTATTACTGCTAGCAGTTCTACATATTTCACAATTGATGCCTATGATGGAAATGAAGAACTTATATACTCTGATCCTGAATTAGTTGCTCAAAGATAATGTAAGAATTGAAATAATATAATTTTGAAGTAACACAGCCCTTTTAAGTGAAAAAAATAAAATTTTGCTTAAAAGGGCTGACTATTTTTACATGATAGAAAAAAACATTTCAAACAAAACAATCTTATATTCACTGGTATTCTTAATAATTGCCAGCCCGTTGCTGGTATACAGGTATGTAGATTATTTCCGGGCAAACCAGGAGTTATGGGTACAGTTAATCCCTTTTTTTATTCTGTTAATGGCTTTATTAAAAATAGTTAACGGTAAAAGCATTGTCTTAAGCAAAGACAAATTATCAATATCCCTGGCAGTATTTTTTGTTTTTCTCTGCACATCCCTTATCTATAGCTCCAGTACAATACTCAGCTTGAGAAATTTGCTTATTTTCCTGAGTTATATATTTTTGTGTTTACTGGTTATTAATTTAAATATAGACAACAAAACTGAAATATTAATCAATGCCTTTATTATTTCAGCAGGGCTTATTGCCCTGTATGTAATTTGCCATTACTATGGATTGATTGCATACCTGGCAATGTATGGACAAATATTTTCTCCCATCGGTCAAAAAAATTTAGCATCAAATTTTCTTTCACTGGTTTTGCCTTCTGTATTAGTATTTTTTTTACTGGAAAAAGAAAAGGCAAAAAAGCTTTTTTATTTTATTACTATTATTTTAATCTATACAGCCATCATAATATGCCAGAGCAGGGGTATCTGGATAAGCATACTTCTGACTGTCCCGCTGGGGATATTATTGAGCAAGAAAGGCAATCTCGCGGCAATATTCCGAACAAATAAAAAGAATCTTATTGTTTTATTCTTAATTATTATTTTAATAACCATAGTCTATTCAACAGAGAATCCCTTGAATCGCAGCCGTTTAACAGTCCCCCGGAAAGCAGTATCTGTGCTGGACAGGGGAGACTATTCCATCAATATGCGGCTTATCATGCTGAATTCCACTTTAAGAATGTTTACTGCAAGGCCTTTGTTTGGTTTTGGGTTAGGAACTTTCAATATAAATTACCCGGAATTTCAGGGAAAATATCTGCAGGAAAATCCGGGAATGGTTAGATACCTGAGCAATACTAATGTTGCTGAAGCACATAATGAATATGTCCAGCTTGCAGCCGAAATAGGTATAATAGGGCTGCTGTTATTTTTAGTAATTATTTTTTTCTTTTATAAAAATAGCTGGGTTTTGCTGAGTGCAAAGAATCTAAAACAGGAGAATAAGCTGGTATATCTTGGAATATTCCTGGGAATCAATATTTTTTTAATTCACTGTCTTTTTACTTTTCCTTTTCATGTGGCTTTTTTAGGCGCATCTTTTTTTATTTTACTTGGTCTGGCCACTCATATTTATTTGGTTCTTTTTAAAGAACATGATATATTCAAAATTCATATTGAATTAAGAAAACCCATTAAAATATTTTCCATCATTGGTCTGTGTATAATATTGTTGCTCACTTCTTATCTGCATATAATCAAACCTTACATTGCTGAAATATATTCTTTCCGCGGTCAGAAAGCTTATGTTCTTGATAATGATTTATATGATTCCATTTTAAATTTTGAAAAGGCAGCTGCAATAGCTCCTTATAATGGAAGGATGTTATTACATTTAGGCTCAGTATACCTTCAGGCGAATTATCTGCACGAATCATTTACAATATTAAAACAAGCCAAGAATTACTATAAGGATAGAAGCCTGTATTATAATTTAGCAAATTATTTCCGCAGAGCGGGAAATATAAAAGAAGCTTATAATATGTATCAGGAGGCAATATATTTATACCCGAATTATTTACAGGCCTATGACGAACTGGCAACACTGTATGTGCATAATGAAGAATACGAGCAATCGATTGAGCAGTGGGATACCGCCTTGCTCCTTAACCCAAATTTTAAAGATAAATATTTATATCTATATTATATTGGAATGTCATACCAGAGAATAGAGAACCATGAAGAGGCAGTTGAGTATTTTCAAAAAGCAATGCAGGAAGCTCCTGAAGACAGCTGGATATATGCAACTCTCGAAAATTTATTATTGGAATAAACGAATAAACGCGGTCAGGCTTCACAAATTCACAAAATTTTTATAAATAATTCAGCTTATTATTTTGTGAACTTGTGAAGCCTGACCGCGAAGAACCATTTTTGAGAGAAGGATTACATCATTTTTAATTTCCTCCCCCTTGAGGGGGATGATGAAGGTGAGGATGAAATTACCTCCAAGAAATTTAATTAATAAATCAGGTAATTGATTTATATTGCTGATTACTCATTACTTGTTACTGATTACTGTATTCATTACGCAATACGCAATACACACGACGTTATACGAATTTGTCATTGCAGTGACGAAGCAATCTCATACTAATATGCTTGCAGTCTTATTCTATTTTTATCTTGAATTATATTGATGTATTTAACAAAAAACTAAAAACTATTTCTTGATTGCATTTAACTCGATACTACCTACTCGATACTATATACTAATTTATTATTGACAAAATAGTAAGGTATGATATTATGTAGAAAATAGTAGTAATAAATGGATGGTGATTTATTATGTCTAAAAAAGTAAAATTGACAATCTCTTTACCTGAAGATATAGCTGATTCTCTAAGGGAAAATATTCCTGATAGACATAGGAGTAAATTTATTACTAAATCTATAGAGAAAAATCTAAAAGAAATTCAAAAGAAAAATCTTATCAGAGCTTATCAATCAGCATATAAGGAAATTTCTGAAGAGAATGAAGATTATGATGGGGTAACCAGTGATGGCATATCCTAAAAAAGGTGAAATATATTTAATAAATTTTGATCCAACCATAGGTCATGAAGTAAAAAAGAAAAGACCTGCGATAATTCTTTCAAATGATATTCATAATCAATATTCACCTTTAGTTACTGTTGGGCCAATATCTTCAAATACAAAAAATATATATCCTTTTGAAGTATTTATTCCAGAAGGAACGGCAAGCCTGGATAATGATTCTAAAATTATGATTATCCAACTTAGAAGTGTAGATAAAAAAAGACTTATAAAAAAGATAGGTTCTATTGATAATAAGCAGATAAATGTGAGAATAAATAATATTATTGCTGAACATTTTTCTTTATAATTTATATTGTTTTTTTGTTTTTAGACCCCGAAACACTCTTTATTTCTATTCTTTTCACGTTATACGTTACACAATTTTAAACCAAAAACTAAAAACTAGCTCCAAATCTCCTCCCCCCTCACCCTGACCCTCTCCCTCCAAGGGGAGAGGGGAACTTCGAGAACTTAAAACTATAAATTGTATTTTCTAACTACTAAATACTAACTACTAACGGCTAAATTGTTGTCATTTTATTTTTAAAATGCTATTATTTAAAAAATAACACGAGGTCTAAAAAATGAAATCAGTCAATAATAAAGGTATTACCATACTATCTATACTCATACTGGTAATTATTGTAGGCAGTGCGGTTATATATGGTCCGAAAGCCTACGACTATGTTATTGAACAAAACACTAAACGCCTGATAACTTCAAATGTAGAAAAGATTGAAAGTGAAATAAGGACTGAACTAATCAGCAAACATCCGGTACATATCTGGAATGATATTGATAATCTGATAAACAGGGTCAATATTTTAAATCCAATCACCAGGCATAGACAGGAAAAGAATGGTTGGGATAGGCCGGGTGAGGTAGTGGTAACCTTTGATGGCATCAATACCTTCCGCCTGGATGGCTTGGGCAGAGATGGCTCCTCCTTGCGCCTCAATATTATTATTCAGAGAACGCAATAACCGAATAAAATTAATAAACGGGGTCAGGCTTCACAATTTCACAAAATCATAAATTCTAGACAATATAGAATATTTTGTGAACTTGTGAAGCCTGACCCCGAAGAAACATTTTTGAGAAAAGGATGAACTTTTCTATTTTATACTCCCCCTTGAGTCGAGATTTATTCTTATATTTTCCAGTATTATATTAAATTTATAATTTGGTTTTTCTTGCATTTTATATTAAACTGTAAACAAAAAATAAGAATTATAAACCTTATTTTGTACGCAATACAAAATAGATTGGAAGGAAATGGGAAATATAATAAGAAAAATAAAAAATAGCAGAAAAATACAGGTATTAATTTTATTGACACTACTCGTAATCGTGATAGTGTTCTATAGTTATTTTAGAGCTAATCCTGTAATGCCCCAGCTGACCATTTATTTTTTAGATGATGTGAAGCTGCCAGAACAAGGGCAAACACTATTGGTATTTTCCCCGCACCCTGATGATGAGACCATTGCCTGTGGGGGGTATATTATTGAATCTGTAAGGAGAGGGGCTGAAGTATATATTATACTGGTTACAGATGGCAACCGCCGTAATCTCAGGGATATGAGATATCTGGAGTTTGAAAGTGCCACCTGCCTGTTGGGTGTACCGTGTGATAACCTGATATACCTTGATTATCCTGATAGTCGCCTTGCACAGCAGAATCAGCTGGAGTTACAGCAAGTATTTAAAGAAATAATCCAGGAATACAAGCCGGATATATTACTATACTCACACCCCGAAGATAATCATATTGATCATTCGACGACTGGTATAATTATTGAAAATATATTGGAAGAGATGTTGAAAAAATATCAGACATTTGAAAAATTGGAAGAATTGGAGGATTTGATGCGGGAAGAGGTTGTAGCAGAAATGGATAGCCTGGAAAAAATAATTCAAGATATTACAGCTTATAAATATCTTGTGCACCACAGGGATTATCCTCATCCCAAAAGGTATGCTCCTGACCTATTTATGTTACCACCTTTAGATTTGGTTACTTTGGAAGGTGGATGGGAAAGGTTTATGCTTTCAGAAGAAATCAAGCAACAAAAAGAGAGGGCATTAAGGGCTTATATTACCCAGTTAAGAAATCCTTTGCTGAAAAATTTATTGGAAGCATCTATTCGAGAGAATGAAATCTTTGCAGTGTATCAATATGAAAATTGATCTAAAGGAGAGGGGAGTAAAGGGGTCAGGTCTTCACATTTGACATTGTCATAATACAATGTCAAATGTGAAGACCTGACCCCTACCATGCCCCCAAACTAAGAACAGAAAATATGACAGAATTAAATGATATAAAAATCCGTCAATACCACATAGAAGATAGAAGAGCAATAAGAGAAATCAGCGTGGAGAGCAGCATTTTAAGAAAATATCGAAATATCATTTTTAGTGATGATATTATTGCCGGTTTGCTGACTTCCTATTTCGTAGATTATGAACCGGACTCCTGCTTTGTAGCAGAAAGTAATAGTATAGTAATTGGCTATGTTCTGGGTGCAAAGAATGTTCGACGTATGCGCAGGGTTATTAGAAAAAAAGTATTGCCCTCATTGGGAAAGCAGACCATATTAAGCGGGCAGTTATTCCAAAGGCAAAATATCATGTTTATGAAAAGTATGGTCTCGAGTTTCTTTAAAAAAGAATTCAAGGTGCCAGACTTTTCCTATGATTATCCGGCAACTTTGCATATTAATATCAAATCACAATTTCGTGGGCAAAATATCGGCTCTTTACTGGTCAATCATTTTTTACAATATTTGCAGGAAAACGGAATATATGGTATACATTTTGGTGTATTATCTGATAATGCTAAAAGATTTTTCATAAAAATGGATTTTAAGGTGTTATTTGAAGGGGACTATACTTTTTTAAGGCACCTAACCGGGGAGAATTTTCCCCATTATATTATGGGGAAGCATTTGTCGAAACCTAAGGAAACCTAAGGAAACGGGGTCAGGCTTCACAAATTCACAAAATAATAAGCTAATCAGGCTTAAGAATTTTGTGAATTTGTGAAGCCTGACCCCGAACATTGCTCACCCTGACCCTCTCCCTCCGAGGGGAGCGGGAAGTATGATTAGTATTGAGTCGTGAGTATATAGTATGTAGTAAATGCTGTAGGTTTAAGTGAAAGTTTACAATATTCTATAAAATCTTTTTTATATATACTAAATACTGTGGGAATAAATGGATGAGATTGCCACTCCTGCCTCTTAACATTAGTTAAAGCCAGGCTCGCAATGACAAAAACGT
>Ga0334893_1002626_pt1 | contig 13016 bp, 9 predicted proteins | sample GraSluR3_MG_5_FD_207218 | JGI IMG/M metagenome (GOLD analysis project Ga0334893, IMG submission 207218) | Sludge microbial communities from methane-producing bioreactor in Wageningen University, Netherlands - Granular Sludge_09_05-R3 | ecosystem: Engineered > Bioreactor > Anaerobic > Unclassified...
AACCAATCCAAAGAGTCCAATGGAATATGGTGCAACTTCACCTATGAAACCGCTCTTTCAGATTACCCTTCAATCTCAGTAAAGGTTAACGCAACAGACTACTTCGGAAACACGGGAGAAAGCGATGAAATGACAGCTTCACTTACAGAAAACCTGCCGCCGCAGCTAATACTTAACCAAACAAACACAACTCAGGTTATTGCGGGAGGCCAAGCTTATATCTCAACAAACTGGAATGAAACAAGCCTTGGCGAAGGAAACATGACCTGCGCTCTCTACAGCTCAGGAGCCTTAAACCAAACCATAAGCGTAAACACCTCTTGGTGCAACTTCACAATCACAGCCCAAAACTCAGATTACCCTTACTTAAACCTCACAGTTAACGCAACCGACACCTACTCAAACTCGGCAATGTCAGGCGCAATGATAGTTCTGGTCAATGAAACAGAAAACCCAAGCATTGCCCTAAACCAGACCAATGCACCGATTAATGCGGGAGAAACCCTTGAAGTCTACACGCAATGGAATGACCTGACACTCGGGCAATACAACCTTACCTGCCACCTTTTCATTGACGGAACCCTTAACCAATCCAAAGAGTCCAATGGAATATGGTGCAACTTCACCTATGAAACCGCTCTTTCAGATTACCCTTCAATCTCAGTAAAGGTTAACGCAACAGACTACTTCGGAAACACGGGAGAAAGCGATGTTATGTCGGCAGGGGTTATAGATACTGTGGCTCCGCAAATTCCTTCAGGGGGGCTTTTGATATATGAGACCGGAAGCTCTGAAATATACTCAATATCCGAAAGCCCAACAATAACAACAAGCGGAAACATTACAATTAGCTGGACTATTGTTGAGGAAAATCTAAACCAAACCAGACTCTACATTGACGGGATTTTGGCCCATACCTCAACCGGTAATGAGCCGTCTTATTCAGCCAATCTATCAGCAGGGACCCGAACCCTTAAGTTTGAAGCTGAGGATTTATCAGGAAACGAAAATTTAACAGCAAATTATACGGTAAGGTTAAATTCGCAGGAGGATGTTGATGCGCTGATGCTTCAGATTGAAGCAGACTCAAATATTGAGTCAGCAACTCTCAAAAATGAGGGCGGCGATAAGTCAGGAACGGGCTGGCTTAATGAAACACTTACCCTTGAGCTTTTGCTGAATGTTTCAGGAGTGCAGGCGATTGTTGAAATAATAGAATTTAATGGCCTGAATGCCAACTGGAACAGGACAAACTTCACCTCTGTTGTGGCAGCCGACTCTTCTCAGGCTAATCGCGCGCGCATATCTGCGGGCACAAATGTTACCTTGATAATGCTTTTAAACAGCTTTTCGGACTTTTTGGCCTCAGGCAGTTTTGGCTATGGCGCAAAAATATTTTTCAACCAAAGCGCTGAAGGGCTTGATGTATTATATATAGCCGATGATGTCGGGAATGAGGTTTATGTGCTGGAGACATGCGAAGGAGGGACACCTCCAACCGGGGCAATAACCATTGAGAACATGTGCTATATAAACGGGACTGAAAATGTTACCTTATATGTGCCTCACCTTTCAGGCGGAGCCCTTGCAAATGACACAATAGCTCCGATAATCAGCCTGACCTCCCCCGCAAATTCAAGCGAAATAAACAACAGTTACTTCACATTCAGCTTCTCTGTAAATGAAACTAACCCGGAGGCTGATTTTTGCTGGTATAACCTGACGAACGGGACGGATTCTGTTCAGGAAACAATTCTTGCTTCAGAGATAGATTGGGTTGGCACAAGGGGGAGCTATGCCCTGAAGGTATTTGCCCTCTCGCAGGGGGACCACAACCTTACCCTTAACTGCTCTGACCAAAATAGCCAAAGCTCTCAGGAAAGGGTTCAGTTCTCGGTGGCGGATACAACACCCCCTCAAATAGAAAGCATTTCTGCTTCAAGCTCAGGCGCAACTACAATTACGGTTACACTTACAGCCACAACAGATGAGCCTGCTATATGCAAGTACAGCCTGCAGGATATAACAAACTTCTCGCAAATGTCGCTTTTCTCAACAACCGGCGGGCGGACTCATACAAAACAGTTTACCTATACTTCTAACAGCTCAGGGTATTATTATTTACTTTGCGAAGATGAGGAAGGAAATACTATGCCTGAGAATAACAGGACTGCCTATAATGCGCAGATAGTTTCCGGCGATACCCCGCCTGCCGACCCTGTATATACAGGAGGCTCGGGTTCTTCCGGCTCTTTTTGGGTAATGGTATATGGAGCAACCGAAGATGAATTAAAGGAAGGCTACTCCAAATCGCTTTCAAAAGGCCACCGCATAAGGTTTAATTTTGAGGGTGAAGTGCATCATGTAGGGCTTGTGGATATATTGGGCGGAAAAGCTATAATAAATGTTTCAAGCGCTCCGCAACAGGCTTCGATTTTAGAGGGTGAGGGCAGAATGTTTAACCTTAATGGAGACGGGTATTATGATATATTAGTCAAGATACTCAGCCTTGCCGAAAATTCTGCAATAGTGTGGGTGGGGGAGATACACTCAAAGATTGAATCCCCTCCAACACAAAAGCCGACGATAAAAGAGGAAATAATTAGCCCTCCTGTGGCCGAGCCAAAAGATAGCGTCTGTGTTGAGAATAGCAGAAAATGCGTTGCCTCAGAAGTGCATGAATGCAGGAACGGACAGTGGGTTGTAGTGGAACTATGCTCATGGGGGTGCGACTCTCAAAAATCCGCTTGCCTGCCCCCTCCTCAAGACGAACCGAAAGGAAGGCCTGCAGGCTCCTTTGAGCTTGCAATTCTTTTGGTGCTGGTTATGGTGTTGCTGATTGTAGGCTACACAAAAAGAAAGAAGGTTTATTGGTAATATTTCATGATTCAGCTTTTGGTCTTTAGATCTGATTTTCAAAAACCCCCTGACTCTTTTTTTGGATACTATTCGAGCGGAATATTTTGCCGTCCATTAAGGGAACAGATGTATTTTTGAGGAAACCCGCATTCCCGAAATGTCGGAGCAGATGCAGGCCGGAAGTCCGAGGCTAAACCCTTTTTCTAAAAGACTCGCTTTATATGAGGTTTAGTGGTCGGGAAGAGATAATAAAGACCTGCAAATAATGCAAACAGAGAGGATAATAATAACCCGCGGAATGCAGTTGCAGCATAGGTTCTGGGATACTTAGAAGACAAAATCAAAGGAAAGACTATTTTCCTTCTTGGGGCAAGGATTTCCTTCAAGCGGAATAAGTCTGCTGTTTTAGCGGCCAAATCATCCCAAGTGAGGTTTATATCACTTTCTATTTTCTCGAAGTCTGGTGTGCCGCCGGTTATTAAGTCTCTTAATGCCCTAATCAGAATACCGCAAAGGAGGACAATACTATAAACTTGACAAAGTAGAAAAGGCTCATATTAATAAAGAGAAGTATTGGTATAAACTTTATTCCGGAAAATTCCCTTCCGTCCGATATTAAGCCTATCAGCAGGGACCCGAATATTGAAGACACTATAAGCAGGCCGATTTGGTAATAGAGAAGAAACTCTTTAGAGATATCAACGCCTGTGAGCGAAAGCGATACAAATCCGGTGTTAAGGGTTTCTGTAGGAAGTATGGCCCCAAGGCCTATTAATGTTTCGACAAGGAACAGGGATGCGGAGAAAAGTATCGGGGCCCCAAAGCCTATTGCAAGGAAAATGAACATGCTATATGACGCAACCTGGGCCTTTATGTCTTTTTTGAGCATCATTGTGCTTTTCAGGTCATCGGCAAGCCCATCCAATAATGATGAAAGGTTTCCGCCGCGGGTTATTCCTTCGGTAATCAGGCCGACAGTCTTTCTCAAGGTTTCGGAGTCTATATTTTCGCTGATTTTCATAAAGGCAACTCTTATCGGGCTTCCAAGCATTAATGCTTTTCCAGCTTCCTTGATTTGGATGCTTAGGGGCCCGAATTCAGGCCTTGCGCTTTCTATAAATGCCCTTTCAGGAATGACTCCCGCCCGAAGGTTTGAGGATATAAGCCTTAAGGCATCTGGAAGAAGCTCTTCAGCTATTTTTGCCCTATTTTTGGCAATAGACATTACAACTACATGGATTGTTAGCTCAGCTACACCCAAAAGAACCAGTACTGCAAGGCATCCGACCGCCCCAAATATCAGATAGGCAACTCCGCTTAGAAAAATAAACACCAAGGGCAGGCCGAGAGTCAGTTTTAAGAAGGACTCTGCCTCAATTTTCAGCCCGCTGTTTTTCAGCTGCTTTCCCACCCATATTGCGTATTTCATTCTACTTTAGGCCTCTTGCTTTTTACAATTCCTATGAACATAAACTGGAATACAATAATGACAAGCATGAAGAGCAAAAGAAGCCCGCTGCTTATAGGAAATCCGGAAAAGAATGAAAGAATTATCATGAAGCAGACTCCAATGGACGGCATAATTATTGCAAAAATCATGTAAACTAAGGCCAGCGAGTTTAGCTGGGAGCCGTACATTTTTATGGCCGTCCTCTGCTCGGCCCCAAATTCCCTGACAAGCTCCTCCAAAGTGTCTGCAAGGTTGTATCCCGCCTCAATTGAGTTTGAAACCTGCCACAAAGCCCTCCTGAAATTTATTGAAGGGTTTTTTAGCATAACCTCTTCAAGGGCTTTTATATCAGACACCCCAACAGACATTCTTTTTGTGACTTTTCGAAATTCCGCCGAAAGGGCGCCGTAATTTGAGTTGCTGATTGAAACCATAGATTCATAAAGGGAAATCCCGGACCTTATTTCAATTAAAAGGTGCCTTAGGGAAAAAAGCAGATTTTTTTCAATATCCGCCACCCGCTTGCCGATAATGAGTTTCGGATATAAAAACCGGTAGCCAAAGCTCATCGCAAACACAGCCAAAGGAATTATGGCAATAAACGGATAGAATTTCTGGCTGAGGCTTGCAATGATTGAAATTATTAGCAGAATTGCCAAAGCGCTTGATGAAAGAAAGGCCGCTACGGTTAGCGCCTTTCCGAGATACAGTTCCGGGCTCTGTTTAATTTCTGCATGCTTGAGCGAAAGCTCCAGCCCCGGAAAGAAGGGAAGAAAGGTCTTTCCTACGCTTTTATAGGTCATATTCTCCTTAATACTGCTTTAGGGTCCCTAACGTATTCTGATATAATCTGGCCGACCTCATTAACCCGCCTTATATTTTGCCGAACCATGAACTCAAGCACTTTTTCCCTCTTTTTTAGCTCGGCCTCAATTTCTTCGCGCTCAAGCCCCAAAAGAAGCTCAAGCTTAGACATGGCTTTTTTGCTTGGGTGATACGGGTTTAGTGTGTCTGTTGAGGCGTCCCATTTGTATATTGTGTTAAGCTTTTCATTTCCGAAATCCGCCCCATATTGGGGAAGGATTTCCGCAAGCTCATATACTCGCCTTATTCCTTTTCTCCTGTCCCTAAACATCACCAAAAAGAGGTCTACTGCTTCTACAAGTGTTTCGGGGACAGATATTGGGGGGCTTACAATCCTTCTGTAAGTCTGCATTGCGGTGTCGGCGTGTATTGTTGAGCAAATGCTGTGCCCCGTGTGCATGGCCTCAAAAAGCACTTCAGCTTCTCTGCTTCTTCTTACCTCACCGAGTATAATTTTATCAGGCCTCTGCCTCAGAGCATTTATGAGAAGGTCAAGCATAGTGACCTCTCCTTTTCCTTCCTGGTTTTGGACTCGGGTTACCATTGGGACCCAGTGGAGAAAGTCCGGAAGCTTAATTTCCCTTGTGTCTTCAATAGAGATTACCCTCTGGTTTGGAGGCACAAATGACAGAAGCATTGTGAGGATACTTGTCTTTCCTGTGCCTGTGCCGCCGGAAATAAGGATATTAAGCTCATACTGCATTGCAAACCAAAGGAATGCCGCAACTTCAAGGGAAATGGTTTTGTTCTCAATAAAGTCGGTGACGGTCCACGGGTCCCTTCTAAAACGCCTTATTGTCATTGTATTGCCGTCATTGGATATAGGCTTTAATGTGGCATTTACCCTGTCTCCTGAGGGCAGGTGGGCGTCAAGGAGCGGGTTTAGGAGGTTAATCTGCTTTCCTATTGAACGGGCGATAATTGAGGCGTAATTGAGCACATCTTCCTCCTTTTCTATAGGAATGTTTGTGTTGACCCAGCCGTACTTTTTGTGGTAAACCCTTACACCGTCTCTTGAGGAATTAATTACAACCTCCTCAAGGTTGGGGTCGCTTAGCACGACTTCAAGCTTCCCTAAACCCAGCATTTCCTGAACCAAAAGGCTTATGAGATAATCTTTAGTGGCTTCAGTTATATGGGGCAGAATCTTTCTTATTTCTTTTTCCGCCTTTTCCTTGAATTCTTCCTTTAGCGTTCTTCCCGGCTCATCAGAGTTGCCGGTTGAAAGCTCCATCTGGGATACAAGCCTTGCTTTTAGCTCATTGTAAAATGCTTTAGTGCCTTCCTGCAACTCGGGAAACTTTACAGTATATACCGGGATGAAACCCTTTTCATCCGAAATCTCAACCTGAAGGCTGACGCTTTCAAATTTTATGGGATATGTTTCTTTCATTTTGCAACCTTAACTTTCCCAAAATGAACCTCTACTTTCATTATATTTTGGTTGTTTAGCACTTCAATCCACTCTTCAATCTGCTCTCTATCCACCTCAAACTTCTTTTCTAAATCCTTAATCTTTGAGGGGCCTTTTTGGAGCTCATCTATAAACAGGTCAATGTTTGTGCCTATCTGGCCCCCTTTCCTAAAAAAAGTCCTTGTAATATGGCAGAGGATGCTCTTTTTTGTGATAATACCAATATATTCTTCCTTTCGTGTGACCGCTATGGCATCAAGGCGCTTTTCCTCCATTTTTCTGAGAATATATGCGAGGCTCTTTGACATGTCGCAGACGCAAAGGGTGTCCACGAAGTCGGAGGCTGTGGCTTTTGAAATGTCGCCCTTTTTGATATATCCAAGCACATTTGAGGGCCCTATTATTCCAATAACTTTATAATTTTTGGAGACCGCCAGATAGTTGTTTTTTTCAAGAAGCCTCAGCACATTTTTGGAAGGCGCATCATCATGGATGATTTCTGCCGGAACTGACGCTTCAAGCGCGGTTTTTGAGCGCAAGAGGTACCTTATTTTGCCTGAAGGCGTGGGCTTTTTTCGGGCGCTTACAACACGGCCGGCTTTTCTTTTTGAAGTTGCTTTATTTTTTAGGGGCTTTATCGGGGCTGTCTGCGCCTTTTTTGGGTAAGAGAGTTTTGCAATTGGTGAAGATTTGGGCTTTTTAGGGGATTTTTTGCTAAGAGCAGGGCTTGTTTTTTTAGAAGGGGCTTTCTGGGGCACTTTCCTTGCAGGAAGCTTTTTTTCAGGCGACTTTGCCTTTTTTTCCTGGATTGCGGCCTTCTTTTTTTTGCTGCCCTTTTGGGAAGGGCCTACGGAAGATTTAATTTTTGCTGCCTTCATAATAATACTCTATAATTAGATTTATGAAGGCCCAAATTTATGTGGAGTTCCTGATTGTTGTGGGGATTGGCCTTGCCTTGGTGTCTGCCCTCATTCTTGCAAGTTATAGCACAGTAGCCTCTTACCAGAAAAACAATGATGAGCTTCTTGCTAAAAATTCACTTGAAAAAATAGCTTTGGCTGCTGAGTTTGTCTCCTTTCAGGGAAGCCCGGCGAGGCAAAAGATACATGTCTGCTTTCCCGCAAGCATATCCGGGTGCGAGGTTCTTGAGGACAACCGGACAATCTCCTGCGGCTCAAACACGGGAAACCCGATAATGCATACAGGAACTGTGGATATGGATGGGGTTGTGCCTTCTTCGGGGTGCTGGTATTTAATCTTGAGCGCGGTTGATTCTGACGGGGGATATGTGGATATTTCTGCGGCACAATGATTTATAAGCTTAGAGGCCAGGCGGCGGTTGAATTTTTGATACTTCTTTCGGTTGCAATGGTTCTTTTTGCGATAGCGGTAAATTATTACGCAGGGTACTACCTGCAGTCTTCAGGCTTTCAGGCTGAGCGGCAGTATGGGCTTATATGCCGCCAAATCTCTGATGAGGCCAGAAATGCGCTTTTGATGGGGGATTACTACGAGAGGGATTTTTATCTGCCCTTGGGGGATTATTCTGCAAGTGTTTTTGGTTGGAGCGCAAGAGTGGAATATTCCGGGGGGGAGGTTTACTGCCCGATGCCGGCTAATCTGGAAGACAAAACCCTCAATAATGGGAAAAATACAATAATATATAATGCCAGCGGGCTTTTTTTTGGCTGAACTCTGCTATGGGGTAAAAATGGATTTTTCTTTTGGAAGGAACGGCTTAATCGCAGAAAACAGGGCGGACGGCCAGAAGGAGAACAAGAAAGGTAGAATGGGGGGGCAGGCGCTTTCGCTTGATTTTATACTTGCCTGTTCAGCATTAATATTGGTATCGGCGCTTCTTTTGATTCAAGGGGGTTATGTTATAAAGAACATTTCGGAGTCCGGGGAGAAAAACCGCATGATGGCAGACCTTTCTGCGGCAAGCGAAATATTTTTTTTGGAGGGCTATCCCAAAGGATGGACTAATGAATCTGTAATAATTATGGGGCTTGAGAGCGAAGGGCGTCTTAACAAAACAAAGATGTCTTTTCTTAAAAATATGAGCTATACGGAATCTAAGTCGCTCATAGGCATATTTTATGAGTATAATATTACCGTTTCTTTGGATGGGGCGGAGGTTTATTCAATAGGGATTTTTCCGGATACAGCTCACTATTCTTCAGTCCTTAAGATGAATCGGATTGCGGTTCTGGACGGCAATATAGCGTCTGTTGAGGTTTTGGTGTTTGGGCCATGAGAGGGGCAGTATTTAGTATGGACCTGCTTTTAGGATTAACTTTGCTCACAATAATACTTGTTTCGGGATTCTATCTTTTCCAGCCCTCGCCCCTATTTGAGAAACACGAATATGGGCAAAAAAAGGCGCTGTCCGATGATATTTTTAGGGCAATGTCGGGGATAAAAGTGTCCGAGTTCAGCCAAAGCCCGACGCTCAACAGCCTTAAGATGTCCGGCCTTTCAGACGACGAGCTTGAGCTTTCTGTTCTTGATTTTGTTATAAGCTATTGGGCCTCATACGAGCAGGAAGGTGAGGCCATAAAAGAAGAGATTGCCAAAAATGTTTCCCGCGAGTTTATGGAAGCTTCAGGGATATTTTCTGAGGGGAATTTTACTCTTTATATGGGAGACAGCCCCATGACCGGGGAATACAGCGCTGATGAGGACAGCCTTATAGTTTCCGCGCTTATTGAGAACACTTACGGCTCGGGCCCAATTCAGGGGTATATGGCGAGAGCAAGCCTTAAGGGAATTGAAATTAACCGCTCAAAATATCTTTATTTTGGGGGTTTTGTGGGGCAGGGCGAACTTTCTTTTAAGCTGGATTTGCCAAACTTTGAGTCGCTTTCCGGGGCGGCTTTGCAGCTGTACTCTGCCGACAATATTTCGGTGCATGTAAATGGCGAGCTTTTTGGAAATTTTGAAATAGATTTAGGGGCTGATGAAATGTCCGCAAATATTTTTGAGGAGGATATTGATGCATCTCACTTTCAAAAGGGCGAGAACCTGGTTGAGATATTTTTTGAGTCCGGGAATTATTCAAAGAGCTATATCGGGGGAGGATTTTTGAGGGTAGACTATATTTCCACCGAGTTTTACGAGGAATACGGGGATGAATATGAAGTTTATAATTTTCCTTCAATAGGCGGATTTATAAACCTTTATGACGGGTTTTATGTTCCGGGAAGCCTTGAGGAAATGTCGGCAAGGCTTAGGTACAGCAATAACCTTACCGGGGCGTGGGTTTTTATGAATATCGCAAATGCCACGCTTTATGACAGCAATGTGACGGGCGAGGTGGATATAAGCTTTGACAGCGGGGAGATTGAGGCTTTGATGAATTCTGCAGGGCTTTCTTATGCTGATTTGTCTCATACCACGGTTCCACTTAGGGTGGGTATGAAATCGGTAAACTTTTCTATAGAGAGCGTTGGCAATGCGGATGTTATACTAATTACAGATGTTTCCGGAAGCATGAACTGGAGAATGGACTCCAACTCAGAGGGTGTTACCCGGACTTGCTCGGACCCAAATTTATATGCCTTGTCTACAAAAAGAATTTCTCTTGCCAAATGTCTTGACAAAGATTTCTCGGATATAATCCTTGGGGATGCATATAATAGGGTAGGTCTTGTAAGTTTTGATAACAGTATGGACTCTTCGCTGGGGCTGACAAATAATAAAATTTCCTTATACGCCGAGATAGACAGCTATTCCGCAGGAGGAGGGACCTGCATCTGCTGCGGCATAAACGAAGCGATAAATATTCTTTCAGGACAAAGCGAACCTTCCAGAAATAAGTCAATAGTTGTAATGTCGGATGGCGAGGCAAATCAAAGGTGCACAAATAATTATTGCCAGCAGATCTGTAATTGGTGGTGGGGTGGAACCTGTATTTGGTGGCAGACCGTTTGCGACTCGGATGCCGCGGGAAAAGATGCAATAGACGCGGCATGCTCCGCTAAACAAAACCATAATATTACTGTTCATGCAATTGGCTTTGGACCTGATATTGAAAGCGACACACTTCAGTCAATTGCTGACTGCGGAAACGGAACTTATTACGCAAGTGATGACCCCGAAACATTAAGTGATATATATTCGACAATAGCTCAATCAATAATAGAGGTAGGTTATACTACTCAGCTTGTTGGTGTTGAAGGGAAAGTGGAGGGGGAAGGAAATACTCTGTATAATGACTCCTATATTTCCTTTGGAGGGTATTTTTCCCTCCCCGAGTACAATTACGGAGAATTTTCAATAGGGGTTGAAAAGGAGTGCATCAATGGGGTTTGTGAAATCGAGAGGCCCGAAGGAATCTCAGTTATTGACGCAAGAATCACAGCATATTCTGCGGATTACTGGACAGATCTCATTATAGTTGAAGGGGCGGAAGGGCAAAAAACGGCATACAACCTTTCGCAATACGGGCTTTATTTAGCCCTTGGCGACCCTTTTGTGATAGATATTCCGCCGGCCCTGATATCTGAGGGGGAAAATGAAATCTCGGTTTATCTGGGCCATGATGCTGAAAAGAATGAATTGCTTTGCCCTGACTGCCGCCTTACTTATTCCCTTAAAGTTTTGGGGTCTGTGGGATACGGTGAGGTTTTTGCTTCGGCTGAGGAAGCCATGGCTGACGCCGCGCAAAGGCTAATAGACTTAATCTCCGGGCTTTCGGGGGAGACTGTCGGGATTTCTGATATTGATGCAACCCCTTCTCTTATGTCCAATGTAAAAACGCTTTCAAATGTTGTGCTTGTAAAGCTTATAGCATGGTAGGCGGAAAAATGAAGGGTGTTTTGCTCTCAGGGCTAATGGTTATAGTAATTATTGTGATTTTTGCGGTGATAATTGAGAGCAGGGAAGAAATTTCGGGTGAAGTATATTCTCTGTCGCTTCGCCAGGAGCTAAAAGATATGGATAATTCATATGGCAGCATTGAAAGAAGTCTCCATACTATATCCGATGTTTCAGCAAAAAGAGGGCTTATTATTGCCGTAAACCACCTGCTTACTGAAGGGGTTTATTTTGAAAATACCTCCTCTGAAATTCTGCTCCCCTTAATTTACAACGGGACGGACACAGGAGGCTTTGGGGACAAAATGGAAATGATGGACAATAACTCAATAGACTATAACCTTCGGCTCCTTGAATACCACTATTCCCTTGAGCCAAGGAGATATGATGTGTCAATTGGGCTAGGCATAGAGAATATCTCGATTGAGCCTTATGACCCCTACAGCATAATTATTCGGGGTTTGGCGGAGGTCAATATTTCAAAGCCCGGCGTTGCAAAAGCCTCCCGGATTATTCCAATTGAGGAGAGGGTTTCAATTATCGGGTTTGAGGACCCTTTGTTTTTGCTTAATGTAAGCCGGGGAAAGCATTCAAGGGGAATATTCAGGCCGCCTTTCGGGGATAGTTTGGCGCAGAAAGCCGGCCTTGAAATGGATGACGGGGCGGGCCACTGCTACGGGTATCTGGAGGATGATAGCTGGGCGGAGAATCCCGGGGCTAAAATCCTTGCTGTTGAAAGTTTGCCCCTGAGCGCCGAGAACTTTTGCGGGGCGGTATATTACGAAGGGGATGCCCCCGGAGTAAGCTATATTAAGGCCCAAAACCCGGAGTCCCTTGATTCTCATATAGGCGAGAAAATGCTTCTTCTTGCAAGCCGCGGCGATGTTTATAATATAAGCAACCTGATTTTGCTTTTGGAGTGGGGGTATTATATTCCTTCGGATAGCGGGCCGAGCTTTTTTGACCGCCTTGAAGGAAACATGGAATGCTCTTATTGCGGGGAGTATGGAAAGGTCGGCCTTGAGTCCCTTGTGGATAAGAACGCAATTTTGGGCCTCGATATTATGCCCTGTCTAGACTGCTCAAATATTGACTTTGAGTATGCCAAAAATACGGCGGGCTTGAGGATTGGGGTTAACCAGTCATCGGCAGGCCCGCCTTTCTACGAATTTCGCCTTGAAAATTCAGCGATAGGGCGAATTTTCGGCTAGGCCTTCTTTAGCAAGTGGTAGTTTAGGCGACCATATGGTTTTTAAAAGGAATATATGGTTTTATAAGTTACTATATAATGGCTAAGCAGATAAGAGGGGCTCTACCGGAGAATGAAGAAGGCTGCCGCAAGGCCCTTGAATGGATTTTCGCCTTCCCGGGCAGAAAAATAACCCTTAGCGGCCTTTCAGCCCAGGCAGGAATATCAAAGGCAACCGCAAGCAGGGCGGTAAGCAGGCTGGAAAAGGAGGGCTTAATTAAAAAAGAGGCGGTGGGCAGGGCGTGGCAGATATACGGAAACCAAAAAAATCCGCTTTTTATTCGAAAGAAGATCGCCTACAATCTCGGCCTTATATGCAATTCAGGAATAATTGAGGCGATAGGAAAGGAGTTTTCCGGATT
>Ga0334893_1002644_pt1 | contig 12934 bp, 11 predicted proteins | sample GraSluR3_MG_5_FD_207218 | JGI IMG/M metagenome (GOLD analysis project Ga0334893, IMG submission 207218) | Sludge microbial communities from methane-producing bioreactor in Wageningen University, Netherlands - Granular Sludge_09_05-R3 | ecosystem: Engineered > Bioreactor > Anaerobic >...
AACGGAGCCGCCGCAGGCGCGTGGTCATTTTGGCCACGGCGGGGGTGATCGCCGCCGTGGCGGCCGCCGGCATCGGGGCCTTCGTGGGCATCCGCGCGATGCTTCGACCCGGCTATCCGACTCCCGCGGAAGCCTTTGCCGCGCATCAGCAGGCCCTGGCCCAGCGAGAGTGGGAGCAGCAGTTCCGCACGTTAGACGCCGAATCGCAGGCGGCGGTCGCCGGCATGCTGGCGGTTTTCGCGCAGTCGATGGCCGCGACGGGGTCCGAAATCCGGGCGGTGCTCAATAAGCACGGGATCGAACAACAGCCCGAGCCCCAAGGGGAGGAGGACGGCGACGCCCTCTTCGACTACGAGCAGTTCACCCGGCAGATGGCTCAGCGCCGGCAGGAGCTGGCCTCGAAGATCCACGACAAGCCCCGCTTTTACGGCGATCTCATGCGGGCCATCCGGGCGGAGCAGGACAAGCAGGCGCCGAACAATCCCGTGCTGAGGCTCATGGCCCAGAAGCAGCGCGCCGACGCGCGGCGCGCCGTGGCCGGCGGCGAGCTCGTCGGCCTCGAGATCGACGGCGACCGTGCCCGGGGCACCCTGTGCATCACCGTCGAGCGAGAGAAGATCGAGTATCCGATCGCGTTCCAGCGGGTCGGCGGGCGCTGGTTCCTGCACGTTGCCGAGAGCGGCGAGTTCGCCGACGAGGCGTTCGTCGGCGCCCTGTGAGCGGCGCTCATTCGGGCGCGACGGCCACCAGCTCCTGGCTGACCGATTCGAGCTGGGCGGCCGAGATGCCGTGGCACTCTTCCGCATAGCCGATCAGCAGGGCCAGGTCGCAGAGCCGGTTGATGCGCCGGGGAATGCCGCGGGTGAGCCGGTAGAGCGTCGCCAGGGCGTCGGGGTCGAACACTTCCCGAACGCTTCCCGCCACCTTGAGGCGGTGCGCGACGTATTCCGAGGTCTCGCGCTCGGTCAAAGGGCGCAACAGGCACTTGACGGCGAGGCGCTCTTCGAGCTGGGGCATCCGGTCGAGCGCGGGCAGGATGCCCGGCTGGCCGACCAGCACGAGGGTCAGGCCGGGCCGGCCCGCCAGCTCGAAGTTCAACAGCAGGCGCAGCGCCTCGAAGGTGCGCCCGTCGTCGAGCAGGTGGGCTTCGTCGACGGCGACGACGGCGTGCCGCCCGGCCTGGGTGTTCGCCTGCAGGAAGTGCTCGATCCGGGCCACGCTCTTGTGCACTTCGGGAGCCGGGGCGGGATCGGGCGCGCCGGTCAGCTCATCGGCCAGATAGGCCACGAGTTGATCGGCGTCCATTTGCGGAAAGACGAGATGAACCACCGGCGAGAGCTCCTCGCCGAGGTTGGCTCGCAGCAGGGTGAACAGCAGCGTCTTGCCCGAGCCGGCGGGGCCGGCCAGCAGGGCCGCGCCGCGCCGATTCTCGACCGCGTAGCGGAGCTTCAGCAGGGCCCCTTGGGGCGACTCGCCCGGGTAGTAGAACCGGGGATCGCAGCCGTTCTCGAAGGGCTTTTGCTTGAGCTGCCAATGCGACTGGTACATGCCGCTTCCTTGCTATCCCTTGGGCGCAGCGCGCGATCAGGCGCTTCGGCGGAGCCCGACGAAGTTCTCGGCGACGCCGGCCACGGCGAGCCCGGCCGCCTGCATCCGGTGGCGCGTCTGATCCAGCTCGTCGGGCGGCACGGAGCGGACGTTGTGGACCAACAGGACGGCGTCGACCCATCGCAGCGCGGCCGCCGCGCCCACGTGATCCTGTTCGACCAGATCGCCGAAGCAGCCCAGGTCGACCAGCACGAGATCGTAGTGATCACGCAGGACATTGAGATTCGCGACGGGATCGGGCAGGTCGCGGCCCGAGCTTTCGCGCCTCGGGGGCGTCCCGCACAAGGGAAGCACGACCAATTCGTCCTGGATCGATTCGATCGCGACCTCTTCGATGGGCAAGCGTCCGGCCGCCAGCTCTTCCCAGCCCGCCTCGGGCAGGAGCCCCAGCCGACGGGCCAGCCACGGATTGGCGAAGTCGGCGTCGACCAGCGCGACCTTGAGGCCGCGTTCCGCCAGGCGCCGCGCGGCGCACAGCAGCAAGGTCGTGCAGCCGTCGCCCTGCCGACATCCTCCGACGGCCACCACGTGCCGGCCGGCGTGCACCCCATCGATCAGGGCGTCGCTGAGCCGTTCCACCTCGTCGGCGGCCAGCATGGCCAATCGCGTGCAGCCCGTCGGCCAGGCGAAGCTGTCGACCTGAAACGAAGGCTGAAACGCCATCGGCTCGTAAATCGTGGGACTTGCCATCTGGGGTGCATCCTCCGAGTGCAATGGGGGGGGCGTCTCGACGAGTGTCTCTCGATCCGGCTCGATCGACGGCGGGCCGGCCATGGGAATGGTCGGCGCGTCTTGCTGCGTGTACGCCTTAATAAAGGCTCGGTCGATAGGGGTCATAGGAGTTGTTCTCGGTTACGCGTTCGATCCCGCCTTGAAACCGAGCCACCGGCGGCTCGGCGTTCGGCGAGGCAGCCCCGCTGCGGTAGTCGGGCGCCGTGGTTCCGGTGCCCCAACTCGGCGCCGAAGAATCCCTCGCCCGATCGACGCTCGGCGAATAAGACGGCAGATACCCGCTCGTGGGACTCGACGGCGAATACTCCGCATTCGGCGGATTCCACCCGCTCGGCGTTTCCGGCGCCGCGCCTCGGGGGCTCGAATAGGCTCCGGAGGCAGGCGCGTAGCGACCGGTCGGGTAGTCGGCCTGGGAGCCGGCGTTCCACGCACCGGTGCTCGGCGAAGCGCCCGAATCGTCGGCCTGGGAACCCGAGTTCCACGAACCCGTGCCCGGTGCGTAGACCCCGTCGGACCGACTCGACCGGCTGCCGGCCCGGTCGTCGCCCCACCGCGAGGCGTCGGCGCCTGCCCGCGTGTCGGCCGTTCGATACTCGGACTCCTGGCGAACGTAGGGATTGACGGTGTAGTTGTCGCGGGCGGGCGCAACGTTGTCGATCGTCATCGCCCGATTCGAGTCGGCTCGCGGGGGCAGGTAAGCGCCGTAGGATGGATCGCTGCCCCGGTCCGTCGCGGAGTAGGCGCCCTGGTACGGCGCCTGGCCCGCCGAGGATGCGCGGGACGGCTCGTTCGCGGCGGTCGCCGCCCACGGCTGGCCGGTCGTCGAGCGGTAAGGATCGGGCTCGCCACGGTAGTCGGCCTGGGGAGCCGACCGGCCGGTGAGCGGCGAAGTGGTTGCGGTATCTCGCGAAGAGGGCAGCGGATCACTGTTCCAAGCAGGCGGCGCCTGCGTGTCGTATCCTCGTTGCCAGTCGGATTGGGCATCGCGGGCGTACGGGTCGGTCCGACGGCTGTCGGCTGCCGGACGGTCGGCGGTCATGGCCTGAGGCTGGTGTGCCCAAGGCTGATGTTCGGGCTGCGCGCCGTACAGCGGGGCGGACGAGTACGTTGGCCCGGTGCCGGCGGCGCCCTCCCACGATTCCGACGGGGGCGGCGCTGGGACGCCCCAACGCGAATCGTCGCTGTAGGCTGGCAGGGCGGAGGTGTCGGCACCGTAGGTCCCGGGGCCCGATTGCCAGTTCGCGGTCCCACTCGAAGCGTCCCAAGCCGGCGCCAGAGGGGCCGAAGGCGCCGGCACGTCTACCTCCCAGGCGGGAGACGTCTGGGCCGAATCGGCATCGGCCGGCTCCGAGCTGCGCAAAAGGAACGGCAGGGCCAAGGCCGCGATGACCAGAAACACTCCGGCGGCGGCCAGGATCTTGACCGAGAGTGCCGAGCCGAGCAGACGCCCGTCGCGAGACGCCGCATCGCAAGGCGGGCTCTCCGCCGACTCGAGGTCGGGAAGGCGTGCCACCACCTGGGGTGGCCGCGACGCAAAATGGGGGCCACCCGGCACTCCCAATCCGTCGGTTGCGCCCGTACGACGCGGCGGCTGGAGGCCGGCGTGCTCGTTTGCCGTCTGGCTGCTGGTTCGCTTCATGCTCATCGTGGTTTCCTTGGTCGGAGCGGCCTGTCCGCATCGCGCACGGCCGCGGGACAATTGCCGGAGGGTTCTATCGGTTCGGATTGCGCCGATCTTGAGTATTGCCGCGATTTTGTCAGTAAAGTGTTTTGGCAAAGATGGCTCATCTGGAGAGGTTGTGAGCCTCAGGCAGCGCGGCTGCGGCCCGGGCTCGCTCCCATGCGCGCGTTGACACGCCGCCAGCCTCCGATTCAAATGTGGCGTAGCCGAGTGACCTGGGCCCAACTTGTTTTTTGAACGATTGTTACGACGAAGGAGATTCGATGAGCCGCATTTCGCGACGAGACCTGATGCGGATGCTTGGCGGCACGGGCGTGGCCGCGGGTTTGGGTGGAGTGTTCTCCGCTCGCCCGTTGCGTGCCGACCCGGCCAGTCGTGCCGACGCCCCCCCCGGCACGCCCGTCGCTGGGACCGACCATCCACCGGCCGTGATGATCGACGGAAAGGTCATTCAGCCCGAGCGAGAGCTGCCCCTGTTGCACGAGACCGACGTGCTGGTCGTCGGCGGAGGCTCGGCCGGCGTGGTCGCCGCGCTGGCGGCCAAGCGGGCCGGAGCCCGGGTCGCCCTGGTCGAACGGTACGGGCATTTCGGCGGACTTTGGACCGGCGGGCTGGTCGTGCTCGTCATCGGGCACTGGGTCACCGGCAACAAGCAGGTCTGCCAGGGGATCGGCGAAGAGATGCTCCAGCGCCTCGAAAAGCTCGATCGCGGGATCGTGAATCGCCGGCCGGGCGTCAATCCCACGGTCGATGCCGAGGCCCTCAAGTACGTCATGGTCGAGATGGTCGTCGAAGATCAGGTCGACGTGTTCCTCCACTGCTGGGGCGTCGACGCCATCATGGACGGCAACACGATCCGCGGCGCGGTCTTCGAGAGCAAGTCGGGGCGCCAGGCCATCCTGGCCAAGCAGGTGGTCGACGCCACCGGCGACGGCGACGTGTTCGCGGCCGCCGGGGCCGAGCACGAGCGCCGGCGGTACCACCTGGGGCTCGTCTCCCGCATCGGCAACCTCGACAAGGTCGACCAGGCCAAGGCCAAGAAGTCGCCCAGGAAGCCCCGCCACCTCGGCAACATCACGCCGATCGCCGGCGTCAACTGGGTCAACATGCACGGCCCCGATGCCGACGGCCTCGACGTGCGGGAACTCAGCCAACTCGAGCTGAATCACCGCCGGCAGATTTGGAAGAACGTCGAGGAGCTGCGCAGCACGCCGGGGTACGAAGACGTGTACCTGATGGAGACCGCCCCGCAACTCGGCGTCCGCATCACCCGCGCCCTGCACGGCGTCGAGACCCTGACCATGAAGGGCGTGCTGGAGAATCAGAAGTATCCCGACTGCGTGGCCGTGGGCGGGGCCTGGGCCGGCGATCACCAGGAGTGGCAGATCCCCTACCGCGCCCTGTTGCCCAGGAACGTCGAGAACGTGCTGGCGGCGGGCCGGTGCATCTCGGGCGAGCCGCGCATGGCCGACCTGATCCGCGTGATTCCCAACTGCTTCATCACCGGGCATGCCGCCGGCTGCGCCGCCGCGATCGCCGCTCAGGACGGCTGCCTCGCTCGCGAAGTCGACGTCCCCAAGCTTCAGAAGCTGCTGCGGGAGCAAGATGCGTATCTCGGTTAAGCGAAGTCGAACGTGGCGTTTTCTGATCCGCCTCGCCGCGTTTGCCGCGGCCGTGGTCCTGGCGGTCGATGTTTTGCCCTGGCCGTGGGGGCCGCGCGTGCTGCCTTCACTCAGCCCCTACGTGACGATCGGCTCGGCGGTCGCCCTGAGGACGGTCCACGCGGCCGCGCTGGTGGGGCTGCCGGCGTTGCTCATCGTGCTCGTGCGCCGGCGATGGTTCTGCCGCTACGTGTGTCCGGTGGGCATGATGACCGAGTGCGCCGGCCGGCTTCGCCCCAGCGGCAAGACGAGCACGGTGGACTGCTGGGTCGCGGCCGAGGGGGAGGCTTCTTCCGAGCCGGCGACCGTCGGACCGGAAGACGTCGCTCGCAGGCCGCGCGCCCGGCCCGGCCTGGTTCGCCGGATGCCGTCGCTGGGCCCATGGATCGCCCTGGTCACCTTGGGCGGGGCGTGTTTCGGCTATCCCCTCTTGCTGTGGCTCGATCCGCTGGCGATCTTTCACGGGGCGTTTTCCGCCGGACGCGATCCGGCCGGGGCTGCCGGCGCGGTGTCGGCTGCCGTGCTGGCGGCGATCGTGCTGACGAGCGTCGTGTTACCGGGGGCGTGGTGTCTGCGCATCTGTCCGTTGGGCGCCACGCAAGACCTGCTCGCGCTGCCGAGGCGCGCCCTCACTCGCATCGCCGGGCGCGGCGGGACGAGTCGCGCCGAGCCGACGGCTCCCAAGAAGCAGGGGCTTGCCCGGCGCTCGGTTCTCGCCGCCGGCCTGGGCGCCGTGATGCTCGGCCTGGGGATGCGCTGGGGTCGAGCCGCGAAGGCGGGCGCACGGGCCGCGCTCCTGCGCCCGCCCGGCTCGGCCGACGAGGGCCGGTTTGCCGGACTGTGCATCCGCTGCGGCAACTGCCTGAGGGCGTGTCCGTCCGGCATCATCGAGCCCGACTCCCGAAGCGAGACGATCGCGGGGCTGCTGGCCCCGATGGTCCGTTTCGGCGACGACTACTGCCGCGAAGACTGCTGTCGCTGCACCGAAGTCTGCCCGAGTGGGGCCATCGCGCCCGTCGCGCTCGAGGAAAAGCGTTCGGCGCCGATCGGGCTGGCCGTGCTCGACCCGACCATCTGCGTGCTGGCCGACGACAAGGAATGCGACAAGTGCGCGCGGATCTGCCCCTATCAAGCGATCGAGATCGTCTGGTCGGAGGAGGAGTACATCGCCCTGCCGAAGATCGACGCGGCCCGGTGCCCCGGGTGCGGCGCCTGCGAAATGGTCTGTCCCGGCACGAACGACTGGGAGCGCGAGCACTCCGACGCGCCCGTGCCGCTCCGCAGAGCGATCGAGGTGCATCCGCGACGGTCCTCCGAGGCGTGAAAGGGGAATCGGCGGGCTACGCCTTTTCCTTATACACCACGTCGATCGCCAGTCCCGCGGCCAGGAGCAGCAGCGACTTGGCCTGGCTCGTTTCGCCGTTCAGGGAGATGATGTAGTTGTCGGCCGAGGTGAACAACTCCTTGCCGACACCGGCCCATTTCTTGTTCACGGTGCCGATCTCGTTCTGGTCGGCGTCGAGAAAGCGGAAGTTCCAGCCCTTCCAGTCGCCCTTGACCTGGGCCACTTCGTCGCCGTCGGCCGAGTAAACGACGAAAGCCCCGCCCAGCGAGAAGAGCTTGCTCTTGAACCAGCCGATGACGTCTCCCTGGGCGTCGCAGACGTTCACTTTGGCTCGCAGAAACGTGAAACCCCTCTCGATCGAAAACAGACGGCGGCTTTCGTCGTTCGGATCGGCGCCCTCGTAGACGATCACCTTGGTCGGCAGCATGCGCTTGTTGATGACGAGGCGCAGCATCTGCATCCATCCGCCGGGCTTCTCCTTGGCGATGCCGATCTGCTGCTGGGTCTCGGGATCGAGGATGTCGAACGTGTCGGTCAGCTTCATGAACCCGACGTGTTCGCGCACAAAGTAGGACGTTCGGTTGAGCACCTCAAGACTCCTTGCGACAAGACTCGGGAAGGACGGTCTCGTCCGACGGGCCGGCCAGCAATTGGCGCTGGCCCGCCGCGATGACCCGATCCAGCAGCATACGATATTGGGCGCGATAGTCCCAGGCAACCCACCCGAAGTAGACCATCCCGCCCAAGGAGCCGAAAAACGCGATCAAGGCGAGCGTGAAGGGGAGCCAAGGTTTCGCGGGCCCCGGGTCTTTCTCGGGCTCTCCCTCCGGCGCGGCGCCGGCGGGATCGCCCGCCCCCGGCTCCGGCTCGTCGAACACCGCAGCCTTTACCGGGGAGATCGGGGTCGTGCCGGGGGCCGGTTCAAAGGTCTCGGGCCTGGACCAGGGCGGTTCCACCGGGGAGGCCTCCTCCAGAGATGGGCGGGCCGCGACAACCGGCGCGCCCGCGTCCCCCTGGTCGTGGGGAAGGGTCGGCGCCAGAAGATCGCCCTCCCGCGGCAACGCGTCGGTGCCCACCACGATCCGATACGATCGCACCCGGGCCCCGGGCGGCACGCTGCTGAGGACGGGCACCCCGTCGCGAAGCGAATCGAGCTGGCTCGGGTCGATCTGGATAATGTACTCGAGGCCGCCGTCGGGCAGTTCGCGCCAGCCGACGTCGACTCCGACCGCGACCACGCCCAACAGCAGCAACGTGGCGGACATGGTTTCTCCCCGAACGACCTGATGGAAGCGCCCAGGGCCATCGTAGCGTTGGTGACCGCGTTCCGTAAAGACGAGCCCCGAGCACCCCGAGGGTCGGATGCCTTGAAGGGCAGGCTCAAGCCGGGCACAATAACCTGCCATCCGCCCTTACCCCCTGCGCGAGCCTTCGGAGCCGCCTTGTGAATCCGTTGACCTCCCCCGGCAAGAAATGGCTCGTCAGGATCGCCAAAATCGCCGTCTTCGCGGTCGTCATCTGGGCGGTCCGGCAGACCCTCGCCGATGCGTGGAAACAGCTCGGAGCGTATCCCTGGCAGTTCCGGCCGGGTTGGCTGGTCGTTTCGGGCGGGCTTTACCTCGTCGGGCTCCTGCCGGCCGGGCTCTTCTGGCATCGAGTGCTGCGCGTGCTGGGCCAGCAGGCCCGACTGGGAGAGACCCTGCGCGCGTACTACGTCGGACACCTGGGCAAGTACGTGCCCGGCAAGGCCATGGTCGTGATCCTTCGGGCGGGCATGATCCGGGGCCGTCGGGTCGACACGGGCGTGGCCGCGGTGAGCGTGTTCTTCGAGACCCTGACCATGATGGCCGTGGGAGCCTTTCTCGCGGCCGCCGTGCTGGCCCTCGGGTTCCGCGATCGCAGCTTCGTGTTCTACGGGGCCGTGGGCCTCATGCTCGCCTCGGCCCTGCCCACCCTGCCGCCGATCTTCCAACGCCTGGTCCGGCTGGCGCGCGTGGGCAAGTCAGACCCGGCCATTGCCGAGAAGATCGGCAAGCTCGGCTACGGTAGCCTGGCCGCCGGATGGCTGACCATGACCCTCGTCTGGTCCCTGTTGGGACTGAGCTACTGGGCCTCGCTTCGCGCCATGGGAATTCCCGACTTGAACCCCTTGGCCGACCTGCCTCGGTACACGGCGGGCGTGTCGCTGGCGATGGTGGCCGGGTTCCTGCTGCTGGTGCTTCCCGGCGGACTGGGAGTGCGCGAGGCCGCCCTGGTCAAGATCATGATTCCCTACCTGACGCCGCGGGTCCCCGACGCCGCCGAGTTGGCGGCCTGGGCCAGCGCCGCCGTGCTGCGCCTGGTCTGGGTCCTCTCCGAGGTGTTGATCGCCGCCCTCATGGGCATCGCGATGCGCCGCCGTCGCCCGGCGGACACCGGGCCGGAAAATCCGCTCATCTGATACGACAGCGCCAGGTCAAGGCGAATACTAAGCTGGGAGGTGCAAAATCGGTTTCCCGCTTTCGCGATTCTGAATACTCATGCTAACCACGTTGACTTTCGAGCCGACCCAGCGTTGTCGTACCAAGCGCGCTCGCAAACGAGTTGGAGGAGTTTTTGTGGTGCGCAGACGAGTTGGATGAATCCTTGTGGTGCGCGTCTCGCCTGTGTTTCGATCAGAACTCGAAGCGCGAGCCCACCGAGCATTCTTCGCACCGGCCGCCGAGGCGGGCCCAGAGATACCGGACAGCCGCGCTGCCCGTGCAGTGGGCGGGAGCGAGCCGTTCGATGCCGTACTCGTCGAAGGCGGCCGCCGTGGCGTCGAGCCGATCGCGATCGGCGCGGAGCAGGTGCATGCCTCCCAGCAGAGCGTGGATCGGCCGACCGTCGGTCTGCCCGGCAACGTACCGCAACGTGTTGACCACGCCCGAGTGCGCGCAGCCGACGACGACCACCAATCCGGCCCGTGTGTCGAGGAACATCGCCTGATCGTCGGCCAGGGGGTCGGGCTCCGTGCAGTCGGGATCGCGGTAGAAGGGCCCGCCGGTGTCTTCGAACGAGGTCGACCGCGGGATTTCGCCCGTCACCCAGCCCCCCGGGCCGACCTCGGTCGGCGAACCCGTCCAGGTGATCGAAGATGCGCTGGCACTGAGCACCTCGGCGCATCGGCGAGGGATTCCAATTTCGCGATGGGGCGGATGCTTGCGTCGCCCGTATTTCGGATCGATCGCGTCGGGGTGAAGAAAAACGGCCGGCCGGCCCCCGGCCAGCGCATCGACGAGGCCGCCCGAGTGATCGTAATGGCCGTGGCTGAGCACGACCGCGTCGGCCTGTCGCAGATCGATCCCCAGGGCCTCGGCGTTGTGGCGCAGGGCCATGCCTTGCCCCGTGTCGAACAGCAGGCGATGTCCGTCGGCCTCGATCCAGAAGGCCAAACCGTGCTCGGCCAGCAAGCCACCCTCGGTGGCGGTGTCTTCGACCAGGGCGGTAATTCGCAGGCGTTCGATCATCGAGGCGTTGCCGAACCGACGTGAGCGGAAACAGCCGGAAGGCAGGCCGCAACGGTCTGCGTTCCGGGAAAGCGGGGCAATCCACCCCGCCTTCTGCGCAGGCCCCGCCGTGGGTACGGCCCTACCCAAAACCCCACGGCGGGTACCTGCTCAGTTGCTCATGGAAGCTTCAGGGCTCGACCTGGGTCTCGCCCCCGATATCGCGCGCCGGCAAATCGCCGTCGTCCGATTCGCGGCAGCCGTGCCGCCGATGTCGCCCGCGGCCTCGGGCCGGCCCACAGTCGGGCGGTCGCGCAAGGTCGCCTTCGCCCCGCGCCCGAAACCGCCATCGTCCGCAGCACCGCCCACCCGGCGCGGTCATGGCCTCCGAAACGAGCTCTCCGCGAAGGAGGCACTCGACCGCGTCGCCGACTTCCCCGGTGACCCAGCAATACACCGCCACCCGGGCCGCACGCAACGACTCGGCCGAGGCCCAGTCGATGGCACCGCAGATGACGGTCTCGACGCCGAGTTCGACCAGCCGTCCGACTCTTGCCTGGGAGGTCCAACCGTTCGCGTCGAGCTCCTCCTGCCCGACGACCTTCCCGTCGTCGACCGTGACCAGGAGGATGATCGGTGCGCAGTCGAATCGCGGCGAGACACGGGTTCCAAAAGCGGGCACGGCAATCTTCATGGTCACGACTCATCTGGCGGGGAAGAGTGCAACCGACGTGCCATGATGGGCGGCCGCGGAGCCCGGCGCATAAGTTGCCTGCCGGCAAAGGGATAGCCACAGAACCCGCCACCTGGAAACCGGAGCGTAGATTGCGGTTTCGCAACATGTTGCGTGCAATCTAATGCGGAATTGCCGCCGATCGCCGGTCAGGGATAGGTGATCCCCAGCCTCTTCATCTTCCGCCAGAGGGTCGTCTTGTCGATGCCCAGGGCCTCGGCCGTCTTGCGCCGATGGCCGTTGTGCCGGCGCAGGGCCTCGACGATGGCGGCCGCCTCGGCCTCGACCAAGAGGCTCTCCGGATGGGGGTGGTCAGCACCCGATCGGGTCGCGGATGCATTCAGCACTTCCGGGGGAAGATGGGCCGCCTCGATCCGGTCGCCTCGACAGAGCACGACGGCACGCTCGATGAGATTCTCCAGCTCGCGCACGTTGCCCGGAAAGTCGTACTCCACCAGCCGGCCCAACGCCTCTTCGCTGATTTGCTGGATGTTCTTTCCCTGGCGCGCGTTGCACTGGCGCAGGAAATGATCGACCAGCAGGGGCACGTCCTCGCGGCGGCGTGCCAGGGGCGGCAGCTCGATGCGGAGCACGTTGAGCCGGTAGAACAGGTCTTCCCGAAACGTGCCCCGGGCGACGGCCTCGATCAGGGGCTTGTTCGTGGCGGCGATCACGCGCACGTCGGCCTTCTCGGTCGCCGTGGCCCCCAGCGGCTCGTATTCCCGCTCTTGCAGCACGCGCAGCAGCTTGACCTGCAGGGCGGTCGAGATCTCGGCGATCTCGTCGAGAAACAGCGTGCCCCCCTGGGCCAGCGCGAACCGGCCCGGCTTGTCGCGCTTCGCGTCGGTGAAGGCCCCCTTCTTGTAGCCGAACAACTCCGATTCGAGCAGGGTGTCGGGCAGGGCGCCGCAGTTGACGGCCACGTACTTGCGCCGCGAGCGCTTGCTGAGATGGTGAATCGCCTTGGCAAACAGCTCCTTGCCCGACCCGGTGGGGCCCTCGATCAGCACGGTGCTGTCGCTGGCGGCCAGATCGGGCAGGATGTCGAGGATCCGGCGGATCTCGTGGTTCTTGCTGATGATGTCGTGGAAGGTGTACCGGGCGTCGATCTCCTTGCGAAGCAGCTCCAAGGCCGACAGGTCGCGAAAGGTCTCGACGCCGCCGACCACCTGCCCCCGCTCGTCGCGGAGCACGGCCGTGCTGATGCTCACGGGCACCTGCTCGCCGCGGCAATTGAGGATGTTGATCCGCCGGTCGATCACCTGCCTGCCGCTGTCGATCGTCTCGTGCAGGGCGCAGTGGCCCTGGCAGATGTTCGCGTGAAACACGTCGAAGCACTTCTGCCCGATCGCCTGCTCGCGCGAGACCCCGGTGATCCGCTCGGCGGCCTTGTTGAACGACGTGACGTTCTTATCGCGATCGACCGTGAAAACGCCGTCGGCGATCGAGTCGAGGATGATCGCCACGCGTTCGGGGGTCAGCTCGTTCGGCTCGTAGGGTGGCATGGTGCGGGCCGTCGTGCAATTCGAGGGACCGGGGGCGGGGGTTCGACGCGCCGCTTGCGTCATTCGGCGGTTTTTTGGAACAATCCCCGCCGAAATCCTCGATGTCGTGCGGGGGCGACCGCCGGCGCCGGCGTCCCAAAACCACGCGCGACACGGTTATCTTCGTTGAATTCTACTCCTTGTCGGGCCGCGCAAGAAAGGG
>Ga0334893_1002651_pt1 | contig 12892 bp, 2 predicted proteins | sample GraSluR3_MG_5_FD_207218 | JGI IMG/M metagenome (GOLD analysis project Ga0334893, IMG submission 207218) | Sludge microbial communities from methane-producing bioreactor in Wageningen University, Netherlands - Granular Sludge_09_05-R3 | ecosystem: Engineered > Bioreactor > Anaerobic > Unclassified...
CTTGGGAATACAGGGCCTTATCACAAGCCGGTCGCCCTCTTTTTTGAACCCCAGCATATACTCCAGTCCCACCCTGTACAGCCAGCCTGCGGCGCCGGTATACCAGGTCCAGCCGCCCCTGCCTACATGAGGCCCTGCCGCATACACGTCCGCCGCCACAACATAGGGCTCAACCCTGTAGGTGGCACATTCTATCGGGGTTCTGGCATGGTTAACCGGGTTTATCATGTTGAAAAACTCCCATGCCTTGTCACCGCACCCAAGCAGAGCAAAGGCATTTATCACCCATGTTGCGGCATGGGTATACTGCCCGCCGTTCTCACGTACCCCCGGAACATAGCCCTTAATGTATCCCGGCTCCAGATCGCTTTCATCAAAGGGCGGCGTAAACAGTAAAATCAGGCCTTCGTTTCTTCTTACCAAATAATGCTCCACGGCGTTCATCGCCTCAACCACTCTTTTTCTGTCACCCTGGGCGCTTATTACAGCCCATGACTGGGCTATGGAATCTATCGTACATTCTGTATTTTCCGAAGAACCCAACGGAGTGCCGTCATCAAAATATGCCCTTCTGTACCATGAGCCGTCCCACCCGCTTTCCTCAATAGCCTTTGCTATATCCTTCACTGCCTGAGTGTATCTTTCTTTGCTCTGCAGGTCATTCATCCTTTCACAGGCGGGCAGGAATTTGACCAGAGTATCGCAAATAAACCAACCCAGCCAAATGCTCTCCCCCTTCCCTTTGTTTCCAACCGTATTCATCCCGTCGTTCCAGTCGCCGGAGCCCATAAGGGGTATACCGTGCTCGCCATACTTCAGTGCCCTTTCAATGGCCCTAATGCAGTGCTGGTATACAGTGGATTTCTCCCTGGAAATCCGGGGAGTACCGTACCTTTCGTCTTCCTCTTCACCCAGCGGCAAATCCTCCAGGTAATGCACTTCCTCTTCAAGAATACCGTAATCACCGGTCCTTTTTATATATTCCGCAGTGGCGTAGGGCAACCACATAAGGTCATCAGAGAACCTGGTGCGGATACCCTTTTCCTGAATACCCGGGTGCCACCAGTGCTGTACGTCCCCATCAACAAACTGATGGGCACAGTGCATTAGAATCTGCCTGCGTGTCAAATCCGGCATTGCGTATACCACATTAATCGCATCCTGCAGCTGGTCCCTGAACCCGAAGGCACCTCCCGACTGGTAGAAAGCGGTCCTTGCCCACAGCCGGCATGAAATTGTCTGGTACATGAGCCAATAGTTCAGCATTAAATCCATGGTAGAATCGGGGGTTTTGACCCTTATGGCCCCGGTAATGTCTTCCCAGCGTTTTTTTACCTGCTGCAGGGATTTCCTGCAGTTTTCCGGACTCTTATAGTGTGCCGCGATTTCATAGGCCCGGGACTCTTCCGAAACCTGGCCCAGCAGGAATACCAGTTCCCTCTCCTGTCCGATGTCAAGCTCAATATGCACCTGCACCGCCGCACAGGGGTCATAGCCCACTCCGGTCCTGTTGGAAAGACCTTCCCTGGACAGAGCCTTAGGGTTTTTAAGGTCACCGCCTATCCCCAAAAATTCAACCCTATCCCCGGTACAACTGCTCACACTGCCCGAGGCTGACACAAAGGCAGTGCGCCCCGAAAAATCATAGCTAAGCGGATTTTTTATAAAAAACACCTGGTTTTCGCTGTTATACACGGTGTGTATATACTGCTGCGTCAGCTGGTCGCTTATACCCAGCACCGGCCTTACATAATATGTAATGCTTATATTTCTTTTCTTGTTACTATCGTTTTTCAGCCCCAGCATTGAAACCTTCACCGGCTGGTCGTCGGGAACAAACATTGTAAGGCTTTGGTCAATGCCGTGGCAAAAGTGTTGGAACACCGAATAGCCCAGCCCGTGCCTGATGGTATAGCTGCCCTTGTCCCTGATGGGAAGAGGTGTTACCGTCCATACATCACCGTTCTCCTCGTCTCTTATATATATCACTTCTCCCGGGGGGTCCACAACCGGGTCGTTGGACCACGGGGTTAGTTTATTCTCCCTGCTGTTTTCAGACCACACCGACCCCGAACCGTTTTCCGAAACTGAAAACCCAAAATTTTCGTTGGAAATCACGTTTATCCACGGTGCCGGTGTATGAGTATTCTCCCTGAGCCTTATTATATATTCCCTTCCATCTATGGAAAATCCTCCATACCCGTTAAAATACTCGAGTTCAAGCGGATAATCCCTGTCATCGTATTCAATGTCGTACCTGTTAAAGCTCTTTTCCCCCGGCAGTTCGTCGCTGTCGTCGTGGTATTTGAGCTGCAGGTCGATGGGGCCGTCCCCGCCTTTGAGTATTATCCTTGCTGCAGCGTGTATCAGGGCTATATCCTCCTTTGGCATTATACTGGCATTCAATAAGTGTACACCCCCAGGAGTATCGATTGTGTCCCTGCTGCTGCTTGAAAATACTATTTCGTTCAAATGCTCCTTAAGCGGCTGTAGGTAGTTGCTTTGGTCCCGATTGAGTATGACAAGGTCCACCATAAGGCCCTTGGTTCTCCAGTATTCATGGGCTTTAAGGCATTCCCTTACAAGGTCCGAATGGTCGGTTTTGTCTATGCTCACCAGTACAATGGGCGTGTCCCCGGAAATCCCATAGGACCACAGCGCCGACTGGCCTTTTTCGTTCTTTCGGATTATATCCCTGTATTTTCTTCTTGCAGGACCAGGATAGACTATCTGTGACAGCATGTTCTGATATGTCTTTATCTCACCCGCCCGCAGGTTGAGGTAGGTGGTCTCCACCTGGCTCCTGGTAAGGGCCAAATCGAAGGCCCGGGCAATGGAGGACGGGTTGTGATACTTTGATGCCAGCATAACCGCCTCGTCCCTGGTGCCGGCAATACCGGTCATAAAGCTCACCTTTACTATCTTCCCCGGTTCAACCTTTACCCTTTTCCTCAGACACATTACCGGATCAAGAACAATTCCGGCTGTATTGGAAAGGGGCTGGGTAAGGGCCGCGGGATTTGTTATATCTCTTCCCCGTCCCAAAAATTTGCTTCTCTCAGTTTCATACTGCAGCCCTGCCGCCGTATCACCCTCCACCGTCACCGAATGAACAGCCCACAAGGGAATGTTTTTGCTTTCCCTGGGCCTCCGCCAGGCCAAAATGGAGTCATACTGCATTATTGCCTCGGTTTTTACAAACAGGCTTTGAAACACCGGATGGGCCACATCGGCACTCTGGACGGCCAGTACCGGCTCCAGATAACTTGTAAGCTCAATAACCGCAGGCTCATCGCCGTGATTTGTAAGAGATACCCTTCTTATTTCGGCATTGTCCTCGGTGGTCACCACAATCTCACTGTGGGTATCTATGCCGTCATCGGTCCTGTAGAAATCCGCCTTATCCTGTGAAAAAACCGCCATATACCCGTCCGGACGCTCCCGCATGGGCTCATAGGTACAGCTCCATATTTTCTTTGTATTAAGATTTCTTAGAAATATAAACGTTCCAAACCCGCCTTCTAAAGCATCTTCCCTCCACCGGGTCACCTGCAACCCATCCTTTTTGCTGTAGCCACCTCCGCCGTTTGTAAGCATCAGTGAGTAACGCCCGTTGGAAAGCATATGACACTGTGGGACCGGTGTATCCGGTACGCCAAATATCCTTATTACCTTTACTTCTTCCCTCTCAGCCTCTTCAAGGGGCTGAACGTTTTCCTTGTATTCCTTGGTGATAATCACCTGCATGGGTATTTTCTCCTGGAGCAGAATCTCCGCCGACCTTATCACAGGGTCCCTGTGAAACCTGTCCTGTATGATACCGTCATTCAGGTAGTTGCTTAGTGAAATCAGGCTCATGCCCTGATGGTGGGCCATATAGCTTTTTACTATAACCTTTTTCTTTTTCCGGGCAATCCTGCCGGGTGTGTAATCTATCGCCTCATAAAAACCGTATTCACCTTCAAGACCCTCATCCTTTAATCTTCTTATATTCTCCACTGCCAGTTCCGGATTTACCGGCAGCGCCAGAAGGGTTGAATAGGGGGATATCACCATATCCTCCGCCAGGCCCCTTTTGAGTCCGAAGTCCGGGATGCCGAAGGCTTTGTACTGATAATTCAGCAGCATGTCAAAGGCATAGTATCCCGATTCGGAAATGCCCCAGGGAGTATTTCTTTTGTCACCGTAAATCTTCTGTGCTTTCACTATCGTACCGTAGGTCTCGTCCATTAGTGTGTTCCTGTAGCTTTTCATTACAAGCAGTGGCATAAGGTATTCAAACATGGTACCCGCCCAGGACACCAGTCCCCTGTACCCGTCGAGTACCGAAAGGGCACGGCCCAGCTTGAACCAGTGTTTCCTGGGCACTTCCCGCCTGGCAATGGCTATATAGCTTGCGATTCTCGCTTCGGACGCCAGCAGGTCGTAATAGGAATTTATCAGCCTCTCTTCGTCCACATTATAACCCACCGAAAAAAGGTGTCTTGTGGTATCGTAAAGCGGCGTAAATTCGGTCGCGTCTATTATTTCGCCAATCCTCCGGGCAAGACCGTCCATCCGTTCTGTAAGGCCAGCGGTATTGGTACGGCATCTTACAATCTCTTCTCTAATCCCGGCTATGGCTTCTCTCGCATCGTCCCCGCCCGGGTTTTTTTCTTTCAGCCCGTCAATACCTTCAATCAGGCTGCTGTATGTTTCAAGTAGGTTCTGGAGCGAAACATCCCTTTCCACCGCTTCAAAAAGCTGCAGAACCTTTTCACCGTCATCCATGCGCCTGATATAATCCGATGCTTTGGTCAATATCCCGTTATCCGGAAAAAGCTCACGGACTTCCTCCAGAAAGGAGCCTGCCGTCCTGTCCAGTTTTAGTGCCCACGTGTCATCGTCGGGCTCCTGTTTCCGCAGATTAAGCAGCAGCTGCCGCCACTCTGTTAAGCCTATACAGTCTTTGTCAAGCATCCTTTCCAGTATTTCAAGTCTTTCGGACTCGCTGCCAATAAGCCGGGCAGTGTCAATAAGGCCCTTGATCCGGCCAGGATCAATAACCGGCTTGTTTTTATATTCCTCAAGCCCGTTTTTCAGACAAATCAGATATCCCACAAGGTTGCCGCTGTCCACCGTTGAAACGAAATAGGGCCTTAAAACCTCCAAATTCCTGGTATCGTACCAGTTATACAGATGCCCTTTCCATTTCTCCATACCTTCTATGGTAATCAGCGATCGGTCTATCCTGTCCACCATATCCAGCGTCGATATGTAACCAAAATCTCTGGCCGAGAGTATGGATATCAGCATAAAACCTATATTTGTGGGCGATGTTCTGTAGGCCACTCCGTTGGGCGGGTCCACCTGCACATTGTCCGGCGCAAGGTAATTGTTCTGCGCATCCGCAAAATCCTCGTAATATGCCCAGGTCTTTCTTGAAAGCTTTCTTAACTCGTCAATATCCCTTTGCGCCACCCGCTGCGGCCCGGTATCGTCCGTGACGCTTATACCATGGGCTATACGGGGAGAAAAAAGCCATAAAACACCTATGGCAAATACATAGGGTAGGCTGTCAAATCTAAGCAGCAGCGTTGATGCCAGTATAAAAACCGAAATGCCCACCGGAATTCTCATCCTTTTGGCATAACCCGCCAGATCGTTTTTGAGGTTTTTCTCCACTTCGGAAGCTGTAACCCATTCCAGCATATTCTTTTTGGTAACAAACATCCTGTACAGGGTTCTTATTATTCCGTCTGCCACGGTATAGGCATGATGGGGTAAGAATATAAACCTGAACAGCGTATGGTATGCCGAACCCTTAAGCGCCGGCAGTGCATTCCCGTTAAGCTTCTGCCCGAAGCCGGTATGAGAGCCAAAGACTATATGATCAACCACTTCAAGGAAAAACCCGAAAGCCAGGGTGACCACTGCAAAGGCAATCCATACCGCTGCACTGCCGGGAAATACGGCTAGCCCCAGGAATATGAGCAAAACCTGAAAGACGGGAACAAGGCTTCGCCGGAGATTGTCAAATATCTTCCACCTGGATAAAAGCGACAGGGGGTTTTTTACCGTCTCTCCCTTTTTGTTTTTTATTCTGGGACAAAGCCATCTTAAAAGCTGCCAGTCGCCCCTTACCCACCTGTGTAGCCGCATCATGTAGGAACCGTACCCCGAAGGATACCCGTCAATCAGTTCTATATCACTGACCAGGGCTGCCCTTGCAAAGCTTCCTTCCAACAGATCATGGCTTAACACTGAATTGTCGGGAAATGCATCTTTAAGTATCCTGTTGAACACATCGATATCGTATATACCTTTCCCGGTAAATATGCCTTCGCCGAACATGTCCTGATAAATGTCCGAAATGGCGGTGGTATAGGGGTCAATACCGCCCTGACCGGCAAAGGCCCGTGTGAAAAGGGACCTGTTGGCACTTTCTATATCAATACCGATTCTGGGCTGGATTATGCCGTACCCGTCCTGAATTACTCCTTCGGTTTCACCGCATACGGCCCTGTTAAGCGGATGGGATATGGTCCCGATGAGTTTCTTTGCACTCTCCATTGTAAGATTGGTATCCGCATCCAGTGTAATAACATATTTTACATCCTTCAGAGGTGAAATGTCCCCTGAGACTACTGAATAGGACGTATCCGTAGCACCGCCCAGAAGCGCATTAAGCTCCAGTATCGCTCCCCTTTTTCTTTCCCAGCCCATCCATTTGCCCTGTATATCGTTGTACTGCCTGTACCTGTGCATGAAATAAAAGAGCTGGTTTCCCTTAGAATACTTTTCATTAAGCCGTTTTATTCTGGCAAGTCCTTCTTCTATTATTTCCCGGTCCCCTGGCATTTCTTTTCTGTCCGCATCCTTGAAGTCACCGGCCAGCGCAAAATACAGGTTTTCTTCCCTGTTCGCATGATAAAAAACCTCCAGCCGGTCAATCAATTCCCTTACTTTTTTCCCGTTGGGCAGCAGGGTTGGTATTACCACCAGCGTGCGGGCGGAATCGGGTATGCCTTCCCTGTACTCCAGTTTTGGCAGAAAAGCCGGCAGGGCGCTGTGGCTGAAACCCCAGTTAACAAAGCTTACCGCCACATCGCTGGCGGGTACCAGCACCGTCAGCGCAATCAGAAGATGAAGCATTATACCGGCTCCCACTGCATAATTATAAGAATAAAATAAAAGGCCGGATACTATCATAAGCGCTGCAAGTATAATTGCGACCAGGTAAAAGGCCACGCTGTAGTCGTGGAACCTGTACCTGCTGCCGCCTACCCCCAACAGTCCGAACAGCTGTGCCCTTCCCTTTCCGGCTATATAGTACCCGACATGGCATTTTTTGCCTTCGCCTATACTGTCACAGGCCTGCCTGGCACAATCCACCGCTTTGCGCGCCACATTGAACTGGGGCGTTTTTGCGGCCGCCGATATTTTTTCGATAAGCTTCCTGTAATAATCCCTGGATTCAAAGTCCATTCCGGGATATACTCCCGCCGGGTCCTCCTTTAGCACTTCATTGATGGCGCAAAGGGATTCGAATATGTCGTTCCAGTCCAGTACCGCTACAACGTTCAGGCTGGTTATTGCGTTGCCCACAGAGATCTTTCTTGCCGCCTGGTCCCTGTGCTCCCGGTCTATCATGTCCCTTACCGTAATTCCATAGTCATAAAGTTTACTGTCCAGAAAATCTATTATCTCACCGGTCTCGGTTCCTTCCTTCCTCATCCTTCGAAGCATGTGCTCAATATATGAGGAATCAAACCGCTTAATATCTTTCATCTGCTCACTGATAGCAGGCAGCAGTCGGGTGCTGTTTGCCGACGCAAATTTTTCCGCCCGTTCCCACTGCTGTTGTGTCCTGTGAATCCTCTCGCAAATGTACCTTATATTCTCAATCAGGGCCAGCCTGGTCATAAGGGACAGCGACCACACCTCGGCACTGGACAGTTTACTATGGCGCTGGTACGCCCTGACAAATTCTATCAGAAGGTTCTGGTCCAGCCTGCCGTCGGTATGGGATATTAGCTCAAGCACTATTGCATACACCCTGGGGTAACCCCTTAACATGCCACTGTCCAGTATATGTAGTTTCCTAAGCCTCTCCCGGGTGAGGCTCTGCTTAATTTCCTTTACCTGTTCCTCAATTTTGTAGTAATTGTCAAGCAGCCATTCGGAAGCGGGAGTGAGCTCCCTCTCCTTTTTCGCATAGGAGTTTATATCCCTATACGCAGTTGTTATGGTTTTAAAATTGCTGTCCAGCCGGCCGGTAAGGGATTTTACAAGCCGCGGCCTTTTCTGTATGGTATGCTCCCTTGCTATTTGTTCGGCATGGACTTTAAGCTGCTCGGGCTGCAGCAGCACATCCTTTATCGTCCCCGCCTCTTTACCTATTGTATTCATATGTCTTCTAATGCCTATCAACAAAAGGCTTGCTACCAGTACGAACAATAAAACGCCCATAACGGTTATGTCCTTCCTCCCTCAAGGTATACGCAGCTTCAAAAACCCAAACTTTGTCTATCGGAAAAAATCAAAGACCCTTTATCGTCTCTGATTTTCCATCAGTTCCCTTATTCTTTTACTTAACGACCCCGAAAGCTCTTTGGCATATTCCTCCGAAGCCCCCTCAACGTATACGTTAAACACCGGCCTTTCGGAGTCCGGCAGTATAAGCGCCCACCCTTTATCGTTTTTAATCTTAACCCCCTCAAACATTTCTATATTTCTGTCCCTGTGCTGGTGTATGATTTCCTTAATAATTCTGCCCTTGTCCCTCCAACTGCATTCGATCTCCCTTTTGACATAATGAAACTCCGGCAGTTCATCCACAAGCTGACTTAACACCATCCGGTTTTCTACCAAGAAATTGATTATATTGCCCGCGCCCCATATGGCATCAAAGTTCAGGGCATACTGCAGCCCGGCCCTGTCACCCTGCCGGTTTTTCTTCAGAATTTCATTCATCCAGCAGGCGGGACTGGACTTGGTCCTTATCACATCAACGCCGTACCCCCTGGCCATAGCCTCTATGGTAGCGGAAGCTGTATATGGAAGCACCAGGCTGTCGGTTGCCTTTGTCTTCAAAAGGATAAGGGATACAAGAGCAGTATATTTTTCACTGTCAATAACCCTGCCCCTGTCGTCAATCAGGATTAAGTTTTCCCCATTACCTGCAAATATTATTCCTGTCTGCAGCTTGTTTGCAGCCACCTGTCTGCTCATGAAATCCCTGTAGCTGTCCACCGACGGATGGCTGCTGCCGGAATAATCGGTTTCAACCCGGCACCCGATGTATTTCAGAAACCGCGTTGCAAGTTCCAGTATGGTTTCCGACCGGGCGCTTATCAGTATTTTTGGCCGTGCCATTTTAATCTTGTCTATACTGTTAAGCAGCAAAGCCCCGCTCTTTATATATATGGCGGTAAAGTTGTCGATTTTAACCGGTTCTTTTATCTGGCCTGCATTACACCGCTCATAATCGTCCCTGTTAAACAGGTTTTCTATTCTTCTTTCAACGCTTCTGTCTATATTTGCACCGTTATCCGCCACAAGCTCCATATGCACAAGGTTTTCTTCCAGATGATCTCCCCTTACGTGCACTCCGCCATCCGCCTTGTAGTAGGTCACAGCAAAGCGGTTTACCGGTGCCGAAGCATCCTTAATGTCTACCACGCCGACCCCGGTGGACAGTATACCGCAAACCACAGAGTCTTTAACCAATCTGGATCTGCCGGTATTGTCACAGCTTACCACAATTACCGAATCCTCCTCCATAAGTGTGGCAAAGGCAGAACCAAGCCGGGAAGCAAATTCGGGTGTAATATCGGTATTGATATCCCCCTTTATGTCCCTGTGTCCGAAAAGGCTTTTGGTCCCTCTGGTGCCCCATATAAGGTTCTGACTTACGCTCATGCCCTCGTCAATTCTCTTGTCCGGCCATATCTTTATTCCCGGTTTTACGGTAACACCGGAATCTATCCTGCTGTCCCTGCCTATAACCGAATTTTCAAAAAGGTTTATACCGTTTCGCATATGTACGTTTGTACATACCACCGCCCCGCGAAGATGGCAGTTTTCACCCGTCCGTACATTTTTCCACAGAATGCTCCGTTTTAATGACGTATTGCGGCCTGTTTTACAGTTTTCCCCCACTATGGTATAGGGATGAATATCACAGCCGTCCCCGATGCTGCAGTTTTTTCCCAGGTATACCGGCGGGGACAGGATAACGTTGTCTCCGATTTCAGCACCGTCTTCCATCCAAATACCCTTTTCCACCCACCGGGCTTCAATTTCTATTTTCACCTTACCGTCCATCATGTCAAACTGTGTCTGTTTGTAGGATTCCAAATCCCCTATATCGCACCAGTAATCATCGGTTATGTAACCGTACATGGGCACATTGTCCTTCAGCAGCTTCGGAAACAGGTCCTTGCTGAAATCGAAGTTTTGTCCCCTGCTGTAGTAATCAAGCACATCGGGTTCCAATATGTATATGCCGGTATTTATGGTATCGCTGAAAACTTCGCCCCAGCTGGGTTTTTCCAGGAACCTTATTATACGGCCGCTGTCATCGGTAATTATAACCCCGTATTCCAGCGGCACCGACTCTCTTTTCAGTACCAGCGTAGCCTTTGATTGTTTTGATCGGTGATACTTTATTGCCTTGTTCAGGTCAAGGTCTGTCAGCGCGTCCCCGCTTATCACCACAAAGGTGCTGTCCAGATGTTCCTCGGCATTTTTTACGCTGCCCCCGGTTCCCAGCGGCGTTTTTTCTATAAAGTAGTTTAGGTTTACTTCCCATTCCTTTCCGTCATCAAAATATTCCGTGATTGCCGAAGGCAGGTATGCCAGCGTTACAGATATATCCTTTATGTTATGTTTTTTCAGCAGCTTTATGGTATACTCCATAACCGGTTTATTGAGTATCGGAACCATGGGTTTAGGCATATCACAGGTTAACGGCCTGAGCCTGGTTCCTTCGCCGCCTGCCATTATTACTGCTTTTATGTTAACCACTCCCTGTTATTGTAATAGCGCAATATCCGGTGCTTGCCTTTGAAAGGAAGATATTCCTTTAATTTTATACTGCCCAATTAAACGGAAATTAATCCGTTCCATTACGGCCGCCGGCACCGGCCGGAGTTACACAAAGGCATAAAAAAAGAGAGCATATGCTCTCTTTTCGGCCGGTTGAATTAAAACTTGGTAAGGTATTTTTCTATCTCCCACTCGCTTATTTTTGTCCTGTATTCGTTCCACTCTATCATGGCCGCCTCTACATACCTCTTGTATATGTGGTTGCCGAGGGCGGATTTGATTACCTCATCCCTTTTAAGTTCCCTTAGGGCTTCAAAAAGGTTGTGTGGAAGGTTTTCTATACCCTGCTCCTCCCGGTCCAGCTTATCCATATTATACACGTTGCCGTTGATAGGCTCGGGAGGCTGGATTTTGTTTTCAATTCCGTCAAGGCCCGCCTTTAGTACAACCGCCAGGGCAATATACGGGTTTGCAGCCGGGTCGGGATTTCTCAGTTCAAACCTGGTTGAATTGCCCCGTTTTGTGGGTACCCTAACCAGCGGGCTGCGGTTGGCCGCCGACCAGGCCACATAAGCCGGTGCTTCAAATCCCGGAACCAGTCTTTTATATGAGTTGACCGTCGGATTTGTAATGGCTGTAAACCCCCTGGCATGCTTCAGCAGCCCTCCCAGATAATTAAAAGCCGTATCCGACAGCTGCAGCTTGCCCTTTTCATCGTAGAACGCATTTTTACCGTCAAGGGTATAAAGGGACATATTGACATGCATACCGGAACCGGGTATTCCGAATATCGGTTTTGGCATAAAGGTGGCATGCAGCCCATGTCTCTGGGCTATTATCCTGATAACCATCTTGAATGTCATGATGTTGTCCGCCGTTTTGAGAGCGTCATCGTATTTGAAGTCTATTTCATGCTGTCCCGGGGCTACTTCGTGATGGGAGGCCTCTATTTCAAAACCCATCTGCTTTAGGGTAAGTACCATATCCCTGCGGGCGCTTTCTCCGAGGTCCACCGGCGCCAGGTCAAAGTAGCCCGCATTGTCATGGGTTTCCAACGATGGTTTTCCTCTTTCATCGGTATGAAAAAGGAAGAATTCGCATTCGGGACCCACATTCATTTTATAGCCCATATCCTCTGCCTCTTTAAGCACCCGTTTAAGGGTATTCCTGGGACACCCCGCGAAGGGCTCTCCTTCTTTCGTGTACACATCACAAATTAGCCTTGCTTCTTTCGCATTGGAGATCCAGGGGAAAACAACAAAGGTGGAAGGGTCGGGAATAAGATACATGTCGGATTCTTCTATACGGACAAAACCGTCTATCGAAGAACCGTCAAACATTATTTCATTGTCCAGTGCCTTCTCCAACTGCTCGATGGTGATGGCCACATTTTTCATCACTCCCAGAATATCCGTGAACTGAAGGTGAATGAACTGAATATCCATCTCCCTTGCCCTTTCCAATACATCTTTCTTGGTCATTTTTTCTGCCATGTAGTATCCTCCTTTCGGCAAAAAACAAGCGTCCTTTGATACGGGGACCACACCCCATGCCAAACGAACGCCGTTGTCCGTGTAAATATTAATATGTTACTATTATACACCACTCTTTCAATTTTGCAACTTTTTTTTGCGCCGGTTTTTTATGTCTTTACCCTTTGCACCTGCTGCAGTAACCATACCCTAGTTTTGCAGCAGCCAGATAAAGTGTAATAACGTAAACCCCTGCAAACAATCCCTAGTTTTGCAGCAGCCAGATAAAGTGTAATAACGTAAACCCCTGCAAACAATGAACTTGCAGGAATTTTTTTGTCAAATATTACGATACATTATGTTGTATAATGTTGTGTATTGTGGTATAA
>Ga0334893_1002654_pt1 | contig 12886 bp, 8 predicted proteins | sample GraSluR3_MG_5_FD_207218 | JGI IMG/M metagenome (GOLD analysis project Ga0334893, IMG submission 207218) | Sludge microbial communities from methane-producing bioreactor in Wageningen University, Netherlands - Granular Sludge_09_05-R3 | ecosystem: Engineered > Bioreactor > Anaerobic > Unclassified...
GCGCACCGACGCGGGCCGGACCGCGGCCCGCCCCACCGGGCGGACCCGAACGGCGAATGCGACCTGCTCGCCCGCCTTCGCCCAGACGAGGTAGGCCGCCCGCCCGCGCTGGCGGAACCGGCCGCTCGAAAACGAGGCCGGCGCGGCGTCGGGCGCGACGGGCTCGTAGGCCGCGTTCCGGTCGTCGTAAGGGGCGATCCGCTTGAACGCCTGGAGCGGCATCCACCGGTCGATCAACTCCTGGGTAAGCTCGTACTCGGTACGCCGGCCGTCGCGCTCAACGGCGAGCGTGCCGGTCACACCCACGATCCGAGGGCCGAGACTCAGCCCGGTGTAGTTGATGGGCGGCCGGTCGACCGCGTCGCGAATCGTGCAGTCGACGAATTCGATGCCCCCCACGTCGTCGACGTTGTCCGGGCCGCTGCTGATCATGATGGGCGAGATGGTCGGCCGGTCGGGGGCCGCGTCGCTCACCTCGCAACGGACCAGTCGCATGGGGCAGATGGCGGCCGGCTTCTCGCCGATCGAAATGCCGCCCATCTTCCCGCCCGTGAATCGGCAGTCGACGAACTCGACCCGGCCCGCGACGGCAGGCCGGTCCGCGCTGTTGCCCATGATGAACCGAAGGCCCGAACGGTTGCCGATCGAGCGGCAGTTCTCGAGCCGGATGGAAATCGGCTCGGACTGCTGGTTGAGGTTCTTCAGATAAAACAAATAGCCGTCGCCCTGGTTGTCTTCGGCCACGCAGTTGCGCATCACGCAGTTGACGAGCTTCTCGGAGGCGTGGTTGGGCTCGAAGTCGATGCCCGCCATCGGCGCGGTCCCGCCCGTGCCGCGGAGCACGCAGTTCTCGATCGTCAGGTTCTCGGCGCTGATCACGCTGATGCCCTGGCGGTAGTTGTTCTCGCAGACGACGTTTTCGATGCGGACGTTCGAGTTGGTCACGCCCTTCTGGGCCACGCCCAGATAGATCCCGTCGCCGCCGCTCTCGGCCAGGGTAAGGCCCGCGATCCGCACGTTCGTGCAACTGCGGATCGACAGCACGTGGCGCCACTCGGCCTTTTCGTAGGCGTCGCTATCGTAGTCCTCGCGCCACATCTTCAAAGTCGCCCCGTCGCCGGTGAGGGTGACGTTCTCGGCGACCGCGGCGGTGAACAGCGAGTCGCCCTTCCCCTTGAAGGCGCCCCGCTTGGCCACGACCACGACGCCCTTCTCGAAGAACACCTCCTGGTTGCTCGCCAGACGGATCTTGTCGACGATCCACGGCGTGCCCAGGTTCTCGACGACGACCTTCTCGGCGCCCGAGTCGATCGCCGCCTGCAGCGCGGCCGTCGCATCGGCCGGATCGTATCCCCACCACGACGCCCGGGCGACCTTTTGCCGGCCCGAGGCCACTTCTTCGATTGCCCGGGCGTTGCGAGGCGCCTGGCCAAACGCCGCCGTCACGCCTGCGCCCAGCAGGAGGATCATCGCGGGAAGTCGTCGGGGGAGGTCCATGTTCGTTCTCCGGATCGAGGTGGTCGGGACGTGCAATCCAAGGAGGACATTATACCGACAGAACCGGCGGCCCACACCAACACCTCTCGTTCCCACCAACACCTCTCGTTCCCACGCTTCCGCGTGGGAACGCGACGCAAGCGCCTGGACAACCTCTCGTTCCCACCAACAGCTCTCGTTCCCACGCTTCCGCGTGGGAACGCGACGCAAGCGCCTGGACAGCCGCGACGTCGAAACGGTAAGATCGGGGCTGAAGAACGATTCGGGCGACCAGCTTCCCAAGGAGAGGAGAGAGACGATGCGCAGCGCATCTCGCCGCCGATTCATGAAAGCCGCCGCGGCCGCGCCTGCCGTGGCGTACGGGGCCGGCCGGGCTGCCTTCGGCGACGGGGCGCGCAAGCCGGCGGGGGACCGGGCCGACTATCGCTCCCCGTGGCACCGCATGCCCGACCGGTACTGGCCGGGACCCTGCAACTGGGCCAATCCCTGGGAAGACTGGCAGCTTCAGCAGGGCAGGCTGGTCTGCACGAAGACCGGCCGGGGCAAGCGCACGGTTCACTGCCTCACCCATCAGCTCAACGACGCCCCGGCCGGGGCCGAGATCGCGGTCACGATCCAGTATTGCGGCAACAAGGCGACCGAGACGGGCGCGGGGCTCGTCGACGGCATCGGCAAGACCGGCGCCGGCGAAGTGGCCGGCTCGGCGGGATTCGAACTGGGCATCCGGCTGAGAGACCCCATCGACGACTACCGCAGCCGGCTGCTCGGCGGATCGGGGCTTCTTGTCGGCCTCACCGGGAGCGGCGAACTGCTGATCGGCCCCAAGTCGCGTCTCGAGTCGCCCACCCTCTCGGCCGCCTTGGGCGCGGGCCGCCCCGTGCGACTGACCTGCACGATCGCGCCCGAAGACGCCGGCAAGACGTTTCGCCTCGACCTCGAGGCGGCCGAGCCCGGCGGCGCAGTCCACGGAAGGCTCACGAAAACCGGCATCGCCGCCTCGCAGTTGCAGGGCAACGTGGCGCTGATCAACAACCTGCCCCCGTCCGTGGCCGGCGTCGCTCCCCAGGGACTGTACGCCTTCTCCGACTGGACGATCGGCGGCCCCAAGATCACGGCATCGCCCGGACAGCGGTTCGGACCGATCCTCTGGACCCTGTACACGCTCAGCCGCCGCGTGATGAAAATGACCGCCCAGATGCCTCCCCTGGGCGAGGCCGACCGCGATACGGCCGAGTTGCAGGTTCACTCGGGCGAGGCCTGGCGCACGATCGCCACGGCCGCAATCGATCCCCTGGCGCACACGGCCACCTTCCGCGTGCCCGACTGGGACGATGGGCGCGACACGCCCTATCGCGTCGTGTGGTCGCAGCAGTACACCGACGGCACCAGCGAGTCGTACGACTGGTCGGGCACGGTGCGGCGCGATCCGAAGGAGAAGAACGAGATCGTCGTGGCCGGCTATTGCTGCTTCATCGACTACTTGTTCCCCAACGTCGACCTCGCCGAGCAGAGCCGCCGGGTCGATCCCGACGTGATGTTCTTCATGGGCGATCAGATTTACGAGGGCGTCGGCGGCTTCGGGATCATTCGCGAGGGCGACCTGCATCGGATGACGATCAACTACCTGCGCAAGGTGGCGCTGGTGGGATGGAGCTTCCGCGAGCTGACCAGGGACCGCCCGACCGTGTGGATGCCCGACGACCACGACGTCTACCAGGGCAACGTCTGGGGCGCCGGGGGGCGCAAGATCACGCTCGAGGAATGGAACAGCCGCACCGAGTACGAGGGAGCCATGTGCGTGGGGGCCAAGGGCGGCTACGTGCAGCCGGCCGAGTTCGTCAAGGCGGTTGAGCGAACCCAGACCTCCCACCTGCCCGATCCGTACGATCCCACGCCGGTCGAGCAGGGCATCGGCGTATACTACACGGCCCTGGACTACGGGCGCCTGAGCTTCGCGATCCTCGAAGACCGCAAGTTCAAGTCGGGCCCCATGAGCGTGTTTCGCCACAAGAGCCACCGGCCCGACTGGATCACCAATCGGGCGGCCGCCCTGGCCGCCGACGTGCCCGAAGCCGTCTTGCTCGGCGAGCGGCAGTTGAAGTTCCTCGCCGACTGGGTGACCGACTGGCGCGACGTCGTGGCGAAGATCGCCGTTTCGCAGACGATCTTCTGCAACGCCGCGACCCACCACGGCACGGCCGATCACTTTCTCGTGGCCGACATGGATTCGAACGGATGGCCCCAGTCGGGGCGCCGGGCGGCGCTCGACGTGCTCCGCCGGGGATACGCCTTCATGCTCGGCGGAGACCAGCACTTGCCCACGGCGATCCAGCACGGCATCGCGAAGCATCACGACGCCGGATTCTCGTTCTGCGTGCCGGCCGGGGCCACCGGGTACCAGCGCTGGTGGCGGCCCGAGGAAATCGAGACGATGCACCGCGAAGGCAACCGCCACGGCAACCGGCCCAACACGGGCAGATATACCGATGGATTCGGCAACCTGATCGACGTGCACGCGGTGGCCAACCCGCCGCTCCAGCGCGACTCGACCACGCGGCTCGAAATGGGAAAGCAGAAATCGGCCGGTTTCGGCGTCGTGCGCGTCGACAAGTCGCGAGGCGAGCTGACGCTCGAAGCCTGGCCCGTGGGGATCGATCCGACCGGCCCTCGCACCGCCGCGTATCCCGGCTGGCCGATGACCATCGGCGTGGCTGAGTGCGGCGGAACGGCGAACCCCACGCTGCCGCCCGTCGTCCTTTCCGAATGGAAGGACGACGTCTTGCCGGTGATCCGGGTGCGCGACGCCTCGGGCGCGACGGTGAGCATGATTCGCATGAGCCGGCGCCGTTTCGCTCCCCGCGTGTTCGATGCCCACGGAGCGTACACGGTCGAGGTCGTGCTTCCCGAGGCGGCCGATCGCGGCGGCCGGGTGATCCAGGCGTTCGAGAACGTGCGCGCCGGCCAGGCGAGCGAGTTGACCGTCGAGGTCGATTCGCGATGATCCGGCCGAAGACGGACTCGTACGGTTCCCGTCTCGATTGAGCGACGTCGATCGGAAGTGCTGCCGTGTTGCCCTGCGTGGGATGATCGGGTCGATTCGCCTTCGTACCCGCGCGACGGGGCCGGCTTGGCCCTTCGGACCGCCCCCCTCGACCCTCCCGCCCCTGGGGGTGTTCTTTTTTGCGGCGCCGGCGAACAATAGGTTGTGTGGAACAAGAGGCCGGCTCCTGCCTCACAGGGGGTCAAACGACTTTCCCCAGGGCCATGCGCTTACGAATTCGGGACAAGAGAACGCAACACGGCCTTCCCGGCGGTAACCATCCTCGGGGTACTCGGGGCGTCTTGTCTTGTCGCCCGGTCGATCGACATCGCGATCGCACGCCGCGGCGGTCTCTGAGCGTTGCGCCCGGCACTACCACCACGCCCCGAGGGTGGTAACAGGCACCGAGTCGGAACGGCCGCCCGACTTTCGAGGCGGCTTCGGAACCAGGAGAGGAGAATGCAACCCGCCAAGCCCGACACGATCCAGACGTATCTGGTCGAGATCAGCCGGATTCCCCTGCTCACCCGTCGCGAGGAGACGGCCATTGCCCGCCGCGTGGTGGGCAGCCGCGATCGTTTTCGGCGTGCCGTGCTGGCCACCGACTACACGGTCCGCGGCGCGGTCGAGCTGCTCGAAAAAGCCCGCGCGGGAACGATTCGGCCCGACCAGGTTCTCGAACTGCCTGGTCAAGTGTCGCAACAGAAGCAGCGTAAGCTGCGGCTGCTCGAACCGAATCTCCGCACGGTCGACCATCTTCTCGCGAAGAACCGGGCCGATTTCGCCGCGGTCGTCGACCGCCGGCATTCGATCCGCCGGCGGCGGCGATCGTGGCAGCGCATTGTCGGCCGCCGCCGCAAGGCCGCCCAATTGATCGAAGAGATCGGTCTGAAGACGCAATACCTCGAATCGCTCGCCGACGACCTCGAAGACCTGGGACGGCGCATGACTGGCCTCGACGAGCGAATCGCGGCCGCCGACGCCGATCCTCGCCAGGCGAGCACCCGGGCCGAACTGGGCCGGGAGTTGTGGTCGCTGGTCGAACAGACGCTCGAGGGGCCCCGGTCGTTGCGACGGCGCGTCGACCGCATGGCCAGGTGGCGCCGGCGACACGACGAGGCCAGGCAGCGTCTGGCGGCCGGCAACCTCCGCCTCGTCGTGTCGATCGCCAAGCGGTATCGCAACCGGGGGTTGAGCTTCCTCGACTTGATCCAGGAGGGCAATACGGGCCTGATGCGCGCGGTCGATAAGTTCGACCCCGACCGGGGCTTCAAGTTCTGCACCTACGCGACCTGGTGGATCCGTCAGGCCATCACTCGAGCCGTCGCCAACCACAGCCGCACGGTGCGCATGCCCGCGCACCTGAACCGCAAGGTCGTCAAGCTCCGCGATGCCGGCCAATGGCTGCTGCACGAAAACCAGGCCGAGCCGAGCACCGAACAGACGGCCCGGGCCGCCGGCCTCACGACCGCCGAGGCCGACCGCGTGCTGCGGGGGCTGTTGCCGCCCCTGTCGATCGAGCAGCCCGTCCAGGAGGGCGGTGAGCACCCCTTCGCCGATCTGCTCGTCGACCAGCAGCAGCCCGATACCCTGTCCGCACTTCACCATGACCAACTCAAGTCGCGGATCGCCGAAATCCTCGCCGAGCTGAGCTACCGCGAGCGCGAAGTTCTGCGACTCCGCTTCGGCCTGGGCGACGGACAAGCCTGCACCATGGCCACCATCGGCAAGATGTTCTCGATCTCCCGCGAACGCGTGCGGCAGATCGAGACGGAGGCCCTGCGCAAGCTCAAGCAACCTTGCCGCTCGCAAAGGCTGTCGGGCTTTCTCGACCTGCCGATCGTGCCCGTCGACGGCGAAGGCTGCGAAGGCTGGGGTCAGAGCGCCGTTAGTCACTAGGGGTTGACACGGCGGCCTCTTCGAGATAGCCTGCCCGCATGGCCAGACCCTTGCGCATCGAGTTTCCCGGCGCGCTATATCACGTGATGTCCCGCGGGAACGACCGAGGGCCGATCGTCCGGGACGACCGGGACCGCGAAAAACGGCTGGACTGGTTGCGGCGCACGGTCGAAACCTACGGTTGGCGCCTGCACGCATTTGTGCTCATGCGCAATCACGACCACCTCTTCCTCGAAACGCCCGAACCCAACCTCTCGGCGGGCATGCAGTACCTCAACGGCAGCTACACCAGCTACTTCAACCGCCGGCATCGCCGCTCGGGTCACCTGTTCCAGGGCCGTTTCAAGGGCCACCTGATCGAGGAGGACGGCTACTTCCTCGAAGCGAGCCGGTACATCCACCTGAACCCCGTCCGGGCCAAGCTCGCGGCGCGGCCGGAAGACTACCGCTGGAGCAGCTACCCGGGCTACGTGCGCGCGTCGCGTGCCGTGCCTTGGATGACCTACGCCCGCGTGCTGGGGGAGTTCGGCCGCACGACGACCACCGCTCGCCGGGCGTATGCGCAGTTCGTGCGCGGCGGGGTCGATGATCCTCCGCCGTCGCCGTTTGCCGGCGCGGTGGGCGGGCTGCTGGTCGGATCGGAACGATTTGTCACGAGGATGCGAGCCCTCCTGCGCGACCGGCCCGACGACGACGCCCTGCCCCAGTTGGCCCCCTTGAGGCCACGCCCGGCCCTGGAGAAGATCATCGAAACGGTCGCGTCGCATTTCGGGCACCAGCCGAGCCCCTGGCAGCCAGGTAGGGTGCGTGCTTGCACGCACCAATCATTCCAGGCGGCTGAATTCATCGCCATACCATGCGTCGCCGCCGCCCCACTCGATGGAGTATTCGCCAAGTCGCACATAACGATGAAACGAAGTTCGCAGAAGCGACGTTGCCAAATCCCCTTTTCGGCACGGCGTCGGCGGCTGGCCGAAATCGCGCCGTCGCCGATTCGCCCCACCAATGCCCGCGGCACGAGAGTCTTGATTTGCCTCCATCGTGTCGTGTAATCCGTATCGCCGCGCGGCAATTCCCAAACGGTGTGCAGGTGATCGGGCACGACCACGATCGCCACGACCTTGAAGGGCCGCGACCGACGCACCTGCCGGAAGGCTTCCCGCAACGCGCTGCGGCCCACGTCCGACGTGAGGAACCGTTGCCGACGATACGTAGCCACCGTAAAGAAAAACGTTCCTCCTTCCACACGCCATCGTCGATATTCGCTCATCCGCTCATCATAGCATGGTGCGTGCAAGCACGCACCCTACCTGACTCATCCGCTCATCATAGCTCCGTATGCCGTGAGCGAGGCGAAGGAGTCACTTGAGGAACCGGATGCGGTAACCCTGCACGTCCGGATCTGCGGGAGCCCCGGGTGAGCAATCACCCGGGGCCACCCGGCCCATCTACTTCTGCTTGGGCGGTTCCAGCCGGAGCCCCTGCCCGGTGATCTCGGCGGTGACTCCTCCGCGGACCACCTGCCTGGCCGGGAACGATTCGTCGCGACGGGGCGAGAGCATGTCGGCCAACAGGTCCCATTGGACGTATCCCATGGCCTGCCGCGGCCAGCCGCGACGTTGCCACACGGCGATCAGCAGCTCGCGCAGCAAATAGCGGGGCTGCCCGGCCAAGGGCTCGGCGCGAATTAACACGCCGCCCGAGGGCTGCTCGTCGACGCATTGCGCGGCGAGATCGTCGACGAGCCGGCTGACGAGCGCCTGGGCTTCTCCGGCCAAGACGCCCAGTCGCAACAGGGCCTCGACCACTCCCGGATTGAATCGCGCGGCCAGGTCGGGCAGCAACTCGTGGCGGAGGCGGTTCCGCGTGAACCGCGCGTCGGCGTTGCTCGCGTCGGCTCGGTACGGCTGCCCGAGGTCGGCAAGATAGTCGAGCAGCTCCCGGCGGCGAGTGCCCAGCAACGGGCGAATCAGCGTGGCCGGCCCGAGGCGCCGAACTCGGGCCATGCCCGCCAGCCCGGCGATGCCCGTGCCTCGAACGATGCGGTGCAGAATGGTCTCGGCCTGGTCGTCGGCCGTGTGGGCCGTGACCACGTACCGGGCCCCGAGTCGGGCCGCGACCTGCTCGAGAAACGCGTACCGCGCCGCTCGGGCCGCGCTTTCCAGCCCGTCGGTCGATTCGGCGAGCCGAACACCCGATACGTGCCCGATCTCGCAGGGCACGCCCAGGTTCGAGCAGAGTTCGGCGACAAACGCCTCGTCGGCGTCGGAGGCGTCGCCCCTCAAATGATGATTGAGATGCCCCGCCACCAGCCGCCCTTCCCCGACGCGGCGCAGCACAACCATCGCTCGCAGCAAGGCCACGCTATCGCCGCCCCCCGAGACGGCCAGCAGCACGGTCACGTCTCGCCAGGCCTCGGGCGGCCACGAGGCGGCCAGTCGCGTCTCGAAAGGATGGAGCGAACGCATGGGGTTCCGTGTCGACGAAAAGTATCGGCCTGACGCAACGTTCGGGTCAATTTAGCAAGCCGCCGGACGGGAGGCAAACCGAAAAGCGACAATCCCGGCGGCCAACGGAGGACGGCGGCGGCGTTCACTTCGCCCGCAAATCGGCGCAAACCAGCTCGCGATCATTGCGGGCGACGACGTGGCCGTAAGCGTAGGCGGGGTGCGACCAGCAGACGCCGCCGCGCTGGCGAAGCTGCTTGGTGGTGGGCTCGATGAGCCTGGCCCGGCTGATCTCCCGAAAGCCCCGGGGCGATAGCTCGCCGATGATCAGCTCGCCCCGCTCGTTGAACATCCACATGCGCCGGTCGTTGCGAACCATGTGGATCGTCGACCAGCGGGCCGTGGGCACGGCGGTCAGGTCTTCCCAGATGCGGTCGCCGGTCGCGGCGTCGAGACACCGCAGTTCGCCGTAGCTGTCGACGCCGTACACGTAATCGCCCGCGAGATAGGGCGTGCCGATCATGGCGTGCAGGGCGTCGGTGTCGCGCTCGCTCCGCCCCTGCCGGCGCCAGACCTTTTCGACCCGCAACGCGTCCTGGGCGAGCCGCAGCATGAGGGAACCGTCGTAAAATGCGGTGAGAAAGAGCCGGTCGCCGTCGACGACGGGCGTGGGCACGTTGATCACCATCCGCGTCGGGGGGAAGGGATACTTCCAGTAGACTTCGCCCGAGACGGGATCGAGCCCCGCGACGTGGTCGCCCGTCCAGCACACCAACACGCGGCGTCCCGCCTGCTCGATGAGGATCGGGGCGGAGTACGAGGCGCGGTCGTCCAGGGCCCGCCATCTCTCCTCGCCGGTCGCCTTGTCCCAAGCGACGACGCAGGCGCCCCCCGCGGCCCCGAGTTGGACGATGACCCGATCGCCGTCGACGAGGGGGGCCGCGGCGATGCCCCAGATCGGCACCTGGACGTCGTAATCGGCGCCGGGCGTCTTGTTCCAGAGGACGCGGCCCGTGGCGGCGTCGTAGCAGTGGAAGTGGCCCATGGTGCCCAGCGCATACGCGCGCCCGCCGTCGATCGACACCGACGCCCGAGGGCCCGCCGGGTATCCCACCCGTTCGTAGCGACCGTCGTAGGCGTGGGTCCAGAGGCTGCGTCCCGTGTCGAAATCGAAGCAGTGGACCCGCTCGACTTCGCCGCGGTCGTCGTCGAACCGATCGGTCACGTAAACCCGGCGGTCGGCCACAGTGGGCCCGCTGTACCCGCTGGAGACGGGGACTCGCCAGCGCAGCTCGATCTGCGGGCCGGGGAACCTTTCGATGAGGCCCTTCTCGGTCCACACGCCATCGCGATTGGGCCCGCGCCATTGAGGCCAATCGGCGGCGGAAACTTCGCCGGGCGCGACAAGCGCGCAACCCAGTGAGAGCAAGGCGAACGGCAGAAAACAGAGAGACCTACGCATGCGATCGACTCCCCATGGATTGTCGGCCGGACGTACCCTCAGGCCATCTTAGTCGTACCAGAAAACCCGGGCCCCAGAAAACGGCGAAAGTGCCGCATTTTGCGAGGTTTCCGACTGCTTGACGGGCGTATGGATTCGGGTATACTGACACCTGTTCTGACGCCTGCCCCAACGAAAAGGGGGCCCGCGGCGTGTGTAGCGCCCGAGCCCTGGGGCCGCCTGACCTTGTGACCGGAGGCGACCATGCCCCATTCTACCACGCGGCTCTCCGCCGCGAAAGCAAGCCGTCCCGCCGGCTACCCCCTGTTTCCACACGCGACCGGCCGATGGGCCAAGAAGGTGCGCGGGAGGCTGATCTACTTCGGGGCCGTGACTGAGGGCCCCGACTTCGGCCGACAAGCAGCCCTTGAACGCTGGCTGGAAGAGAAAGACGACTGGTTGGCTGGGCGGGTGCCCCAGCGAAACGGCAAGGGACTGACCGTCAAGTCGCTCGTGAACGCCTACCTGAACACGAAAAAGAAGCTCGTCGAGAACGGCGAGATGACAGCCCAAGCCCATGTCCACGCGACCCGAGCCGGCAAGATCATGGCCGAAACCCTGGGGCGTACCTCGCTCGTCTCGATGCTCACTCCCCACGACTTCGGGAGACTGCGCGACGCCCTGGCCGCCGTCGACACAAGCCCGGCGACCCTGGCCGTCGACATTGGCAGAATCCGTGCGGTGCTGAACTGGGCCTACAAGAACGATCTGATCGAAAGGCCGCCGCGGTACGGGAGCGCATTCGACAAGCCGAGTGCGTCGATCCTCCGACGCCACCGGGCCGCCCGCGGGTCGATGATGTTCGAGCGCGACGAGATTCGCGCCATGCTCGATGCCGCAGGGGAACCGCTCAAGACCATGATCCTGTTGGGCATCAACTGCGGTCTCGGGTCAGCCGACACCGCCCGGCTGCCCGTTCACGCCATCGACCTGCAAAGCGGCTGGCTCGACTTCCCGCGCCCCAAGACCGGCATCCCTCGGCGCGCCAAGCTCTGGCCTGAGACCGTGGCCGGCATCCGGCAGGCCCTCGACACCCGCCCCGCGAAGATGCGGCCCGACGCGGTGGGGCTCGTGTTCGTCGAAGCCGACGGCAGACCGTGGGTCCGAAGTCGCGGCGCCGAACGCCTCACCCGCGAGCTTCGCTCGATGCTCAAGCCCCTGGGGCTCTGGAAGCCCGGCAGAGCGTTCTACGGATTGCGTAGGGCGACGGAAACGGTCGGGGGCACCGACCAGGCCGCCCTCAACATGGTCATGGGACACGCGGCCGCCGCGAGCGACATGGGAGCGATCTACCGGCAGCGGGTCGACGACGCTCGCCTGGAAGCCGTGGCCGAGCGGATTCGATCGTGGCTTTGGCCCGCGGGGAGCGACGCGGAAGGGGGTGCGGTGTGACCGACCGATCCGCCTATCTCGACGCCGACGACTGGGAAGCCGAGGCGCAACGCTACTTTGACGCACTCGAAGAGTGGGCCGCGGTGTACGACGACACCGATAGTCACGCCCTCGACCTGCCCCGACGCGAGTGGCGAGACCTGACCGGCCGGCTGGCCGCCTGGTGCCGCGCCCATGCGATCGACCCGGCGCCCCTAGAGACGTTCAAAGCCGATCTGTGCTGCCCCGAGGCACCGCCCGACTTCGATTACCCCGATCGACTACGCGAAGTCTGGGCCGCCTGTCGGCGGGTCGTCGAACGGGTGCGAGCCGTGGCGCCCTCCACGCCGGCCCCCGTGGCGCAGCTCACATCATGGCGGGAGATAACCGACGCTCTCGACCTGCCGCACTCCGAACGCGACAAGGTGAAGAGTCTGAACGAGCGATTCGGCGGTCCGATTCCGACTCCAAAGAAAGGTAGTCAACCGATCGTCGGGCGGGTCGCGTTACTCGAATGGTGGAACCGGCTGGCGATCATGCAGGCCGACTTGGCCCACCAGCGGGAGGGTGCCCGGCTGTCTGCCGAGGCCCAATACACCTACGGCCGCGACGGGGTTGCCGCCCCCGACATTAGCGGGGGAGTCAAGCGACGGAAGCACCCAACGTAGGAAAAGGTGCCAAAAGGTTTTCGTGGCGTGTGGCATTCCATGAGTTTATGGGAGGTCACACGCCATGTTCATTTTCCCAGAAGAAGTCGACCGACGAATGCGTTGGAAGCCGGGTCGGGCCGAGCGGCTAGCAAGGCAACGACGGCTGCCGCATGTACTGCTGCCGGACGGCTCGATCCGGTTCGACCCCGCCGAAGTCGATTCTCTCATTGTGCGGGTGCCCGCCTCGACGGTGAACGTCGGGGAGGTGTCATCGTGAACACCTACTGGACCCCCCCGCAAATCGCCGAACGCCTCAAGGTCGCGCCCGAGCGAGTCATTGCCTGGATTCGCTCCGGCAAACTCCGCGCCGTCAACGTCGGATCGGGCCAACTGAAGCCGCGGTATCGCGTCGCGGAAGATGACCTCGACGCCCTGCTCAGGTCTCTCGCCGTCGCTCCCCACACGCCCCGCCCGACGCGCG
>Ga0334893_1002662_pt1 | contig 12843 bp, 12 predicted proteins | sample GraSluR3_MG_5_FD_207218 | JGI IMG/M metagenome (GOLD analysis project Ga0334893, IMG submission 207218) | Sludge microbial communities from methane-producing bioreactor in Wageningen University, Netherlands - Granular Sludge_09_05-R3 | ecosystem: Engineered > Bioreactor > Anaerobic >...
ATATTTGCGTATACTTCTTCTTCCCTTCAAAATTCCAATCACTTTACCACCTCACTTTTTTTTGCAGTATAAAACTTAATTACCCATAAAGAATGAAAATTATCACAAATAATACAAAATACTTCTATCAGAAATCGTACTGGAATAATCAGATTTCAATATAATTATAGAAAAACTATCTGGGAGTGATTTGTATGAGTAATGTAAATAATTTAAACGTATCCTTATTGTTAAATGAATTAAAAAGAGCAAATAAAGAAATGGAAACAGTAATAAATACTATTAACCAGATCTCTTCTCAGGCAAATCTTCTGGCACTAAATTCTGCTATCGAGGCTGCCAGAGCTGGTGAAGCTGGAAGAGGTTTTTCAGTAGTTGCAGATGAAATTAAGCGCTTTGCAGATCAAAGTCTTCAAACAAACCGCATGAGTAAAGAGCTAATCACAAACATCCAGCAAAAAGCTAATGAGGTAATTGCAGTAAGAACCGTTGATGTGGCCTTTGATACAATAGATAAAATTGACAGAAACTTATTTGAAAGAAATTGTGATGTTCAGGCATGGGCAACTTTTGATGCTGTAATTGAAGCTTTAAAAGAACCTGAGGATAAGAAAAAAATAGAAACTGCCATTTCGTTTATAAAAAACATTATTGATATTTACGAAGTTTATTATGACTTGATAATTGCAGATATGGATGGAAAAATTATTGCAAGTGGAAGCAATCCATCAATAATCGGAGGAGACATTGCCCACAGAGACTGGTTTACAGAAACAGTTAAAAGTAATAATGTTTTTGTTAATGACATGCATTACTCACAACTTGCGAAAAACTATGTAATGAATTACTCCGCTCCGGTTAGAGATAATGAAGGTAAAGTTATTGGAGTTTTTTCCACAAGATTTAACTGGAACTATATTTATGACATTATTGACTCTGTAAAAGTTGATGATACTACGGAATTATTTCTTATAAATAAAGATGGAATCGTTATCGGCTCAAAAAGCAGAGCTGGAATTCTCGAGAGAGATCTTAGCCACCTTCAGGCAGTAAAAAGAATTAAAGGTGGAGAGAATCAAGGATATGTGATTGAAAAGCAGGGAAGAAAAGAGACCATCTATGCCTATTGTAAAACAAAGGGTTACAATGCTTACAAAGGAATGGGATGGTCTGTGGTTGTAGGTGAAATATTAGAATAATGCTGAAATATGTTGTTAATTTCTGATTATTATATAAACCATATAAATTACGTACATTAGGGTAAGAACTATACCTTCTGTTCTGTCAATTTCCTTTTTAGTATATGAGAAAAGGTAAGAAATTAGAGTAATTACTATTAAAAAACCAAAATCGAAAAATAGCTTTCCAGATACATTAATTGGACTAATGACAGCTGAAAATCCTAAAACAAATAATATGTTAAATAAACCTGAACCAATTATATTCCCAACGGCTATATCAGATTGCCCTTTATAAGCCGCTGCTGCAGAAGTCACAAGCTCTGGTAATGATGTTCCTATTGCCACAATTGTTATACCAACAAGAGCTTCACTCATACCCCATGCCAGAGCAATTGTTGTTGCAGACTTTACTACAACATTACCACCTGCAACTATCATTCCTAAACCAAGAATTAAAAATAAAATACTCCTTGAAAGAGGAATCGTTTCAACATCATAAATTGAAATATCTTCTTCATCACTTAAAAAGGCAAGTTCAATTAGGTAGAAAACAAAAACTGCAAAACCTAAAAGTAAAATCATACCGTCAGTCCTGCTAATAACATTAAATTCAAAACCATCAATTAAACCGTCTGCTGACAAAAAAAACATCAACAAAGTAGCATAAATAGCCAGTGGAAACTCTTTAATTATTGTATTTCTCTTTACTGACACTGCACGGATAATTGCAGATACACCAATTGCAATTAGTAAGTTGAAAATATTTGAACCAATAACGTTACCAATTACAATATCGTTTGATCCTTTAAGTGCTGCCACAAAACTAACTGCAGCCTCTGGTGCACTGGTTCCAAAAGCAACGATAGTCAAGCCTATTAATAAAGGTGGTACTTTTGCAATAGCTGAAATTGCAGAAGCTCCGTCAACAAAAAAGTCGGCCCCTTTTATAAGTAAAAAGAAACCTACTACTAATATTAAATATTCCAATTTATTCACTCCATCATAAAAAAATAACCTGTCTGAGTTAATTTTAATGACAAATTAGTAATTTGTCCACTCAAACAGGTTAATGTTTTTTTAATAAACAATTAATATATAAATATATAAATATATAAATATTAATTTGTTTTAGTTTCTTTCGGAAATCTCAAATAATACTCCACCAGTAGCTTTTGGATGCAAGAAAGCAATACTTGCTCCACCTGCTCCATATCTTGGCTTTTCATCAATTAGTCTTACTCCGCTTTCTTTTAAATATTCCAAAGCACCTTCAATGCTGTCAACTCTTAATGCAATGTGCTGAATACCTTCTCCGTTTTTTTCAATAAATTTTGCAATAGGGCCATCTGGAGAAGTTGACTCTAATAATTCAATTTCACTGTCTCCAACTGGAAAGAAAGCTACTTTTACCTTTTGCTCTTCAACAGTTTCAATACCCTGACATTCCAATCCTAAAAAATCTGTATAAAATTTCATTCTTTCCTCAAGATTGCTAACTGCGATTCCAATGTGGTCAACTTTTAATACTTTCATATTATAATCCTCCTTTGTTAATTTGTAATGATTACATTTTTATTATAGTTACATTATCTCATTTTGTCAACAATATTATTTATAGGTTGAAATTAAGTTCATCTCAAAATATAATGGTAAAAGACTTTTTATTGACTAAAAAATTTTAATAACAGGAGGAATCAATGAAAAACAACAACAGAGAACAATGGGGCTCAAAAATAGGCTTTATCCTTGCAGCAGCTGGATCAGCTGTAGGACTTGGAAATATATGGCGTTTTTCTTATGTTGCGGGTAATGAGGGTGGCGCAGCATTTTTATTTATTTATCTGATTGCAATAGCTTTAATTGGATATCCTTTACTAACCACTGAAGTGGCTATGGGAAGATTCACCCAAAAAAACCCTGTAGGAGTCTTTAAAGCGATAGCTCCAGGAACCCCTTGGTGGCTAACAGGATCTCTTGCAGTATTAACAGCTTTTATTATTTTATCTTTTTACTCCGTAATTTCCGGATGGTCTTTAGCATATACCTACAAGGCTTTACAGGGATTTACTCCCGATACAGATTTTGCAGGAATGTTTGTTGCTCACATAAGCAACTTATGGTCACCAATATTATGGCATGGTCTTTTTATGATCATAACTCTTGGAATTATAGCCGCAGGTGTTGTAGAAGGAATACAGAAAGTTTCAAAAGTTCTTATGCCAATCTTATTTTTCCTTCTATTAGGGTTAGTATTCAGAGGTGTTACCCTTGATGGAGGAAGTGCAGGTATATCTTTTTATCTTGCACCTGATTTTAGTAAAGTCGATGCAGGAACTATTCTTGCAGCTGTTGGACAGGCTTTCTTTTCACTTAGCCTTGGAATGGGAGCTCTTATTACTTATGGAAGCTATTTAAGTAAAAATGAAAATATTACTGATAGCTCAGCGTGGATTGCCGGTTTAGATACCTTAATTGCAGTATTGGCAGGTTTGGCAATTTTCCCAGCTGTTTTTGCTTTAGGATTTGCCCCTGATTCAGGTCCAGGACTTGCCTTCATAACATTGCCTGCAGTTTTTGCAAACATGACAGGTGGTACAATATTTGGCTTTGCATTTTTCCTTCTACTTTCAATTGCAGCAATAACTTCAGCCTTATCATTACTCGAGGTTGTTGTTTCCTGGGTTATTGATGAAAAAGGATGGTCACGTAAAAAGGCTTCCCTCATTTTTGGAGTAATGATATTCTTTGTGGGCTTACCTTCAACTTTAGGTTACAGCATACTAAGTAATATAAACTTTTTAGGTATGGATATTTTAGATACTCTTGATTTTATTACCAGCAGTATTTTTCTTCCAATAGGAGGAATTTTAACAAGTCTATTCGCTGCTTATGTTTGGAGATCTAAATATGTTATTGAAGATATTAATACCCCTAAAGGTAAAATAGTCTTTGGAAACTGGTATGGAATTTTAATTGGCATTTTCATTCCAATAGCAGTATTTATTGTAATGATCTCTGGCTTATATCAAAAATTTAATTAAAAATAATCTATGAATAAAGACAAAAAAAGCGGAGAGGGCAAAGCCTCTTCGCTTTTTAGTATACAAAACCAATTGTTCCAAATCCCCCGTGAGAACCCATAATTGGTCCTAAAGTATATATAAATACTTCTTTTGGATTTAGTCTTTTTTCAATTTCTTCCCTTACAAAGTCTAGCTCTTCATTTTTTGCTTGAGCATGAAGTATGTATAAAGGATATTTAGAAAGGTCTTTACCGTCTTTTTCTATTATATCAACTATCCTTTTTAATTGTTTTTTTCTTCCCCTTACATTCTCTCTTACATGAACTTCTCCATCTTGGTTCAAATATAAAATAGGTTTAATTTGAAAAACCTGAGCTATTGAACCTTTCCAATTTGAAATTCTTCCACCTTTTATTACATTTTTCAAATCATCAATAAGAATATAAGCATGCATATCTTCAACAATTTCTTTTATTTTTTTTGCTATTTCTGAAAGACCTTTACCTTTTTCTTTCATCTCATGGGCAATTAAAGCAAGTCTTCCAGTAACCATACTTAAACTTTTTGAATCTATAACTTCAATCGAATAATCTTTCAACATATTCTTAGCAAGATTTGCGCTTTGAAATGTTCCACTTATTGCGGAGGATATGGTAACACATATTATTTCGTTATCTTTCCCTATTTTCTGAAAAACATCAATAAAATCCTGAGGAGAAGGCAAAGAAGTTACTGGTACATACTCTGATTCTTTCATTTTTTCATAAAAAAGGTCATAACTCATTTCTTTCCTGTCAGTATAACTTTCCTCTCCGAATCTAACTTTTAAAGGCACAACTTCTATTCCAAGCTTATCTGCCAATTCTTGCGGAATATCAGAACCACTGTCAGTAACTACCTTAACAGCCATCTTACCTCACTCCAATCTAACCTTAAATCTTTTTGCCATATTTCTCAGGTAATAAATTAACTGCTAATACCCTTATAATTAAATAAAAAGGAACTGCAAAAAGTACACCTAAAATACCTGCAAAATGACCGCCAAGCATTACAGAGACTATCACAACAACAGGATGAATTGAAAGTTTTTTACTCATTACTTGAGGAGATATAAAGATACCTTCAACTTGCTGTATTACTATTACTAAAATTAATACCTTTACAAACATTGAAAAAGAACTAATTAAAGCAATTATCAAAGCCGGCAAAGCTCCTAATAAAGGCCCTAGATATGGTATAAAATTAGTAAAAAAAACTATAGTTGCAAGAACTAGAGGCGCTTCTACACCTATAATTGTATAGCCAATAAAAGATATAATTGCCAAAAAAAGACAAACCAAAACCCTTCCTTTTATAAAAGCATTTAGCCCTGCATCGATTTCAGTTATTATCTTTTCTCCCTTTACTAGATACTTCCCTGGAATGAAGCTTACCACTTTCTTATTTAACTCTCTTACATCAACTAAAAGATAAAACAAAAATATAGGAAATAAAATTATTCCTACTATTGTGCTTGATACAAAAGAAACAAGTGATGAAATATCATTGCCTATTCTGTCTAAAAAAGCATCTACCGCAACAGAAAGATATTCAGATAATTTTTCAACTGCAACAAAATCTGAATCTTGAAATCTTGCAAAAAGTGGTGATTCTTTTATTTTTTCAAATGACTTTTGAAGGTAATCTGTAAGATCTGGAATATAATTTGTTAGTTTTACTATTTGATCTGCAAAAGAGGAACCCAAAAGCAACATGCTGACAATCAATAAAAGTATTATTACCACAAAAAAACCTGCAGTTCCCCAAACTCTTTTAATTTTTTTCTTTTCAAGCCAATTTATTAAAGGAACAATTATATAGTAAAAAACTACAGCAAAAGAAAGGGGGAGAAAAACTATTTGGAAAAACACAATAAAAGGATGAAAAACAAAAGAAACCTTTTCCCCAATAAAAACAATAAGCAATATCATTAATACCCAAACTGCTCTTGTAAAATGTTTTGAATCAAATAAACTCACGATATCACTTCCTACATTTAAAATTTAAAATCCTCTGCATGATAAGAACTTCTCACCAATGGAGCTGAAGCAACAAGTTTGAAGCCTGCCTCATAAGCCTTTTCTTTATAATAATCAAAAACCTCTGGCTTTACATACTCCTTCACTTTAATATGTTTATCAGAAGGTTGAAGGTATTGACCCAAGGTCAGTATATCACAATTTGCTGCTGCTAACCTCTCTATAGCTTCTAGAACTTCCTTTTCAGTTTCTCCGAGCCCTAACATCATTCCTGATTTTGTAATCATTTGGGAATCTTTTTCCTTAAAGTAACTAATCACTTCCACAGATCTTTCGAAATCAGCCATTGGACGGACCTCACTATATAGTCCCGGGACAGTTTCCACATTATGATTTAAGATATCTGGTTGTGAAAATATGATAATATCCAGTAAATCTCTCTTTCCCTGCATATCAGGAATTAAAAGTTCAATAGTAACATTAGGGGTGGCTTTTCTTATTTCTTCAACAACTTTAACGAATTGACCAGCCCCCTGATCTGGAAGATCATCCCTGGTAACAGAGGTTATCACTGCATGCTTTAAACCTAATCTCTTTACAGCCTCAGCAACTTTAAATGGTTCTTCTAAATTAACTTGATCAGGCAAATTTCTTGAAACATTACAAAATGTACAGTTTCTGGTGCAATTTCTGCCTAGAATCATAAAAGTCGCAGTACCCCTTTCATAACACTCCATTTTATTTGGGCAATTTGCTTCAGTGCATACTGTATTTAACTGTAAATCTTCAAGAGTTTTTCTAACCTTTGCAGTTACTCCACCACCTTGAAGTTTTACTTTTAACCAATCTGGTTTCCTCATTATTCCCCTCCTATAACTGATACAATTTCTGTAGCTGATGCACCTTTAATATATTCATCAACGTTCATTCTAATCAATTCTTCTAAGAGCTCACTGTTATTATATTTCTTCCCAATAATAGAATTTTCCAATTCCTTTACTGATTTTTCTCCAAAAAAATCTCCATAAATCCTTAGTTCTTCAATTATTCCATTTTTTATATTCATTATTAGTTCTATCGTTCCCCATGGAAATTTTTTAGCATTTGAATAATTATAGCCTGGACTTTTTCCATAGTTCCACTCCCAAGATTCAAATCTTTCTTTTTGAATTTTTAATGTATCTGTCATTTCTTTTTCCGAAAGAACGTATTCCTTGGTGATATTGTGAAAATCCATTATATATTTTTTTAAATATTCCTTAAATTCAAGAACATCCATAGGAACATCTAAATGCTCTGAAATATTCGTTACCCTTGATCTTACAGACTTAACTCCCTTATCCTGTAATTTTAGGGGCTTTGATTTAAGTGCTTTTGCAAGTCTTTCCAAGTTACCTGAAAAAAGCAAAGTTCCATGATGGAGAGTCTTATCTTTATAATGAAACTGAGCGTTCCCAGAAAATTTTTTTCCATCTATTGTAATATCATTTCTTCCCGTAAAAACAGCATCTACTCCCAAGGATTCCAAAGCTTTAATTACAGGGAGCGCAAATTTTTCAAAGCCATTACTTAGAGTAGTTCCATCTTGAGCTTTTTTTGTTATAAATGTGAAATTAATGTTCCCTAAATCATTAAAAACTGTTCCCCCGCCAGAAAGCCTTCTCACCACATCTATTTTTTCCCTACGAACATAATCATCATCAATTTCTGTTAGAGTATTTTGGTTTCTACCAATTAAAATTGAAGGCCTATTTCTCCATAAAATAAATGCATCTTCATCTTTGTTTTTTAAAATATATTCTTCTATAGCATGATTAAAAAATGGATTATCGGAATCATTTACAACATAAATCATATCAATTGTTTCCTTTCATTATAAAAAACTTTATATGTTAAATATATAGCAATAACTGAAGAAATCGTTGTAGTAGACAATATCATAAAAACAACCATAATTTGATATTTTATAGCATCCAATGGAGATACTCCCGCAAGAATCAAACCCGTCATCATTCCTGGTAGAGCTACAATTCCCATTGTTTTTGCTGAATCAATAGTAGGCATCATACCTGTTTTAATAGCATCTTTAATTAAAGATTTTGAAGCTTCATATATATTTGCCCCAAGAGAAAGCTTAGTTTGAATTTCTTCCCTTTTATCTTTAAAGGAGGATAATAAGTTTTTATAGGATAACCCAAGAGCTATCATCGAGTTACTTATTATCATTCCTCCAACGGGAACTATCTGATATGCTTCGTATTTTATTATTCCAGAAAGCACTAAAACAAAAATAGTAATACTAGTACCTGTAAGAATTGCCGCAAAAGATGCATAAAAAGCATTTTTTATTCCTTTTCCCCTTTTGGAAGCATTTAAAGAAGCATTAAATATAATTACCAATAATAAAGCTGAGGTAAAAAATAAGTTGTCCACACCAAAAACATATTCCAGTATATATCCAATTAAAGTTAACTGAACTATTGCCCTTAATATACTTATAATCATATCTTTACCGAGCTCCAGCTTTTGATAAGAAGATATTGCCAATGCTATAAAAACTAATGAAGAAGAAATCATAAGACCTATAAAAGAAATATCAACTTCCTGGCTCATTATAATTTTTCCTCCCTTACCTGCCCTGAATCAAAATTCAAGATTCTGTTTGCATATTTTTTGCTTTGATCTTTGTCGTGGGTAACCCAGATAACAGTTATCCCTTGTTCAGAAATTTCTTTAATTAATTCCTCAGTGATCAAAGTATTGTTATAATCCAAAGCTGAAGTTATCTCATCAAGGAGTAATACTTCAGGTAAAAAAAGCAAAGATCTTATTAATGATATTCTTTGTTTCTCTCCACCCGAAAGATTGATGATATTTTGTTTTAAAATATCTTCTTTTAAATTAACTTTTCTTAATAACTCCAATATCCTTTCTTTATTTACGGTTTCTTGCCTTAGAGTAAATGAATATTCAAGATTTTCATAAACAGATTCAAAGAAAAAACTTGGTGTTTGAAAAAGATAAGATATTTTTCTTCTTAATTCATACGGGTTCCAATCTAAATAATTTTTACCTTTATAGTATAGATCTCCACTATCTGGAGAAATTAAATCACCACACATTTTAAGAAAAGTACTTTTACCACTTCCAGAGCTTCCAGTTACAGTAATAAATTCTCCTGGCTGAATTTCAATATTTATATCATTTAGTATCGTATTCCCATCTCTAGAATAAAAAAGACCTGATGTTTTTAATAGTGCCACTTAATCACCCCTTTTATTCATTAATTATATCAAAAAGCTCAGGAAAACTATAAAATTTCCTGAGCTTTTATTTAAAATATTTATACTATTTTTTCTGAATATCTTACAGCATCATCTGTAGCGTTAAAGAAATGTTTTTCACCAATTTCTTCATACAATCCAGATTTTTTTAACACTGCCAAAGGCTGTTCTTTAATTTTAGAAATTAATATTTTTATATCTTTTCTATTACATACTTTTATAAACTTTTCAAAAGAGTGCATTGCTGTAGCATCCATTGCCGGAACATTTTCCATTCTTATTATAATTACCTTTATACCTTTACCCGAAACAACTTTTGTAACATCCATAAACTTATAGGCAGCTCCAAAGAAAAATGGACCGTTTATTTCATAAAGTTGTACACCCGCTGGTAATTCACATTTATCTCTATTTTTTTCTTTTGTATAGTCTAAATTAACACATTCCACGCAAGTAACATCTGACATTCTTTTCATAAATAAAAGGGCGGCGAGAACCATCCCAACTTCAATTGCAACAACCAAGTCTACAAGAACAGTAATTAAAAATGTAACAATAAGAACTACAAGATCACTTTTTGGAGCTTTAATAAAAGAAACAAATTCTCTCCATTCACTCATGTTGTAGGCAACAATAATTAATATCCCAGCTAGGGAGGCAAGGGGAATTAATTCAGCTAGAGGCATAAATAAAAGCATAATTAGTAATAGCGTTAAGGCATGAACCATACCTGCAACAGGTGTTCTTCCCCCATTGTTTATATTCGTAACTGTTCTTGCAATAGCTCCAGTAGCAGGAATTCCTCCAAATAAACCTGAGCCGATATTTCCTATTCCCTGAGCAATAAGTTCAGTATTAGATCTATGTTTTCCTCCTATCATACCATCCGATACAACAGCAGATAATAAAGATTCAATACCTCCAAGTATCGCAATGGTAAAAGCTGGCCCAATAAGCATCTTCATTTTACCAAAATCAAAATCAGGTAAAGATGGCTTTGGAAAAGATGATGATAGTTCTCCAAACTTTGACCCAATTGTTGGAACGTCTAAATTTATAAAATTAACTAGTAAAGTAGTAAAAATAATTGCAATTAAAGGCCCTGGGATCTTCTTGAAACCAAGTCTTGGCCAGAAAATTATAATCAGCAAAGTTATTATTCCAATAAATAAACTTCCATAATTTACTGAATCAATATTAGAAAAATAAGATGCCCATTTCTCTATAAATTCTGACGGTGGTTCTCCCATTTCAAGACCAAGAAAATCTTTTATCTGGGAAGAAAAAATCATAAGGGCAATTCCGCTGGTAAATCCAGTGATAATTGGGAAAGGAATAAATTTAATTACATCTCCTAATTTTAATAAGCCCATAAAAATAAGCATAATGCCTGCCATTATAGTTGCAAAAATCAATCCATCTAAACCAAATTCTTTTACAATACCGTAGACAATTATCATAAAAGCACCTGTAGGACCGCCGATTTGCACCCTACTACCACCAAATAATGATATTAAAAAACCTGCAATAATTGCAGTATGTATTCCTTTTTCTGGGGATACACCTGATGCAATAGCTAATGCAATAGATAAGGGTAAAGCTATGATTGCAACAATAATACCTGCGGTAAAATCTCTAAAAAAATCTTCTTTCTTGTAGCCTTTCATTGTTGTTAAAATTTTTGGCCGAAAAAACGACACTTTACTGCGCCTCCATTCAAAATATATAATACAAATTTTAATTCTAAATTATACTCTTATATTATTATTTTGAAAGGGGTTTTTTTTATTTTTATGTTTAATATTTTTTTATTAAGGTAAGTATAGGGTACCCCCTGTAAAAAATATGATTTAAGCGGGGGTTTTTATGAGAACATCTATCAAAAAAGAAGTTAAAAATATGATTGTTAATTCTAGCGGTATATGTATAAGTATTATAATGCCTATATCCCCACCTGGAATTGGAGACGAAGAAAATCGAATCAGATTAAAAAATCTTTTGCAAAGAAGTGAAGAAGAACTTGCTGGATATGGTATGAAAAAAAACGAAACTGAAGAAAGGTTGGCGAAAATAAAGGAATTATCAAGTCACCCCTCTTTTTTTAGAAATATTAATGGAAGTGTAGCAATATATATTAGCAAAGATTTTACTAAAACAATATCTTTACCTTATGAAATACCCGAAAAAGTCATCGTTGGTGAAAATTTCTTTATTAAACCATTATTGCCATCTCTCCATGGTAATGGTGAATATTTTATTTTAGGAATTTCCAAGAATAGTGCTCGGCTATTCTCTGCAAATAGAAATAATATATTCGAAATAGATATAACTAACATAACAAATGAAGCTCAAAAACAAATTGATATGATTGATAGTGAGAAACATTTCACACTTCATTCAGCAACAGGCGGTGGAAGCGGAACAATATTCCACGGCCAAGACAGCTCTGCACTGGAAAAAGACTTAATTAAACAATATTTCAGACTAGTAGATGAAGGTTTAAAAGATATACTAAATAAACATGAATATCCTTTACTTTTAGCTGGAGTTGACTATCTTCTTCCTATATATCAGGAAGTAAATAAATATAATAATATTTTGACTGAAGGTATTTATGGAAATCCCGATGATCTCGGTTCCCAGGTTCTTCATAATAAATCCTGGGAAATAATGGAACCTGTTTTCAAAGAAGAAATGCTTAATGATATTGAAAAATTCAATAGTTTAAATGGAACTGGAAATGCTTCTGGTAATATTGAAGAAATTGTTGCTAAGGCTGAGTATGGGCAAATAGAATCTCTTTTCATAAATACAAAAGATATTTTTAGCGGAGATTGCTCTGATCTTTTAAACAAAACAGCACTAAATACAATTAAAAATAATGGTAAAGTTTATGGAATAGATACAAGTTTACATTTAAATAATCTGTCTGTTGCAGCTGTCTACAGATATTGAAATAACCCCTCCTAAAAAGAAAAAGCTCGGTTTTATTCCCGGGCTTTTTCTATGTCTTCAAATAATTTAATTGTTTTTAAATTGTCCTTATTGTTAATTATCACTTTTCCTCTGCTATACTCAATAACCAAATAATCTGGTCCATCTTTTTCTAAAAATAATAAAACATTTTCACGGTTTTCTAAGGAAAATCTTCCCTTCCTTATATCTCCAATACTAGAACCATTAGTTCTTCTAACAATTTTTGGTATTTCTTTCTCCAATGAAACATTTATTATTTCATCATAATGTATTTCCCTGCCATAGAGACCTTTGATGTCAATATATTCTTCTTCCAAATCTATTAACGCAGGGATATATGAAAGATAAAGTAATCCCGCCA
>Ga0334893_1002663_pt1 | contig 12836 bp, 12 predicted proteins | sample GraSluR3_MG_5_FD_207218 | JGI IMG/M metagenome (GOLD analysis project Ga0334893, IMG submission 207218) | Sludge microbial communities from methane-producing bioreactor in Wageningen University, Netherlands - Granular Sludge_09_05-R3 | ecosystem: Engineered > Bioreactor > Anaerobic >...
GGAACAAAGGATGTAATGATAATAAATGAAAAAATCATTGAAATTGGCGACAACCTGGAGCCAATATCAGACAGGATGATTGTAATCGACGGTACTGGAAAGATAATGGTACCGGGACTGATCGATGGTCATGTTCACCTGACAGGGGGAGGAGGAGAAGGGAGCTTCAGGACAAGGGTTCCTGAGATAACCCTTTCAAAGTTGATTGAAGGCGGAATAACAACTGTCCTGGGACTCTTGGGTACAGACTCAACAACAAGGAATGTGGAAAACCTTGTGGCAAAGTCAAAGGCCCTTAACGAGGAAGGTATCACAAGCTATGCCCTTACAGGATCCTACGGATATCCATCTGTCACACTGACGGATTCAGTGAAGAAGGACATCACATATGTCAATGAGATAATTGGCGTAAAGATAGCAATATCAGACCACAGGGCCCCCAGCACCACCAAGGAGGAGCTGGCAAGGCTTGCCTCCGATGCAAGGGTTGCAGGCATGCTCTCAGGCAAGGCCGGGGTTGTGGTTACCCATATGGGAGAAGGAAAAGGCAGACTGAAGCCCATCAGGGATGTACTCGAAACCTGGGACCTTCCAATGAAGACCTTTATACCAACCCATGTAAACAGGAATGATGACCTGCTGAAGGAGGCTCTGGATTACGCAAGACAAGGCGGAACAATTGACCTGACCTGTGGAATCTATGACGAACGGACTCCTGGCAAAGTGGTTGCAGAAGCACTGAAAAATGGAGTTCCAGCAGAGAATATAACCATAAGCTCCGATGGCTATGGAAGCTGGAGCAAGTACGATGAGAAGGGTAACCTCCTTAAGATTGGGGTATCTTCCGTCTCAAGCCTGTACAACGAGCTGGTGAGGACCGTTAAGGATGGAATCCTAAGCCTTGAGGACGCACTGCCATTCTTTACAACAAATGTTGCGAGGGCTCTTGGACTTGAAAAGTCAAAGGGCAGAGTGGTAAGGGATATGGATGCGGACCTGCTTATCCTGGATGATGATTTGAACCTTGACTATGTTATAGCCAGGGGACAGGTCATGATGAAAGAAGGGCAGGTAGTGGTAAGGGGAACATATGAATAAGCAGGATTGAGAGGACGCATTTGCGTCCTCTTTAATTTAGCTACAAAAGAATAATCAATCCATTGCTGGGTATACATAAGACGTAAGCAAATTTACAAGCCTATAAGTCAAAGGAGAGGTGTTAATGGGTAGATTGTTTAGTTTGGAAGGAAAGGTAGCACTTGTTACAGGAGCATCATCAGGACTTGGCGTTCAATTTGCGACAGCACTTGCAAGACAGGGAGCAGATGTTGCATTGCTTGCGAGAAGAGTTGAAAAGCTTGAAAAGGTTAAGGCAGACATAGAGGAGCTTGGGGTAAAGGCAATTGCAGTACAGTGTGACGTAACCGAGGTTCAGCAGATCAAGGATGCAGTTAAGGAAGTTAAGGACCACTTCGGTAAGATTGACATATTGGTTAACAATGCAGGTATTGGATTTATGATGCCGGCAGAAGACCAGTCAGATGAGGATTGGCTAAGAACAGTTGACATCAACCTCAATGCCGTATACTTTATGGCCAGAGAGGTTGGTAAGCACATGGTCGAGCAGAAGTACGGCAAGATCATCAACATCGGATCCATCCACAGTACGGTAGCAATGCAGGGATCAGCAATATCAGCCTATGGTGCAACCAAGGGTGGCGTGAAGATGCTATCAAAGGCACTGGCTACAGAGTGGGCCAAGTACAACATCACGGTCAACACAATCGGACCTGCATACTTTGAAAGTGAAATGACCCAGGAGGTTGTAAATGACGAGTCATTCAAGGTTGTTGCACAAACCTACTGTCCAATGGGTAGAATAGGTAAGGAAGGCGAGCTTGACGGAGCAGTTGTATACTTTGCATCAGACGCATCAAGCTACACCACAGGTCAGTATCTGGCTGTAGACGGAGGCTGGACCGCAATCTAACAGAATACAACAAAGAGGAGCTATGGCTTAAGGCTGTAGCTTCTTTATTTTCCCTACACATGTTTGACTATGAATGCAGGCATCATGGGTATCTATACAGTAACAATAGAGGTTCGGTTTGTTTTCTGTTTCAGATGGAGTTGATTGTTATGATGTTCAAGGACAGGTTAGAGGCAGGCAGGAGTTTGGCCAAGCTGCTGAAGAGATATGCAGTGGATGATGCGGTTGTCTATGCACTACCAAGGGGAGGAGTGGTTCTTGGCGCCCAGATTGCCAAAGAGCTATCCTTGCCTCTTGATATTGTACTTACAAAGAAGATAGGACTTCCCAGCAATCCTGAATATGCCATAGGGGCATGTGCTGAGGAAGGGGAGCCCTGGTGCAATCCCAAGATTATTAGAGACATAGATCCCAAGTGGCTGGAGGATGAGGCTGGAAGGATCAAGGAGGAGCTTGGGAGAAGAAGGGAGGAGTATCCGGCTCCCTACATTTCGCCTAAGGATAAGATAGCCATTATCGTGGATGATGGAGTTGCAACTGGCTACACCATCAAGGCTGCGGTGAAGGAAATCAGGAGCAAGAAGCCAAAGAGACTGGTTGTGGCAGTCCCGGTAATCCCATCAGACACTGCAAGGGATCTTGACAGGATGGTTGATGACCTCCAGTGCATAGCCAGGGAGTACTTCTTCCTGGGAGCAGTCGGAGCCTACTACGACAATTTCCCACAGATTCAGGATGAAGAGGTAATTGAGCTGCTCCAGGCCTCAAATAAACAGAAGGTATAGGCAAGGGAAGGAACCTTGCTTTTCTTTTGTCTATCCTGCAGCCACTAATGTGTCACCCTGAGCCTGCGAAGGGTCTTGTTTTTGTCACCCCGACCAAGGCGGAGGGGTCTTTGTTTGTTATCCTTTTCTTTAAAGCTTTGTCAACTTAGGATCAATTTCACACACTGTGTTCGCCCCGCAGGTCTTGCTGTAGGGACAGCCTGAGCACTTGACCCCATTCTTCTTGTCCTTTGAAATCTTCCAGACTGAAAGTCCAACAATCGCTCCTATTATCATCAATACAATAATATTTCCTATCATCTTAAGCAGCTCCTCCCATACTCATGGAAACTTCGCTTTCATTTCGTCTCATCAGGTATATCAGTATCCCAAAGTATGCTCCAACAGCAATCAGTCCTGGGAAGGCTGCCTCCCCAAAGCCCCCTGTGGTGATCAGGGTACCGATCTGGTATACAAAGTAGGATACGGTGTAGCCCATTCCAAGCTGGAAGCCGATTCCCGCCCACAGCCACTTTCTGCTTTCCATCTCGGCATTCATGGCACCGATTGCTGCAAAGCAGGGAGGGGTGAAGAGGTTGAACACCAGGTATGAAAGTGCCGCAACCGATGTAAGTCCCATTACAGCAGCAACATCATTAGCTCCTGCAATCAGCTCAAATTCCTCTGGGTCTATGAAGTTGCTGATGCTGTATACAACAGCCAGTGTACCCACAACATTCTCCTTGGCGATAAAGCCTGTTATGGCTGCAGCAGCAAGCTGCCATGCACCAAAGCCAAGTGGTACAAGAAGAATTGCAAAGGGTGATGCGATGCTTGCAAGTATGCTGGATCCCTGCATGCCTTCCTCAACAAGGGACAAGCTCCAGGTGTATGACTGCATGATCTGAACAACTACATTGCTCAAGAGGATTATAGTGGAGGCCTTGATTACATAGGCCTTTGCCCGTGACATCATGGATATGAAGGCCCTCTTGAGGCTTGGCCATCTGTATTCTGGGAGCTCCATGATAAAGTAGCTTCTTGAATAGCCCTCCTTGGTAATCCTTTGCACTATAAGCGCTCCAAATATGATTATTCCGATTGCCACAAAATACATTGAGGTCCCAACCCAGGCAGCATCCTCAAAGAAGACCCCTGCTAAAAGGGCTATGACAGGGAGCTTGGCACCACATGGCATAAAGGGTGTAAGCATTGCCGTGGTCCTTCTTTGTCTATCATCCCTTATGGTCCTTGTGGCCATTACTCCAGGTATGGCGCATCCAGTCCCTATAACCATGGGTATGATTGACTTTCCTGACAGGCCAACCTTCTTCAGGTGCCTGTCCATTACAATTGCAACCCTGGCCATATATCCGCTGTCCTCCAGAAGGGCCAGTAGGAAGAAGAGTACCATTATAAGGGGCAGGAAGCCAACAACCGCTCCAACACCGCCGATTATTCCATCAAGGAGGAGGGTTCTTAGGATGGGACTTATGGATTCTCCCATCAAGCCATCCGCATACCCGTAGAAGGTGTCTATCCAACCCACCAGGGTATCCGCCAGAACCGGTCCAACATAGGCCTGTGATATGGAAAATACCGTAAATATGATTGCCGCAAATATTGGGATTCCCCAGAACTTATGAGCCACAACCCTGTCTATGGAGTCGTGCTTGGTCTGCTTTTTGCTTTCTGTTACCCTGGATTCAACCTCATTTACAATCCTATCAACGTAGGTAAACCTTTCCTTTTCAGCATCTTCAAATTCAGCCTTGTCTGCTGGGTCCACATTTCTAAGTATAAAGGGTGCCTTCTGTTCAGTACCCTTGGCTGAAAGGGCCATCTCCATTAGGTCCTTAAGTCCCTGCTTCTTCAGGGAGGAGGTCTTTACAACCTTGCAGCCAAGACTTTCTGAAAGTCTGTTCTCCTCAATCTCGATTCCCCTCTTATGTAGCAGGTCCACCTTGTTAAGGGCAACCACCACCGGAAGACCCTGTTCAAGAAGCTGTGTTGTAAACATAAGGCTTCTGTTGAGGTTTGTTGCATCCACTATGTTTATGATCACATCCGCATCTGCATTTGTCACAAAGGAGCTTGTTATGCTTTCCTCCGAGGTGAAGGGGGAGATGGAATAGGCTCCGGGAAGGTCTACCACCCTAGTCTTTTCACCGGAAGGTCTCAGGTCCCTCTTAACATCACCTTCCTTCTTGGCTACCGTAACCCCGGGCCAGTTGCCCACATGCTCTATCTTTCCTGTTATTGCATTGAATAAAGTGGTCTTGCCACTGTTTGGATTTCCCGCTAATGCTATTCTCATCTTTTCCTCCTTATAAGTAATTGTTAGCTAAGGCTAACACGTAGGCTAAAAAAATACAGCCCAAAAACCAGGCCTAAATAATTATAGCCCTGGCCAAATCAGCATCGATACTGTATCTCGAGTCCTTGATGCTGATAATGTAGTTGTCTGCCAATACAGAGATGACCGTAACATCCTCACCCTTAAAACAACCAAGTGAAAACAGGAAATTCTCCATTTCCTTGTCATTTGTCTCAATTGATTTAATTGTATATGTATGGTCGATCTTTGCCTTGGTCAGATTGGGCTCTGCGTTCCTTGATTTATTTTTTATGTGCGTTCCAAATATCCTATTTATTAGGGACACTTCCATAAATACCTCCATCGCATTTGGTTTTTACTAACGGCTTCTTTTCCTTAAGGTATTCCTCAATTGCATCCAGCATTCCGTCCGTGACCACATGCTCCATTCTGCATGCATTGTCATCTGCCTCTCCAGGTGATAGGCCAAGGGACACCTCCAGGAACTGGGTAAGCATTGAATGCTTTCTGAAGACCCTTCTTGATTCAATCAGGCCCTTCTCAGTAAGGTTGATATGACCGTAGGTCTGCTTGATTATTAGGCCCTCATCCTTCAGGTTGTTCATGGCCTTTGATACGCTGGGCTTGGTTATATCAAGCTCCTTGGCAATCTGGGCCACATGGGCATGACCATGGTCCCTTTCAAGCAGATATATGGTTTCCAGATACATCTCCACGGATTCAGTTAGATTCATGGACATCCCTCCTAAAAGATAAGTTAACTCCGGCTAACAATTATTATTCTATTTTAACAAAAGGTCCCTGTCAATACATTTTCACAAAAAAAGACGAAGGGACACATTATTGTCATACCGACCTTGCGGAGGTATCTCTCTTTTCTCTTTCCACCAACACGTCACCCCGACCAACACGTCACCCCGACCAACGTGGAGGGGTCTCGCTTTGTCATACTGAGAGTTAGCGAAGTATCTTAGACCCCAGAGCATGACCATGTCCTCGTCCGTGCAAATTTTTTCCAACTACAGTGAATCTGATAATTTATTATCAAAATCAGGGTATAAATATTATAAGAGATCAACTGTGGAAGTCATAAACGAAGCTAGTTAGCATAGATGCCAGGAGGTGCATTAAAGGTGAAGGAAGGATTTGTTGAAACCGGAAATGGGAGGATTTGGTATTCCGCCTACGGAGAGGACAAGAAGGGAGTACCAGTACTTGTGGTCCATGGAGGACCGGGATTTATGTCTATGCCACATGTAATGAAGGACTTGGCTGATGAAAGGCCTGTATATTTTTACGACCAGCTGGGATGCGGGAAGTCTGACAAGGCTGAGAATCCAGACTACTATTCAGTTGAAAATTATGTAGGGGAGCTTGATGAAGTTATCAGAGACCTTGGACTGTCAGAAGTAATACTCCTTGGTCACTCGTGGGGAGCTGGCCTTATTTGTGCATACATGCTGGATAAAAAGCCTGAAATAGTAAAAAAATTGATACTGTCATCTCCATACTTGAGTACACCAATATGGGAAAGGGATGTTAGGAAACTCATGTCCGAGCTGCCACAGCCCATGGTAGAGATTGTTAGGAAGGCTGAAGAGACCCATGAATACGGTGAAGAGTATTATGGGGTGATGATCGAGTTCTACAAGAGACACATGTACACACACATGCCATTTCCAGATTATCTGATGGAAGCCTTTGGAGCCATCAATCAGGAGCTTTACGGCATGCTGTGGGGACCAAGTGAGTTTCAGATTACTGGTAAGCTTAGGACCTTTGACCTTGCTCCAAGACTTGGGGAGATTACAGCTCCAGTTCTGCTCCTATGTGGTGACAGGGATGAAATGGATGTCAGGACACTGAGGGATTTTCAGATGGCCATGACAAATGCTCAGATGGCTGTCATACCAGATGCAAGGCACATGAACCATCTTGAACAGCCGGAAATATTCAAGGCTATTGCAAGAGACTTTCTAGCATAAGTCAAAAGAAAAATCAGGGGTTTCAACAACTCCCCTGATTTTCCTATTATCACCTCGACCTGACTTGTCACCCCGACCAACGTTGAGGGGTCTCGCTTTGTCATCCCGATTGAAATAGAGGGGTCTCTCTTTTCTAACCAACTAACTCCTTAATTCTTAGATATTAATATTGTTCATTTTTCACTGTACGATATTCATTGCTTTATTACAGCTCCCTTATAAGCTCCGAATAAACCTGGCATGCCTCAACAATCTTATCAACAGCACACTTTTCATCCCTCATATGGGCCAGCTTGTATTCACCTGGTCCAAAGCCTATGGTGGGTACACCCATTGCAACGGGGGTGATGGCATTTGTTCCGAAATCCCAGAAGTCAAACCTTGATGGCTCTTCCTTGTAGGTATTTGAGTAGGCCCTAATAAGGGACTTGGTAAGTTCATGGTCCTTCTCGATCTTCCAGGGATTGTGCATAGGCTCGTACTCAAGGTCCTTGCCCTTCCAGGTGGTGTGGTGGAGGGTTCCAACCTCCCAGGATGCGTCCTTGCCTTGGATCAGCCTGTCCATTTCCTCCTCCACCTGCTGGAGGGTCTCTCCAAGTACCAGTCTTCTATCCAGATAGATTGCGCACTCGCTTGGAACCGCATTCAGGGATGCGCTGACGCTTGATATGTCTGAAAGCACCACTGTTCCGTGTGGCTCATTCTCCATGTAGAGGGATTTGTTCAGTTCATCAACCCTGGTTATGATCTCAGCCATCTCATATACAGCGTTGACACCCTTCTCAGGTGCCGAGCCGTGGGCTGATACCCCATGGGTCCTGATTCTGATCTGGGCCTTTCCCTTGTGGCCAAGGGTTATTACATTGTCACTTGGCTCACAGATCACACAGAAATCAGGCTTAAGGGAAAGCTCCTCATAGAGGTGCTTAAGGTTCTCTCCGTCACAGAACTCCTCACAAACAGTTCCTGTCACATAAACGGTCTTGCCTTCAAGATAGCCTAGGTCCCTTGCCCTTGCAGCAGCATAGACACTGGCTCCAAGGGCTGACTTCATATCCACGCTGCCTCGCCCCCAGAGATAACCATCATTGACTTCTCCTGAGAAGGGAGGATGCTCCCATTCCTCAGGGTCGTTAACCTGGACCGTATCCATATGGCTGTCAAAGTGGATGATCTTTGGTCCGTCACCAATCCTTCCAACAACATTTCCCGTGGAGTCTATAAAGACCTCATCATAACCAAGCCTCTCCATCTCATCTTTAACAAGTTTGGCGTACTCACCCTCCTGGTCAGTGTAGCTTCTGGTCTGTACAGACCTTTGAACAAAATCAATCAGCTCCTTGTTTATATCCATTACTTGACCTCCCCTTTTTGCATTATAAAATAGACCTCATATGACTATAATATCATTTTACAGTGTCATAGTTAACGAAAATACGAGGAGAAGTTTACTCATATTTTTATCATTTTTGTCACAAGTTGTGTCGAGTCAAAACACTCATCGTTGACATACACCATTAACACTTGATAGTATTAAAATGTAAACTGATATGGGGGTATCAGAATTACAGTCCTATTATCGATGGAACGCCGTATGCGGTGAAAGTCGCACGTGCGGTGTGGACCTAGACGAAATCCAAGGAGGATAGTTAGGGATGATGAAAGTGCAATAAATGAATGGATTATCACTAGTAATGAGTTTAATGGATTTACTGACCTAAGCGACAGTGTAATGGTAACTGAAGCTGTGGGGTCATATGAACCTATTTATAGACTGAAAGATAGTACTGAACTCAATTATTATGAGCAGCTGTTCAAGGAGATTGAATTCGGTGGAACGGACTACTATATCTATTTAAGCGATGAGTATGGAGGGGTATTTACTGAATACATTTTTTATGGTCCATATGACGGCATACGGGCAACTGTAGAGGATGATGATACCATAGCATTTACAATCAATATTGATCTGGAGTTTCACGATGAAGAATTCCAACCAATAATGGTGACAACAGATCCGTTGGTTGTGGTAATCGAAGAGATAAGAAATCCTTCAAACGTTTTCTATTGCGGACTCCAGGTTGATACAAATTCGGATACACCAGTGGTAGTAGTTCCAGTATCATAATAACTAGGGCAAGGGATTTTCCCTTGCCTATTTTTTTCTACTTTTTTTCTGTTTTCAGTTAATCACTATGTTATATCGATCTTGCGGAGACATCTATCTTTTTACCATTATTCATTACGCACTGTACGATGTCCATTGCTCTATTAAAACTCCCTTTCAAGCATCATCTTCATCTTGACCATATTCTACTCATTTGGTTCAAGAAGGTAGATGTTCTGTATTATCCTATTGATTCTGCATGGATTGTTGCTTAGGACCACAATCCTCTTCCCAAGTCTACTAGTAAGTAATTCCTCCTATTAGAATCATGTCAACGCAAATGACTGGGAGCATAACCAAACTTTTTCTTAAAAGATCTGCTAAAGTAAGTGATTTCTGTGAATCCAACTTTATGAGAAATCTCAGTGATGCTTAAGGAAGTTTTTTCAAGAAGTTCTCTAGCCTCTCTCAGTCTTATATCATTAAGGTAGGTTATAAAAGTGACTCCGTAGAACTGTTTGAATTTCCTGCAAAAATATGAGGTGCTTATATTTAGCATTCCAGCTATTTCATCAATCCGAGTTTCTCTGTAGTAGAACTCCTTCACAAACACACAAATTTTGTTAAAGGATACTTGCAATTCAGGGCTACCAGCAGCGTTGGATATTTTATCTAGGCTTTCTATAAAAATAATGCCGGAAGACTCAATCTGAATAACCTTACTGGCACTAATTGTATCAGAGACAACCTTGGTTAGAAGATTATTCACAGACTCCGTATTAACACCAAGATCAACATAAAAGGCCGCAATTTTAAAATAGAGCTTTGTTAGCTCTGACTTTATCATATTGTAATCCTTTATATAGCTTAATGTAGGAACCCAGGAACATAGTCTCTTTAAATTGTCCAATGCATCTTTCACTTCACCTATTGCCAGGCTTTGTATTAATTTGTATTCAAGTGATTCAAGGGAATTCGAATCGAAGTGTTCCCTCTTCAGTACTTCTTTTGTTAGTATGTGATTTTCATCATAGAAGAACGACTGGTCCATAAGCTTGAATGATTCTTCATAACCTTTCCATAGCTCAGTTATACTGGAATATATGGAGCTTATTGATATGGTCACTGAATAATCCGTACTTCCCATAATCTGCTCTTGTATTTTATTTGCTACTTTTATTGTAGCTAGCTCCTTCTCATCTTTAAAATCTGATAAGTCCAATAGGACCACGAGCTTATCCGTCCCCACTAGTGAGGTTGCCATAAAAGTGTAATCCTTATTTATCGAAGATTTTATGTAATTGAGTACAGTTCTCTTAATCAAATATCTTTCGTGATTATCCATATCCATACAAATTTTCCAGAAATTATCCACAACTATTAAAAGAACAGCATAAGAATTTTTACTTGAAGTTTGGTTTAAAATGAACCAGTTATCCTCCCGAAGAAGCTTGATTCTCGAAAAATCACCATATATTATGTCGTAGGTGGTCTCCATAGTTAGCATTTCAAGAAGGGTACTCTGATTAAAAGATGTGTAAATATTAACGTTACTCTCGCCGATAACCTTTGCTAAGAAATCAGATTCCAAATAGATCAACTCCTTCGATTATAATTATACACTATTTAGAGCTAGTTCAAAATAATTAAAAAAACTGACAAAATACATCATGGTCCTTTACCGTGATATCATGTAATATTAAATTATAATAAAATTCAAACAATTAACACATCAATGGACTCAATGATAGACCTAAGCATTCTTTGAAAGAAACACAAATGATGTAAGATGGAAAGGGAGGTTAAAATGTCCGGGAAATTATTTGCATTACTAACAGGAGTAGGAATTGCGTGGGGGATACTGGGGGTTTCTTTTATTGGACCTAATCCAAGACTAGTATTTGGGTGGATACCACTATCTGTGGTTTCAATAACCGCAACCGGGGTTTACGCTGCAGTAATCAATTGGATATATTTTAGAAATTATGGAGGTGAGAACTCATGATAACCATAATTGCAACAATAATATTTTCCATAATACTTATTGGAGTTGGAATATATGCAAACAAGTTCAACTCGAAAACCGAGGATGGATATTTTTTAGGGGGAAGAAGCATAGGAACGTTTGCAACAACCATGACTCTTGTTTTTTCAATATGGAGCACTCTAGCCTTCTATGGAGTGGTTGGTGAAGCATATATGAATGGTGTTGGATCACTTGGCATAGCACAGGGGATATTCTGGGGAGCCAGTCTTCAGGTATTTATAGCATATAGACTTTGGACAATGGGTAAACTTTATGGTTTGTCGACTCCAGGTGACTTTTTCGGAGAAAGATACTATTCAAAATTTTTCAAGGTTGTAACATCAGTTGGTTTGATATTTTTTACAATGCCCTACATAGGAATACAGGTTGCAGGCCTTGGCATAGGACTTCAAGGGGCAGCTGGGGTTCCGATGAGAATCGGCACAGTGATTTTCGCTTCAGTTCTTCTCCTTTATGTTTCAATCGGTGGGATGCGGTCCGTTGCATGGACAGATGCGGTTCAAGGAGTTGTGTTTACAGTAATAGTACTACTGGCACTATTTGTCCTCATATTTTCAATGCCTGAACCGCTGGAAAACGTTATGCAGCAATCCATTGCGGAGCGGCCTGGTTTAAATGGGTACCCGGGACCAAACAACAAGTACTCGCCGCTAATGATGCTCCACCTTACCATAACCATAGGATCCTTTGTTGTATGGCCACATATTTTTATAAGGTATTTTATAGCAAAGAAGAAAGAGACATACAGGACCATAGCAGTTGCATTCCCACTTTATGAAGTGCTTTGCATGGTGCCACTTTTAATAATAGGGATAACAATAATCCCATACATGTTTGGCGGGAATCTTACCCCAGCAGAAGCTGAAATGAGTATACAGGTGGCAATGCAGTCGTTGCCTTATGGATCTATACTTGGAGCAGGAATATTCTTGGCTGCATTTGCTGCAGCCATGTCGACAGCTAGTTCACAGCTATTGGCTTGTAGCTCAATGTTTATGCAGGATATTGTAAAAACCTATGCCAATAAGGAAATTTCAGACAAGAAGATAGTCTATTTCGGAAGAATAATAATTGCAGCGTTTGTAGTGATATCAACTACATTCGGCATCTTAGTGCCAGGTATTTTCAGTGTAGTGACCAGATTTGCTACTCCTGGATATGCGCAGCTACTTCCACCGCTAATTGCTGGCCTTTTCTGGAGGAGAGCAAACAAGGAAGGGGCGATTGCTGGAACACTTGTAGGATTTATGTCACTTTTGCTAACATCTCTTGTATGGCCAAACCCAATGGGTATAACTGCACTTATTTGGAGTATTAGCCTTAATACTCTAGTTATGGTTGGTGTTACTCTAGTGACGCCTGCTCCACCTGAGAGTGTTGTTAAGAAATATCACGACGATATAAATGAAGAGCTTTTCAAGAAATCAGATAGAATACAAGCTGAAATTAACCTAAATTAGAAAAAATATAATTAGGAGGAGAAATAATATGTTCTATGAACCGTCAAAAAATGATCACGGCCTTGAGAGAAATCCATTCAAGTCCTGCACTGTACCCAGAGTGATTGGTTGGATTTCAACCAGAAATGAAGATGGGTCAGACAAC
>Ga0334893_1002666_pt1 | contig 12813 bp, 11 predicted proteins | sample GraSluR3_MG_5_FD_207218 | JGI IMG/M metagenome (GOLD analysis project Ga0334893, IMG submission 207218) | Sludge microbial communities from methane-producing bioreactor in Wageningen University, Netherlands - Granular Sludge_09_05-R3 | ecosystem: Engineered > Bioreactor > Anaerobic >...
ATTCTTTCATCGCTTATTCAAGTTTGGTTGCTTGCGCAAGCTCAGAAAGTTTTTCCTAATTAGCTAATAAATAGCCACTTTTTTGTGTCTTTGAATGTACTTTTTTAAAACTTAAACAGTTTCTAAGATAATTCAAAGAGGGATAATCGAAGGTGTTTTTCGTGAGGATATGGATGTAACTGTTGTTTCTAAATTTATCATAGAGTCGCTATCAATTTTGGCAAACCAAGATATCTTCCCAACTCATATTTACGCTCCTGCCAAGTTGTACCGCGATTCAATAATTACCCTTGTGCGTGGCATTTGTTCGGTAAAAGGTATTCAGATGCTCGATAATGAGCTTAATAGCAGTATTACTAATTAATCAAAAATTGTTAAAATGTTTAATCACATTGTTTTTAAAATCCTAATTATAGGCCTTGCTTCATTGCAGCTTGGTGCAACGAGCGCACATGGGCAAGATACCCTAAGGCTAAATCTCGATCAAGCCTTGGAGATTGCATTGTCGGAGAACCCAACCATAAAGCTTGCCGACAAGGAAATTGAGCGTACGCAGTACTACAGGCGAGAGATGCTGGGCGGGTTTTATCCGAACCTAAGCGGTAGTGCACAGTACACCCGAAACATTGAGCCACAGGTTATATTTATGCCCGATGGTATGTTTGGTCCAGGTACAGGTGGCCCGCTTAAGATAGGTTTCGACAATAGCTATTCTGCTGGTTTATCCTTATCGGTACCGCTTGTGGCTCCATCGCTCTTCAAAATGCTTAGGATATCTGAAACTGATATCGAGATAGCGTTGGAAAAATCTCGTGAGTCGAAACTGAATATGGCGAGCGAGGTGAAGAAAGCCTTTTACAACCTGCTTCTGGCACAGAATTCCTACGAGGTGATGGGCATGAGTATGGAGAATGCTCAAAAAAACCTGCAGAACATTAAGAACTTATTTAGTCAGGGTTTGGTTGCCGAGTACGATGTTATTAGAAGCGAGGTGCAGGTTCGAAACCTTAACCCAACCTTTGTGCAGGCAGAGAATGCGGTAAACCTTTCGGCAATGATGCTGAAAATTTTGCTGGGCGTAGGAACCGATGTGGAGCTCGAGATTGAGGGCGATCTGTCGGATTACGAAGAGGAGTTGGCTCAAGGCATCCCGGGCAAATCCCTTATGCTAAACCAAAACACAACCCTGCGTCAGCTGGAGTTGCAGGAGCTTAAGCTCAATCAGCAGTTCCAGCTAATTCGGACTACTCGACTTCCCATGCTGGCGGCATTTGGTAACTATCAGTACCAATCGCAGGCAAACGATTTTAAATTTGCCGACTACAACTGGGTAAGCACCAATATGGTTGGCTTACAGCTACAGGTTCCAATATTTCAGGGTTTTACTAATAAGTATAAGGAGCAGCAGGTGCTGGTTGGAATCGATCAGCTCAGAATACAGCGCGATTATCTAAACCAAAACCTTACCCTACAGGCTCGTAACGCTATTACCAGCATGATGCGTGCCGCCGAGCAAATTAGCTCAAGCAAGGAGGGTATTGCTCAGGCGGAGCGTGGCTATAGCATTGCTCAAACCCGCTACAACACTGGTAGTGGAACAATTCTGGAACTCAACGATGCAGAAGTTTCCCTTACTCAGGCTAAGCTTAACTACAACCAGGCAGTTTACGATTTTCTTCAGGCCAAGGTCGATTATGAATCGATACTAGGAGACGAAGGGGTGATTGTTCGCCAAACTTTGAATTAATAGAGAGTACGATATAAAAATTGAAATCCTTTTAAAATAATTTTCACAGATGAAAACAATAAGTGCAGCTAAATACCTAGTAGTATTTTTGGCCATAGCTTTGGCCTCATGCTCAGGAGGGCAATCGGTTGATATGGAATCCGAGGAGCAGTCAGTGCCATTGGTTAGAGTGTCCACCCTTGTAACTCAAATGATAGAGCAAGAGGTTGATTATACTGGTAATGTACAGGCTTTTAAAGAGAATCACATTAGCCCAAATCAACCATCCCGTATTCGTAAAATTTTCGTTGAAGTTGGCGATATGGTTAAGCAAGGGCAGCTTCTGGTTGAGATGGATAACACCAGCTTTGATCAGGTAAAAACCCAACTCGATAACCTGGAGAAGGAGTTCGCTAGGCTCGATACTTTAAACCGAATTGGAAGCATCCCTCAGCAGCAGGTCGATCAGGTAAAAACCCAGCTCGACATCATGCGAACCAACTACAAAACCATGACGGAGAATACCCAGCTTCGCTCACCAATCAATGGTGTAATCACAGGACGATACTACAACGATGGCGATATATACTCCATGACTCCCAATCCTACGGGTAAAGCGGCTGTGGTATCTGTTATGCAAATTCAGCCGGTAAAGGTGTTGGTAAATGTTCCCGAGATGTATTTCCCCAACGTTAAGCAGGGTATGAGTGCCGCTGTTACCCTCGATATCTACCCTGATAAATTGTTTAATGGCAAAGTACATTTAGTGCACCCAACAATTGATCCCATGACGCGTACGTTTACAGTTGAGGTTGAGGTGGTTAATAATGAGATGCTTATTCGCCCAGGGATGTTTGCTCGTGTAAGGTTTGGGTTTGGACAAATTGAGCGGGTTGTAGTTCCCGATTTGGCTGTACAACGTCAGCCCGGCACCAACGATAGGTTTGTGTTTGTGGTTGATGATAATGTGGCTAAGCGTAAGGTGATAAGAATTGGCCGTAGAATTGACGATAGCTTTGAAGTGCTCTCAGGACTTACCGCAAACCAAAAAGTGGTTGTGGCCGGTCAAGCTAGCCTCCTCGATGGTAATACCGTTGAAGTTGAAAAGTAGTTTTCCCTAAATCTCACTGAATAGATTATGAGTTTATATAGTACCGCAGTTCGGAAACCCGTAAGTACAATCCTTATCTTCATTGGAGTGATTGTATTTGGTTTGTTCTCGCTTAACAGGCTGTCCATAGACCTGTACCCCGAGATCGACCCACCCATCATCAGCGTGTTTACCACCTATCCTGGTGCTAATGCTGCTGATATAGAGACTAATATTACCCGCTTGCTAGAGGATAACCTCAATACGGTGAGCGACCTAAAGAAGCTTACCTCGTCATCAAGGGAGAATATCTCGCTAATTATACTAGAATTTGAGTGGGGCACCAACTTGGATGAGGCCACAAACGATGTGCGCGATGCCATAAGCCGTATCGAGAGGTATTTGCCCGAAGATTCGGAGAAGCCTGTGATATTCAAGTTTAGCACCAGCATGATGCCCATCCTTATGCTCTCGGCTACCGCTGAAGAGAGTTACAGCGCATTGAACAAAATTTTGGATGAGCGCATTGTGAACCCCCTAAACCGTATCGATGGGGTTGGTGCAGTTGGTATTTCGGGCGGACCTAAGCGCGAAATACAGGTGAATGTTGACCCCCGCAAGTTGGAGGCCTACAATCTAACCGTTGAGCAGCTTGGCAATGCAATTCGGATGGAAAACCTGAATATGCCCGCAGGAACTATCGACCTGGGCTCAAAAACATTCCCGCTCAGGGTTCAAGGTGAATTTTCCGATAGCGATGTTTTAAACGATATAGTGGTTGGTAGCTTTGCTGGTAGGCAAATTAAGCTAAAGGATGTTGCTGTGGTGAAGGATACCCTGGCCAAGCTCACCATGGATGAGCGCCGCAACGGTATGCCCGCCGCACGTATCATTGTGCAAAAGCAGTCAGGTGCCAACACGGTTAAAATATCCAAGGAGGTGCTTGAGCAGCTGCCCATCCTTATGCGAACTCTGCCTCCTGACATTACCATTGATACAATCTTCGATTCATCAGAGTTCATTGAGAACTCCATTGATAGCTTAACCATAGCCGTTCTCTTTGCAGGTATATTTGTAATGCTGGTGGTGCTATTCTTCCTCGGAAGGTGGAGAGCCACATTCATCATTATACTTACCATTCCTGTTTCGCTAATCGTTTCGTTTATTTACCTCTATGTTACGGGTAACTCTATCAATATTATATCGCTATCGTCGTTATCTATTGCCATAGGTATGGTGGTTGACGATGCCATTGTGGTGCTAGAGAATATCACCAAGCATATTGAGAGGGGGAGTTCACCTCGCGAGGCATCTATTTATGGAACCAACGAGGTGAGTTTGGCCGTTGTGGCAACTACCCTAACCGTTGTGGCTGTATTCTTCCCGCTAACGCTTGTGGGAGGTTTAAGTGGAATTATGTTTAAGCAGCTGGGTTGGATTGTAACCATTGTGGTAGTTGTGTCAACCATTGCAGCCTTGTCGTTAACGCCAATGCTTTCATCACAGATGCTAAGGCTTAACCCACCACGACGTAAGGGGCTGGCCAAGCTTATCTTCGACAACTCCGAAAGGATGCTTACGGCCATTGATAACTTCTATGTTAAAACCCTATCGTGGGCCATTAGGCACAGGGTAGTAGTGGTTGTTGCTGCAATAGTTGTTTTCGCCTCAAGCATGCTGCTAGTGGGTAGGGTAGGTACGGAGTTTATACCACCCTCCGACAATGCACGAGTAGCCATTGAAATAGAGCTACCCATGGGTATTAGGGTTGAGAAAACCCAGCAGGTTGCGCGAGATATTGAAGCGATAATACAAAATAAGTATCCAGAGGTGGAGATGATTTCAACCAGCTCAGGTTCCGCCGACGATAGGAATATCTTTTCGGCTATGGGAAGCAACGGAAGCCATATCATCAATATGACCCTTCGCCTCTCTTCCAAAACTGAGCGCGAAAGAGATATTTATTTAATTAGTGATTTGATAAGAGAGGACTTGGCTCAGGTTCCCGATATTTCATCGTTCTCAGTTACGCCTGGTGGCGGTGGCGGTTTTGGCGGCCAAAGCCAACTCGAGGTAATCATCTCAGGATACGATCTCGATGTATCGGGAGAATTTGCGCGTGAGCTTGCCGAGCGCATGAAGAGTATCCCTGGCACCCGCGATGTGGATGTGACACTCGAGGAGTCGAGGCCTGAGTACCAGGTGGAGTTCGATCGCGAGAAGCTGGCTTTCTACGGATTAAATACCACCACGGCTTCAACCTTTGTAAGGAATAGGATTAACGGCTTGGTGGCGGCTAAGTATAGGGAAGATGGTGATGAGTACGATATTGTTGTCCGCTACGCCGAGCCTTTTCGTGAGTCAATCGAGTCAATTGAGAATATTCTAATCTACAATAATCAAGGACGAGCTGTTAGAGTGAAAGATGTTGGGGCGGTTAAGGAGTACTCTGCTCCGCCGTTCATTGAGCGCGAGAACCGCCAACGGGTGGTTAAGGTTACCTCGGCCCTTTACAAAGCTTCGCTAACCGATGTGGTAAGCAATATTTGGGCAGAGATTGATAAAATGGAAGTTCCCCAGGGTATTGGTATCGATATTGGGGGAGATGCAGAGCAGCAGCAGGAGTCGTTTGCCGACTTGTTCTCGCTACTTCTACTAATCATCATGCTGGTGTATATCGTTATGGCCACTCAGTTCGAGTCACTGCGCTCTCCTTTCATCATCATGTTCACCATTCCTTTTGCGTTCACTGGTGTTATACTATCGTTGTGGCTAACGGGTGAAACCCTTAACCTAATATCAATGATTGGCTCGGTGATGCTAGTGGGTATTGTGGTAAAGAATGGTATTGTGCTGGTTGACTATACTAACCTCATGCGCGACAGGGGACTTTCGTTATCGCAAGCAGTGCTTTCTTCGGGTCGTTCAAGACTTCGCCCAGTGCTTATGACCACCTTAACCACAGTGTTGGGTATGCTACCATTGGCCATTGGTTTTGGCGAAGGCTCTGAAATATGGCGACCCATGGGTGTAGCTATTATGGGCGGTTTAACCTTTTCAACCGTTATAACACTGGTTCTTATTCCTGTGGTTTACACCATGTTTGGCGCAAATAGGCTTAAGAAGGAGCGTAAAAGGATGGAAGAACTGGTTGAGGGTATAAATTAATTGCACCCATAGGCCGTAGAGTATTACAAATGTAAATTTATTACGAGATGAAAACAGTATTCATATCATATAATCAGGCTCTCACCGAGCGCGTTGAGGCAATTCTCGATCACCATGCAATTCGAGGTTTTACCCGTTGGGTTGATGTGCAGGGCCGAGGAACACATAAGGGCGAGCCCCATATGGGAACCCATACATGGCCTGCCATGAACTCGGCCATTCTAACTGTAATCGAGGATCGACAGGTTGATCCGTTGCTCGCATCGCTTTCCAAACTTAATAATCAGTCGGAAATGCAAGGACTTCGTGCCTTTGTTTGGAATGTAGAAGGCGGAATTTAGCTTCAAACAATCTAGAAATTGCAACGGGGATATTTGGGTTTAACTTTAAATCCCAAATATCCCCTGCTTTTTATTACGGAGAATAAAATTATTATTCTAATTTTACCCATAAATCTTAATCTCTATTTGTAATGGCAGCAAAACACATTCTACTCGTTGAGGATGTATACTACAACCAAGTGCTTATTGAGTCGCTACTTATTGATTGTGGATACACCGTTTCAATTGTAAAGAATGGAGAGGAAGCTTTGGCAATTATGAGGGAACAGAATTTCGATCTGATTGTCCTCGACATAATGATGCCTGTTATGGATGGGTTCACTTTCCTCGAAGAAAAGAGGAAGGCCAAAATAGATTTGCCCGTGGTTATACTCTCGGCTCGGAACGATATGAAGAGCATACAGAAAGCGCTTGAACTTGGTGCTCAGGATTACGTGGCAAAGCCTTTTAATTCCTACGATTTGAGGAATAAGATTTCACTCTATCTTGATTAATAGCTGCATTGTTTACCAAGAGTTTTCTATGAAATGGCTAGTCTTTTCAAGGTTGATCCTCCTGCTCATAGTTATTTGCTCCTCGTTTGTTTTAAGTGCACAGGATTCGTTTCAGCCCGATAGGCCCGGTTTTAGCACAGGAACTTACACTCTGCCTAAAGGGGAGGTATACCTCGAAGTGGGTTACCTGCTATCCATCCCATCGTCTCAATACGGTTCTACTATTCATAGCCTCCCTCAAAGCAACATCCGATTCGGACTTGCCCCTAAACTTGAACTTAACCTAATGTGGGATGGCTTTTCCAAGGTTATCGGCGAAAAAGGGTTTAATGCATTTGATAGTTTTGGTGTCGGGGCTAAGTTTCGAGTAGTTTATAACCAGAGGTTTAACCTTTCGTTGTTGGGTATTGTAACCAGTTCAGAAGACCTTAGCATTAACCCTGTGTTTGGTGTTTTGTGGGACTACTCATTATCTGAACCCCTCGATTTGTTTGGAGTAGTTCACCTTGCACACAGCAAGAGTAACGGTGTGTTTAGCGAGCTTTCGTTAGGATTAGCTTATTCTATTACTAGCAAAATAAGTGTTTTTACAGAGTACTTCAATAGTATAGGGTTATCCTCGCAATTTTTAGCTCACAATGGATCGGTAGGTGCAACCTACCTAATAACAAACAATTTGCAACTCGATATATTCTACGAAAAAGAGATATCACCTGCCGGTTATAACAACCTGGGTGCTGGGCTATCTAAACGGTTTTAGCTCTTTGATGCCGAATTTTTATTACCCTCACCATTCGGATAAACAATCTCTTGTTTTTTGTACAAATTGTAAAAGTGTTTACCTGTTGTTTAAAAGGTTTTACGCTCTGTTATGATTATTTGGTCAACCAAAAACCAAAGTTTTACGGTCAAAATTGAGTGTTCATCAAACTTTGCTATGATGTATTCCATATTGAGTTATATTTGTACAATATGATAGTATTGTCTCACAGGTAATTTGGTGTATCTCCTTATGGTTCGATGGTTTATTTTGTTATCTTTTTTGTTGCTTTCGAATGTGCTTCCTGCTCAGAATTGGAACTTGATATACCAAAGAGAGCTCGAGGCTGAGGAATTTTTGATTGACAAGCAGTACGAGCGAGCAGCAAAAAAGTATGAGGATGCTCTTAAGCTAATTCCCACCAGCGCTAACCTTAAGTTCAAGGTGGGAAGCGTTTACCTGTTAACTCCAACCAAAAAACATTTAGCACTCAATTTTCTTAAAGAGGCCGCTAAGGGTGCATCAACAGAGTTTAACCCACGTGCCATAAAGGAAGAAGCTGCACCCATTGACGCCTGGTACCAGCTGGGTAGGGCATTGCAGATGGACAATCAGTTTACCGAGGCCATTGCTGCATTCGAGAAGTTTAAGTCCTTGCTCGACCCAAGCGATCCCTTTGTTACTAATGTGAATAAACGAATTGAATCCTGCCGCAATGCCCCTCAGCTTATGGCCGATGAGCAGGGGCTTGAGACTATCAACCTTGGGAATATTATCAACAGCAAGGATGCTAATTTCAACGCGGTTGTATCTGGCGATGGCACAACGCTAGCCTACACTCGGCAAGGCAACCGGGGATACGAGGTGTACGTGGCTAAACGAAAGGGCGATGCTTGGGAGCGCCCTAGGCGAATTACCGATGATATTCGTGGCGGATTCCTAAAGACCGCATCGCTATCGTACGACGGAACTTGGCTCTATTTGGTCGATGATTTTGCTTCTACGCAAAGTATTTACGATACCTTTTACGACGAGGGGTGGGTTCGCTCCAAAAGGCTGAAGAAACCCATTACCAGCAAGTTTAACGAAAGCCACGCAGCCGTTTCGCCCGATGGTAAAACTCTATACTTTACCAGCGATAGACCCGGAGGGCGTGGCGGGCTAGATATTTATAAATCTACTCAGGATAGTAGAGGACGTTGGGGCGATCCCGTTAACCTTGGCCCCAGAGTTAATACGGAGCTCGATGAGGATACTCCATTCCTTACACCCGATGGGCGTTACCTGTTTTTTAGCTCCCAGGGACACAACAGTATAGGTGGTTTCGATATTTTTTATGTCGACTTGAATGGCTCCGGCGAGCCCATAAACCTAGGCTACCCTGTAAACGATGCAGGCGATAATTTGTTTTAATACCCTCAGTCGCTAACCAAAGGCCTTATGGCTCTTTCGCAAAGCGATGGGTTTGGCCCGCAGGATATTTACGAGCTACAAATTACTCCCTTGGTAACGCTAAATGGCAACCTCGCAGTGGTTGATAACCAATCGGCTCCAGCAGATGAACAGGTTAGAGTCGAGATAATTGACTTGCAGTCCACCGATATGATTGCACAAATAAGCGCTAGCCTTACCGATAAGTCGTTTACCAAGAGATTACGCCCAGGCGATTACCTAGTACAAGCCAAAGCCAATGGTTTTGAGGATTTTGAAATGAACTTTACCATAGCAGCAACCCAAGCACCACAGGATTTAAACATATCGCTAATACCAATACCCCAAGAGCCCGAACCAGAGTCTCTGCTTGCTATGCAGCAAGATATTGAGGAAGAAATAATACAGCTAGAACCCGAGCCAAAACACCTCGACCCTTCGGCAGGCTCAGGGAACCGCGAACTCAGCGAATCGCCTCAATCAATTCAATCACAACCAGAGCTTAAGCCTCAACCTCAACCAAAGGCTCAGCCCGTTAGGTCATTCGTTGTTGAAACACTTCCAACCGAAGGGTACTACACGGTTCAATTTATGACGTTGCTAGTGCCGGTTCCCGAGAGTCATTTCCAGAATATAGACGGGGTACTGGTTACTCAAGGTGCCGATGGTTACCATAGGTATTCGGTTGGTGCTGTGGCTACTAGGGGAGAAGCGCAGGTAATACAGCAACAGCTGCGCGGCTTGGGGTACAGCGAATCGTTTATTAAGTATAGTAATCCATCTCAAGCAAAAGCTGCCCAAAAGATAGAATACGAATCGCAATTCACCATTCAGGTGATGGCTCTTAGGAGTCCTGCCGATATGAGTAGGTTTAGCAACCTGCCCGATGTTAAGGTTGAGCAGGGCGACGATTCGTTCTATCGATACTACACCGGAAACTACTCATCGCATCAACAGGCAAGCGATGATTTACCTCGTATCGAGCGAATTGGATACAAGGGAGCCTTTGTGCGTAAGCTCTAATCCCCACTATTTAGGATTATCCTTATTGCAGTATTCCTTTGCAATCTGAATACAAAACAATTGTATCTGCTTGCTGGGTATGTTGCTCTTTTTTTATAATATTGTAGGGTCGGTAACGGTAAATCTTATTATTTATATGCTAAAAAATTAACCAATTTCAGTCCAATGAAAAAACCCTTAATTACAACCCTGTTTATTCTTCTTGCATCGATTTGTGTATTCGCACAATCGCTACTCTACAAGGTAACTGGCGAAAATATGCAATATCCCGTTTACATCTATGGAACTATACACGCATTACCACAGGCCGACTTTTTTATCGATTCGGTTGTAATTGATAAATTTGCTGAGGCCGATAAACTTGTGCTCGAGATCGATATGTCGAACCCCAATATGGCCTTCGAGGTGCAATCGGCCATGATGATGAAGGATAATAGCATTGATAATATACTCACACCTGAGGAGTATGCTAGGTTATCGAAGTTTTTTGCCGACTCGCTGCAAATGCCCATAGCTATGCTTAACAGCGTTAAGCCGTTGATGCTGTCGTCGTTCTTGCTCCCCAAGCTAATTGGTACGCAGGTGGCATCGTATGAGGGATACTTTATGCAGCAAGCTGTAGCGCAGCAAAAGCAAATTGGTGGGCTTGAAACGGTTGTTGAGCAGATTAGCCACTTGGATATGATTCCCCTACCACAGCAAGCTCAAATGCTTATGGAGAGCATTGATGATTTTAATAAGTCGCGTAGCGAATTTAAACGATTGGTAGAAACATACCAAAGTCGCGATGTTGAGGCTGTTTACCAAGTGGTAATGGAAACCGAGGAGGAGTACAAAGAGTTTGGCGAGTTCCTTATCGACAAGCGCAACGAGAATTGGATTCCAAAGATTATAGAGTTGGGCAATGCTCAAACCACATTTGTGGCCGTTGGCTGCGGCCATCTGGGTGGCGAGAAGGGTGTGCTTAACTTGCTGCGCAATGAGGGTTTTGAAGTAAAAATGATGGAGTAGAAAGCTAATCGCCGTTAGGGGTGTTCAACTTTTTAAATCAAACTAAGAGGTTTATATGAAAAAGATTTTATTGATGGTTGTATCTGTGCTAACTATTTTGTCGTGTGCACAGCCAAAAACCGATGTGGTAATTACCACCGATGAGTTATCAGCATTTAAGCCCACCATTGTGCTCATGCACCCCACGGTGAATAATCTAAAAACTTTCATATCGCTTACCGAACAGGATATTTTCCCATTCCCAGTAGAGGCTAATGTGTTGGGCGTATATCATAGCAAAGGCGCGTACGATTATAGCCAATCGGTAGTTTTCCTAAAGGATTTAAAAGATACTAGGTTCGGTTTGCTATCCTTGGACGGAAGCCTAAACCCAAACAACCTATACAAAAAGAATGGATGCAGTAATGCGTTTAGAGCAATCTTCGAGAATTCAAATGGCATAATTTTCTTCGGTGGACCCGATATGCCCCCATCGGTCTATAACAATCCTGTAAACCTGCTAACCTCAATAACCGATGTCCATAGGCACTATGTGGAGCTCTCCTTCCTCTTTCATCTACTTGGCGGTAGTCAGAATGAAGAGGTGAAACCCCTGCTCGACAGCAAGCCCGAATACGCTATCCTTGGTATTTGTCTCGGGATGCAAACCATGAACGTGGCAACCGGCGGCACCATGGTGCAGGATATCCCCACCGAGATTTACGGTTTAACAACCGTTGAGGAGGTTTTAGCATTGGATGAAAACATGCAGCATCGAAACTACTACTCAAACCTTGGTGTTGACAAGGATTTGATTTGGGGTCATTTTCATCAAATTCAGTTTGAGCAGGGCAGTCTGTTCGATTCTTTGAACGGAAATACACAGGAACTACCTTATATCTGGAGTAGCCACCACCAGGCGCTAAGCAAGCTGGGTAAAGATATTATTCCCATTGCCAGGAGTATGGATGGGAGAGTAATTGAAGCCATTAAGCATGCTATGTACCCCAACGTGTTGGGAGTACAGTTCCATCCCGAGGTACCCTCGATTTTCGATGCCGAGAGCAAGCTCAAGAGGATTCCGTTTGAGCAGAATCAGCAATCATATATCGATTTATACCCAATTGGCAAGGGCGAAGATTTCCACCGTGCTTTTTGGCGAATGGTGGGGAAGAGCTATGAACGCTAGGGCACAAAGGCGCAAATAATAATAACGCACAAGCACCTTTGGTATCGAAAATCTAGTAACATTAGGGTGATTTATTGCAAAGGAAATTAAGTCCTATAGGTACTATACATCCTTAAACAATGGAACTTTCGGTTGTTTTTTCGCACCGTTAGTATACTTTGTGGTTTACTCTCCTTCAATGATGTTGTGTATACTTCCGTGTTAATTTACCATGCGTAAATACGTACACCACTGTTCGTCATCGCACAATTCCCCGCCAACCCTGTTTGTTTTAACGAAATGATACATTGCAATATACGCTAAATGGCGTGTTGTTTGCATAAGTCTGATAATCTTATGTTTAAAACAAAATCGATTTATATGATTATCCGTAATTGTACCTATGTTTTCCATACCAAGTATCTTCGACAGCTGCAACTAGTAGTCTATCAAATAGATTCGCTCCAAAATATCGTCTATTTGTTTTGTAACAATATTCATTCAAGTAATTTTGCAAATATTCGTCTTTTGTTTGGTGGTTTATTCCAAGAAGGTTTCGCTTAGCGTTACTTATCATGGTATGAACCCACGGTAGAGCCTTGGAGGCCTCTTTCGGTGGGAC
>Ga0334893_1002669_pt1 | contig 12806 bp, 12 predicted proteins | sample GraSluR3_MG_5_FD_207218 | JGI IMG/M metagenome (GOLD analysis project Ga0334893, IMG submission 207218) | Sludge microbial communities from methane-producing bioreactor in Wageningen University, Netherlands - Granular Sludge_09_05-R3 | ecosystem: Engineered > Bioreactor > Anaerobic >...
TTTGCTCAATCCTTTACAATACTATCTAAGAAGTGTTGGAATATAAGTTGTAGAGCCGTATACGAGACCCGTACGTACGGTTCAATGAGAGGGAAGTAATACTGGCTATTATTTCTCTACTCTATTAGATGTAAATATTTTGAAATAGAAGGTGATTTTAAATGGAATTGACTCAGGAAAGGGTAATACCAAAGCAGATGAACCCTAAAAACGGGATGCTCATCGAGCATCTAGAAAGATATAAATTTGCAGCCGCCTTTGCAAGTGGAAGAGTATTGGACATAGCTTGTGGTGCTGGCTATGGAAGCGAACTTCTGTTGGAGGGAAGTAAGAGAGGGGCTATAAAAGAGATTGTAGGCGCGGATATTGATGAGATAGCTCTGGAGTATGCTAAGGAGAACTACACCTTCGACAATGTGACCTACAGGGTGGCGGATGCTCTTAGCCCTAAACTTAAGGAAGAGCTTGGAAGCTTTGACGCCATAGTGAGTTTTGAGACAATAGAGCACTTTGAAGGAGACGAGGTATTCCTTAAGAATATTTATGACATGCTCAAGCCCGGGGGAGTGGCAATTATCTCGACGCCTTTTGGCAGGGGGAAAGATCAACCCTGCAAGAATCCATATCATGTCTATCAATACAGAGAGGAAGAGTTCCTAGAGGTATTGTCCATATTTGACGAAGTAGAGATGTATCACCAAAGAGACTCTGAAATAGAGATCCCTTTAGAAGGGAAAAAATATTATCTTATGGTGGCTGTGTGCAGGAAAAAACATAAAAATGCCATTTGACAAGGAGAGAAGATGAACAACATCAAAGCAAGGGATAAAAACTTTTACTATGGCTGGGTTATAGTCTTCATGGCAGGACTGACAGTGTTTTTTTCAGGACCTGGACAAACCTACTCGGTTTCAATATTTATAGACTCTTACATAAGGGATTTTGGATGGAGCCGATCCCTAGTTTCAAGCATGTATTCTATAGCGACATTGGCGGCGGGAACGATGCTCTTTCTAATAGGGAAGAGCATCGACAAACATGGACACAGGATAATGAGCGTATTCATTCCTGGGGTGCTTGGAGCAGCATGCATGTGGAACAGCTTTGCGGTTAAACCGTGGATGCTCTTTGCCGGATTCTTTCTGCTGAGGCTGTTCGGACAGGGATCCATGACTCTTTGCGCATCCACCCTAGTGCCTAAGTGGTTTATTAACAAAAGAGCCCTTGCCATCAGCCTCATGTCTTTAGGGGGAGTGTTTGGCTCGGCTGTTTTGCCGGTGGCAAATACTTGGCTAATAGACAAATGGGACTGGCCTTTTGCATGGAGGTTTTGGGCGGTGGCGCTTTGGGCAGTATACATACCTATGGCGTTGATATTCATCAAAAACAAACCGGAAAAAAATGATGTGGAGCCTGAACGGAGGCAAAAGATGAAAGGAAGTCAAAGGATCAAACTGGACGCTGAAGTTTCCTGGACACTCAGAGAGGCGATGCGCACTAGATCCTTTTGGTTGCTGATGTTTTGCACTACGATACCTTCCATGATAGTAACCGGCGTTACTTTTCATATAGTTTCCATAATGGCGGGGAAGGGGCTGGACAACACCTTTGCAGCGATAACATTAAGCGCGTTTGCCCTAACGGGTTTTCCCACAACGTTTCTTGCGGGGGTTGCTCTTGATAAATTAAAGTCTAACCAAGTAGTGGGGGGAGTCTTTATCTTGCAAGCGATCAGCCTGGTGGTACTTTTTTTTGCCGGCACGCCTGCAATGGCAGTTTTATTTGGAGTAATAGCTGGAGCTTCAAATGGGACAATGCTTGTTTGCAATAATGTTATATGGGCAAACTATTATGGAATTGAGCATCTAGGCAGCATCAGAGGTTTTTCCATGACTTCGGTTATAATAGGATCAGCCTTTGGACCTCTGCCATTTGGTATGGCATACGATTTATTGGGAAGCTATAATGAAATCATTCTATTGATGATGATTTTCCCCTTGCTAGGATTTATGGCAGCTATGGCCTCCCCAAAACCCGTTAAAAAATAGCAAAACGGCTGCAAGCGAACCAGTTTTTATGGTAAAATGATATGATGATGATTTGAGTGAAATGTTTTTAAATTTAAGATAACAGAAATGAGATGATTGATTTGTCGGGGAAATCTTTGCCAATAGGAGTAATGGATTCGGGAGTAGGGGGTTTGACGGTTGTCAGGGAGATAACCAAATTATTGCCCGGTGAAGATGTAATCTATTTTGGGGATTCAAAAAGAATGCCTTATGGAAACAGAAGCGAAGAAGAGATAGTGTTTTTGGCAAACAAGATAATAGAATTTTTGGAGGGGAAAAAAGTAAAGGCGATATTGCTAGCCTGCAATACTGTTTCCTCCCAAATAGAAAAGCTTGCTCACAACGTTCCTGTATTTGGAATAATCGAAGCCGGGTGCATGGCGGCTGTAGAAAGCAGCGATGCGAAAAGCATAGGCCTCATAGCTACAGTGGCTACCGTGAAAAGTGGTGTCTATGACAGGACTTTAAAACAAATTGACAGAAGAAGAAGCTTTGTGTCGAATGACAGCAGAAAATTGCCACAGGTCATTAATGATCAATTAAAGCACAAATATTTGCTTAATAAGCACATACATGAGTGCATAGATCCAATCTTGGAAAAAGGCGATATTAAAGAGCTTATAATGGGATGCAGCCATTTCCCCATAATAGAAAATGAGATTGCAGAGTTATACCCAGGGCTTAAGCTCATAAATCCTGCGAATAAGCAGGTGCAGATGCTAAAGGATTATCTCGAGTCCAATGACCTGCTAAATCCGACCAAGGCAAAAAATATAGAGATATACACCACTGCCAGAATCAATGAGTTTAAAGAGTCTTTGGATAGGCTTGAAATCGACGATTATGATCTGGAAAAAATAAGCTTGCTGGATGAAGATGAAGATATAGAGAAGTGAGAGGAGACGTAAATGTGGAAAGTCAAAAGAAGACGTTATACAGCGGAATACAGCCTTCGGGTTCATTTACAATAGGAAATTACTTCGGAGCAATAAAAAACTGGGTAGACCTCCAGGAAGACTACAGCTGTTATTTTTGTGTAGTGGACCTTCATGCCTTGACAGTGCCTCAGGTGCCCAAGGATTTAAGAAAAAATAGCTATGAGTCATTTATAACCCTCCTTGCAGCAGGGTTGGATCCGGAAAAAGTAGCTATTTACTTCCAGTCACATGTTAGCGCCCATGCAGAGCTTGCGTGGATCTTAAACTGCTACGCCTATATGGGAGAGCTAGGAAGAATGACTCAGTTCAAGGATAAATCCCAAAAGCAGGGTGAAAATATCAGAGTAGGCCTCTATGGATATCCAGTCCTGATGGCTTCGGATATATTGCTTTATCAGACAGATCTAGTGCCTGTTGGAGAGGACCAGAAACAGCATCTCGAGTTGACAAGAGATATAGCAACCAGATTCAACAATCTGTATTCCCCGACATTCAAGGTACCGGATCCTTATATAGGGGAAAAAGGGGCTAGAATAATGAGTCTGCAAGAACCGAGTAAAAAGATGTCAAAATCTGATGAAAACTCAAACTCATTTATTACCCTGAGAGACAGCAAGGATATCATAATCAAAAAGTTCAAAAGGGCGGTTACCGACTCGGATTCTCAAGTCAGGTTCGACAGGGTTGAAAAACCGGGAGTATCAAACTTGATGGAAATCTATAGCTGCGCAACCGACAAGGATTTTTCAGAGATAGAAAGAGAATTTGAAGGAAAAGGGTATGGAGATTTCAAAATAGCTGTTGGGGAGGCAGTTGCTGATTCTCTGCAGCCTATACAGAGGCGCTTTGAAATGTTGAGCGAAGACAAGTCCTATGTGGAGGAGATAATTAAAAAAAGCACCGAAAAAACTCAAAGAGCCGCATTCAAAACCTTGAGCAAGGTGAAAAAGAAAGTAGGCCTCTACTCCCTTTAGTCTGTATTGCCAAATGTAAACTTTTAAAACCGGTTGAAGCTATTCGTTGGTTGTGATAAAATGTAATTTACTCAAATTAAATATTAACGTATATATATGCACTTAAATACGAGTTTACACATATAAATACAGAACAAATGAATAATTATTAACATAGCGGTTTTGAAAGAGAGGCATTCAAATGATTGAAAAAAAGATTTACCCATTCAACGCAGTTGACGTTGATGAGCCTAACCTGTATGAAAAATATTTTCCTTATACAGAGATTCCGAAAATAAAATTTAATGGCAAAACCATAGATATGGATATACCTGAAGAGATATGGATAACTGATACTACTTTTCGGGACGGTCAACAGTCGATGTCTGCATTTACAGTAGAACAGATATCAAGACTTTTTGATTATCTTCATCAGATAGACAACGGTACAGGATTGATCCGTACTTCGGAGTTTTTTCTTTATTCGGAAAAAGACCGGCAAGCTGTCTACAAATGCATGGAGAAAGGATATGATTTTCCAAAAATCACTTCATGGATAAGAGCAAATGCAAATGACTTTGAGTTGGTAAAAAGCATGGGAATCAAAGAAACCGGACTATTGATGTCTTGTTCTGATTATCATATCTTCAAAAAACTGAAGTTAAATAGGTCAAGTTGCATGGAAAAGTATTTAGGCATAATTAAAAAAGCGCTGGAGCAGGGCATCTTGCCAAGGTGCCACTTGGAAGATATAACAAGGGCGGATTTCTACGGCTTCGTATTGCCTCTGATTAAAAACATACAGGAGCTTGGTAAAGAAGCAGGAGTCCAAATAAAAATAAGGTTATGTGATACATTAGGCCTGGGAGTGCCATATCAAGGAGTGGATTTGCCGAGAAGCATACCGGAAATGATACAGGAAATCAAAAATCAAGGAGGCGTGCCTTCTGAAGCTCTGGAATGGCATGGGCATAACGATTATCACAGCGTAGTTACAAATGCCACCACTGCATGGCTTTACGGAGCGGCAGCCGTTAACACCACAATATTTGGTATAGGTGAAAGAACGGGAAATTGTCCCCTTGAAGGGATGCTCGTAGAGTACTGTCAGTTAAAAGATGACAAGAAGATCAACCTGACCATAATAAACGAGCTTAGGGACTTTTTTGAAAATGAGTTCAACTATTTTATCGATGCAAAAAGACCTTTTGTCGGTGACGACTTTAATATGACTAAGGCGGGAGTCCATGCTGATGGAATAATGAAGTACGAGGCCATCTACAATTCCTTTGACACCAAGAAGATCTTGAATAGGCCAGTGGTCATCAAGGTGAATCAGGCTTCTGGTCTTGCAGGGATAGCGGCATGGATAAATAACTATTGTTCGTTTGTCGAAGATGACAAGGTGGGGAAAAAAGACCCATTGGTACTGAAAATAAAAACCTGGGTGGATGAGCAATATGAAAGAGGAAGAACAACTTCCATATCAGACGAGGAGCTTGCTGCATTTTTGGGGAGGCATAAATAGAAAGTTGTTGAAATGAAACTAAATTTAGATAGGAGATGTGGTTAATGGTTTATACAATTACTGAAAAAATCATCAAGGATCATTTGGTTGTGGGAGAGATGACAAGAGGAGACGAAATAGGAATCAGAATAGATCAGACGCTTACCCAGGATTCTACAGGCACAATGGCATACCTGCAATTTGAGGCGATGGAAGTGCCAAGGGTAAAGACGAAGAGGTCTGTAGCCTATATCGATCATAACATGCTTCAGACGGGCCCTGAGAATATGGACGATCATATCTATATTCAAACAGTCGCAAAGAAACACGGAGTATACTACTCAAAGCCAGGCAATGGAATTTGCCACCAAGTCAATATAGAAAGATTCGGTGTGCCGGGACAAACGCTTCTAGGCTCGGATAGCCATACTCCAACAGGGGGAGGCCTTGGGATGCTTGCTATAGGAGCCGGAGGACTTGATGTTGCCGTAGCCATGGCTGGGGGAGAGTATTACATAACCATGCCTGAAATAGTAAAAGTTGACCTGAGAGGAAAACTAAAACCTGGAGTGGCATCAAAGGATATAATTTTGGAAGTGCTAAAGAGATGCACTGTAAAAGGCGGAATCAACAGGGTATTTGAATATGTGGGTGAAGGGGTAAAAAACCTTACTGTGCCGGAAAGGGCGACCATAACAAATATGGGAGCTGAACTTGGAGCAACGACATCTGTATTCCCCTCTGATGAAATAACACTTGATTTTTTAAAGAGCCAGGGAAGGGAAGAAGACTTCAAAGCCATATCAGCTGATGCAGATGCGAAATACGATATGGAAATAGTGATAGATCTGGATAAGCTTGGCGCTATGGCAGCTTGCCCTCACAGTCCTGACAATGTTAAAGCAATTAAGGAACTGGAAGGAACAAAAGTTGATCAAATCGCCATCGGGAGCTGTACCAATTCATCTTATCTTGATTTAATGAAGGTAGCCAACATCCTTGAGGGGAAAACAGTTGCAGAAAATGTTTCATTGGTGATTTCACCAGGATCCAAGCAGGTGCTTAACATGCTTGCTGAAAATGGAGGCTTGGCAAAGCTTATAGACTCAGGAGCTAGAATCCTAGAATGCGGCTGCGGGCCGTGCATAGGGATGGGACAATCTCCAAATACCAAAGGGGTTTCTTTGAGAACCTTCAACAGAAACTTCAAAGGCAGAAGTGGTACCGTAGATGCTGATGTTTACATCGTAAGTCCTGAGACCGCCGCAATTTCTGCTATAACGGGAAGGATAACCGATCCTGTTTCCAACATAACTGAGAAAGCTCTGGATATCGAAGTTCCGGCGGAGTTTAAAATCAATGATAATTTGATAGTTGCTCCTGCCATGGAGTGTGAAAAGGTGGAAGTAGTAAAGGGACCGAACATCAAACCTTTTCCTAAAACATCAGTTCTTAAGGATAAAATTGAAAAAAGCGTCCTTATCAAGGTGGAAGACAATATAACCACTGACCATATAATGCCTTCAAATGCTAAGCTTCTGCCCTATAGATCAAACATTCCCTACCTTTCAGATTACTGTTTGACTCCCTGTGACCCTGACTTCCCACAGAGAGCTAAAGACAACCAGGGAGGACTGATCGTCGCTGGACACAATTATGGACAGGGCTCAAGCAGGGAGCACGCTGCTTTGGCGCCTCTGTACTTAGGGATAAAAGGTGTAGCGGCAAAATCTTTTGCAAGGATACATAAAAACAACCTAATAAACAATGGCATATTGCCGATGATATTTGTAAATGAAGAAGATTACGATAAAATAGAGTTGATGGACAAGATAACAATCGAAAATGTCATCGAAGGAGTAGAAAGAAAAGAGCTTACTCTGAAAGATGCAGAAAAAGGCATCGAAATCCCGGTTAAGGTCGATGTAACAGATAGACAGATTGATATACTTAAAAATGGCGGGTTGATTAACTATATGAAAGTCAAGTAACAGTTTTTAAGGCGGCACTTCGCAGAAGTGCCGCCTTAATTATATCACAGGATCAAAATACCGAATTGAGTTGTCTCCGTCACAGTCGAGGCCTGTCTCGTAGCTGGCGTTTTGAAAATAAGACTTAATCGAGTCGAGTTCAGGGGAAGTAGGGTTCGTCAATAGAGGAATCACGAACAAAAACTTACGGGTCCCATCTTCGACGGCAGCATCGAAGAGCTGGTTGTACGAATAATGGAAAGAAAGGTTTTTGTCACTGGGGTGATGCCATATCTCATTATTAAGATTTAATATTTTTATGTCGTCAGGGGAATTTACTTGGTAAAAGGCATTTGAAAATTTACCATAGCTTCCGAAGAGTATTTCGAAAAAACCAAATGACAGCTTTTTAATGCCGGTAGGATCATTTAAAATGCTGGTTAGGAGCTCTGTTCTATGGATACTGGATGCAACGGAATTTTTCTTTATCTTAATATTAAAGACTTCCTGCAAGACCTCATCGTAAAAAAGTTCGATAATTTTTTTTTCGCCAGAAGATACTTTAAATAAATTTCCGATGGGAAATCTACAGGCTTTTTTAGAGTAGCGATTGTTGTAAAAAGCGATATCGAGAAAGACCTCGTATTTCTTGTGATTGTATTCCAAAGCCTTAGTTTCTGGGCGTGAGATTAAACGCTTGCCGCTTCTGTAGAATATAAATGGGTGAGTGGCAACGTCAAGAGCGTGGTGGGCAATCAGACCCAAGAGGTATGATGTGAGTATCGTTTTGTCTAGCCCGTCATTCATAGAAGAAATCTTTGTAATGGAAGAGTAAAAAAAATCGTCTACTTTGTTCTGGTGGATTAGAGAGCCATAGTTTATTCTTTCCTCAGGCTTTGCTAGGACGTTGTAGTAAAAGAATACATCTGGTCCCTGGGTTCCCAAGTTAAAAACATCCCGGTTTATGGCAAAGGCAGTGTTTTTTTTCAAAAGCTTATTTAAAATTTCTTTTCCACATAAATAGTGGTTTATGGCATCAGACATGATCTGCACCTCCTTTTCTTAATGATAACATAAAATTAATTTTACAAAGAAGGTATTATTGATAAAATATAGATATAAAATTCTAGAGGTGAGGACATGAAACTGACTAAGGAAGAAATCAGCTGGATACTTTACGACTGCGGAAACTCCGCCTACTCCATAATTATCACAACTGCAATATTTCCCATTTATTTTACCGGGATGGCTTCCCAGGCGGGTGCAAGCGGAGCATCTGCCACAGCGTGGTGGAATTATGGGAATGCATTTGCTACATTTTTAATCGTAGTGCTAAGTCCGATTTTGGGTACGATAGCGGATTACAAGAATTTTAAAAAGCGGTTTTTTGCGTTTTTTTCATTGCTTGGAATTGCTTTTACAGGATTTTTGGCGGTGGTACCGGAATCGAACTGGCAGTTTCTGATGATTTTTTACGTGGTGACAGTGGTAGGCTTTGCAGGGTCGAATATCTTTTACGATGCTTTTTTAGTGGATGTTTCAGAGGATGAAAACATGGACAAGGTATCATCCAACGGTTTTGCATTTGGGTATATTAGCAGTGTAGTTCCTTTCGTACTATGCATATTCCTGATAAACTTTTCGGGCCTTGACGTTTTATTGATGACGAAGATATCCTTTGCCATAACTAGCTTGTGGTGGGGGCTTTTCACATTACCTATGATAAAAAATGTCAGGCAGATCCACTTTATCGAACCCGAACCAAAGCCATTAAAGAACAGTTTTTTGAGAATTGTAAATACCATAAAAAACATCAGAAAATACAGGACGATAGCGATTTTCCTCGGTGCGTATTTTTTCTATATCGATGGAGTAGATACAATCATAAGAAATGCCGCCGTTTTTGGGGAGCAGATAGGACTAGATGCCACTGGACTTATGATAGCCCTATTAATGACACAAATTGTAGCATTCCCATGTGCAATGCTTTACGGTATGCTGGCTGTGAGATTTAGTGCTAGAAATATGATAATATTTGGAATACTGACATACTTTGTGGTGTGCATCATGGCTTATAGAATGGAAACAATATGGGATTTTGCGTTTTTGGGTTTCATGATAGCATCTGCGCAAGGAGGGATACAGGCTCTTAGCAGGTCTTATTTTGCAAAAATAGTTCCAAAGAAGAATTCGAATGAATTTTTTGGGTTCTACAACATACTGGGAAAGTTTGCCGCAATAATGGGTCCTATTCTTGTGGGAACGATAACGCTGGCGACGGGGGATATAAGAAAGGCTGTGCTCAGCCTTGTAGTCTTGTTTGGGATTGGACTTGTAATGATTTTGAGGCTCCCAAAATATCCGGAAAGAGTAAAATAAAAAATCGGGGCCAAGTGAAGGCCCCGATTTTTTATTCACATTTGACAGGCACGCTATTTTCCCATAGACCGTGGATATTGCAGTAGCTCATAGCCATGAGCTCTCCTGATTCTTGTATCTTGATGCTTACATTGGCACAAAAGTCGGTAAGGATACCGGATTCACCGTGAGCGTCAAAATCGACAGAAGCTACTTCTACTGGGAATTTTCCGCTCTCAGGCTTGAAAAATACCTTTATCCATTTGATATAATGTTCAAATGTATTTGGATGAGCGATTTCTTCGCCGACGACAGCAGTCACGATAAAAGACTCGTCTTTCTTTACGCTTTCAGGTGCTTTGATTACAGGAACGTGTTTTTCGCTTTTCCAGTCGCCGCTTTGGACGGTTGCAGTTAAATTTGACATTGTATACACTCCTTTTATCTTTTCTTATCACAATTTTTATTATACCCATACAAATAATGAATAAACAGATTAATAAACCTTATAAAATTGGGTATAATAAGCATTGAGGTGAAAATGGATGAAAAGAGTCAGACTTATAGTTGAGGGAAGAGTGCAAGGGGTTGGGTTCAGATGGTTTACAAAGGAGCTTGCCATTAGGTACGGCTTGACAGGAGACGTTAAAAACAATTACGACTCTACCGTGGAAATAAATGCTCAAGGCGAGGATGAAGCCATAGATGAGTTTATAGAAAAGCTCTATGAAGGACCCAATCGTTTTGCGAAAGTGGAGAATATAAGAGCACGGGAAATCGAACCAGTGGAAAAAGAAAAAGATTTTGACGTGATTTTATTGTAATGGCCTAGAAATTAATGTATAATTCCTTTTAGTAAACTAGGAGGTAATGAGATGGCCTTATACGAAAAATGGCAGAGCATTATTGAAGAATCCAGCAAATCAGAGGAAGCGCAGCAGGAGTTTTGGAATGATTTTTGTGAGAAGGAACAGACTATTTACGAGAAGATCCTCGGCGCTAATCAAAAGGAAATAAAAGGAGCAATCAAAGAGCTGGCAAATGAATACCAAGTGAGCCTTCCGTATTTCATGGGATTTTTAGATGGAATAAACGATAGCATTGAGAGTTCGAATACCCTGGAAGATTTCACCGAAGAAGACGAAGTTTCCTTGGTCATTGACTTTAAAAAGCTATATTGGAACATGTTGGCTGTACCTGCGCCCTGGCTGTATGAGCTTCCTCAGTGGGAAGGCGTATTGTCTGCGGAGGAAAGAGCTGGTATCCAAAGGGATTATAATAGGTCAAAGACTGTAGTAAATGAGAACAAGGTGGGCAGAAATGAGCCATGTCCTTGTGGCAGCGGGAAAAAATACAAAAAATGCTGCGGAAAAGCAAAGTAGATAACATAAGCGAGCGCCTGCCGAAATTTAATTCGATGCAGGCGCTTATTTTTTTTATGCTATCTGTTTGTCAAATAAAGAAGAGTGAGGATAGATAGATTTACTTCCGGGGTAAAGCGGTTTATGAGCTTGCCCAAAGGGAACTTAGAGTTTACGTTAAGGCTCAAGAAATACATGTAGTAAGTTAAAAAACGAAGACTGTCCATAGGGCTTATATCCTCATCGCTCTCTTTGAAAACATTCAAAATATTACGGTGATTTTTTATTAGAGACAGGTTTTCATCTATCAAGGCGTTCACGGCTTTAAAAATTTCTTTTGTAAGTTCATCAGTTGTATACTTCTTGAGCCTTGGGATGTCTAGGTTTTTAGCTGTTATCTCCAGCATGCTAAGGCAGGGGTCCTGGTTTCTGAAGGAAGTATATCCAAGAAGCTTTTTGATTTCATCGTAAGCTTCCTCCTTTCCCAAAAGCTGCTCCCGACCTAAAAGCAGAGGCAGCTTCATCCCGTCGTCTCCTGGTATGGGAAAGCCAAGCCTTTGTTGGAAGCGCAAAAAACTTTCGTTGTCTCTTGTGACGTCGATATAGTAGTTTTTGCCTTTTACAACTTCAAATTTCTTTAGAGTGTCCAGATAACCCATCTGGATGTTTTTTTTCATAAGTTCAGGATCAAATTCTAAAATCAATCCCAGATACTCGGAATTTGTAATGTTGATGATGTTCAAATCATCTCTTTTCTTTCGCAGCTTAAACCCCGGTGGAGAAGGCAATTCAACGGCTATAAGGTTTTTGTACCCCCTGTCGGCAAGAAGGTCTATGGGGAAATTGTCGTAAACTGCCCCATCGATGTAAGTCTTTCCATCTATTTCGTGTTTTTTGAAAGCGGGAAAGGCGGCACTGGCCAAAAGGTAATCTATGAGTTTGCCCTTTGGTATGTCATCTATCATAAGCTCAAGGGGTTTTAAATCGCTAAGGGAAACGGTGACGAGACCTAGCTTTATTGGTGAGTTGCGAATACGGTCTTCATCGATGTGTTTTTTGAGATTGTTTTTCAGCGGCGTGACGTCAAGGCCTCCATCAAAAACATAATCTTTGAAGGAAGTAGCAAAGGTGTTCCAATCCTGGCGAGACCATTCGGATATGTATTTGTCGGTAATCTTTTGATTGAAGGCAAAGACTTGGTCCATAGATAAGTTTGACCAAAATTCGAGTGCAAAATCAAAGTCGTTTTGTGCTATGATCGCTCCGTTTAATGCGCCGACCGAGGTTCCGGCAACAGCGCTGATTTTAATGTCCATTTCTCTAAGGGCTTTCCACACACCGATCTCAAAAGACCCCTTGGCTCCACCGCCGCTTAAAACCAAACCGTATTCCATGATCCACCACTCTCCTGAAAGCGTTTAATTGAATTTATTACATTATATCATAGACGAGCAGATTAGACACTTGGGTGATTAGTAAGGAAATGAGCAAAGTTGTAAAATGAAATGACCGAATAAATAAAGAAAGATTCATTTGAAGAAATCTGATATAGTGTAAATCACCACAATCCCACTATAAAGGAAGTCGACAAATGAATCTAACTAATCATACTACAAAATCAAAGAAAAACAAATACTTAACTGAAATAGA
>Ga0334893_1002683_pt1 | contig 12752 bp, 20 predicted proteins | sample GraSluR3_MG_5_FD_207218 | JGI IMG/M metagenome (GOLD analysis project Ga0334893, IMG submission 207218) | Sludge microbial communities from methane-producing bioreactor in Wageningen University, Netherlands - Granular Sludge_09_05-R3 | ecosystem: Engineered > Bioreactor > Anaerobic >...
TTTAATATTAAATATCTTCATATCCGATTGCGATAGCTCCACAAAATAATTTATTATCTATAAAATCCTGAAAGTATCTAAGGTGATTTTCTCTTACATGATGATTTAATCGTAAAAGCTCATCTGATACTGTTCTTGCCCAGTTTTGAAGTCCTCCAGGAATAGAAAGAGAGTTGACCGAAATAGATATTTTCATCCAAACATCTCTACTTTGTAAATCTCTTTTTGCCTCTTTTTGAAAGTCTTGCGATCGTCCTCGTTAACTTTCTTCTTACTTTTGCCCTCACCTGATTCTCTTAAAATAGCCTTTGGATTATATGCCAGTTGATTATCAAGGTGTGCTTTAACCGATAGTTCTGTGTCAGCATAATGTGATTTATAACAGTCCTCAAAAAACGGTTTAAGATAAGATGATCTAACCATTCCAAACGAAGCTAACTTACCATCCCACTTACCGTCGTTAAACGCCAACACCCCTTTGTGAGTTCGCTGCAAAGTATCCAGTCCAATTTTTAACCAGTTCTCACCTGGTTCAGCGTCCTGTGCTGTATAAACGTAAAAATCATATTCTCTATTTGTGACAAACTCGTTTATTTTCTTAACATAACCAACTCTGTCATCGTCCATTAGTAGAAAATAGTCCGCTTCAACGCCAGCACTGTCTGCCAGCTTCTTCATCGTTTCTGTTCCCTTAACACGGTCAATGCATGGCATTAAAACGCCGATTTTACTATGTTTAAGAGGCTCGTCCAGACCAGCGGCAGCGTGATAGTCCTCAAGTCCTACCGCTATTTTGCTTATGTGATACGAATAAACATCATTATGAACCCAGATTTTATAACCGTGCTTTTGGCAAGTTTGACAAAAAATCAAATCGTGAGTTTCTTTGTGTACTTTGGCGGTTGGAATATGAAAGTTCTTACCATAGGTCATCCACTTCTCATCGCCTAACTTTTCGTAAACCTCTTTTTTGACCATCATCCCACCAAAGCCTATCCCATCCACCTCCAAAGGTTTCTTGGGGTTATTAGATAGATCAACTGGAGTGTAAGGATTTTCTATCTGATTGTTCTTAACATAAACAACAGGATCATAAGGGTGAGATCTCTTAAAGTAAACACTTCCTATAACATCTTTATCGGCTTGGGCTAACTTGTGGATGATGTCTTTGGGGTATATCTGGTCAACATCTAGCCATAAAATGTGGGTAAGGTCTGGGATTTTGAGAAACTGATCTAGTATGAAGTTTCTATTTGAGTCGGTTCTAACGCCAGATTTATAGAGTAAAGAGATTTTATATCCCTTAGCTTTGGCGTCAAACATTATTTGGGGTAAGTTGCCAAATGCAAACTCTATATCGCAAACTTGTGGAGTTGGTAAGCCTAGTCCAACGTGAGCTTTTGGCATAGGCACATAATAACAAAAAAGAGGGGCTATTTCTAGCCCCCCTCTTTATATCAGACTAATCTATTAAAGATCAATCATTACTGCAACGGTTCCAGCAGCCGAAGTGGTTGCGGTATCAGCAGCAAGTGCCATCCCAAAACTCAAATCGGTGGAGGAAGTCGTGGCGGTATAGGCAACAACACAACCATCATTGGTTGGGTCTGCTTGTACCCTAGCTCCAGCAGCAATAGAGCCTCCTGTGTGAACTTTACAGGTAGCCAGACCTTCGATCTGAACCCATCCATAATATTCATCAGTTAGGGTTGAAACTGCTACGCCAGCAAACGTGTTGCCAAGAGAGCTTCCACCCGCCCTATCCTTAGTAACCTCTTTGCCCGTTGCGTCAGAGTAGGTTACAACATCATTTGCAGCTAAATCCATATCCTCTACTTGAATGTAGCGGTATGCTTTACCCGTGGATGCGTCATCCATAACTGTTCCCACCTGATTAAGATCGGTGGCATCATTAGCGGCTGTGAAGCCTGTTCTTGCGACAATTTTTCTTGCCATAAGGGTCTCCTTTAGGCTCTAACCCCCCATGAGCGTCTACCCAGGGGAGGCGAAAGCATTATTTAATAATTAAGCAGTCTTGCCGGTTAATGCACCAAGACTTGCTCTGCGGTTAGTAAACGCTGCGCCACCAAACACAATGTGTTGGATGGAAACGTGCTGATCGTAGGGTTGGCTCTTATCAACGACATCAAAGTTCATATCCTTGAGGATACCCAACTTGTAGTTGTCTTTGTTAATAAGATAGACAGCCCCGGAAGTCATTGACTCGTCGTAGGCTACCGGCACACCCTCAAACTCTAGCGTTTCAAATGAGGCTTCAGCTAAACGCTTGCCCTCTTTTGAGGCGGCTTGAGTTGGGTTGAATTGATAAGTAGCAGTCAACAAAGCAAACATCTTCTCGTACAACGTTTGGGTTGTGAGAATCATGCTAACTTTAGAGCCACCATTACCATTATTACAACTGTTTTTAATGGTTCTCAGGTCTGCAAACGACAGCGTTTCAGCTGTTGAGTCTACATTACCCCTCCACCATGAATAGGTAGAGCCAGAGATTCCACCAACAGTGGTTGAGGTTGAGATCATTGTGCCAAGACCAACCAAACCTTTTGAATCTGTGCCTGAAATAAGATCAGAATTGATCGTTTCAGATAAAGATTTTTCAGCTTGAGTAATCTTACCCTTTAACAATGACATAACTGCCTCTTTACCTCTGTTCTTGATTTTGTCAACCAAGGTGAAGGCAACTGCCACGTTGTAGAACTTCCAATCATAGGTAGCGGAATCGATACCTTCTTGATAGGTCGTATCAAGTGTGTCAGTACCATCAAAGGTCTGAACAGTTGAGTTTGTCCCATACATTAGTGGGGCGACTAATTGTCGTCCTCCAGTAAATGATGGTGTTCCACCATTCTTTTTAAGGTGGTTTAACAACACATGCTTTTTGAATATGTTGTCAACCATCTTGGGCTGATACTTTTGGAGTGTGGTACTCGCAAGTTGCCCAATATTAACATCTGCCATATTTAACTCCTTTCAGGGTTAATATCCAAAACTACCTCCAACTTCGGACAAAGCCTCATCAAATGCGTCCTCTAAGTCTAGTCCACCAGCTTTTTTAACGCTGCCAGCTTTAGTCTTAGGATTAGCCTTCTGAAACCTCTGTGCCTTGTTTTTGACAGTTTGGTTTTGTTTTGATAAATAATTTTGAACCTGTTTCTTAACAGATTCGTCATAGGCCTGTACTGCTTTTTTAGCTTCACCTACGAAGTCAAACCCAAATACACTACCGTTTTCTTTTTCGTACTGCTCTCTTTGTTGGGTTACTTTCCCAACAACGGTATAAAACAACCCCTCATCGTGAGTGGGACTGTCTTGATTGAGTCTGTCATCTAGCTCATAAAAGGCTTTTTCCTGAGATTCAATATAGGCGTTCTCTTTTGCACTTTCGGCTATTTTTTGCGCTCTTTGGGCGAAAAAATCCTTTAACTGCTCCGGAGACATTTGTTCAATAGGGATTTGAGGCTCTTGCGGCACTTGTGCCTTGAGTTGCTCCATTTCCTCCCTGATCTTCGCCAGTTCTTCTTTCTCAGCTTGCCTCTTTTGAGTGTAGGCTCTCTGCCAGTTAGTGTAAATTTCCTCCAGTTCTTCTGGAGATTTACCCTCTAGTTCAGGCTTATCTGCGAATGATTCTTCCTCGGTTTGTTCCTCAGATTCCACTTCTTCTTCAACTTCTTGTGGTTGTTCCTCAGATTCCTCTGGTTCATCTTCGCTAGTTGTTAATGTGCTTGAGGCTTCTTCTAGTGCCTCATCTAGTGTAGGAGTGTCATTCATGACTTGTTCCTTTATTTAATTGTTAGACTGACCAAATAGGTCTTGGTCTAATTTAATTGTAAAACATGAAACATTAAAAAGTTTACTTGGGAGGGGTTTCTATTATCTTGCCATCTTCAAGGGAGTGAATACCTATAATCGGAATGAATACAAACTGGCACTTTTTGCAAGTCCACTCTCTATTTCCTGTGATCTCAAACTCGTGATCTTCCCATTTGCAAGACTTCCACACAACTTTGGGCTTATGTTCCTTAATTGAGGACTCACCCGTTTTGGTATTGACTAACTCAGTCCAGATGCCCTTATCTTCGCCCTTTTGTTCCCACATTAGTAGGCTTTGCCCATTGTGCTACCTGATAAATTAGGTTGACTTGATGCCATATCGTTTAATTCGTCCGAAGTACCCTCACCCTCTGACAGAGGTTGTTCTTCCATCTGTTGCTGGCTGACTAGCGAACCACCCTCATCAATCATAAACTGTTCGCCTGTTTCTGGGTTAACTAACTGCATCCCTGGTTCAACTGCCTCATCTACCAAGAACCTCTCTGGGTCTTGTTCATCAAAGCCCTGTCTCATCATTTCTTTAATCATTGCCCGTCTATCAATTAGGGGGTCTTGTTGAGTTAGTTGATAGAGTGAAATCATCTGTTCTCTTACTACATCTTTGTTTACTGAAGGTGATTCTGCTTCAATCTTTAGGTCCTTCTCAAAGTCAATGTCTAGCAAATCATCTCTAGTAACAGACACCTCTTGGTGATTACCCATTTCGTCGGTAATCTCAATTAGCTTTTCACTGTCCCAGTTATCCCTACATTGCTTGAACAACTCAATCACACACTCCCTGTAAAACTTCATAAATATTCTTTTGGCTGCCCTCATCCTACGCTGTGCTGCTTCGGCAAAGATTGTTTGACCTGTAGCAGTCTTGACGGTTGTAGCTTCTTGCGCACCAGTTGAGATGTCTAATAAACCAAACGCAGCCTGTGCATCTGCATCTGCTGATTGTTCTGCCTCGGTAACTACACCGGATAAATTGCCCGGAGCTAACACCGATGGAGCCTCTGTTTCGTAACTAATTAAAATATTCTCTCTTGGGTCTTTTAGGGCACTTGGATCAATTTTGTTTTTGCCATCATTTTTAACCGCCCACTTAGGATAAGCAGCAATATCAGCTAATCTAATTCTCTGACCAACTCTAATTGATTTCTCTTTTTGAAAAGGCGCACCAATCCTACCAAAACCATAGCCAAAAAATTTATTGGGGTGTGAATACCATCTACCAAGCCTGTACTCTCTCTTTTGCAACTTCTCAACATCTAAAACTTTTTGAGATGTAAATGTGATCTTATAAACACAATTCCCCTTCCATTCATCTACTAATTCTTTGTATTCCTCAGGAACTACTCCCTCATAATAATTAAGCATAAGTTTATCTGGCTCATCATCCTTGTCGTCGTCGTCATACTCCTCAACATAGTTTCCCTTTAACTCATCAATGTCCTTTACATCTTTGTATAACTTTTTGACCTCATGGACACTTATTGGCTGGCAACTTATTCTATAGGGTACTTTCTGACCATCTACTGTAAACTCACTTGAGGGGGCATAATAAGTTTTGAGAGGATTATCTACGCAAATTGTGGGGTCGTCATAGTCTATAGCCTCCTGCATCACTGGCTCACCCTCCTCATCCAGCAAAGCCTCTCCTGTTTCGGGGTCAATAACTGGCTCTTGATGGGTTTCAATCTTGTAGCCTATTGAAGCTGAGGTAAATCCAGATAAAACAAACCAGTGTCCTGCCTCCCAGGCAAAACCATCTAAATCTAATAAATCTCTTAGATAATTGTAAACTGCCTCAATTTTAACTTTTTTATTGTGATCCTCTGCACCCCTTCCTGACAAAACTAGATCGGGAGTGCGGTCAAATATTTCGCTCTTGGCAGCCTCGGTATTGACGAAAATAACGGGTCTAATCGTCTCATAGCGTGAGTTTTGTGCCATTTGTAGTGCTCTTGCTGAGTTGGTCTGAGATAATATCTCACTTGCACTAACAGGCTGTGCGTCATAATCCTTAATGTTTTGTTTGACTTCATTTATAAAGTGTTCCTCGGTAAACCGCTTAGCTTGATTTAGGCGTTTGTTGAGAAAACTTAGGAGCTGGGTTTGTTTCTTCATAATTACATTTTATCAGCGATCATTCGCCTTTGTTTATAGTGTTGATATAACTTTGCTTTTATTTTTTTGATGATTGTATAAAGTTGCATCTTTGACAGATTAAGAATTGGCTCAAGAGACTTCTGAGTTCTACCAAGTTCGTAAACATAACAAACAATAAACATCTCTAGGGGATCGTCTAAAACTCTATAGACCTGAGTTACGTCGCACTCAATCTCAAAGCCATTGATTAAGAAGTTGTATAACTCAACCTCCTCTGGGGTGAAATCGTCTGGCATTTTAAGAGTCATCCTTAAGTTCCTTTATTATTTGGTTAACTTCTTTAATGTCTGATTTAGTTTCCTTGTCAATCTTTTCTTTCTCCTCCTTTTCTTTTATTCTTGCAAGTTCTGCTTGAATAATATACTCATTCTCATCTAAATAAACAGTGTCATTTTCTACTAGATCATACAACCCCTTAAGAAACTTCGCCTCCACTTCAGCCGGGGTTTCACCAAACCCAAACGAACAAACAAACTCATCATCAAAATAAATTGAGTAAATCCTGTCTGTTCTTTCCTCTTTCTGATTCCATATTTCTACTATCTCGGGCCGCCATTTTTCAAGATCGGCCTCAACCCTAGTTCTTTTAGATATGTCTACAAACTCACCCTCAAAGTGTGCTTGAATGCGTGAGTTCAGAAAGTTTTTAATCTGTCTCTTTTCTCTTTCAATTTGTTGTAAGTTTACAGCCATGATAAATACTCCTTTGCTTTGCGTTTAGCTTCTATTGAGTCAAGTAAGTCTTGACCTGAGTTTTTCTTCTTAGGCTTGGTAATTACCTGATCTGGTGGTTGGTAGTTCCAACACCAATACTCCCAAGCCCTTGCCCCGTGACTCCACTCGTCGTGCAGGGGTATCTCGTTTGATTGGTTTCTAAGGTTGGAGTTTATCTCAGGATAACGGTAATTTAAGATCACATCTCTAAACCTCTCAGCCTTCTCTGATATGTAAAGATTCTTAACCCTGGAATGAGCGTGTCTAATTTGCAGCGGAATTGATTTTATAGAAGTGGTTTTGACATAAAGACCAGCCTCTCTCATTATCCCTATTGGGGATTTATTGGTCGTTAAATCTCTGGCGTTCCCGGCAATGTCCCCTGCACAAAACTCAGGTGATTTGTAGGGTTTTGACTTAATTACCTGAATAAAATGATTGATGTCGGCATTAGATGCCTCGTAGTAGTCAATGACTCTAGTTTCTCCTCCATTGGGTTGAATCCAGATAATTGCAGTAGGATCGTTAACCCCAAAGTCTAGCGCTAGGTGTAGGGGTAGATTCTCGTCGTAATCTAGCTTGACAAAGTTATCAATATTCCACTCCTTGTAAACTGTACCGTAGGGACGAGTAAACTCTGCTAGATACTCCTGATTGAACCAGTCTAGCTTACCATTATCTAACGCATCCTTGTAAACTTCCTGTAACTTTTCCTCGTTAGTATACTTAGATAAAATCTTTATAACCTCAACCCCGTTAACTCGGCAAGAGGGGTACTTAAACTTCTTTAGTCTATTATCCTGTACATACTTTTGATAAAAGTCATTGCCCAGGCCTTTTGGCGTGCCTAGAAACCAAACATCCCCACCTGTGGTTGATAACATGGGTTCTAGTACCTTCTCAAAAATACCTCGCTTAAAATCAGCATACTCATCCAAACCCATAAAGTGGACACTAGCGCCCCTTAACTTCTCAGCATTCTCTACACCTATTAGCTCAATGACTGAACCAGTAACAAGCTCAACCTTCAACATTGTTTCATTGGGTTTTTTGAGTAAAAGTTCAGGGGGACAATAATCTTTTAATAACTGCCAGACATTTCGTCTAGCTTGTTGATAATCGTTTGTGATGTACCAGTTGCGAGATTTTGGGAGTAAAATAGCTCGTTTAATGAGTTCATTAACAACGCAGGTAGTCTTACCTATTTGCCTACCGGTAACTGCTATTAGGCTACCTTTAGTGTCATGGAGGGCTTTTTGATGAGGTTGTGGAGCATAAGGAATTTTAATCTTCATCGCTCCAGCTAACTGTTATTGGCTTACCACCTGAAGTAATATCTTGCTGGGGCATACCATCCATGTAGTTCCAAATTAACTTCATAGCTGTAGTATCCCCTTGTTTAGCTTTTTGTAAAATGGCGCTGCCTAACTCATCCTTAACTTCTGGATTAGAATCAAGCATACCCTTAAACCATTCAGTAATTGAATAGCCCTTTTTGGGTCTACCGTTAGGATTGGCATCTGCTCCCTTTTTCTTTAGATTTTTGATGGCTTGTGCTCTTGTTCCCATAATTGCGGTAATTTTGCGGTAATAATGCGGTAATAATCCTATCCCCCACCAGGCTAGAGTAGAGTAGGGGAGAGGTTATTTGTAAATCATCCCTGCTTTAGTCTTATATTCGCTTGCTTTGCCGGGATGTCTTACTCTCTCCATAAATCCGTATTCTTCTAATTGGTTAAGTAATCTCTCAAAAGTGTCGTTGTCCATCTCTAAATCCGACAATATCCTTCCCTTTGAGGTTTCTATATCAAAATCACTATACATCTTGAAGAAACGGTAAACCTTAAGAACCATTGGGTCTACCTTATTATCAGTAACCAACTGATGAAGAAGCGGTGGAATGGTTATCATCCACCTTAATATATTCTATTCTTGCACGGTATGCAAGTATTTACCACAATTATCCATATCTTCAAACAAAATTACTCTAGTACCATCTTCTGTTTGCCACACCTCAATCTGATTAACGCATCTTGAATAGTCATCATACTTTCTACAATCTGCCACTGCCTTGGTTAGTTTATCAGCGTGAGATTGCCAGTTATAAGCATCCATCCATAAAAAGAAGGCTAGGCCTATCAACACTAAATAAGACAAAACTCGTAATAGTTTTTTCATTTGTGCATCCTCCCTTTGTGAATAGCCAACCCTCTTTTGCTATCGGTCACAAAGTTACAATGCGGACAGTGGTATGTTTCTCTAATGGTGAACCACTTTTTAATCATTTGTAGGATTTTCATATTCCTTTGTATACTTATTATATGTGTAAACGTCACACTCTCCCATAAGTCTTGAGTATCTAATTAAAGTTCCTGTAAAGTAGGTAATGGCGGCAACTATTAAAATGGTAGCTATCCACCAGATGATGTATGTTTTCATCTTATCCTCAGTGTTAGTTTATAAATCCTCACAAACACCTCTTTCTCATTTACCCAACCGTCTAGTTTCCTCAAAACAGGCTTTTCCCAATTTATCTGGATGGTGGGTAGTTTAAAAGTCATCTGGTACAAATAGCTGTATTAGTATTGTGATAATAAGAAAAAGCAAGAATCCCCAGAAACCGAATATAGCTACTCCTGCAATAAATCCTAAAATAAGTAATATTTTCACTTCTGCCTCCTTAATAAGCTATCCAGCCCCAGCCACTTACTGACTGCCTTAGAACCGTATTGGCTTGATAATTTAACTATTACCTCGTGTCTAGGTAGTCCTTCTTTAGCAAGGCGTTTAGCTTCACTCTCTAGTAGGTCAGTTGTTATTATCGGGCGTTCTTTCATTTGTTTTCCTTGTTTGATGCTTTCCTTAAAATCATATCTGGAGTATGTCCTCTTTTATAAAGTTCTTCTAAAATCTCTTGATATCTGTCAAAACCACCCACATTAGGATCAAGCTCTAATCTTGAACATAAAGCTTTTAATTCTGCTTGTAAGTCTTGTATGGTTTTTTGTTCTGGTTTATTAAATATCATCACTTCCTTTGTTTGATTTGTTGTCTAATTTATTAAATTGATCTAAAACCATCTCTAAAGTATTATCTGTCTTATCCCACAACCATTTAACGGTTTGTTTTCTGTTTTTTACTTCCTCTAGCACACTCTCTCTACCAGCTTGATAGGCTTGGGCATATAAGTCTGCAATAAATCCAAGGTGTCTCAAAACTCTATGGTCTTGATTCTGACTATCAAGTTTCCTCTCTGTATGGATAACACGATTTATCCAAACTTGAGCCTTTTCAATGACTTCTTTTGGCAAGTTATCTTTTAGTTTTTGAATGTGCTCTGGCACTGTCTGTAGTTGTTCTAGTGTCATAGTTTTGTTTACTCCTGTTTGTTAAATCCTAAAAAATAGGTTGACCTTCTATAATTCTTACTACTACCCCAACTAACAACATTCCTCCAAGGAGTCCTATATATATGCCAAGGAAAAAATCATCTAGTTTCATACCCTCAACCCTCCTCTTGTAGTAATTTGGTTGTTAGTTTATCTGTCATTGTTTTCCTGTTTTTTAATATCTAAATCCACTATGTGATCATCCTCAGTTATTGACTTAGGTTTAAGTTTTTTAATTCCTACAAACTTTGATTTACACTTAATCCTCTTTGGTTTATCTGTCATCTTGTTTGTCCTTTAATGGTGATAGGGCTTCTGCCAATAAATCTTTCAACATATAATTAAATTTAAGCTGTGCTACATCAAAAAGTCCTTTGATAAAGCTGATTTGCTCTAGTGAAAATATGTGTTTATTTTGTAATACTTTATCCCCATCTTTATACATAAGTTTTATTTCAAGTCCGTCAAATGGAGAGTGCCAACTCTTTCGCTCCATCTCCCTCACCTCCTGTTCCCTCTGGGCTAGGAGGTTCTCAAGTTTAAGATGTAGCTCTCTACCACTTCCCATTAGGATTTCTCCGCCTCCTAACGCTTGGTTTTGCTTACTACACTCATTAATTAGTTTTCCGATTTCTTCTTCCCATTTTGGCATTAGTTGTTTTCCTTTAGTTAGTTAATAGATAATATGGGTTAGCTTTCTATCTTCAATGATTGGTATTCTTCTCTAGTCAGCCCAAACTTCCACCCCATACACTCGTCTGCATCTCCTTTGACCCCTATTTCTGGGTCAATTCCTGAAACATAAACTCTACCAGTAGAAGGGCATTTGTAATGTAAATAATAAGCTGTCTGATCAAAGATATTCTCAATCTTATAGAGAGTATTACCACGATCTGATTTGTCTAGTTTAGTTGCGTGCTTGCTTTTTAATAACTTCTCTACTCCTACTAATTTAAGCCCTGCCATTCTTTGTTCCATATTTTCAATCGAAAAGATGGTTTTAAGAGTTACTTTTTTACTAGTGACCTTCTTGAATAACTTCTCGTCAAAATTCACTCCAAAGAGGCTATATAAACCATAACCATCAGCGTATTCAACTGCTTTCCCTTCTGTATTGTGTAGCTTTCCTTCTTCCCAAGAAATCTTAGGAGTTTCTGAAACAAAGGCTATCCCTTCATAAGGAATAATAAATGACACATTGGTCACAAAGTCCATAAATATTTTTAATATCTTGTTGTCGAACTCAACTCCAATATATTTCCCAAAAGCATACCATCCAGCCCAAACTAACCACCACGCAATAATCCACCAATTATTATTTATTGAGCGAAGCTGTGAGTAAAGCTGTGAGTCAAGCTGTGAGCGAAGCTGTGAGTAAAGCTGTGAGTAAAGCTGTGAGTCAAGCTGTGAGTCAAGCTGTGAGCCAAGCTGTGAGCGAAGCTGTGAGTAAAGCTGTGAGCGAAGCTGTGAGCGAAGCTGTGAGTAAAGCTGTGAGTCAAGCTGTGAGTCAAGCTGTGAGCCAAGCTGTGAGCGAAGCTGTGAGTAAAGCTGTGAGCGAAGCTGTGAGCCATCTCCCGCAATATCACCTTTAGACAATATCCTCGTCATAGCAACCATAATCGCTGTTGAAAGAGGAGATTGCCCGAAGACAACAATGGGCTTTTTATATCCTGCTGATTTATATAATGCCTGTACTGCCTTAGTAGCCTTCTTTTTATCTGTTGGTTTTGAGGCTAGATCAACATATTTTTTAATATATTTTGGTATTTGTGCTTCCTGTGTTTTTGTTAGTGAGGTTATGGTCATATTATTCCTTTAGTCTTGGACAGACTCAATAGTTGATTTTATATAATCAAACTCTTTTTCAAGTCGGACAATGTAATTGCCTTTTTCAAATTCGATAGTGTCGTGTTCTGGATGAACTAACTTAGCCTTACCCGTTAAAGTAAAATGCTTATTGTCTCCGATAATGTCAGTTTCAGCTATTAAAACGTGGTGATGTCCTGTGAACTCTCCTTCTGCAACAACCAGCTTTTTTACTGGTTTACCAGTTGCTTTGTCGTTTGTTTTGATAAATAAAATGTCTCCTTGTCTTTTCATATTTCCTTTAATTTACTAATTTATAAGCTAAATACTGAACTCCGAACTGTCTTGCTTCATCTACTGTCTCCAAGTAAATATCAAATCTGCCCTCGCCTTCAATTGCCCCTCCTGTGTCCTCACAAGTCCAGATGTGACCGTTGATCTCAAACTGTTTGCCTAAATTAGCCCTGTCGCAAGCCATTGTATGATAAGGTTTTGGGGTTGTTCCTGTTGCCGTTATACCGTTAGGACAGTTCATCTTACGTTCTGCTTCGGTCGTTATCCCCCCACATGAATAAGCGGTTATTCTACCCACTTTAATCTCCGCAGTTTCGGCTTCTTGTTCTTCTTGTTGTGAATCATCCACTTCCTCCTCAATCTCGTCATTTTGGGGCATCTCACGGGCTTTAACCACTATCGGGGATTGAAGTGGAGACCTAAATTCTAAGTAGTTGTCTTTGTAGAAGTTATTTACTTGTACTAAGGCTACAATTAGCAGTCCAAGCGTTAGTCCGCTTATACCCGTAATGATTAGAACCTTTTTGATTAGTTTGTTGTCTA
>Ga0334893_1002698_pt1 | contig 12689 bp, 12 predicted proteins | sample GraSluR3_MG_5_FD_207218 | JGI IMG/M metagenome (GOLD analysis project Ga0334893, IMG submission 207218) | Sludge microbial communities from methane-producing bioreactor in Wageningen University, Netherlands - Granular Sludge_09_05-R3 | ecosystem: Engineered > Bioreactor > Anaerobic >...
CAGGCCCGCACCGTGGGTTTTCGCCCCGGCGAGCGCAATGTTTTTTTTCATATCCTCACTGCCTGCAACCTGCGCTGCAGGCACTGCTACATCAATACTGCCGAGCACGGCACCTGCACCTTGCCGCTTGCAACCGTGACCAAGTGGCTGGCCCTTTTTGCCCGGCCCGGCCAGGAGAGCAACCTGATTCTTTTGGGCGGTGAACCAACCCTGCATCCGGACCTGCCTGCCATCATCCGCGCGGCCAAGGCCATGCGCTACGCGGTGACCGTGGATTCGAACGGTTACCTCTTCCATGATTTCTTGGATAAAATCACCCCACAGGAGCTGGATTATCTCAGTTTCAGCTTGGATGGGCCGGATGCGATGGTGAATGACCCCATCCGTGGTGCAGGCAGCTTTGATGTGTGCACGGGCAATATCCGCCGGGCCGTGGCCGCTGGTTTCAACACCAGCCTGATCTACACGGTATCTGCTTTAAATATCGAGTATCTCCATCGCATGCCCGCCTTGGTGGAGGAACTTGGGGTGAAGCGCTTTTTTATTCAGGTGATCGGCCTGCGCGGCAAGCCTGCCCAAGAGATAGCTGCTGTGGCTGCGGCTGCAGCCCCCGGTCAGAATTGGCAGGTCAATCCTGATGAGTGGTTTGCCACCGTACCGGCTGTGGCGGCGGATGCGGCCAAGAGGGGCATCCACGTTATCTATCCCAAGGTGTATCTCAAAGCTGCAGATCGCTTTGAGTGCGCGGGCCTGGTGGCGGAGAATTATTTTATCTTTCCCAATGGCCGGGTGTATCAGTGCCCGCTCTGCGAAGACTACCCCATCCACAGCTACAACATAGAAAACGATCAACTTGTGCACCGCCAGGGGCTCAATGAAGACCGCTTTTTTCCCCTGCACATCCCCGAAGGCTGCGTGATGAACCGCCTCTTGCAGCCGGACAATATCAGCTACCGCACAGACGGCTCGCCCCTGCACCGCATTTCCTGTTGTCTTTTAAAAGAAGAAGTGCTGCCCAGAACAGGCTGAGCTGTCTATGCAATCCAGAAAATTGAAAAGATTTTTTGCTGCACTTTGCACTTCATTGCGCTTAGCATCAACTTAGGACATTGCTGAATTTATTTAAATATATTCAGATATAGTCTTCACTGTTAATTCTAAGGAAGGTATAGGCTGTTTGAACGGATACCTACATCGGTGTTGTAAATTATCACAGTAAACATCCCCCATCAGGGGGTAACCAAGTATAATGAAATCATGTCCTTTTCAGAAAAAGATAAACAAATACTGCTGAGTGTTAAAGGCGTTGGACTGACCGTTATTGCTCGCCTTGAACAAATGGGCTTTTCTTCTCTAGAACAGCTTGCACAAGCTGATGCCCAAGAAATTGTAAAAACAGCATCAAATTTAACTGGATCGACATGTTGGCAAAATAGCCCACAGGCTAAAAAAGCTATTGAGGATGCAATCGCAATGGCACAATTTCATTCCAGCACCTAACGAATCGTTCTGGGCAAACTTTGCTCCGTGGTTTTGCTTCGTGGTGCGGTTGTTCCCTGGCACAAGCGTTGTGGCCCATTGCTCTGCCAACCCTTGCTTTGCCAGTCGGCCACTTCAATGGTGTGGATGTGTGGTTGGCAGCTGCGGTTTACGCAGGGCAAGCGCCACATTGGCGCCGAAAATGAGCAGGGCACCCAGCCAGCCTGTCCATGAAAGGGGTGGATCAGCCACCAGAACCGGGCCGAGCAGGGCGGCAATGAGGATGCGAGAGGAAGAGAAGACCGAACCTTCCACTGCAGTGACAAAAAGAAAACCATAGGTGAGCAGATACTGCCCCAGTACGCCAGCCAGGGAACAGGTGGTCAGAAAGAAAATTTCAGTGAGATTGGGGATAAAGAGGGATCTGGCCATGAGCGGCAACATCAACAGGCTGCCCAGGATGAAGACGTAAAATAAAATGGTGGTGGAATCGTGCTGCCTGCGGCACATGGTCAGGTAGATCATAGAGAAGGCTGCAAAAATTCCGGAAAGCAGGCCCCAGATATCATTGCCACCGGCTGTGGCCGGATCTGGTTTGAGGATGAGCCAGATTCCCAGGGTTGAAATGGCGACAATGCCTATGGCCGGAATATCCCGCTGCTTGCGCAGGGTGAACCAGGAAAGAATAGCCACGAAGATGGGGTAGGTCATGTTGAGGATGTTGGCGCTGGCCACGGTGGAGACCTCAACTGCCTTATAAAAACAGAGCACTGCCACGGCATTGGTGAGGGCTCGGCCGACAATGGCGTGCACATTATGGCAGCGCGGCAGTCGCCTTTCCGCAATCAACGTGGCGCTGACCAGAACCAGGCCAAACAAAAAGCGGGCCAAGACATAAAAAGACGAATCGGCACGCACATATGGCTTACCCCAGCTGATGATGACTGTGGCTAGATAAAAGCAGAGGGCCGAACCCAAGAGGCTCAGCCAACCGATGAGGCGTTCTTTTTGGATCACGGCTGTTGCTTGCCTAAAAATCGGCAGACAAGAATACCGGTTTCGTACAGGCCCCAGAGTGGCAAGGTCAAAAGGACAGTGGCGGTCAGCTCGCCGGCGCTGAGCAGAAAGGCAAGCAGGGTGATAGCCGCATAGAAGTAGAGTCTTTTGTCACGAAAATGGCTGCGGCCAATGAGCTGGGTGCGCACGGCCATGACCATGAGGAAGGGGATTTCAAAGGCCAGGGCAAAGGCCAGCACCATGCGGGCAATAAAGGTGAGGTATTTGCCCAGCTTGAGCATGGGGATCAGGTTTGGACCGGCATAGCTCATGAAGTAGTAGAGCAGGCGCGGCAGAACAATAAAAAAGGCAAACAGGGCGCCGCCGATAAAGAGCATGGTGGCCCACAGCAGCACCTGCCTGACCAGGCGTTTTTCCTTGTCCACCAGGGCCGGAGCAACAAACATCCACGCCTGAAGGAGCAGGTAGGGAAAACTGAGCATCAGGCCGGCAAAAAGGGCCAGCTTGAGATAGCTGAGAAAGGCCTCGGGCAGGCTGGTGTAGACCAGCTTGCCCGCCTGGGGATAGGCGATTTGCAGTGGACGCATGCACCAGGCAACCAGGTGGTCTTTGAACAGGTAGGCAAAAGCACTGCACAGAGCAATGGCGATAACCACCCGTACAAGCCGTGTGCGCAGCTCGGCATAATGCGGGCGAAAGGCAGCCAGAGACGGCGTCATGGAAGGGTTTCCGCCTTGTTCTTCTCTGCCGGATCTGCCGGGATTTGTTGCTCAGCCAAGGCGTCTGCAGACGGTGTGTCTGGTGCAATTTCCGCGGTTTCCTTGGGCTGGTTTTTGTGTGGATCTTCTTGAGATAAAGAAGGGGGAGAGGGTGTCTGCCCTTGTTGCTGGGTTATTTCCTGGTAGTCGGCCTCGGCTTCAGGCTCGGGTTGCGAAGGTGCCGGCAACCTCCGGGTATCAGGCTCGTCTGTCAGCATCACCTTTTTGCGCAAGTCTTCCGCGGTTTTGCGGAGATCGTCGCGCACAGAGTGCAGGGCTTCTTCCTCTTCGGTAAAATTGCCGCGCACCTCGTTGAGGGTCCGCTTCAACTCCAGAACGCCCTTGGCCAACGAGCGGGCCAATTCAGGCAGTTTGTCGGGGCCGACCACAATCAGCGCGACGACAAAGATAACGATCATTTCCGGCAGGCCGATGCCAAACATAGCGTTTACCAGCTGCGGTGCGGGTCAAAAGGGAGATATGGTTGAACGTATTCCAATGGAAGAAAAACCTTACGAGATTTGCATAAGGCTGTCAAGGCAGGGCAGGGGTTTGCTGCTGTTCCTTGCTCCGGCCAAGACTCATGATGTTCTTCGTAAAAAAAGCAACCTGCCATTCAGCTTGCTATTATGCCCGGATTGGTGAGCTTTTCAACAGGCTGGTATGCTTATTTCTCAATAAACGCAACCACTTCACCGAATCCGGCATATTGTCATGTTTGGGGTTTTGGGTTATTCTTGCAACATAAAAAATCAGCTGCGGACAACGGACAGGGCAGTGAAGACAAAGAAACAAGAGCCGGTGGGGGTGAATTCAAGTTTGGGATTTTTGCCTGATGAACGGGCAAAAAACTATTGTATTCACAGGAGTTGCCTTATCCGCCCTGACTGTTTTGACTATTGATGGCGTTGGCAGACCCTAACGCAACACTTCCAACAATTGATGCGTTTATTTTTTGAGTAAATTCTTATTGAAAGAGAGGTAATTATGTCAAAAATTATTTATGGTATTTTCTTCTTTTTCATGTCCGCTACCCTCATATTTGCAGATGCTTCCATTCCTGTAAAGGATGTAGATGGCAGTAAAGATCATCCTCTTTTGAAACGCTATGAAGGATCAATCATCATTGCCCATGAGCACAAAAACTACGATGAATTCGTATTGCCCATTTCCAAGCTGGAACATGTTAAAGATAGAAGAGATGATCATAACAATCTTTATTTTGAACCCAAAGAAAAAAAAGAGCTTGAAGGTGCTTACACCCGTCTAGTTTACCTCATTCCTGAAAACCATTCCCCTTTGGAAGTTTTGCGTAATTATGAAACGGAAATAAAAAATAAAAACGGGAAAATTTTGTTTGAATGTAAGTCTGAAGAATGTGGTGGCGATCCGAAAAGGAGCTCCAGTGGCGGCGGGGGTAGTATGAGCCTTTCGATGTATCTCTATCCCGAAAAACGGGTTACTGCCCCTCCTTTTTCAAATGCCCATTGCGCCATGACCTCACGAATTGTTAACCAACGGTACATGGCATCAGAAATTCCTGAAAACAATATGCACATCTCTATACTCGCCTATTTGCTTAAAAACGACAGTTATTGCTCGGCATTTGACGGAAGGACGATTGCCATCATCGATATAATCGAGTCGAAAGACATGGAACATAAAATGGTCACCATCAAGGCGGACGAGATGTCAAAACAGATTTCAAGTCATGGAAAAATCGCCCTCTACGGAATTTATTTTGATTTCAATAAAGCCGATATAAAATCAGAATCTGATCAGGCCCTTGAGGAAATTGCAAAACTTCTGAATAGCAACTCTGACTTGAAATTGGTTGTTGCAGGACACACGGATAATGCAGGTAGCTTTATGTTTAACAAAGATTTATCGCAGCGGCGTGCAGAAGCCGTTGTGACCGCATTGATCTCCCGATACGGCATTGAAGAAAATCGTCTCATGCCTGTGGGGTTATCATTTGCATCCCCTGTCGCACCGAACACAACAGAAGAAGGGCGGGCAAAAAACCGACGCGTGGAACTTGTGGCCCATTGATTTATGTTGGCGCCGTCATCCTATTGAAAAATTCTCCAACCAGGACATAGTGGCAAGCTGAATAGCCATAATGGCTGACAGCTGAAAGTAAAGGAGCTGCCCCTTGCAAACATGGGTTATTCTGGAGATCGAAAGCATCCAGCAGAACAGGGTCACAACCAAAAAGGCAGGTCATGAAACAGTCTATTAGCTAGTCGTCCCTGAAAAAGCATCGGCCATTTGAAATAGCTAGGCAAAATCGATAAAATATAGCACTATGAATTGCAGGATATTGCACAGTGCTCCTCCAATTCCTGGTGATTTTCACGCAGCCCAAAAAGCCGATAGCAACACTCCAGTTGGATATGTTCCGCAACCGTCTGGAAAATGTTCTTGGCAAAGATATAGATACCGAGGAAACTTAGGCTCTAAAGCGACTGCAGCTTGCTCTTGGCCCGCTGGTTGAACTCTGCAAGCACTTTGATTCTGGCATAATACTTATCGTTACCTTCCACCAGAATCCATGGGGCGCTGGCCGTACTGGTGCGGTCGATCATCTCGTTGGCAGCCAGGATATAAGCATCCCATTTATTGCGGTTCCTCCAGTCTTCATCGGTCAGCTTGTAGGGTTTGTCTGCCTGCCGGTCCAAAAAACGTTTGTACTGTTCATCCTTGTCGATATAGAGGAAAAATTTCAAAATGATTGCGCCGTAATCGGCCAGCTCCTGTGCTTGTTTTTGCAAAGCTTTGCTCTGTTCTTCGTAGGTGGTTTCCTCCAGGCGCAGTTCTGTATCCAGGTCGTGTAGGTGGCAGGTTTGTCGGTTATATGCGCGCATAAAGGTGGTGGCTGTCTTCTGTTTGCCCAGGTGGCGGTCGACACCTTCCTGCAGCAGGCGAATGGAGGTGCCCAGAATGTATTTTGAGGCATCCTTTCTGTTTTCAGCTGAGAGCAGATGCCAGGGGGCGAAATCAAAGTGTGACAGGTTCAGAATTTGGGAAAAATGTTCTTGGTATTTTTGATAGTGTTTGTTTTGGGATGTGTCGTTTTTGGTGACTAAAAATTTACGGTTATCATCGCTGACCAGGTCACTGATTCGTTCCTTTTGCGTTTTTTGAGTGATGTTGAGAAAAAACTTGAGGATGATTGTGCCGTCGTCGTACAGCATTTTCTCTGCATCGCGGATATAGGCGATTTGCTGCTCGAGCTCGCTTTTGCCCAAGCTGAGATCATTCATCATGTGATAGTAGCTGCTGCGATCAAAGATGGCGAAATCACCCTTGGCAGGAATGCGGGTCCAAAAACGCCAGGTGAAGGAGCGCTGCTCCTCTTCTTCGCCGGCACGTTCAAACACGTGCACCTGAAAGGCCCTGGTGTCCAGCTCGCGTGCCAGATCGTTGATAACATATCCCTTGCCCGAGGATTCCCAGCCTTCCACGGCGATCAGCACTGGAATATTGAAGTGGATGCATTGCCGCTGCAGCATGGCAAGATGGGTGGCCAGTTCGCTGCGTTTCATGGCGGTGTATGGATTGTCTTTTTCCAGCTGGGAAAAATCCATGTTTTTAAGCATGGTGTGTCCTCTGCTCGTTGCGGATTGGTTGGGATAACTTGTTGCTCTTTATTTGATCCTGATTTGATCCTGCTTGCTGGCCTGCGTCGACTTGCTGGTAGTACGTATTTTTTTATGTACAGTAATGCCAAGCAAAGTGCACCGACCAAGAGCCGATATCGAGCAGGTTTCGGGGATGCGCCAGGGCTCAGGTTTTTCTACGGGGTCGGCGCCAGCCATCCACCAGGTGCATGAGGCTCAGCCAGGGATGGGTCCAGATAAGGCGGGGACCAGCATAGCGCATCACCTCTTTGATTTGTTGGCGCTTGTTAGGACTGTAGCAGTGGATGGGACAGTTGGCGCAGGTGCTCTTCTTTTCCTGGAAAGGGCAGTGCTCCAGTCGGGCCAGAGCGTAGCGCAGTAGCTCGCTGCAGCCGGAGCAGAGTCCTTCTTGTTGGTGATGATGGCTCCGGCAGTATTTGTGGATCATCAGGGTAACGGTGCGTGCTTCTCGCTGCATCCGTGCGGAGCGGATTGATGAGCACCCTGGTTTATGCCTGTTCATAATGAGCTATGTTGCCTTCTTGTTGTACTGGGGTTGTTTTTCTTGTGTATCAGAAAGAGTGATAAAAAGGGTAAAAATATGTTGATGCAATGAAAATAATTGAATAGCATGCGGCTAGAGAGGGCAGGTGTTTATGTATGCGGCCGAAAAGCTGCTTGCATCTGCACCGGGCAGACAAGTATTCAGCCGGCCATGAGCAAGGGTTGCCTATGAAAAAGAAAAGTACCATGATCTATGTCGCCATTTTTTCGGTGGTGGCCGCACTTCTCGTGTTTGTCAACCTGGTGCGAGAGTCGAAAATGCTCTCCTATCTGTCACACGATGCAGAAGCCTGCATTACCTGCCATCCAATGAATACCCTCTATGCCACCTGGCAGCACAGTTCCCACGGCACCCGTACAGTCTGTATCGACTGCCATCTGCCCCATGACTCCTTTGTGAATAAGATGATGGCCAAGGCCAGGGATGGCTTGCGTCACTCTTGGGCCATGACCTTCAAAACGTATGGCTACAATCTGCATATTACCAATGATGCGGCCAACCGTATTCAGGAAAACTGCATCCGCTGCCATGGCGTCGTGGTTTCGCAGATGTTGGACAACAGCGCAATCTATAGCAACCTTGAAGATCGCACGGTTCAGATGGGCCGGCGTTGTTGGGAGTGCCACCGGACGGTACCACATGGCCGTATGCGCAACCTGACTGCCACGCAAAATAATTTCCTTGAGCGCGATATTAAGTAATCACAGGAGAAACGGTATGAAGAAATCATTTGTTATCACGACCCTTGCTACGTTTGCCATTGTGCTGATGATGCTGTTGACCGTTTCCATTCGGGGAAATAAGGCGGATCAGATCAGAATCAACGCGACTCCGGAGATGAAGGCCTGGGAATCCCGTTCGTCCGAGTATGCCAGGTACTACCCCCGCCAGTACGACTCCTACATGCAGACCCGCAAGAGCGATAAAATCGATGATGTGCTCAAGGATAGTCCTGCCCTGGTGATTTTGTGGGCGGGATATGCCTTTTCCAAGGATTACAATGCGCCACGCGGCCATTTTTACATGCTGGAAGACAACCATAACACCCTGCGCACCGGTGCGCCAGTGGATGAAAAAACTGGACCCCAGCCAACCGCCTGCTGGACCTGTAAATCTCCGGACGTTCCCAGAATAATTGCGCGGGATGGTGAAATGGAATATTTTACTGGCTCTTGGTCCAAATACGGCAATGAGATGGTCAATCCGGTTGGCTGCGCCGACTGCCACGATCCGAAAACCATGCAGCTCTCCGTGGGCCGCGACTTCCTCAAGCGCGCTCTGGATGCGGAAGGTACGCTCAAGTATGCCAATGCTACCCATCAGGACATGCGTTCATTGGTCTGTGCCCAGTGTCATGTGGAGTATTACTTCAAGCCCACCGAATGGGATGACAAGGGTGAGAAAAAAGAGGCTAAGGTTGTCACCCTGCCCTGGGAAAAGGGTTTTTCACCTGAACAGATTGAAGCATACTACGATGAATATGGCTTTACCGACTTCACCAACAAGCTGAGCCGTGCCCCCATCCTTAAGGCTCAGCATCCCGAATACGAAACCTTTCGTACCGGTATTCACTTTCGCAAAGGTTTGTCCTGTGCAGATTGTCATATGCCCTATGTACGTGAAGGAGGCGTTAAGTACTCCAACCATCATGTGGGCAGTCCGCTGGATAACATTGCCAACACCTGTTTGAATTGTCATCAGGATACCGAAGAAAGCTTTAAACAACTCGTGCAGCAAAAACTGGAGCGGAAGAATGAACTGGCGAAAGCTGCCACCGATGCCCTGGCCAAGGCGCATCTAGAGGCAGCCAAGGCTTGGGAATTGGGTGCAACTGAAGCGGAAATGCAACCCGTTCTGCAGGATATTCGCCAGGGCCAGTGGCGCTGGGATTTTGCAGTTGCCAGTCACGGCGCATTTTTCCATGCCCCGGAGGAAACTTTGCGCACCCTGGCAGGCGCTGTGAATTACGGACAGGAGGCGCGCGTGAAACTGCGGGCTATTTTGGCCAAGTATGGTGCAGCAGATTATGAGGTACCGGATTTCTCCACCAAGGAGAAGGCACAGGCCATAGTTGGTATTGATTTACCCAAGGAAGCTGCAGAGAAGACCGGGTTCCTCGATGACCTACGCAACGAGTGGTTTAAGCAGGCGGCTGAAAAGGGCGTTTTTGATCCTGCCACCCGTAAGGACATGGTCCGCAAGACCTCGTACTGAGTCGCTCACTTTCCTGTCCAATAACCGCCACATCGGCCCAGGTGCAAACGCGCCTGGGCCGATGTGGTTTATGGCGCTGTCTCGACGGAAGAGCCAGGCGATACAAAATCAGTCCTTTGATTTTTGTATAAACTCTGTTATTATTATTCTTTTGAATAAAAAGCCCGGTAGCAACAGCGCGGGCTGTTTTCATGTTTTCAGTAGGAGGAACCATGGCCAGTGTCATTGTTGTCGGAGCGCAATGGGGAGATGAAGGCAAAGGCAAGGTGGTTGATCTCCTCACCCGCTATGCCGATTATGTCGTGCGCTTTCAGGGCGGTAACAATGCCGGCCACACCCTGGTGGTCGATGGCAAACAGTATATCTTCCATATCATTCCTTCTGGTATCCTGTACGAAGATAAAATCTGTGCCATTGGCAATGGAGTGGTGATCGATCCCCAAGTGTTGATCGACGAGTTGGACCATCTGGCTGAAAAGGGGATGGTGGTGAGTCCAGAGCGCTTGCTCATCAGCACCAATGCCCACCTGATCATGCCATACCATCGCCAGCTGGATCTGGCGCGAGAAGGCGTTTTGGAAGCTGACCAGAAAATTGGTACCACAGGCCGCGGCATAGGGCCGTGTTACATGGACAAGGTAGGCCGTACAGGCTTGAGGATGGGAGACTTGCTCGATATGTCTCTGTTCCGGGAAAAATTGGCTGCCTCTCTTGAGGAAAAAAATTTCCTCCTCACCCAATTGTACCGGCAAAAAAACTTTGACGCTGCTGCCATTGTTGCAGAATTTGAACCCCTTGCCGAGCGGCTGGCACCTTTTATCGGCACTGTGTCCGTGGCCCTGGATGAGGCCAGAAAGGCTGGCAAACACATTCTTTTTGAAGGTGCACAGGGCACACAGCTTGATGTTGATCATGGCACCTATCCCTTTGTGACCTCCTCCAACACCACGGCCGCCAATGCCTGCACAGGCACTGGCTTTAGTCCTGTGCACATTGATGAGGTCATTGGCATTATCAAGGCGTATACCACTAGGGTCGGCAGTGGCCCCTTTCCTACGGAGTTGTCTGAAGAGGATGCCGTTGGGCAGCACCTGCAAACCAAGGGGCACGAGTTCGGCGCAACCACTGGTCGCCGTCGTCGTTGCGGCTGGTTTGATGCGGTGGTGGCCACGGATGCCGTCCGACTCAATGGCCTGACTGGCCTGGCAGTCACCAAACTCGATGTCCTTTCCGGGCTGAACGAAGTGAAAATAGCTACCCACTATCAGGTGGAAGGCAGGCGTTTTGACCGTATGCCCGAAAATATCCGCCAGGCTACACTGGCTCAGCCTGTGTATGAGCGCATGCCCGGCTGGAGCGAGGACATTGCTGGCGTTCGTTCCTATAATGATTTGCCCCAGGCTACCCGTGACTACCTGCATCGGCTCGAAGATTTGAGCGGGGTAGCGCCGGTCATTGTTTCTGTTGGCCCGGAGCGAGAGGCTACCATGCTGTTGCGCAACCCATTTGCGCCTCGGTAAGCAGACTGTCTGGGCTGCTCCCGCCTTGCTAAGCGGTGAAGAAATGCTTATCTCAAAGTCGTGATGCTTACATGCATTGCCGACTTTCTGTGAATTTTAACTCGATACATGAAGGATAGTGACAAGATAAATCCTGGAGACGGTTCTCCGGGATTTTTCTTCTGGGAGGAAGTGTATGGCGCGTATTACAGTTGAAGATTGCTTAAAGCAGGTTGCAGATGGTAACCGTTTCGCCCTGATCCACCTGGTTGTGGAGCGTATCCGCCAGCACCGCAAGGGTGAACCGTTTCTGGTTGAGGGCAAGAACAAGGAAGTGGTCATGACCCTGCGTGAGGTGGCGGCAGGGAAAGTGTCTTTGGATAATATCCACGAGTTGGGTGCAAAGAATAAAAAAGAGAAGAAGAGCGAAGAGTCCCGGGAGACAGACAGCCGCCAGGTATCGCCGGCTGCTGAGGTGTGATGAACGCGAGCTATTACGAAATTCTTGAGGTGGAAAAAAACGCCTCGGGCGAAGCTATTAAAAAGGCGTATCGCAAGAAGGCGATGAAGTACCATCCAGACCGCAATCCCGGCGATCTTGAGGCGGAAATGCGTTTTAAGGAGGCTGCAGAGGCCTACGAGGTCTTAAGTGATCCGCAAAAACGCCGCATCTACGATGTGTACGGTAAAGATGGCCTGCGGAGTAGCGGATATCGTGGGCCTGGCAGCAGCGAAGATATTTTTTCGCATATCAACGAGATGTTTGGCGATATCTTCGGCTTTGGCGGCGGCCGTGGCCGTCGTCAAGATCCCAATGCGCCGGTGCAGGGTGCGGATCTGCGCTACGATTTGCAGATCTCCTTCATGGAGGCGGTCCATGGGGTTAATAAGGAGGTGGAGATCAGCAAACGGGAAACCTGCTGGACCTGTGAAGGTTCTGGTTCCCGTCCGGGCCACAAGCCGCAAATCTGTGCAACGTGCCACGGCCGTGGGCAGGTCCTGCGATCCCAGGGATTTTTTCAAGTGAGCACACCCTGTCCGCACTGTGCAGGTGCTGGCCAGGTGATCACCGAGCCTTGTCAGGACTGTGGTGGAGAAGGTTTGGTGCGCAGAAGCAAAAAGGTGAGTGTGCGTATTCCCGCTGGCGTGGACAATGGTTCGCGCATGCGCCTTTCCGGCGAAGGTGAAGGCGGTCGCCGGGGTGGCCCCTCCGGAGATCTGTACGTGGTCTTGCACGTGGAGGCACACGAACACTTCCACCGGGAAGGGCAAACCATTTTCCTGCGTCTGCCGCTGCCCATGACCTCCGCAGCCCTGGGTTGTGAGCTGGATGTGCCCACCATCCATGGACAGAGCAAGTTGGAGATCCCGCCCGGGGTGCAGTCCGGCGACCATTTTACCCTGCGCAGCCAAGGGGTGCCCAGTCTGCGCGGTGGTGCGCGTGGCGACATGGTTGTCGAAGTGCAGGTGAAAATTCCCACCCGCCTCAGCAAGGAACAGAAAGAGCTGTTGCAGCGTTTTGCCGAATTGAACC
>Ga0334893_1002699_pt1 | contig 12688 bp, 15 predicted proteins | sample GraSluR3_MG_5_FD_207218 | JGI IMG/M metagenome (GOLD analysis project Ga0334893, IMG submission 207218) | Sludge microbial communities from methane-producing bioreactor in Wageningen University, Netherlands - Granular Sludge_09_05-R3 | ecosystem: Engineered > Bioreactor > Anaerobic >...
CTCCGGCGGGGAGGGGAGCTTCGGGGCGAATGGGGTTTCGATCTTCTCCGCCGGGAAGGGGGAAGGCCCCGGTCCTCGTCCCCCAAGCCCCGGATCCTCGAGTACCGGCCATCCCCTCTCGGAATCCTTATAAAGTCTTCCGCCGATCTGCTGTCCATGTCCAAATACAACTGGGTTTTGGCGCTCTTCCTCGTCTTTGCCGCAGCCTTCGCCTGCGGTTGCGTCGGCGAGGATGGGGCGGAAGAGGCTGCTCATGGCGCTGAAGGGGCCGCCGCTGAGGCTGCAGGTGCGGTAGAAGATGCTGCTCATGGCGCTGAAGGGGCCGCCGCTGAGGCGTCGGAGGCGGTCGAAGAGGCCGCCGAAGAGGCGGGCTCTGCTGCGGAGGAGGCTGCAGGAGAGGTCGAAGCGACCGTCGAGGAGGCTTCCGGAGCTTTAGAAGAGGCCGCGAGCGGGCACTGATACCGAAGCTCGTTCAGAATCTCGAGTTGAAGCTTCCCCTTTTTATTCTCTTTTTCCGCATGGTTCTCAAAAGGCCCCAATCCCCGTCAGTAGATCTTCTTCCATCCACAGTACGGCGGCTTTACCCCCCCGCCCCGGTCTATTCAGTCTCCGGATGGCGGCTCAGGGCGGCTCGCCTCCACCTCCAGCTCCCCGATCCTAACCTCCTGGGCGAGGACCGCCTCCTCCAGATACTGGAGGATCTCGGCCTGGTGCTCCAGGTCCTTCAGCCTCGACTCGATGCTCACCTGGAAGTCGATGATGTTGAAGATCAGGGTAAGAAGGGCGCTGGCCATCGCGCAAGCTGCGGCGATCATGATGGCCCCCGCGTCAATCTCCACCGCCACCATTCCATCTCATCGATAAAATAAATGATCGCCGACCCATAAGGTCAGTCGCTTTATATCACAATTCTTCGCGCGGGCGCTACCTGCTGACTACGTCCGGCGTAATAAGGGAGTTTTCCGGGAGAGGGAAATGAAGGGGGATTTTTGGGGCCTCTCCCGGCCTCGATCCGATCATGGCAACGGAGGCCGCGCCCTTTGGGCTTTGGCCTCATAACCTGTACTTCTCCTCCGGCCTTCAAAAGGTCGAGGCTCGCGGGGCGAAAGTATTGGCCCTCTGGATGGGGGCCGTTTCGGCTCCCAAAAGCTATAAGGGGCCTTGAGGCAAGGGCGGAGGTGGCATGACGATCCAGAGACCGAGAGGGACGAGGGACTTCCTCCCAATTGACTCCTTCAGGAGGAACGCCGTCAGGAGGAGGATGCAGGAAATCCTGGAACGGTGGGGCTACTCCGAGGTATCGACCCCCACCTTCGAGCATCTGGAGCTCTTCACCATAAAGTCGGGGCCTTCGATCATCGATGAGATCTACGCCTTCCAGGACAAGGGCGGCCGCGACCTCGCCCTGCGGCCGGAGCTGACGGCGTCGGTGATGAGGATGTACGTCGGGGAGCTCCAGAAGGCGGCAAAGCCCCTCCGCCTCCACTACTTTGGAAACTGCTTCCGGTATGAGCGCCCCCAGCGGGGCCGGTTCCGGGAGTTCTGGCAGCTGGGGGCGGAGCTCGTCGGAAGCGACCGCCCCGACGCCGAAGCGGAGGCGATCGCCCTGGCGCAGGAGCTGATAAAGAGCGCCGGAGTCTCGGGAGACCTCCACCTCGGCTACCTCGGCCTGATCCGGGCTATGATGAGGACGATCCCCGCCTCCGAGCGGCCGACGTTGATGAGGTTCATCGACAAGAAGGAACGGACCCTTCTGGCCGAGAAGCTCCAGGAGATCGGAAGAGACCACCTCGGCCTTCTGGAGCTTATCGACCTCAAAGGGCGACGGGCCCTGGATCGGGCGGCCGAGATGGCCGAAGACCTGGCCAAGATGTCAGACGACCTCCTGGACGATGAGGTGGAAGCAGGCGATTCGGAGATTGCATCCGCTGCCGGGGATCGCGTCGCAAGGTCCGATAGGGCCGCGCCAGCAGACCTGGATTTAGCTCACTTTGCAGAGCTGGTGGACCTTCTCGCTACCTACGGCGTCGAGGCTACGGTGGACTTCGAGATCGTCCGGGGTCTCGAGTACTACACAGGAACCGTCTTTGAGATCTACGCGACGGGGCTCGGCGCCCAAAATCAGATCTGCGGCGGCGGGACCTACAGCCTCGCGGCCCTCCTCGGCGGCCAGGAGACGAGGTCGACGGGCTTTGGGATCGGCTTTGATCGGATCATGGAGATCGTCACCCTGGAGGAGAGGCCGCCGGCGCCCGTGGCCGTCGTCTTCGTCCCCCAGGTCCGGGCCGAGGCTATCAGGGCGGCTAGGGCCCTCCGGTCCTCCGTCCCTCAGCCCATCGTCCTGGACGTGATGGGCCGGGGGCTCGGCGCCCAGCTGAAGCAGGCCTCCGCCATCGGGGCGAGCTTCGCCGTCATCGTCGGCCCGAAGGAGGTGGAGGAGGGGAGGCTCACCCTGAGGGAGATGTCCACGGGATCTCAGGAGAGCCTCCGCCTCGGAGAGGTGGCGGAGAGGCTGGCCCAGCGGAAGGAAGGCGGAGTCCCCTGAATGGGGGTGTCCGGGGGAGGAGGCCCAGCCTCAGGGGTGCTGGCCCTCCTGCCGGACCGATGAGAGACGGCCCCGGCCCGGATAAGGGAGGAGAATATCAGAGGAGCCCCAGGTTCTCCAGCTGGACCCGGACGATCTTGACGCCCTCCTCGCACTCCTCGGGGGACTTTCCTCCGGTCACCACCAGCTTTCCGGAGCTGAATATGAGGACCACCACCTTCGGCGTTTTGATCCGATAGACGAGCCCCGGGAACTGCTCCGGCTCGTACTCGATGTTCTCCAGGCCGAGGCCGAGGGCGATGGCGTTCAGGTTCAAATCGGTCTTGAGGTCGGCGGAGGCGACGATGTTCTGGACGTGGATCTCGGGGTCGAGGTTGACGTCCTCAAACCCGATGGACTTGAGGGTCTGGGCCATGTTGGTGATCACCGTCCTCACGTCCTCGACGTTCTTTGCGCCGGTGCATACCACCTTCCCCGAGGTGAAGATCAGAAAGGCCGCCCGGGGCGATTTGACCCTGTAGACGAGCCCCGGAAACTTCTCCTTGTTGTATTCGGCGCCCTCCAGCTCCGCCTCGATCTTGATCAGATCGAACTCCTCGGCGAGCTTCGTCGAGGCGACGACGTTCTCTATGTTGATGGTGGACTCCATAATCGCGTCTCTCCGGAACGCCCCTTTTTAAACTGAGGGTATATAAAGTATTGTGGAGTTGACAGAACGCCGGAAGGTGGAGGTCGAGGACGACAACGGTATCCCCCTTTTCCTCCAGAGGAGGTAGGTTGGGGCAGTCCCGCCTTCGAAGAGGGGGATAAAATAGAGAAGCCGCCGATGGGATTCGAACCCATGACCTGCTGATATATCGGGCCAAAACCGGCCTTACGAATCAGCCGCTTTACCGGGCTAAGCCACGGCGGCACAGACCCCGCGGCCCTATTAGCGGTCGCTCTCAATTTAAGCGTTGCGATCTTCCTCAAGCCCCGGAGGCATCCGCCTCCCCGGCGAGGCATGAAATCTCTTCGGCCAGCCTGGGGAGGAATATGCCTATATCGGTGACCAGGCCAATCGCCTGGGCCGTCCCCCGGTCCATCAGCTTCGTCACCGTCGAGGGGTTGATGTCGACGCAGATCGTCTTCACCCGGGAGGGGAGGAGGTTTCCGGTGGCGATGGAGTGGAGCATCGTCGCCATCATGATCACCATGTCCACCCCCCGGAGGGCCTCGAACATCGCCTTCTGGGCGAGGACGGTGTCGGTGATGACGTCGGGGAGGGGGCCGTCGTCCCGGATCGACCCCGCGAGGACGAAGGGGATATCTCGCCGGATGCACTCGTACATGATCCCGCCCTTCAACTTTCCGTCCTCCACCGCTTGGCGGATGGAGCCGCTGGCTATCACCTCGCTGATGGCGTAGATGTGGTTTCGATGGCCTGCGGAGGTGAGGTTGCCGTGAGGGTCCATCCCCAGGCTCGTCCCGAAGAGCTGCCGCTCGATGTCGTGGACGGCGAGGGCGTTTCCCGCCAGGAGGACATCGACGTACCCGTCCCGGATCAGCCCCGCCAGGGCCTCCGCGGCTCCGGTGTGGATTATGCCGGGACCGCCGACGACGGCGATCTTCCCCCCCGCCCTCTTCGTCGCCAGGATCTCCTCGGCCAGCTGCTTGACGATCTCCCCCGAGGGCCTCTCCGAGGAGACCTCGTTGGACATGAACTCGAAGAAGGTCTTCTCCCGGGGCCGCTCCGGTGGGACGACCCTCACCCCGGCGGTCCCGACGACGACGGCATCCCCCTTCTCGATCTGCCCTATGGGGACGCATACCGCCCGGCCGTCCTTGACGACGATGAGGCAGTCCATCTGAATGTCCTCCACCTCCAGCCAGGCGCCGCGGTGGCGGACGTGGGTGAGGTGGTTTGTGGTGGAGTAGAAGCCCCGGGGGACGACCCGGTCCTGGGGCGCGATCTCGAGGTGGACGTCCTCGGCCTCGATCACCCGGGCCCCCAGGGGGTGGAGGGCGAGGAGGATCCGGTCGAGGTGGTCGGAGTCCTCCCCCGAGATCGCGATCATCACGTAGCTGGTATCGTGCTTCTTCTTGCCCACCCTGAACTTCTTGATCTCAAACTCGCCGCCCATGCTCATGATCTTGTCCAGAGCCTTGGTCAGGGTCAGGGAGTCGATGAGGTGTCCTTCCATCTCAATATCGCAGGTTTCGCTCATGGTGACCAGCCTTTAATTTGGATCTAATACCCTAATAACCATTCCATCCGATCCGAAGATCTTGGCCGTCGCGGGGTCACCAGAGCTGACCCTCGACGATCGACTCCGTCTTGTCGTTGGTGCTCAAGACGAGCCTCTTTATCTTCACCAGGTGGCCCCCCCGAGAGTTCCGAGGCGGGTCGAAGATCGCCCTGACCCCCATCCTCCGAAAGTGCTCTTCGAAGTCCCGGGCCGTCTGGAGGTCTCTCACCAAAATCTCCACCTCCTGGACTATCGGCTCCCCCACCATCTTCGCCTCCACCGTCTCCCTCATGGGGGCGAGCATAGACCTTCCGAGCCGGAGGCACCTCTCCAGGAACTCGGCCTCCCCCTCGGCCCACTCCGCCGCCTGGAACCCCTCCCGGACGACCCGGGAGAAGAAGAAGTCCTGGCCGTAGTCGTTGTAGTAGCGGAAGGCGTACTCCAGGTCCCGGCAGTTGCTCTCGGAGCTGGTGTACTTGATGGGGCGTGCGAGGTTCTCCGGGTCCTTGACGATCACCCCCTCCCGACCCCGGGCCCCCAGATCCCGGACGATCTCTCTTATCTCGGCCGCCGCCTCCTGGAGGCCGAACTCGCCGAAGAGCCGGACGGCCCGGATCCCGTACTCCTCGGCGAGGGCATGGGTCCGGAGGGGCCCCTGGAGATCCCTCCTCCCCTTCCGGGAGGTGTCGAAGAGGTAGAAGTCCATCGCCTCCACGGGGTAGACCCCCTTAGGTACGTAGGGGTTCTTCGGTCCCACCATCTCCCCGGAGAGGACCAGGTCCGGGTGGTCCCTGAAGATCTCGGGGGGTATCTGCTCCCGGGCCACCTCCGTCGAGTAGGGGCAGATGAACCCCCCCCGGGTTAGGGCGACGGTACTTTCCCCCACCCTCGCCAGCCGGACGTTGTGGCCGTTCATCTTCTCCTCGACGAGGACCCCGGAGGAGAAATGTCTCCGGAGGGCGGGGTCGAGCATCATCGCCCGCCTGATCTTGGGGTAGCCGAAGACGATCTCGTCCTCGTCGAAGACGACCGTCCCCGCCTCGATCCCGGCGACGGCCTTGTCGAACCTGAGGAGCCGGGGCGCAGGCCAGTCGGAAGATCGGACCACCCGTCCGATCATCCGTTCCATCCTCTCTGGCGATAGGCCCAGCCCTTCCGCCGCGGCTCGGAGGTTCATTTCTGCTTCACCAGGTAGTCGAAGAAGCACCGCCTGGTCAGCATCCCCACCAGCTCGTTCTTCTGGTTTAAGACCGGCATCCCGCCCAGGTCCAGATCCAGCATCGTCTTTCTCGCCTCCTCCAAGGGCGTATCGACGAAGATCGACTTTACCCCCCGGCTCATGACGTCCGATACGAGGAGGTTTTTGACTCTGGGCTCCTGCTGGCCGCCTTGAACCAGATCTCTGAAGGCCCGCAGGGACTTGGCCAAGTCCCGTTCGGATATGATCCCCACCAGCTTCCCGTTCTCCATCACTGGAAGCCTCCCGACGTCCTGGTCGAGCATCACCCTCCGGACGTGGATCAGTCGGTCGGTGGGGGTGGCGGTGAGGGGAGTCCTCATGGCGTCGGCGGCAAGCCCCGTCATCCTGATCGCCTTCAGCATGTCCTTCGGCCTAACCCAGCCCAGAATATCCTCGCCATCCATCACCACCAGGACTGAGGTCTTCTGGAGGAGAAATACGGCGTCATCGACCTTCATCTCGGGATCCGCCTTGATCATCGTATCCGAGGTGGCGGTGGCGACGTGGAGGGAGGAGGCGGGCATCCCCAGACGCTGCCTCGTCCCCAGGACCCTCGCGATCTGCCTCATGGTGATGGTGCCGGCGAGCTTGCCGTCGTTGGTGACGAGAAGCCTTCGGAGGTCGTTCTTCTCCATGACGTCCAGAGCGTGGGCGATCCTCTCCGACTTGTCTATGGTCACCGGCGTTGACATGATATCTTTTACCAACATGATTACGACCACCTGGCCACTTCTGCGGTTATGTCCCGGGTCGAGAAGAACCCCACCACCTTCCCGTCGTCCACCACCGGGAGGCCGCATATCTCCTTCTCCAGGAGGATCTTGGCGGCATCTATGGCTTTGACCTCGGGGCCGGTGAAGATGATCGGGTAGGACATGACGTCCTCCGCCACCAGGGGGACCTCCTTGACGTACCTGTACTCCTTCCTCCCGGCGGTGCTCTCCTTCCTCGCCATCTTGATGCTCTTAGTCTTCAGTTCGTCCTTGGCGTCGGACAGCCCCGAGATCGCGAGGTTGGTGTGGGTTATCACCCCTACGGGGGTGGCGTTGTCCTCGCAGACTACGACCCTGTCGACGCCGTTCTCCACCATCTCATCGAGGACGTGGTCGATGGTGTGGTGCCTGTGGACGCTGACGACGCCCTGGGCCATCAGGTCGCCCACCTTCGAATCGGGGATCTTCCCCACAAAGTATGATAAGAGATCCCTCGAGGTTATTATGCCCACGATCTCGCCCTCGTCCCTCTCGACGGGCAGGCCGTCGATTCCGTTCTCGGCCATGATCTCCGCGGCCTGCTCTACGGTGGCCCCGGGGTAGATGGTGATGGGACGTTCGGTCATCACCAGCCTGACGGGTACTTTGCTGATGGGCCTCCTCCGCCATTCGGGGGCTGCCTGGCTCAGTCGGTGTGAAATGTCGTGTTTTGTCACAATCCCCGCCAGCCTGTCTCCGTCCATCACGAGGAGCCTGCTGATGTAGTGCTTCAGCATCAGGTTCCTCGCCCTCTGGACCGGCTCCTCTTTATCGATGACGTAGACGGGAGATTGCATGTAGTCTTTTACCTTGCTCATGGAATGATCCCTCGTTTCTCCTCAGCAAATGCCCTGATGAAATCCCTCTTGGTGATGATCCCCAGGAGGGATCCCCTGTCCATGACCGGAAGGGCGCCGACGCCCTTATCCATCATCGTCTCCGCCGCCCAGCCGAGATCCGCATCCTTCTCCGTGGAGACGATGTCCCTCCGCACCAGGACCTTTATGGGCTGGCTCATCACATCGCCGATGTCGCCGGTCACCACCTTCTCGAACGCCTCGCCGCTCCCCAGGTATCTCATGATGTCGGAGGCGGTCACCATCCCGATCAGGATGGAGTCCTGGACGACCGGGAGCTTTCTGAAGCCTCCTGGCTGGACCATGATCTTCGTCGTCTTCTCGATCGAGATCTGGCCGTTGGCGGTGATGACCGAGGGGCTCATGAACTCCTCCACCTTGATCCCGGTGTTCACCCCGGCGACGAGCTTGGCGAAGTCGTGCTCGGTGACCAGGGCCTTTATCCTCCCCTCATCGTCGACGACCGGAAGACCTCCCACGTTCTTCTCGTACATCAGCCTCAGGGCTTCCTCCACGGAGGCCTTCTCCCCGATGGATATGAGCCTGGGGCTCATGATCTCCCGGATGTCGGCGTTGATGGCGGCGAGGATATTTCTCTCGTACTTCTTCTTCAGGAGGTTGTGCCTTATGCCGCCTCCGAGGAAGTCTACGACGTCCACGCCGGTGACGAAGCCCAGGAGCCGTCGGGTTCCGGCATCGGCTATCGGCAGCCTCCCGAAGCCGTAAGACGTCATGATCTTTATGGCGCCGATGATGGTGGTGGTGGGAGGAGCCGTCACCACCTCATTGGTTGCTATGGTGAGAACGTCCCCTGCACGCTTGGCAACTCTGGAATCGAACTGGACCGGTCCCCTGTCCATCGCTCCCGGCATTCTTATCTTGGAATCCTTCCGATCCTCTGAATGTCTCTTCATTGTCCCTCACCAAAGATGGCTTTGATCACGTCGTATCTGTCGATTATTCCGACGAGCTTTCCGTCCTCCACCACGGATATCCTCCCTATCTCGCGGTCGAGCATCAGCTTCGAGGCGTCGCGGAGGCTCGACTCCGGAGCTACGGTGAAGAGGGGGGTGCTCATCAGCTTCTCCACCTTCATCACGTCCTTGGTGTCTCTCCCCATCCGGGCGCCCCCCGTCTTTATTATGTCGAACCGGGTGATCATCCCCAGGGGCCTTTCCCTCTCGTCCACCACCGGCATCCCGGTGAAGTCGGAATCGACCATGGCGTCCCAGACCTTCGTCACCGGGTCCTGGGGAGAGCAGGTCTTCGTCTCCCTGCTCATGGCATCCTTCGCCCTCTTTCCGGCGAGCTTCTCCGGGTCGATCATCTTGAAGATGTCGATGGGGCTGACCACCCCCAGGAGCCGGCGGTCCTCCGAGGACGGGACGACTGGGAGTATCGCATAATTGGCCGAAAGGAGGAGCTTCGCCGCCTCTGCCATATCCGTCTTTGGGGTGACCAGGGGGGCCTCCACGGAGAAGCCGGAGACGGTGACGTTAGACCTGGTAGACGGTACCTTCAACATATCCCGGTCGGTGACTATCCCGACGACTCGCCCCTCGCCGTTGAGGATCGGCAGCCCCCTAAGCTGGTTGTCGCGTATAAGCTGTCGCGCCCGGGTGACGAAGTCTCCTTCCTCTACGCTGACCGGGTCCTTTGACATGATCTCTTCAACTGAAACTCCCATATCTAGCCCTCCTCCTCCTCAATTCCGGATGACTCCAATAAGCTCATCTATTCCCGTCTCTGCAGCTCCAGCAGAGGAGCTCGCCGTTCACCGACTCCAGAGAGTCTGATATCTGGCCGCACCGCTCGCAGATCCCTCTTATCATCTCCTTCTGCTCCTCGAAATGGACGCTGTCCCTGTGCATCTCGATGAGATGGCTGAGGATCTCGCCCATCCCGATGGAGGCCGACCCGGAGACGAGGTCGGTGTCGGTGATGATCCCCACCAGCTTTCCGTCGCTGGATATCACCGGGAGCCTCTTCACCCCCGATTTGAGCATTTTTATCGCGGCTTCGCTCAGGCTCACGTCTGGAGGGACGGTGATCAGGGGCGAGGACATCACGTCCCTCACCTTCACTTCTCTGGGGTTTGCGGCTCTGGCGACTATCTTCCCGACCAGGTCCCGCTCAGTTATGATTCCCATCGGCTGGTCGTCGTGAATCACGATCAAGCTGCCCACGTTTGCGGAGAACATCTTGTTCGCAGCCTTCACCACATCAACCTTGGAATCGATGGTGATCACAGGTCGGGCCATTATATCCCGCACCGGAATCTCTGTTTCCATGGTACTCACCTCCGCGGCAGATCGCCGCTCTTATTAAAGAGATTCCCCCTATAAAAGGATCACTGCATCCTTTTCTCTCAAATTCAAAATGTATTATAATTTTCGTCATTCTGAAATGTGGTGGAGGATGTGATCGACTTCGGCGAGGATAAGCTCGATCCCGAGGCTGGCTGCCGATGGCGACCCCGGGAGGCAGAAGACGGGAACGCCGCCGACCACCCCCGCCGCCGCCCTGGTGAGGATCGCCCTCGTCCCCACCTCATCCTGGCTCCTCTGCCTGAAGATCTCCCCGAATCCGGGGATCGTCTTATCGAAGAGGGGCTCCGCCCCCTCTATCGTCATGTCGCCTGGGGCGAGGCCGGTCCCGCCACAGAGGACGACGACGTCCGCCTCCGACTCGAGGATCGCCCTCCTCACCTCCTCCGCCCCATCGGGGATAAGCCTGTAGGTGAAGCTCCTGCCGGCGGCCGCAAGCCGGTCCAGGATCGCCCTCCCCGAGAGGTCCTCCGCCCCCTCCGGCTCTGCTGCCGCCCCAAACCTCCGAAATCGGGAGGTGCTCACGACGACGACATCTATGATCACGATCAGTTATCCGTCCTGGAAGGATAAAGCTCTTCTCTCCACCACCAGGGGTCTCCTCCGGGAGGGTCGAGCCGGTCCGGCCTCTCCCTCCCTCGGGCGGGGCCTCAAGGGGGCGACGGGCCTCTCTTCCCGCCTTCCGCCCCCGGGATGGCCAAAGGATATAAGGGGAGGATCTCCAAGATCTCATCCTAAACGATCCAGAGGATGCAGAGATAGAGATGGGGGATTGGCGGGAGATGGCTGAGGAGATCGGGAGGGGCGCCGAGGCGGTGATCACGAGGGTGGGGGCGAGGGTGAAGAAGGTGAGGCTTCCCAAGGGGTACAGGATGGAGGCCCTCGACGAGAGGATCCGGCGGGAGAGGACGGTGATGGAGTCCCGGATCATCTCGGAGGCCCGGAGGTGCGGCGTCCCGACGCCGATCGTCCTGGATGTCGATTCGTTTAGCCTGACCATGGAGCACGTGGAGGGGGTGAAGCTGAAGGATCGGATCGATCCGGCCCTCTCCGAGGGGGTGGGGGAGCTGGTGGGAAGGCTCCACGCCTGCGGGATCGTCCACGGCGACCTCACCACCTCCAACATGATCCTCCAGGGGGAGAAGATCTACTTCATCGACTTCGGCCTCGCCTTCCACGACCAGGGGATCGAGGCCCAGGGGGTGGATGTCCACGTATTTTTTCAGACCGTCAGGAGCTGCCACGACCGGCCCGAGGAGCTGATCTCTGCCTTCGGCCGGGGCTACGCCCGAACCTATGCCCGGGCCGGGGAGGTTTTAAGGAGGGTCGGGGAGATCGAGGCCCGGGGTCGGTATCTCTGACCAAATCATTAACTTTATGTAGTAAACGATCCCTATCAACCTCCGCAGTGCTATTAGTTCCCAAGTGGTGATGGTACATGGCAGAAGATGATGTGGTATTCGTCGGCAGCAAACCAGTGATGAACTACGTCCTGGCGGTGGTCACCCAGTTCAACAGCGGCGCCGGAGAGGTGAAGATCATGGCCAGGGGACGAGCGATATCAAGAGCAGTTGACGTGGCGGAGGTCTCAAGGAGCCGCTTCCTCGGCGACGTCAAGGTCAAGGACATCCAGATCTCCACCGAGACCCTGAATACCGATCGTGGAGAGACGAACGTCTCGGCCATCGAGATCACCCTCTCGAAGTGAAGTTCTTCCCTCCTGGAGCGCGGTTGGCGTTGACCACCAGGATCGGGGTCATATCCTCGGGGCGGGGGGAGAACCTCCGCCACATAATCGAGGCCATAAGCTCGGGACGCCTCCCCGCGGAGGTGGCGGTCGTCCTCGCGGACCAGCCCGAGGCCGGGGCCCTCAGGATCGCCCGGGACGCCGGGATCGAGGCCGCCTTCGTCGACCCAACGGGCCTCGGCCGGGCCGAGTACGACGCCAGGCTGGCGGAACATCTCGACCGGGCGGGGGTGGACCTCGTCGTCCTCACCGGGTATATGAGGATCCTCACCCCGGAGTTCGTCCGGCGCTTCCGGGGCAGGACGATCAACATTCATCCCGCCCTTCTGCCGTCGTTTCCGGGGCTGGACGCCTTCCAGCAGGCCCTCGACTACGGCGTCAAGGTGACGGGGACGACGGTCCACCTCGTCGACGAGGAGGTCGACCACGGCCCCATCATCCACCAGGTCGCAGTGGAGGTGAGGGAGGACGACACCCACGAAAGCCTCAAGGCGAGGATCCAGGAGGCGGAGTATCGGGCCTACCCCGAGGCTCTGAGGCTCTTCATCGAGAGGAGGCCGAAGGTCTTGGGAAGGAAGGTCGTATTTGGAGGAAAGGAGGTCGAGTGAAGTTGAGGACTTTATGGGCTCCCTGGAGGATGGAGTACATCCGGAGCGAGAAGGCGGGGGCTTGCATCTTCTGCGAGAAGATCGATGAGGACCGGGATTCTGAGAACCTGATCCTTCACCGGGGCGTCCATCACTTCATCATCATGAACGCCTACCCCTACAACAACGGCCACCTGATGGTCGTCCCCCGCCGCCACACCTCCAACCTCGAAGGCTGGAGCTCCGAGGAGAGGGCGGAGTTCCTGGAGCTCGCCGACCTCGCCGTCGCTATTCTAAAAAAGACGATGAACCCCGACGGCTTCAACATCGGGATCAACATGGGCGAGTGCGCCGGGGCGGGGATCGCAAGCCACATCCACCTCCACGTCGTTCCCCGCTGGTCGG
>Ga0334893_1002700_pt1 | contig 12685 bp, 11 predicted proteins | sample GraSluR3_MG_5_FD_207218 | JGI IMG/M metagenome (GOLD analysis project Ga0334893, IMG submission 207218) | Sludge microbial communities from methane-producing bioreactor in Wageningen University, Netherlands - Granular Sludge_09_05-R3 | ecosystem: Engineered > Bioreactor > Anaerobic >...
GGTTGACTCTGGAGTACTCCAGAAAAGCTATAACCTGTACAGTCTTGCCAAGTCCCATATCATCTGCAAGGCAGGCACCAAATCCGAATTGTGACATCTGGTGCAGCCACTGGTATCCTTTCTGCTGATATTCCCTTAGGGTTGCATGAAACGTAGGTGCAGTATCAATCGATTGTTTGTACATTGGATTGGCCAGAGTATCCTTCATAGCCCTTAACCACTGTCCATTTGTTACTGATACCTCTAGCTCCTCTGAGGAGATGTCCAGGTAGTCACCTATGCTTAGCTCCATTCTAATGGCATCCCCAAGAGACAATACTCCGCCTTCGGAAAGGTCCTTAACCCTATTAAAAGCCTCCAATGCAGCTTCCAGCTTTTCTCTGTCTATTTCAACCCACTTGCCCTTATACTGAACCAATCCTTTTGCCATCTCCAAAAATTCCTTCAGTTCCTTCTCAGTGAGCTCTTCTTCCCCAACCCTTAATGTAGGAGAAAAGTCCATAATTGCATCCAATCCTACCTTAGAAGGTTCTTTCTCTCCTATAGTCACTGAAAGCTGAATTGCATTGCTTTTCTTCCTCCACCAATCAGGCACCCTGCACATTATGCCCACCTCTTCGTAAAATGGGATCTCTTTCAGGAATGTGTAGGCCTCATCTGCAGTGAATTTTAATGGAGAGAAAAGTTCTCCACTTTCCATTAAATCTGATATCAGCTGACTCTTGTCCGATGCCTTGATAACTGTTGCCATCAAAGATAGGAGAAGTTTATCATCACCCTTGTATTCCACAAGGGCATTCTTTAAAGGAGTGTGCAGTGCCTTTTTACTCCTTTCCGGTTTGGTTGAGTAGGTGGCCATAAATGCAAAAGGATAATGGTCATCCTTGTTTTCCACCAGGTGGAAAAACACTCTTCCAGCTACATTTATATTTGAGTTATACTCTGCAAAATACCTGGCAACGGTACCATCATACTCCTTGATTTCATTATGGAAAACAACCATCAATCTATTCCATAGTACTTCCACCCATTTTGAATCAATGTACTCCATGCCAATTACAAAGGGCACACCTTCGATCAACCTGTCAAGCTCATCAGAACTCAGTTCCACCTTAGTAGACTCCCGGCTGAGTTCTATGTCCGATTGTTGAGACAGCTTCTTTATTAGAAGGTCTGAAATGGTATAAAGGTAACCAAGGGCAGGTGAAAACCACTTGGCCTTCTCCAGGAAACCAAGGTGATACAAGGCTTCGTATTTGCTTCTGTCAAACCTCAGTATCCAATTCTTAAGGGGATCTTTCTCATCAAGACCTAATATCCCAATATCTTCTGGCGTTTCCTCTATTATAAATCCTTCCGGAATGAAGAAAGCGTTAAGCTCTATTCCTCCAACTGATTTCTTAAGTGACATGTACAAATCCCCCATTAATAGCTTTCTTTAACCCGGTAGCTATTTCAGATTTTTATTATATTAGCACCTAAAAAGGCAAATCATCATCCTCATCTAGCTCGTCTTCCTTCTCGGGTATCCCAGGTTTGTAATCGTCTCCTTCAAAGCTTCCAAATGGAACACCACTCTCAGTGAAGCCTGCTATGAACTCCATTCCATAAAGACTTTTCAGGTAATCCTCATACTGCTCCTCGGTCCATATTTCAACTTTATCTTCTTTCTTGTTCTTTTTCTTCTTTTTTCCCATAAATAATTTTCGACTCCTCATTAAATGAGTAACACCAAATCTTCTCCTATTCTAGATACTAAAGCAGCAAGAGCAATAACCGTTGCAATTGTAGCCCTCTTTTAACTCCAATAACATAGGAAAAGTAAATACATACATTTGGTCTAGATTATGCTATTCAAGGACCTTATCAACGAATATCTTAACTATCTCAGGGTCGAATTGAGTTCCCGAACACCTTTTCAACTCAGTTATGGCTTCTTCCTTGGTAAACTTGCTTTTCTTATAGGGCCGTGAAGATACCATGGCATCGTAAGCATCTGTAATGCTTATGATTTTGGATTCAAGAGGAATTTCATTCTTCTTTATGCCTTTTGGATAACCGCTTCCATCTATCTTTTCATGATGGTAAAGTACCGTTTTGGCGATATCCTCGTATTCAATGGAAGATTTAAGTATCCTATAACCGATTTCAGGATGTTTCTTAATTTCCGTGTATTCTTCTTCCGTAAGTGCACCTGCCTTTTCAATAATTGAATAATCAATGGCAATTTTACCAATATCATGAAGAAGTCCAGCAGTCTTTAGCAAATTCAACCTATCTTCCTGCAATCCTATTGCTTTACCCAAGCTATATGAAAGATCCCTGACTCTTCTTGAGTGTTCCTCTTCTCTTGGATGCTTTTCATGCAATGTGGAGAGCATGGTAAGGATAACTTCCCTTCTTTTACTCTGCTCAGAGAATATTTTATTCGTATACATTCTGCTTTCCGCTTTTTTCAACACATCTGATAGGACCGTTCTTGAATCTGTCTTGGTATCAAAGCCTATGGCTAAAGATATCGGAATCCCTTCTTCTGATTCCTCTTCAACATTCGCCTTAATCCTTTCCACGATTTCAGCCGTTCTAGTCTTATCACATCTTGGAAGGATTATAGAGAACTCATCCCCTCCAATTCTTGACACCCTATCTTCAGAACTTAGGCTCTTCCTTATTGCCTGTGCAGATTTAATCAAAATTTCGTCCCCTTTATTGTGTCCAAAGGCATCGTTTATAAGTACCAATCCGTTTACATCTATGACTATAACTGAAAGGGGTAAATTTGTTTCCACATCAAGTCTTTCCATTTCATCTTCAAAAAATCTTCTGTTATAGAGACCTGTAAGATGGTCGTGAAGATTCAAGTACTCAATCTCCTTCTGCCTCTCCCTTTTTTCAGTAAAATCCCTAAAAACTATAACCACGCCTGTTACAGTTCCGTTTCTATCTTCTATTAGGGATGCACTATCTTCTATTGGAATTTCCTTGCCTTCTTTTGATATAAGTAGTGTGTGCTCTTTCATCTCAACGGTTTTTCCCAACTCCAACGCTTTTTTTGCAGGATTTTCGCAGTGTTCCCTTGTATGTTCATTAATTATGTTAAGGACCTCTTCCAGTGGTTTGTCAAATGCCTCTTCCTTGGACCAAGCAGTTAGTTTTTCGGCCACATTGTTCATTAAGTTGATTCGACCATTCCTATCAGTGGAAATTATTGCATCTCCGACTGACAGCAGGGTAGTCTTGAATTGCTCTCTTTCTTTGTAAATCTGTGCTTCCATTTCCTTTTGTTGGGTTATCACATCCGTATATATAATAATTCCACCAACTTCTCCATCTTTATTGTACCAGGGCCTTGATTCCCACTTGGTCCAATCAATACTGCCGTCTTCCCTGTAGTAGGGATCCTCTTCTTTACTTACAACCTCTCCCTTTAAGGATCGCTTGTGCACATCTCTCCACTTTTTAGGCAGATCAGGAAAAATTTCATAATGATGCTTACCTACAACATCCTCTCTTTCAATATTATAGCTTTTCAGATATTTTTCACTTACGTATATGTAGTTAAGATCCTTGTCATGAACTGCGACACCACTTGGAGTATGCTCCAAGATATATCTTATCAGGTTGTTGAAGTGAACTGATTCCTGCTCAGCTTTTTTTCTTTCAGTTATATCATTGGCTATGGAACCAAAAAGTACTACCTCATTGTCTTTTTCCTCTATAGGAAAAACTCTGCTTTCATAAACTATTTCCTTATTGTCGACCTTGTAGAATTCTTCCTTGTAAACAGGCTTTTTTGTTTTTCTGATTCTTGAAATTGTGTTCATGAATTCTTCATTTTTTTCAGGAACAACTTCTTTGAAATTCTTCCCGATAAGTTCCTCTCTATCTACTCCTATTAGCCTTGCAGCACTATCCGAAGCATCCACATAATTCCCTTCACCATCAACAATGGTAATTATGCTGACACTGTTTTTCAATAGGGACTGAAATCTATTGATGGAATCCTGACTCCTCTGTTCCATTTTTTTCTTGTCTATGAATAACCCAACCTGTGATGCAAATAGCTCCAGCATATCGTCGCTGGTTTCAATTTGCTCTTTATTGAATATCAAAATGAAGTTACCTATTGTTTTCTCATCCTTTGTTATTATAACTGTAAGGATACTCTCTATTTTAAATATTTTCTCCAATATTGATGTTACTGAACTGGGCAATGCACTGCCCACAAGCTCTTTTAAGGAGTCGACCTTGGTAACTATTGATTTTTCAAACTTCTCGTTTCTACCCTCCTCGTATTTGAATTTCTTGCCAAGGATATTGTATCCGATTATATCCATGGCTTTTTCTATGTTATTTCTGTTCCCTTCAAATCCAACGAGGGTGAAATCCTTGCCGTTCTCATCAAAGATATCGAACATTACATATTCAGCACCAGAAAATTCCTTCATCTGTTGGGAGATCTTTTGATAGTCCACCTCGTTATCCTTGTTTTCAATATATTCCCTAGCATACTTGTTTAGTTTTAGCATTTGATTTTCCTTATAACTTTTGACCATAAAAACCTCCTGATTTGAACTCTGATGATTGTAACTTTACCATACTCATCATCTCGACAAATCCCTCCGCCAGCTCAGAATTGAACCGCTTACCATTAGGCAATCAATATACTTTGAGTATTATATTGTACAACTCTTCCAAGAAACCTTGGTTGAATTTTTCTTCCTCCAGCTGTTGTCTATACTATTTTTTTTACTAATTGTTCAGCTACATGTTTACAGTCAGTATATCATTTGATAAGTCTGTAAACAATATATTGACATATAAGAATGTCTAAAGTAATACCACAACCGAAGAAGAAAACATTTTAACAGTAGAATGCAGTGAGTATAGATCATAAGCAGTAAATCCCACCTCCAATAAGATCTTATTGGAGGTGGGATTAAAATTAATCATCCCTTTTATTCAAAATTGAACCTATCAGAGCATGAACCATTGCAATTGGTACCATCAGACTGCCGACCACAATTACAGCCAACTCATAGCCCAGGCTGCTCCTCTCATCGGGCTTTCCCTTAAACCTGTTTAAAAATGAACCCCAAGGTATTCCAAGGGCATTGCCCATCATAATCGCCCGAATGGCTCCAAGTATACCCTGTGATTTAATTTTACCATAGCTGTGGACAACCCTGTCCCAAGATTCCTTTGAAGGCTTTCCCCTTGAATCGGCATAATGCTGTGCAAACATAACAGCCTGCAGTTCATCCTCTGGTACATCCTCCATGACTCCCGAAAGCATGTTGTGAATTTCTTCGTTGCTCATCCCAGCCTCAAGAGCCATTTTGGTATGGGCATAAGAACAAAGAGGACATCCATTGACCTCAGTTACAGCCAGCATGATCCTCTCCATAAATTCAGAGCTCATCTCGCCCTTGCGCCTCGCTTTTGACATAAGTGGTGCAGTCCTTATACCTTTATATAGTATTGTGTATATTTCTCCCAATGAATATAGCTTTCTTCCAAACTCCATTTTAACCCTTCATTCTGTTTGATTTTATTTATGCTTCTACAATACAGCCAGATCTTCATCCTTGGGATCACATATGAACATGTGTCCTGGTGCATGTGTGATCATAAGCTCCGGCTTGCTTGTCATGGCTATTGATTGCGGAGTTACACCGCATGCCCAAAATACTGGAACCTCGCCATCCTTTATCACGGAAGGATCTCCAAAGTCCGGTTTATTGACATCCTTTATTCCAATCCTTGATGGGTCCCCAATATGGATTGGAGCTCCATGGACAGATGGAAATCTTGATGTGGCCTGTACAGCTCTTGGTACCAGGTTATAGGGAACAGGTCTCATGCTGACTACCATCTTCCCGTGGAAATTTCCAGCGGGTACACAATCCATATCGGTTATGTACATTGGAACATTGTGATTGTCCTCTATGTGCCTGATAGGTATTGATGCATTTATCATTGCTGATTCGAATGAGAAGCTGCATCCCAGCAAGAATCCAACAAGATCGTCTCTCCAATAATCCTTTAGGTTTGAAACCTCGTCAACCAGTTCTCCATGCTTGTAAATCCTATACAGTGGAATATCATACCTTAAATCTGCACCAGGTGCCATCAATTTAGGTTCAGGATCACCCACATCAGTTACGTCCAATATGGGACATGGCTTGGGGTTTCTTTGGGCGAACAGCAAGAAGTCAAATGCCAAATCCTTTGGTACAATAGCCAAGTTAGCCTGGATATGACCTCTGCACATTCCTGAAGTTGGCTTAATCAGTTCTCCAGTTCTAAATAGCTGTCTTACATCCTTAGGTCTTTGATTCGATAGATCCATGTTCAGTTCAATCATGATTTCCCTCCTATTTCCATTTTTATGGCTATAATCCCATTATACACAAAATTCCAAGTTCTATCCACTGAAAGCTTTACTTTTGGATCCGCAAGATCCCTATAAAATAACCTGCAGAATCTCCAAGCAATAAAGCATATTGGAAACTCCGCAGGTATAGGTTTGATGGTTACTCATACATCAGGGCATCCACCGGTTTTAGTCTTGAAGCCTTGTTGGCAGGATATATTCCAAAGAACATGCCTATTGCCAGGGAGAACACAAATGAAATGATCAATATACTGAAGATGATGGTCATTTGAAGGCCCATAACATTGCTGATAATATAGCTTCCGATTACCCCGAAGATCACCCCGATAAGACCGCCAATTCCACTTATCACTGCAGCTTCTATTATAAACTGACTCAGTATGTCTTTTCTTTTTGCACCAATTGCCTTCCTTATACCGATTTCTCTTGTCCTTTCAGTAACCGATACCAGCATTATATTCATGATTCCGATCCCACCCACAACCAGGGATATTCCGGCTATTCCTCCCAGCATCATCGTTAGCATGTCAGTAACTTCACCTATTGTTGATAGCATATCGGTCTGATTCAAGATTCTGTATGCTTCCTGGTCGTTGTTGAAAATGCGAAGAAGGAAGGCTTCCAGTTGAACCTGCACCCCTGCTACCGACTCCGGAGATTCCGCCTGTATGTTGATGCTCTTTATTCCAGGGGACCTGAAAAATCTTTCCGCAGTGGAAACAGGTATTAGTGCCTTATCGTTGCTGCTTCCACCGATTGTACTTTCACTTTCCTCAAGCACACCTATGACCGTAAAGCTGGTTCCATTGACCTTGACCTGTTCCCCCAGGGGACTGGCAAAACCAAAAAGGTCCTGTACAACCTCTGTCCCCAGCAGGATGACCTTGTGTCTGTTTTCAATGTCCAGGAAATGTATAAACCTCCCTGATGAGACGCTCTGTCCTCTTACAGGAGCATAGCCCTCATCCGCTCCCTCTACGGTTATATCAGTGGAGTTCAGTTCATATTTCAGGGTTGCCTGTCCGCTGACAATTGGGGAAATTGAATCAACCCCATCTATATTGGAAATGTCCAGTGTATCTTCATAGTCAAGGGATGTTTGATTCCCAGTACCCATAATGCTTACACTCAAAATATTTGTTCCCATTCCTTCAATGTTTTCAGTTACACTTTCCGTTGTTGCCTGAGCAAGAGTCACCAGGATAATCACCGCAGACGTTCCAATTATTATTCCCAGCATGGTAAGAAAGCTTCTCATCTTGTTTGAAAATATCGAAGCCAGGGCAAGCTTTATGACCATACCGGCTTTCATGCCAGTTTTTTTGCCAAACATCATGCCGACACCTCCTGGCTCAACTCCCCATCTAGAATCCTGATAATCCTCTTGCCGTGGGATGCAACATTCATGTCATGGGTTATCATAACAAGGGTGGTTCCATTTCTGTTAAGTTCCCTCAATATTTCTAATACCTCAGCACCTGACTTGGTATCAAGATTTCCTGTAGGTTCATCCGCCAGGATAAGTTTTGGGTTTCCTGCAAGCGCTCTTGCAATGGCAACCCTTTGCTGCTCCCCACCGGACATTTCTGAAGGTCTGTGATTCATTCTCCCTCCAAGACCCACATCCTCCAAAACCTTGGTTGCTATCTGCCGTCTTGCAGAAGTGGTTTCTCCTCTATAAATCAATGGTAACTCAACATTTTCAATAGCCGTTAGCTTCGGCAAGAGGTTGAACTTCTGAAAAATGAATCCAATCTTTATATTTCGTATCTCTGCAAGCTCGTCTGCGGTATATTTGCTTACCTCCCTGTCCTCAAAATTATAGGTTCCTTCAGTCGGGGTATCCAGACAGCCCAAAATGTTCATAAAGGTAGACTTGCCAGAACCTGAGGGACCGATAATGGATATGAAGTCACCTTCATCAATGTCCAGAGAGACTCCTTTTAGAACCTTAAGTTCAAGCTTTCCAGTCTTATATACTTTTGTTATGTCCTTAAGCTCCAATAGCATCTAATTCCCACCTCCAGAAGGGGCTGTACCCTTTTGTCCACCACCCATTCCTGGGATTCCTCCACCCATGCCTGGTAGCCTTGTCTCCGTTGGCTGTATGGCAGGCTCAGTTTGTGAGGTTGTGAAATACTTGATGATGTCACCTTCTGAAGCCCCTTCCAAAATCTCAACATATGATTCTGAAACCAACCCAATTTTAACAGGTGTGAGCTCACCATCCTGGGCATCCGCCATAATGACAAAGCTGCCTTCACGGTTTGTCTGAACGGCTTCTATTGGAAGCAACAGTGTATCTGTGCTCTTGTCTATGACAATGACTCCCTCCCCCGACATTCCAGGTTTGAGATTTTCAGAACTGCTTAATTTCAAGGTAACATCAAAGGTTGATACTCCGTTTTGCGAGGTTCCCTCCAGTCCTATGTGTGAGACCGTGGCATCGTAAATCTTTCCGGATGCTGCTTCCACACTGACCAGGGCTGGCATACCAATCTGAATCTCATTTATTTGCAGCTCATCAACAGGAATGACAATTTCAAGGTTGTTCAGGTCGGTCACTGTGAAAAGTGTGTTGTTGTTTCCCACCTGTTCTCCTTCGGTTACATTTACAGATGTTACAACCCCAGAAATTGGCGAATATACGGCATAATCATCCATAACATCGTATTTCTCAGAGATTTCCAGGTTTATTTTTTCTATGGAGTTCTGCTGGGAGCTTATCTGCTGGTCGACATTGGAGCTTTCAAGAGTTAGGAGCAAGTCCCCCTTGTTTACAAAGTCCCCATCCTTTATACTGATGGAGGTTACCTTCCCTACAATTCCTGCTACAACATCTCTTTTGTCTGAGTAGCTGAATTCAGATGTTTCATAGCTTCTCAATTCTCCCACCCCTTTTAAAACCGATACTCGTCCCACATCACCAGCTGCCATTGCTCCGGCATTATCCAGACCAACAGCTATCTCATATAGCACTATCCCACCCCCTCTGGTTTGAGGAGTCTCATTCTTGCTTAAAACCGTACCGGAGAATGTTCTCATGTAGGCATCTACCGTTACATTGGCCCTATCCCCTACAGCTATTAGATCATAATCCCCTTTTACATAGTAGCCCTTAACGAGAAGAACGTCACTGTTTGTAATGGTGGCAACTTTAAAACCATTGTTCAGATCATCACCCACATCAGCTGATATATTTTCTATGTATCCTGAAATTGGAGCGTATACATTTAAGCTGGACTTGGTCTCGTATATTCCAGAAAGCTCTGATTGCTTCTGCGCAAGGTCCAGCATCAACTTTTGTATTTCGGAGCTAGTTGAGGAATTTTCATAAAGAAGAAGCAAGTCGCCTTCACGGACCTCCTGCCCTTCTGATACCAATATTTCTTCAATTTTCCCATTGGTTATGGCATTTATTTCCTTCTTTTCACTGGATTGAATAACAGACGAACCACTTGCGGTAAGCTGTATATTTCCTTTTATTACACTTGTCGTAATTGATTGCTCAACTGACTCAGCTGCCTGGGTCCTCATGTCTTGTCTGACAAACCAAAAACCGACCATTATGGCCAGCATTATTAGTACTGCAATCATATATTTGTATCCTCTTTTCACACGATCCACTCCTATAACATATTTTTTCGTTTATTGGTATATACATTGTATATGCAAGAAGTGGACAACATGTGTTTAAATTGTGTTCAATTTGTGAAGATGGTAGATAAATTTGAAATACCAATAAAAACATTCCTTCTGACATTGAATTTTTTTGCATAAAACAAAACGCTGCTTGGGACACTTCGGCCATCTGCAGCGTTTAACTTTACCATTAGCACTGTTCATATACAATGTTTCCCCTTAAGTAACCCAATATTTCCAACTCTTAACTCATTACAGCCCTACCGTCAATGTTTATGGTCTGTCCGGTTATTTCTGAAGCCAGATCACTGCATAGGAACAACACAGTATTTGCAATATCCTGCTCGGTCTGAGGTCTATTTAACGGAATCATACTTTCAATAAATCCATCAAAAACCTCATCTCGGTCAGCTCCCTCTGGAGCCACTCCATCAAGTATCTCTTCCCACATTTTTGTTCTGATAATGCCAGGAGCAATAGCATTTACATTTATATTGTTATGAGCTGCAACCTTGGCAGCAGATTGTGTAAGGCTAATAGCTGCAGCTTTAGTGGCGCAATAATGGGACAATATTTCAAGTCCCTCTCTACCAGCAATTGATGCCACAATAACTATCTTTCCGTCATTGTGGGGTTTCATTTTTTCAATTGCCACCTGGGCAGCATTACTTACGCCAATAACATTTACATCCAGTAATTTCTTGAATTGGTCAACTTTCAGACCCATAAAGGAATCAGTATCAACTATACCAGCAGCATTGACAACTATATCAAGCTTTCCATTACCAAATTCTTCAGCATCATCCAGAAATCTCTTCATATCATCATAATTTGCAACATCCATATTTGTGTACCCTGCTTCATATCCCAGTTACTTCATTTCATTGACAGTCTTTACCGATTGCTCTTCCGTCCTGTTACCTATCCATACCTTGGCTCCAGCCTTTGCCAGGGTCATTGCTATTTCCTTTCCTAAACCTCTTCCTCCACCGGTTATCGCAGCCGTTTTACCAACAAGTGAAATCTCTATTGACATAGTACTCAGCTCCTTTTTATCTTCATACTGGTTACCACATCTTCTCAATACTCACTTCCAATGCAAATCTGTTTAAGATAAACCAGTAATACTAGGAAACATAGGCATTTTACTTTACAGCGCTAATTTGGTATAGCTCGTAGTTTGATTTTAACATCTCCACTATTAAATATCAAATACTCCCATTTCGCAAATTCAATTATCTAAATCCTTCAATCCCTTGAATTAATTGCTCAAAGTAAGAAAGATAATTGTATTTTTGATGGCAAAAAATATTAGAAGAACGTTTTATTTGATATTCCCATAAATTACTATTGGCAAAAACCCACCCATAGTTTAAACTATAAATGGTCTCAAATATAATTTGAATACTTTATCTGAAAGGCGTTGACACTTGTGATAAACATACTCTTAATACTGTTACTGCAACTAATTTATGTACCCATATTAACCCTTAGGACAATATTTCTAGTCAAGAATATGACCATGATAGCAGCGTTTCTTGGTTTTTTGGAAGCCCTTGTCTATGTCTTTGGATTATCCCTTGTCTTTAGCGGTGACCAAGGAACCCTAGCAATGATCGTATATGCAGGCGGATTTGGGGTAGGTATACTTGTGGGTGGATATGTTGAAAACAAACTTGCCATTGGCTATAGTAACTTTGAAGTAAACCTGATGAATAAAAACACCGATTTAATTGCCCGTTTAAGAAACGATGGCTTTGGAGTTACCGTTTATGAGGGAGAAGGTAGAGATAGCAAACGATTTAGGTTAGATATCCTTACCAAGAGAAGCAGGGAAAAGGAGCTAATGGATTTAATAGATGAATATGAACCCCAGTCCTTTGTTATCTCTTACGAACCTAGAAGATTCAGGGGTGGATTCCTTGTAAATAATATGAAAAAGCAAAGAAAGCTTCAACTCAAGAAAGTAAAGACTGATTCTGAACAAGTGGGATAGGCAAGCTTATTATCTCATTTTTTGGAAAAATGATTAAGGCACAAAATCCATATTTTGTGCCTTTTTAAATCAAGTAGTGGATATAATTAATATAGGTAGAAGATGCATTTAATCATATCAAGTATCATATCATGCCTTTCTTTAAACTGAATATGCGTCCACTCATCAAGTTCTCCTAAAGATTGAGTCATTCTCACTGATGAATCTAAATAGGAATCTTTTTTTACATCGAACAAAGCGTCTCTACTAGATCTATTATCTGTATCTCCCCAAAATGTTAGATTACCGATTTTGTTTACGTCATTATTTAGTTCCGGATCATAATTATGATTCTGTGCGTATATATGTTCAATATCTAATGTATCTATTAAATGATTGTGATTTTCATTTGGGATAAGATTTGCATCTCTAAGACCCCTATGATAGGAGACAAAATGATAGTCTAAAATACATAAAAGATATCGCAATGTATCTCTATTGCTATCAGAATAAAGTAAATTTTCAAACTCAACAGCTACTTTTTCATCAGAAGCATATTGGTCAATTAATCGTAAGCGTCCCATAATCTCATGGATTTAAATTACTCAACCTAAGTGAGATAATATACTCATATATTGCACTATCAATGTTGACAGAGTACTTGGTCAACA
>Ga0334893_1002701_pt1 | contig 12669 bp, 5 predicted proteins | sample GraSluR3_MG_5_FD_207218 | JGI IMG/M metagenome (GOLD analysis project Ga0334893, IMG submission 207218) | Sludge microbial communities from methane-producing bioreactor in Wageningen University, Netherlands - Granular Sludge_09_05-R3 | ecosystem: Engineered > Bioreactor > Anaerobic > Unclassified...
CAGCATCAGAAAGTGTGGATTATTCTGCAGCTAATTGAGTTTGTTTCCGATACGGGATATTTATCCGATCAGGAATTCGATATTATTAAGCACATTGCAGGCATGCTTTATATGCCAGAAGATGAGTATTATAATGGTAAGGGTTTTATACTGGCAAATAATCCATCGGCTATTCCCATAACCCAAAATGTAATTGCCTATCATGGCAGCCAAAACTTTCCACTTGATTCTCAAATTAAGAATTTCCAACACAGTAATTTACAGGGAATAGTATTTTTTCTACATATTCCAAGCACAAATACTCTGCTAATTAAATACTTTGGCGAAAGCAACATCTTCCTAAACAGCAAAGCGTTAAAACCTGGCAGAGCTTACATTTTTGGAACTGGAGGTGTAATTCGTAGTCCAAGAGTTGAGCCAATTTACTTTAGCCGAATTGCTGGAACTTTTTTTCAGTCGTGGAGCAAAACTAATATCCGAATTACAGCCGAAAATATTGAGTATAAGCATAAAGGAAGCAAAGATGGTGTTTATCCGTTTACCTTCGATGCGCATTCGGGTCAGCTTATAGCAGTTATGGGCGGTAGCGGTGTTGGTAAGTCAACATTACTCAACCTGCTAAATGGCAATTTAAAGCCTTTTGGCGGTAAAATCCTGATTAACGGCTATTGCCTCCGAAAGGAAAAAGAATTGCTTAAAAAGGTTATAGGATACGTTCCACAGGATGATTTACTGGTTGAGGATTTAACCGTTTATCAAAATTTATACTTTGGTGCCAAGTTTTGCTTTAGCCAGAAAAGCGAAAAGGAAATAGAGGAACTAGTTGAGGAAACGCTTAAAGATTTTGATTTAACAGAGGCGCGTAACCTAAAGGTAGGCAATGCTTTAAATAAGTTTATTAGTGGCGGTCAGCGAAAACGATTGAACATAGCCATGGAGCTAATTCGCGAGCCCGCAATTCTTTTTGTAGATGAGCCCACTTCGGGGTTATCGTCTTTCGACTCCGAACGAATAATCCTATTGCTCAAAAGGCAAACCTTTAAGGGAAAGGTAGTTATTGCCAATGTTCATCAGCCTTCATCCGATATTTATAAGCTTTTCGATAAGGTTATAGTTATGGATCAGGGTGGCCGGGTTATATTTCAGGGAAACCCAATGGACGGCATTGTTTACTTTAAGCATGAAGGGCAGTTCCTGAAAGCTGATGAGAGCGAGTGCCTATGCTGTGGAAATGTTAATACAGAACAAATACTAAGAGTTGTTGAGGCAAGGGTTGTAAACGAATACGGCAAGCTAACCCGAAAACGAAAACGTTCGGCTGCCGAATGGTACCAAAAATATTTGCAGAATATCCAAACGAAAATTCGTCCTCACTCCCATTTAACCAAGCGACAACTCCCTATAAACAATTTTAAAACGCCCAACCGATGGCAGCAAAGTAAACTTTTCTTTCGTCGGAATTTATTAAGCAAGCTTGCAAATAGCCAGTTTATGCTAATTGCTCTTTTCGAAGCCCCAATATTGGCGGTGCTTCTCGGTTTTTTTTCGAAATACATAAGCGGTACGCTTAATAACCCGAACGATTATTTATTCAGCCTTAACAACAACATACCGAGTTACCTTTTTATGAGCGTAATAGCATCGTTGTTTATGGGGCTAACCATTAGCGCAGAGGAGATTATAAAGGATAGAAAGGTTCGTCAACGGGAAAAGTTTCTTAACCTGAGCTATTTTAGCTATATCAACTCAAAAATATTTACGCTAGCCATTTTCTCTGCCTTCCAAACCTTAATGTTTGTTGCTATTGGTAGTGAGATTCTGGAGATTAAAGGCCTATTCCTAAGCCAGTGGGCAATTCTTTTCTTAACAGCACTTTGCGGAAATCTAATTGGCTTAAACATATCTGCTGCGCTAAATTCAGTGGTAAGCATTTATATTACCATTCCGCTCATTATTATTCCAATGCTCTTGCTAAGCGGTGTAGTTGTTAGCTACGATAAGCTTCATTACACGATAAAACACCCTGAATACGTTCCCGTTGTGGGTGATTTAAACCCTGCTCGCTGGTCGTACGAAGCCCTTTGCGTTAACCAGTTTAAAAACAACAAGTTTAATCAGCATTTTTTCAATCTTGAACAGGATATTAGCAATAATGCATATTATACAAGTCTACTAATTCCAAGTTTACAGGCTAAAGTTGATGAAGCATCGCGAAGTGTTTTTATTGGAAAAATCACCGATGTAACCCGAAGTGATTTCACGCTTGTGCAAAAAGAGATATTTCGTTTACTAGAGTATCCGACCCTCCAACCATTTATGGATAAAGCAAATGAATTGGAATTTAACCCAAGCTATCTAACAAAAAGTGATATTGATGAAATCAGTCAGTTTCTGTCAGATCTTCGCCAAAACCTTTTTGCCAAACAGCGGCATGCTAGTAAGGTTAAGGACTCAGTATATGTACAACTAACCCAAACGCTAAATAGCGTTGAGCGTGTTTATGCGCTCAAAAGAGATTACCACAACAATGCCCTGGAGGAGATTGTGCTTGGAAAGAATAGCATTGAAAAGATTGTGGTTTATCCCGATAATATTATCAGAAAATATGACTTAGGTTACGCATTACCCACATCAAAATTCGGAAGAGCACATTTGTATGCACCTAGTAAAAAGATTGGAAACACCTACATCGATACGGTTTGGTTTAATGCGCTAGCACTTTTTGTTTTCTCATTTCTGCTGTATTTGGCCCTTTTGGCCAATTTGTTACGATTGATTAACCAGTATTTAGAACGGTTTAAGTTCAAACGATTGTCGAGACGTATTGCAAGGTACATACCTAAATAGCAATCTTTTTATAATCGTTATTGCGTGTTTATTTCTTAATTACTACTTTTAACTTCAAAATAAACAGCTATGATATGAAGCTTGGGATGATGACCAAGAATGAGTGTATTGACTTTGTTGAGTTCAATATTACTGGAAACAGCGAAACGTATAACAAGTGCGATGAGGAATCGGTGTTTTTAAACGCTAATGTGTTTAATATTTTTGCAGGCTGTTTTGAGCGTAGCAATCATCTTTTCGATGCTGTGGGGCCAACCATGTTTAATGCCCGAAAAATTATTCCACTTCGAAACGAGCTAGATGCAAACCTTGAAAAATTGTTAGTAATTGAAACCATTGATGAGTTTAAGAAGTACGTTACTGGCATTTTTTTAGGAAGAGATTTAATACTTGACCTAGCAAAAGCAGACCCTCTTTGGGAGCAATGCTGGAAATTTTACTTAAGAAGACTTACAGTAATAAACAGAGACCTAATTTTGCTTGTTGACAAATGTGTTGATGAGGAAAGAATTCTCTGGTTCATTGGCTACTAGAGGCATCGAAGCCAATTTCGCTCCAATTAATTTCAACTTCAGTATTGTTTGTGTTTAGTAGATGGTAAGCACTAAATTCTCTTCGTAATTTATAGCTGTTCCTAAAACTTTCAAATTGCTCAGGGTTCTCCTTTAATTTCTCGCTGTCACTTTTTATGCAATACATTTCGGAAAAAAAACTATTAAAACATATATTGCTGTTATTCAAATGCTTTAGTATGTCCACATCGATTTTTTCTTTAGTATCTTTTGCTCCTATTTCTGAGGTATTTATTTGAATCCCAAGATGCTTGCATAGCGATTCAACAATAATCCGGGTAGCATTCACCTTCCCTTCTAAGCTATAACCGGCTATATGAGGTGTTGTGATGCTTGCTTGCTCTAAAAGCGTTAAATTAATATTTGGTTCATTCTCCCAAACATCAATACCAACTCGCAATGAATTTGCTTTAACTAGGTAGTTAATGAGACTATGCTCGTTAATAACACCACCCCTAGCACTATTTAGTAGAATAGCGTTTGGCTTACAAATGCTTAAAATATCCTTATTAATTAGGTTCAGCGTTTTATGCTTTCCGCTTATATTAAGAGGAACGTGCAACGATATAATGTCACTTTTAGATACTAAATTGGAGAGTGAAGTGAAATCCGAATTGCCTTCGCGCTCTTCTCTAGGCGGGTCGCACAGCAGCACTTTAAATCCCAATACTTTTGCCGCTTTTTGTAATTTCGACCCAATATTTCCAACGCCAACAATACCTAGGGTTTTTGTGCATAGCCTATTAATATCATTAGCCATGAGCGAAAAAATAGCCGATAAAGTCCATTGAACTACTGCCCCTGCATTGCAACCAGGAGCGCTAATCACGGTTATTTTATTTGCTTTGCAGTATTCCATGTCAATATGATCGGTTCCAATAGTTGCTGTTGCAATAACCGAAACTGGGGTTCCTTTTAGCAAGCTCTCATTACAAACAGTTCTGGTTCTAATTATAAGAACATCGGTATGCAATAAATCAGTTGCAGAAATAGCTTTACCCTTAAGGTAATCTACTTTTTGTGCAAAGGGCTCGAAAACACCCTTGAGATATGGAATATCAATATCTGCTAAAATCCTCATTAATTCACTTTTTTGAGATGGTTAAGTAACACTCCAGTCGATTGGCGTTAAGTTATTGCTTTTCAATATTTTGTTTGTTTCGGAAAAATGTTTGCAACCTAAAAATCCCCTGTGAGCCGATAAAGGAGAAGGATGCGGAGCCATAAGTATAAAATGCTTTTGCACATCAATTAGCTTTGCTTTTGCCTGAGCATACGAACCCCAAAGCATAAAAACTATACCTTGCTTTAGCTCCGATAGCTTTGTAATTGCAGCGTCGGTAAATTGCTCCCAACCCTTATTCTGATGCGAACCTGCCTGACCTGCCCGTACTGTTAGCGTTGCATTTAGAAGAAGAACGCCTTGCTTGGCCCAATTCTCCAGATTGCCGTGTGTTGGAAAGGGTAAACCTAAATCGGAGCTAATCTCTTTATAAATATTAACCAACGATGGTGGAATTTTTACTCCCTTAGGAACAGAAAAGCTTAAACCATGAGCCTGATTTGGGCCGTGATAAGGATCTTGTCCAAGAATGACCACTTTAACCTTATCAAAAGGAGTTTGGTTAAAGGCGTTGAATATTAGTCCCCCTTTTGGGTAAATTACGCTTTGTTTTTTTTCTTCAACTAAAAACTCTTTAAGCCTGAAAAAATATTCCTTGGTAAACTCCTTTTCAAGTGCAACTTTCCACGTAGGATCTATTTCGGGATTAATGCTTAATTTACTCATATTAACAACCATTGTTTCAGCGTAAAATTACTGAAAAATTAGGGCTTTTGTGTTCCCATGTTGAAATAATATTACCATATACACCAGCAATTCGTTATGCTCTCTTTTTTGACGAATTTTTGCAATTTAATTAATATTGTTTAAAGCAATAAAGGCACCTGTTTGAGTGCAAGCATTTTCTATTAAAAAATGTGCATTGCCTAAATATTTTAAATAACTTGCACCTAATCATTGTATACTATCATGTTAAGGAAAGGTAGCATACTTCTACTAGTTGTAGTTTTGTTCACAAGCAACTTTACAACTGCTCAAGGCCCCAATGATAGTCTAAAATCATTGGATATTAACCCATTTTTGCTAAAGGCAAAAAATGTTACAACCACCGCCGATACAGGTTCAGTTAAAATTATTTCGGTAAGTAGAACGGCCAAAAACATTACCGATTTGCCTTTTCCAATTTACGTAATAACTCACGAAGAGATAATAAACAATGGCTATACGACATTAACCGATGTTTTAAAAAGTTTACCAGGGATTAGGGTTTCTCAACCTGGCACTGGTGAATACGGTGAAAGTTTTCAAATAAGAGGATTACCAGGCAATCAATACGCCAAAATACTTGTAAATAACCTCCCAATTAAGCCCTCAGCGGTTGCTGGAATGCCTATTGGACATCAGCTTCCAATTCGACAGGCCGAACGAATTGAGGTTATTTATGGCCCCGCTGCAGCCGTTTATGGTGCCGATGCTGTAACTGGTGTGATAAACATAATACTAAAAGAGGCCAACAAGGGTACTTTTGTTCGTGCTGATATTTTTGTTGGTGAGCAAAAGTACAACTACGCCAATTTCACTGTAGGAGGAATAGCAGGCAAAAACCGTAATATTCTAGAGTATACCATTTATGCAAATAAAATGGAGCATCCGAATATTGACATATTTCGTGGATACTCCAATACCTATAATCCATTAGCACTAATGGAACAACAGGGTTTAAGGGTAAACCTGAACGGTTCAATTTATAATCCAATAAGTATTACCCCCGAAATACTCAGTGATAACGGATTAACCGAGCAAGATTTTATTTCAAGGTACTATGGGGAATCGTATCAAGGTTCATTAACAAAACCGTTAAAAGAGGTTACAGCAGTATCGGGTCATCTAATTGGTGCTAACCTTAATTTCAGAGGTGTGGGTTTAACCTATAACACGATGTACAGAAAATCGCACAGCTCATTCGGACTAAGCCCCTTGTTTTACAGGTATGATAATCCTCAAAATTACTGGGCAGATAATATTCAGCAGCTTTCCCTATCGTATTCGTATGATATTAAAGGCTTTTCAACATCAACAAACGTATCGTTTTTGGCCTATGCAATGGATAATACCTCGAGTATGGGGCTCACACGATATAGTACGGATAGAGCGTATTTATTTTCACAATCGATCGATATTCAGGCTGAACAGCTTTTTACAATTAACCCCACGCGAAACTCAGAAATTGTTGTAGGATTAAGCTACCTTGTTTCCGATATACTTCCTTTAACCAATTATCAGGATAAGCCCTTTAACCGAAGTTGGTTTATTCCATTTAATGAGTATAGCTACCCTTCAAATGGCATTTTGGGTAAGTTCGGTTACAATCCAATAAATCAACATAACCTCTCGGCTTTTGCGCAAGGATTTGCCACATATAAAAAGTTTAACTTTATTGTTGGTACACGTTTCGATGAAAATTCAATTTACGGATCGAGCTTTAACCCCCGATTTGCAATGCAATACAAGGTTAGCAAAAGCCTAACCTTACTTACCTCTTTTGGCTTGGCATATAAAGCTCCTCCACCCTCACTAACCTACCGATCGCTGGCATATATTCCATTGGATGATCCAAACGGAATAAAGTACATTACTTTGCCAAATTCAAATCTAAAACCTGAGGGCTATAAATCGCTTGAACTTGGTGTTTTAGTTAAACTTGGAGATAACTTTAGCACAAATCTTTCGGGCTTTTTTAACGAGATAACAAACCCAATAATTAGCACAAGTGTACCCGTTGATATTCAGAAGTATCCGTTTGCAGTAGCAGCAAACGATAGCCTTTGGGCATCTACATTTATTAACTCGCCAAAAGCAGTTTCGCGACTATATGGCGTGCAGGCTACTATTCGGTTAATGAATATTGTGAAAAAATACAACATGCATGGCGAGTTGAACTTATCGCTCTCTAGGCAATCCGAGGAGGCTCCCGAGCTAGTTGAGTTTATCGTTTCGAATATTCAGCTAATGCCAAAACACATGGGGCAGTTAAGCCTTTGGGCACAACCACATAAAAACTTTACTTTTAGAACAGACATGGTTTGGATGACAAAATGGTTGAGAGTGCTCATTCCCTTTGAGTCGTTGTACTCAAAACTATTTTCAGATGTTGATGGTTTTTTTACGCTTGACTTTTCGTCAACCATTAAGCTTGATAGTAACCTAATGATAATGCTAAAAGCTAAAAATTTGCTTAACGAGAAGTACAGCGGGTTTGTGTACCCAGGCCTTGAATATGGAATGCCCTACAGCCCTCAGGTTGGACGAAACTTTACGATAGGATTATCCTACACTTTTAACTAAATGTAAATGGCTTTAAAACGTTACATATTAAATATATGTTATTGCAAATTGCTATTTATACTGCTATTTACAATGCTTATATCCAATAATCTTTTCGCTCAAAAATCATCTACAGAAAATAGCAATTGTAGCGAAATATATAAGCAAATAGTTGAAGTTGATTTAAGCACAACGACTAAGAATTACGAACAGCTAGAGTCAGAGCTAATAGTATTAATCGATTTTGCATCACAAGATTCATGCATTAAGGCGCTTATTGAAGGCTATCGATTACAATCGAAATTGAATTTGGCACAGGGTAGCATTGAAAATTCGATGGTTAGTAGCCTAAATGCACTGGCAATTGCTGAAAAGCATGAGCAAAAAAAGGTTATTCCCAGTATTTATATCGATATGGCCGATGCCTATTTTGAAAATAGTATTTACCCTAAGGCCGCTGAAAACTACAAGCTTGCTTATAAGGCAAACGAAGCGTTTAACGACTATTCGTTAAACGCTTATCTTCTTGAAAATATGGGAATTTCGTATTATAGCTCTTCCAATCTCAACGATTCCAGAATGGCCTATAAAACCCTTCTTGAAAGTGCTGATACGTTGGAAATAGAAGATTCTCAAAAGATAAGGGCTTTGCACAAGCTTATTATAATTGACAAAGAATCCGAAAATTTCAAGAGCGCGCTCTCCTCTGCAAATTCACTTCTTAGCATCATGCAAAACGCTGACGATTCGTTAGGTCAAGTAATTGCGCATAACAATATTGGTTATCTGTATTTTATGCTAAATGGATTTGATGAGGCACTTTATAGTTTTAAGCAAGCACTCGATATTGCCAAACTGCAAAAGGTAAATAATAGCCTTATGGCCAATTTGTATTGCAATATTGGAGTTTGTTACCAAAATTTAAACACCTATACAAATGCCATTGCAAGCATAAATAGCGCTTTAGCATTTCTCGATCCTAACAAAAAACCGGATCAGTATGCCGAAACTCTGAATACGCTAGCCTGGATCTATTTCAAGAAAGGCGATCTTTATAACGCATCGAAACGTAGCAAGGAATCAATAGTATGGGCAAAAAAAGCGCTTAATCCAATCATACTTGCTGAATGCTATAAAACCTATAGTACATTGCTAAAAGCAGGTAACGACCCCATAGCCGCCCTTGAGTTTTACGAGCTTTACTCTCACCTTCGGGACTCTGTTGCCCTCGTGGAGCGAATTGAAAAAAATAGCGCCGACGATTTACTTGCTCAGTTTGAAAAAGCAGAGAAAGAACAAAAACTTTACATTGCCGATAGAGAGATGCAGGAGCTAATGTTAAAACAGCTTCGGTTAGAATCTGAGAGGCGAAAGCAGGAAATTCTCATCCTAAAAAGGGAGAAAGAAATGCAGCAGCTCGAGAGCGAGAAAGCCTATCAATCGTTGGAATTAGTAAAACGCGAGCAAGAAGCTGCTCTGCAAAAATCAACCATTAAAAACTTAGAACAAGCAAATGAAATTAAAGAATTTCAAATAAAACAGAATGAAGCTGAAGAGAAACAGCGCAAAAGAGAAATTGAGCTACTACAAATTGAAAAAGAGCGTCAACAACTTGTTATTGAAAAGGAAAAAGAGATACGAAAAAGAGCAATATGGATGCTTGTTCTTAGCTTTTTAGTTCTTGCTCTGGTTATATTTGGTTTATTTACAACTAGAAAAAAGAACCGGTTACTTGCCAAACAAAAACAAGTAATTGAGCAAAAGAATACTAAACTTGAACAAGCCAACAAGGATATCCTAGAAAAGAACTATCAGCTAAGCGAACTTGCCGAAGAAATTAGAGCTCAAAATGAGGAAATAACAACCCAAAAGGAGCTAATTGAGGATAAGAACAAGAGTATTACTGACAGCATACAGTATGCTAGTCTGATCCAAAGCGCTGTGCTACCAAGTATCGACGAGCTGGCTCAATGTTTCTCCGACTCATTTATCCTCTACAAACCTCGCGATATAGTTAGTGGCGATTTCTGGTGGTTCTTAAAAACTCAAAACAGAGCTATACTGGCTGTTGCCGATTGTACGGGACATGGAGTTCCCGGGGCATTCCTAAGCATGTTAGGATCAACTCTGCTTTCAGAAATTGGAACTCAATACCCTCACATCACCTCAAGTGAACTACTTGACAAGCTGCAAACCAGAATGGTCAATTCTCTTGTTCACGATAGCAGAGCAAATCCGCAACGCGACGGAATGGACATTGCCGTTTGCATATTTAATGATAACTCAAATGAGGTTGAATTTACTGGTGCAAATAATCCTCTTTATATACTAAGAAATCAAGAGGTTATTATTTTAAAGGCAGATAAAATGCCTATAGGATTACGCGAGGGAAAATCGGCATCGAAGAGATTTACGCTGAATACAATTAATTACCTGCCAAACGATAGGTTTATTATGTTTTCAGATGGTTATGCCGATCAGTTTGGAGGTGAAAGCAATAGAAAAATGATGTATAAAAACTTCAGAAATCTTCTTGTTGAGAGCAGTAATCTAACAATGGATAAGCAAAAGGAATTTCTCGATAAATCGTTTGCCGAATGGCAAGGGTATAACCAACAGGTTGATGATGTGATTGTGTTAGGTGTACAAGTTTAGGCTAAATTTTTAGCCCGATAACAGTAATATCGTCAAGCTGATCGTTTCCGTCAACCCATCTAAAGAATGCATCCTCAATAATGCTTTGTTGATCGTCTAGCGGTTTTTGGGCATTTTGAGTTAAAATATCAATGAATCGACTCTTACCAAATTTTTGGTTAAAGTTTTCTCCACCCAGCTGATGCCTATAACCATCTGTGAATAGATAAAGAATATCACCTTTTTTCACGCTAATTCGAAACGAGCTAAATGGTCTCATCCGCTGATGGTATGAAATGGGCATTCTATCGCCTTTTTGCTCGGTTAAGCTGCATATTCCATCATCGCCAAACTTTACAATCCAGAGTGGTTGGTTTGCTCCAGCAAATTCAACAAAATCATCTCCTTTAGTGTAGCGTATTAGCGATATATCCATTCCCTCCTGATGTTCACCAATAGTTCCCTCCTGCTTAAGCGATTCAATGATAAATAGCCTAAGATTATCAAGAATATCTGATGGGTGCTCAATCTGCCTACCCATTAGCTCGGTAAGCGCCGAAATGCCAAGCATACTCATAAAACCACCGGGTACACCATGACCAGTACAATCGCCCAAAGCTATGGTTATGGTATTGTTTTTTGGGTATGCCCAGTAAAAGTCGCCGCTTACCACATCCTTTGGAAAATACATTATAAAATGCTCGGTGAAGTAATGCTCAAATATCTCCTTTGCAGGAAGGAGTGCTTGTTGAATGCTCGACGCATAATCAATACTATCGGTAATAAGCCAGTTAAAACGCTCAAGCTGTTCACTTTTTTCTCGTAAAACTTCTCGTTGCCTTTCCACCTCATTGCGTTGTGCTTCTATCTCTTCCTTTTGAGCCGTAATCTCCTCATTTTTTTGTAATATTTCCGTATTATGCTGCCGTAGCTGGCTGTTCGATTTTCGGTTAAGCCTATACTGCCTAAACAGCAAATACATAATAATTGTTAGGAAGAGCATTATACCTAAAATGATATAGGTATGGGCTCTTTGCCAAAGAATTTTTAGTTCAGCATTGTGTAATAGAACATCTTTCAGCTCGTTTTCACGCTGTAACTTCTCTATTTCCAGCTCCTTTTGCTCGAGTCGGTAAACGGCCTCCATTTCGGCAAATTTATTTGCGCGATGCAAAGTATAAAGGCTATCGTTAAGCGCAAAATATAGCTTATGGTGCATAAGCGATAAGCCAACTTCACTCATATCCTCGTAAATAGATGAAAGCAGACCATGCGCATCCTTTTGTAGCGATAGCATGTTGTTCTTGGTTGAACTATCCACTGCTTTTAGAGCGTATAGCTTGGCTTGCTCAAAATTTCCCAGTTCATATGCAATAATAGCCAAATGGTATTGAACCCCAGATATTACGGATTGAAAATTACTTTGCTGAGCTAATTCAAGGGCTAACGAGAGATTATATCTTGCATCGGAATACTTTTTCTGCTTAAGCAAAACTTGTCCAATTTCATAAAGAGCATCTGCTTGCCCCATTTTATCGTTGTTCTGCTTGAATAATTTTTCTGCTTGCACAAGAAAGACACTTGAGCTATCCAAAATTTCAGCTTCTTTGTAGGCAATACCCTTGCTAAGCAAAGTTGTAGCCTTACCCCTTTCATCCTTTAGCTCCTCAAAAATTGTAAGAGCTCGGTTGTAGTACGAAATACTCTCAAGTACGTTTTTTGAGTCGACCAGAACTCCACCAATGTTAACAAGTGTTAGTGCAACTGACTCTTTTTCATTGAATTCTTCGAGTATTGCTAAAGCTGAGAAATAGTTCTCCAACGATTTTTCGTATGCACCAATATCATGGCTAACCGCGCCCATATTGGTTAGAATGCTAGCTACTGCTACAGTATCGTTGTTGCTTTGAAAGTAGTTAAGCGCAGCTTGGAAATGCTCAATTGCCTTAGGATGATTTGAAATTCGTCTGTTAAGTACTCCTAGATTGTTGTTCATTTTAGCAACCCCAACCTTGTGATCAAGGCTATCGAGAACGTTAAGCGCTGATTCGTAAGAGTTAATAGAGCTGTTAAGGCTACCCGTTAATAGGTAAACCTTACCATTTAAACTGTATGCTGTGGCTAACCCCTGTAAAATTTTATTTGCTAAGTATTTTTTGGGTTTATTCTCTAGCAATGGGTCAAAAATTTTTATAGCGCTATCGTTCTGTTGTAACGCCAGGTTTAGAT
>Ga0334893_1002702_pt1 | contig 12657 bp, 11 predicted proteins | sample GraSluR3_MG_5_FD_207218 | JGI IMG/M metagenome (GOLD analysis project Ga0334893, IMG submission 207218) | Sludge microbial communities from methane-producing bioreactor in Wageningen University, Netherlands - Granular Sludge_09_05-R3 | ecosystem: Engineered > Bioreactor > Anaerobic >...
AAAAAAAGTTGGAATTCTTTGGACCGGTCGCATTACTTATCTAAAATCTTATTGAAAAATCCAAGCCGAGTCCGAATTATTCCTAAATTCGTTGGACATTATCCGACGTGCAAGACCGAATGCTTACCATACAACTTGTTGATATGATCTATCTTAAAAAGACCATACAATGAAACAGAAGACGATGAAATCAAACGAATGGGAAAAATTCAACCATCTTTTTAAACCGCTGGAAGTTCCTGTAAAAACTATTCTGTTGGCAGAAGGTCAAATTTCCAGAACAATGTTCTTTATTGAAAAAGGTTGTTTGCGGACCTGGATAAATAATGACGGTAAAGAAATTACTACTCAATTTTTTTTCGAAGGCGACAGCGTTGCTTCTATCGAGAGCTTCAGGACAAACCAGCCGAGTTTATACAGCATTGAAAGCATAGAACCTTGTATATTACAAACGGTTTCACATCAAGACTTTCATAATGCTTTAGAGCATTCACCAGAATTAAAAAAGAAACTGGAGGACCGTTTATTCAGGCGGCTTTTTCAATCGCAACAACTTTTGTATTCATTCCTTAGGAATAATCCCCAAAAACGCTACGAAGAATTGGTTGAATTACACCCTCATATTGTTCAGCGTGTTCCGCAACATTATATCGCTTCCTATTTGGGCATTACATCGGTTTCATTAAGCCGGATACGAAACAGGCGGTAAGTTCATTTCTTTACAATTGTTATCGTCCGTCCATCTACGACTTCTCAACTTTGCAGAATAAAATCAGGTAAAGTTAAAAATGAGAGTAGCTATTGTATTTAATCACCCCTATGAAAGGAGTTACAACAACGCCATTTTGGGTGCGGTAACAAAAGGGCTTCAGAATGCCAATCACGAGGTTGACCTGATGCATCTCGACAATGACGGATTTAATCCTGCCATGTCAAATGACGATTTAAAAGCCTTTGTAGCACACCAACCAATCGACCCGCAGGTAATCAATTATAATGAACGTCTGAAAAAAGCAGACCACCTGATTTTCATCTTCCCCATTTGGTGGGATTTAATGCCTGCTATGACCAAAGGCTTTATCGACAGGGTGCTGAATCCGGGAGTTGTGTATGACCATCACCCGAGAGGTTTTGGATTGGTACCGCTTTTGAAAAATCTAAAAGGTGTAACCATCATCACAACGATGAACAAACCGAAAATAATGTATTCCCTGCTCGTTGGAAATTTAATCAGGAAAGCAATGCTAAGAAGCGTTTTTAAAACGATGGGGTACAAAAATCTTCACTGGATACGTTTTGGTTTAGTAAAATCAGTAAGCCGGGAAAAAAGAAAAAATCGATTAATCAACCTTGAAAACAGGTTTTCAAAATTTAACTAAAAAAAACTCCATATCATGAAATTGAACAGAAATTTTGTCACTCCATCCATAACCTTAGTTTTCCTTGTAGTTGCACTTACGGGTGTGCTCATGTTTTTCCATTTATTTGATGGTTACACAGAAGTCGTACATGAGATTCTTGGCCTTTTCTTTGTTATTTTAACTGTCTTCCATATCGTACTCAATTGGAAAGCCTTGAAAATCCATTTCAAAAAGGGTGTTTTCATACCTGCTGCATTAGCCGTAGCAGTTGTATCCATACTATTAATCGTTCAGCAATACTATAATCCTAAATTTGATACTATCCTTTTGGAAAGAATGATAAAAGCACCGATTGAAGATGTTTTCCAGGTATTGCAGGTTGATTCTGTTGAAACAGTTAAAAGACTGGAAGCAAACGGAATATCCTTTGAAGAAGGGGCGACAATAGAAGAAATCCGGATTAATAATAAGGTACACCATAAAAAAGTATTTGATTTGATTATGGAATAATTGACTTTTGTTTATTGAATATTAAACGACAATAAATGAGTATGTTTATTTCATCAAACCTCAGTAAAAATGGTAGTTGATAAAGGCGAACCTTATTTATAAAAATAAACTCCAACTTTGTCCTTTTCAAATATCCTTTGTAACTTTGTCCCGATATTTATGCAATGGGGGTGCCTTAATAACTAAGGGCTGAGATTATACCCACTGAACCTGATCCGGGTAATGCCGGCGAAGGGAGGGCAAACGGGATGCGTCCCACTCCATTGGTTAGTTTGATAACCAAAATTTCTAAAAATGAAACGTTTACATGTTTGGCTGCTTTTGCAGTTGATGGTTGTTGCCGCGCTGGGGCAATACAGCCTGAAAGGAGTAGTTACCGGTAACGGTGAGCCGTTGCCCGGAGCCAGCCTTGTAATTGAAAACACCTTTTACGGGGTTTCTGCCAAAAGCGACGGCAGTTTTGAATTCAACAACCTGAAAAAAGGGAACTACATTGTAAGAGCCTCATTTGTGGGGTTCAACACACAGGAAATGGAAGTCAGTGTGCCTGAAATTCAACAGGTTTCGGTTGAATTAACCCCTGCAACCATTTTAACCAGTGAGGTGCTGGTTTCGGCCACACGCGCCAAAGACAAAACTCCGGTTGCCTACACCAACATTACCGGAGAAGAAATTGCTGCCCGCAATATGGGCCAGGATATTCCCTACCTGCTGCAGCTTACGCCTTCGTTTGTGGCCACTTCCGATGCAGGCGCCGGCGTGGGCTACACCAACTTCCGCATTCGCGGCACCGATCTGAACCGCATTAATGTTACGGTGAACGGCATTCCGCTGAACGATGCCGAATCGCACGGAACCTGGTTTGTAGATTTGCCCGATTTGGCCTCATCGCTCGAAAACGTGCAGGTGCAGCGCGGCGTTGGAACTTCCACCAACGGGGCAGCAGCTTTCGGCGCCACCATCAACCTGCAAACCAACACGCTGAACATAAACCCGTATGCCGAATACAAAACTGCAGCCGGCTCATTCAATACCTTTAAGAACACCGTATCAGCGGGTACCGGCCTGCTCGATGGAAAATTCACCCTCGATGCCCGGCTTTCCAAAGTAACCTCCGACGGCTTTATCGACAGGGCTTTTTCCGATCTGAAATCGTTTTTTATTTCCGGCGGCTATCATTCCGGCAATACGGTAATTAGAGCCAACATTTTTTCGGGCGTGGAAACCACTTATCAATCGTGGAACGGAGTTCCGTCGGTTCGTCTGGACAACGATTTGGAAGGCATGCAGCGCTACGAAGAACACTGGCTCTATTCACCGCAGCAAACGCAGGAAATGATAAATTCCGACAGTCGCACTTACAATTTATATACTTACGATAATCAGGTGGATTTTTACCAGCAGGATCACTACCAGCTTCACTTTTCGCACAAATTCAGTCAGGCCTTAAACCTGAATGCTTCCGGTTTTTACATCAGGGGAAAGGGGTATTACGAAAATTACAGGTATAACCGAAAACTGGAAAATTACCAGCTTCCTGAAATAACTGTTGGCGGTGAAACAGTGCAACGAACCGATTTAATTGACCGCAAATGGCTCGATAATCATTTTTACGGACTCACTTTTTCGCTGAACTACCAAAAGCAAAAAAGCGATTTTACGCTTGGAGGTGGCTGGAATACCTACGACGGCGACCATTACGGGAATGTAATCTGGGCGCAGTTTGTCGGAGATGCAGACCCCAACCACGAATGGTATTTCAATAAAGGCTTGAAAAAAGATTTTAACCTGTTTGCCAAATACAACTACCAGGTAGCCGAAAAGCTGAACCTGTTTGCCGACATGCAGTACCGCCATATCAATTATTCTATCGACGGCATTGACGACGATTTGCGAAACATTACGCAACAACACGAATTCAACTTTTTTAATCCGAAGCTGGGTGTTTTTTACGAACCGGCACAAAATCAGAATCTGTATTTGTCGTTTGCCACAGCCAATCGCGAACCTAACCGTTCGGCTTACATCGATGCCCGGCAGGATGCAGAACCGCCGGTTTATGAAACTTTGTACGACTGGGAGTTGGGCTACGAATATAAATCGGCCCGGTTTTCGGGCAGTGCCAATTTTTATTACATGAGCTACAAAAATCAACTGGTGCTCACAGGGGAAATCAACGATGTGGGAAATCCCATTATGACCAACGTGGATAAAAGTCACCGAACGGGTTTGGAGTTACAGACGGGACTGGCATTGACAAAAAACCTGCAGTGGCTGGCCAATGCCACATTCAGCCAAAACAACATTGAAAATTTTACCGAATATGTGGACAACTGGGATACCGGCGGGCAGGAATCATTTCATCTGGGAACCACCGACATTGCTTTTTCGCCCAACGTGATAGCCAACAGCCAACTGGTTTACGAACCGGTGAAGAACCTGAATTTTGCATTTATTTCATCCTACGTTGGCAAACAGTTTATTGACAACACAGCCAGCGACGACCGCAGCCTGAATGCGTATTTTGTGAATAACCTGAAAGTGGATTATTCTTTCAAAACAGGTTTGTTCGATAATGTTTCGATCCACCTTATGGTAAATAACCTGTTTAGCGAAGAATACGAAAGCAATGCCTGGGTATATTCCTACATTTTAGGAGGCGAACGCTACAAAATGGATGGTTATTTTCCGCAGGCTGGCCGGCATTTTATGTTGGGGGTTGATTTGAAGTTTTAGGAGATTATTCCAAAATTACCTTCCCTTCAATCTCCACCAGCAAATCTTCCCGGCAAATGTCGGCGACGATATAGACCACGGGCAGATTGCCGTAGTAGCTTTTGAATGTTTTTTTGATGGCGGCAAAGTCTTTCCGGTTTTTTACATACACCCGGGCATGACCGTATTTGGGCTGAAGGGAATGGCCGGGGAGGAGAGAAAGAACTTCTTCGGAATAGAGCTTCTGCATGTTTTGAATAGTAATTTCGGTTTGTTCTGACGGATTGTCAATTCCCACCGTTTTTTCACCTCTGATGGCTGCGGTTCCCGAAATAAAAACCTGCTTTTTTCCAAACAGTTCCAGGTAACGGGCGCGTTCAAATTTGGGGGTTGCTTTCATTTCTGTTTGCTTTCCCACCAGCACTTTTTCGCTGTACCCGTGGGCAGCTGTTTGTTCCGGATTGTTGAGCGGAAGGCTCACCGCTTCGGGGGCATCAACAGCAACAAATTCGATGATGACACCTCCCATGTTCATTCCGATTCCGGTTGCTGCCGGGAACCCATTCAGGTAAAATTTTTCTCCATAAAAACCGGCCCGCATGTTGTTAAACTCCTGGTAGCGCTGTTTACCTTCATCAAAACCGATAATGTTCTCTATGTAATTCCATTGCCGGATGACCGATTGAAAAGTCATACCTGCATGGGTTAACAGGTTTTTAAAAGAATTGAAAACCGTTTCGGCATTTTCCCTGCATCCGGAAGAAGTATCAGACTGCACGTTTCCAATCAAAATCCGGGCATTTTCTCTTTTAAAAAGCATGGCCGAGCCATGTTCAGAACCGATAAGTTCTTGATTCCACAACTCCGGATCGAAATAAAAAGCCTCTACGAGGATGCGACAGGTCAGCGGTGGTTGGGCAATGAGCGCGCAAATTACCGGGGTTTCAAATTTTTCAGAAACCATCTTTTCCAATTTAACACGGAGGTTGACATACGCTTTGTTCGACGGAGTGTCGGCAAAAAAATTCAGTTTAAAAATCCGTTTGCCCGAATTGATTTGATGCAATTGTTGAATGCAGCTAAACAATTGATTATCAATTGATGTACATCCTGTTTCAGGTTTTATATAGATTCGGTCTCCGTTTAAAAAATACATTCCATTGCTCTTTAAAAGAGATACAAATATGCCTTAATTGCGCGAATGAAAAAAATTTACCTCCGCCTTCGCGATTGCTTTTGCCGTGGTTTTGTGCGTTTGAATTTATCCTCAAACGAATGTTTTGGCTTTTCTCTTTTCTTACGCTGATGAAAAGCCCCCTGGTATGTGGGGTCGTCAATTTTTTTTTGCCGGTCAATTTCCCGCAGCTGCTTTTGCCGCTCATCAAATTCGTTTTCAATCACTTCCACCCCCGGAGGAATTTCCTGCGGCGTAATTTCCATACGCACCAGTTCTTCAATTTTTTTCCAGTGCCATTCCTCCGACGGGTCGATGAGCGTGATGGCATCTCCGCGGTTGCCGGCTCGGGCCGTCCGGCCAATCCGGTGCACATAATCCTCATAATTGGGTGGCACATCGAAATTTATCACATGGCTGACCTGGCTCACATCCATTCCCCGCGCTGAAACATCGGTGGTAATCAAAATTCTTACCTCGCCGTTTTTGAATGCCCGAATGGCGTTTATCCGCGCATTTTGTCCTTTGTTTGAATGCAAAATTCGTTTTTCACCTTCCACTTTTCGCTGAATGACTTTAAATACGCCGTCGGCATGTTCTTTGGTTTTCACAAAAATGACAATTCGCGAAAAGGTTTTTTCATCGGTCAGCAGGTGTTTTATCAGGTTGAGTTTGGTGCGGTAGTTGGGCACTTTATAGGCAATTTGGGTAACCTCCTGCACGGTTGTTGCTGATGGAGAAACTTCCAGTTTTTCGTAAAAATCGAGAAATTCCTCCGTAAGTTTTTCCACCGCTTCTGAAAAGGTGGCAGAAAAGAGCAGGTTTTGCCTCTTGGGCGGGAGGATTTCGAAAAGTTTGCGAAGCTGTGGTTGAAACCCCATGTCGAGCATGCGGTCGGCTTCGTCTATCACCAGGTATTTTACTTTCTTCAGCGAGAGTACGCCGGCCTGGTACAAATCCATCAAACGGCCCGGTGTTGCCACAAGAATGTCGATGCCCGGCGTCAGCAGTTCGGCGTGTTTAGTCCAGCCAATGCCGCCAAAAACTGCCGCGTGGCGCAATTCCGACAGCGATGTCAGCTCGGCCACATCCTCCCCTACCTGAATGGAAAGCTCGCGTGTGGGCACCAGAACCAAAATACGAGGATCGGTTCCCTCGGGCTTTTTCAGTTTGGTGAGCAAAGGCAAAAGATAAGCCGCTGTTTTGCCGGTACCGGTTTGGGCTACACCAACCACGTTGGCACCCGAGTTGATTTTCGGTATGGCCTGCTGCTGAATGGGCGTCGGTTCTTTAAAACCAATGTCGTCCAGCGATTTCAGTATCGATTTGGCTATTTTTAGCTCTTCGAATGTTTTCTTCATCCTGCAAAAATAGGAAAAATGAAGTTTGTATAACGGGTAGTATTCGCAGGAAAAGATTTTCATCGTTTATCTTTTCGGTACCTGGAGCTTTCCTCCTGGCGGTGGCAGCCTTGTGTATTGGTTTTGAGGGATATGAAAGTTTTATTCTATTTTGCCCGGATGTCAAATGCCATAAGTGCATCGCCTCTGCGCTGATATAAGATCCCGTTTTTAATCACCGGATGGGAAAAATGTTCGCTGGTGCCGCGGGTAATTTTGAATGAACTGTTTTGAGTCAGCTTTCCGTTTTCGCAGCTGATGAGTGAAAGTTCGCCACCCCAATTGTAATAATACAGCATATTGTCGGCGGCAATAATTGCACCTGTCCCAGCCCTGAGCGAATCCACCACTTCTCCGGTTTCAACATGAAAGCTTTTTAGTTCTTTTTTTCGCGTGCCGCAACCGTACAGGTAATCGCCCAGTTTCACAAAACCACTCATGTAAGTATCCAAATCGGTAGTTCGCCAGATTTCGGTGATTTGCAATCCGTCTTTTGATAGCTGAAGTTTTACTCCGCGGTTGCCGTCGCCGGCAGCGTAGTAGATGATTCCATTTTCAAAAATTCCGTTGTTGCTGTGCGTGTCGCCAACCCCGGGTTCCCGGTCTTCCACCGGTGTGTTGTCCTGCAAATGTGTCCAGAGCAATTCGCCGGTTTCGGCATCGATTCCCAGTAAATGATAGGCAGAGAAGGTGATGTAAATTTTCCGGTCCGGCAGTTCAATCAGATTTCCGGGATTGTAGCCCATTCGCTCGCCCATGCCTTTGCACGACCAAATCAGTTCACCTGTAAAGCGGTTCAATGCAATTACATTGTTTTCCGTTCCGCCGGGGGTACAAAAAATTTTGTCATCAAATATCACCGGCGCTTCCGAATAGCCGTGGTAAGGAAGAACACCTTCAAAATCAGCCACGTAATCTTTGGTCCAAACCAGTTCGCCGGTTTTACGTTTCAGGCAGGAGATAATTCCCATTCCTGTTCCGGCATAAACCAAATCGTCAACCACGGTGGGTGCCGAACGCGAACCCGGATAATGTTTGGCCCACTCTTCTCCGTATTGTTGTTTCCAAATCAGGTCACCGTTTAGTCCGAAGCAAAACATCCATGCCAGGCTGTCTTTTTCACCGGTAATAAAAATTTCTGATTCAGTGACCGTTGGCGAGCCATAACCATTTCCCAGCCCTTCGGCAAACCAGAGTTCTTTTGGGCCATTTTCAGGCCACTCTTTTAACAGGTTTGTTTCCGGATAAACGCCGGTTCGGTTGTCACCCCGCCACTGGTAGATTTGGGGTTCCGGTTTACTGCACGAAAAAATGAGGGCTGTCAGGATAAAAAGGATAATTTGCTTCATTTTAGTTTATTCAATGATTTTGTTTAATGGTATCCGGTTTTTCTCCGAAGTTACATTTAAAAGTAAAGAAAATCAACGAATGCCTCAAAACAAAGAATGAACATCCTTATTTTGGGTTGAAATAGCCATAAACCTCGTCGTAACCTTTTACCTCCATCAGGTTGGCCCGCATTTTGGCTGCTCCCGGGAAGCTGTTCAGGTAAATTTTGTAAAACCGTTTCAGGATGTTGAAATTTTTAATACCGCCCCAGGTTTGTTCGAACAGGCGGGTGTGTTCAAGCAATTTAGTAATCCGTTCTTCCATTGAAATCTCTGTTTTTTCCGGATTAAAAAACCAGGGATTCTGGAATATGCCGCGCCCAATCATTACACCGTCAACACCTGTTTCTTCCACTTTTCTCAGACCATCGGCATACGAAAAAACATCGCCGTTGCCGTGGAGCGGAATTTCCGGCCTGATTTGGTTTTTCACCTGAACCGCTTTCGCAATTTCGTCCCAGTCGGCGTCGCCTTCGCTTTGCATGCGCTGGGTTCGGCCATGCAAAATAATGGCGGCAGGAACGGTTTCAAGCAAATGTGAAATCCACTCTTCGGTTTGATGTTGTTTTATTCCCGTACGGGTTTTTACGCTCACAGGAAGATTGGTTCCTTCTTTTGTGGCCAGAATGATTTCTTTGGCCAGGTTGGATTCGCCAATCAGTGCGCTGCAACTGCCGGTTTTAATCACTTTCTTTACCGGACAACCCATGTTGACGTCGAGCCCGTCGAAATCGTAATTTTCTGAAATGTACCTTGATACTGTGTTGTAAATTTCCGGATTGCGACCCCATATCTGGGCGACTAACTTAATATTCAGTTTTTTCAGCAGTTCCCGTTCCGATTCACTTACAATCAACCGCTCCGAAACCCGTTCCCTGCCTTTGGGGTGGTTCATGCCTTCCACCGAAGTAAATTCGGTAAAAACAACATTCAGCCTGCCCGGTGCTGCCATCCCCGACACAGTTTCACGGAAAACCGTATCGGTAACGTCCTCCATGGGTGCCAGCAAAAATGCGGGACTTTTTATTTCTTGCCAAAAATTATTCATACTTAAATTCCAGTCAACAATTTCCAAAAATCAATTTCCAACAGAATCTCATATTTTTCGAGTGTTTTCAAAAAAGTATCGAAGTGATGTTCAGGAACGCTCATTTGCGCGTTAATGCCTTCGCGGGCTACATAAATACACCCGAAACAGTTCAGCGCAAACCAATCGCGGTAAATGTTGTCGCGAAATTCCTGCGGATTTTCCAGATAAAAATACTGGTAAAACGAAATGATTTTTCGCTGGTTCGTCCCTGTTTATTTTATTGTGTAACTGCATGGTTTCAATACAAAAAATTGCGCCGCAAAAATAGGTAATTCAAAAATAAGGACAAAACGGTATTTTATGTTGCAGGACAAAAAAAAGCACAGCCGGTAAAGACTGTGCTTAAATTTTTTATGAAAAATGTTTTTATAATGCTAACGTAACTTCGTTTGAGCAAGCAGAATTGTCTGTTTCACAAATCTGGAAAGTAAATGTTCCACTTGATCGTGCCATATCCAGAGTATGTTCACCGTCGTTGGTTGTGTTAGTTAACACTGAGCCGTTGACTTTAATACTAACTTCACTACTTCCCTCGGCTCCTGTCCAACTTAAATCAACATACCTCACTCCCCGCACTTTCCTCAATGTTGCAGTTAAGACAATGTCGGATGTTTGATTGGTGGTAACGGTTACACTTTTCGAAACCGTTCCGGTTGCCCCATCATCGTCAGTAACAGTTAGTGCCACAGAGTATGTACCTGCTGCTGTGTAATCATGTTCCGGATTTTTCAATGTGGAAGTTTTGCCATCGCCGAAATTCCAGTTCCACGCTACGACATTGCCATCTGTATCTGTGCTTGCATCCGTAAAATTCACCGTGAGTTCTGTTGCCGACCAGGTAAAGTTGGCTGTGGGCGCAACATTATCTGGTGGAGGTGGAGGGTTTACGGTTCCGTTGTACACCAGAATAGGGTCTGGATTGCCATCGGGGTCGTTTTTAACTGTTCCGTTGGTTGTGGTGTTTCCAATTAAAAGAAGGCCGGCAACATGTGGCGCAGCCATCGACGTACCACTTAAAGTTGCATAAGCGCCATCCTTGTAAGTGGAATAAATGCTGGACCCGGGTGCGCAGAAATCCACAGGTGGATTGCCATAGTTGGAATAAGAAGCCCATAAATCGCTCTGTGCCATAGCCGAAACAGTGTAAATGTTAGGTCCCTCAGCACTTGCCGGTGATTTGGTTCCTGCATTAGTACTCTCGTTGCCTGCTGCAAGCGAAAATTTGATTCCCTTATTTGCCGCTGTAATAACAGCATCGTTCAAATCTTTATAATAACTTCCGCCAAGACTCATGTTTGCCACATCGCCAGATTTGCCATTTGCGGCCACAAAATCAACTCCTCCAATAATCCAGGACATGTAACCACTTCCCCTGCGATCGAGAACTTTTACCGGAATTACTTTTGCACCTGCGGCAACACCAACAACACCTATTGAATTGTCAATTGCTGCAATTGTTCCGGCAACATGAGTACCGTGACCATTATCGTCATTCGCAGTAGAAGTCCGCGTAACAAAAGTTTTTCCTCTGCCCGCATCCACATTCAAATCAGGATGATCCAAATCTATACCCGTGTCTATTACCCATGCAACGTTTGTTCCTGAATAATTAACTCCACCGTTTACCCGGGTAATTCCCCAGGGAGTTGCTTGTGTGGAAGTGATGGAAACTTCCTCTGTTCCAGGTTTTATGAGCGTTATTAATTTATCTTCGGTGACAGAAATCACTGCCGGATCGTTCTCCAGCTTTTTCAACTGTCCCGGAGGAATTTTTGCGGAAAATCCCTGAATGGCGGTTCCGTAAACAAAATCCAGCTCGCCGTCGGTAATTCCGGCGCGTTTCATTACTTTTTCAGCAGCTTTTTGCGCTGCCTGCTGCCTTTTTTCGTACCCTTTCAGGTTCGAGAGTTCTGCATTCAGTTCAGCATCGTTCAGTACAACGATGTAACTGATTTTTCCATTTTGAGCTGATTTCAACTCAACATCGTCTGCAAATTGTTCTTCAACCAGGGTGTCATTGCACGCGTGGAAAAACGATGCAAGCAAAAAAAACGTCAGGAATTGTACAAAAAGTTTTTTCATTGCTTAGAATTTAAAAATTTATGTTGCAATATCCGAATAAATTCTAAAATATGAAATGTCAAATGTTTTTATTTGCAATTAATTTCTGAGGGTTGATTACAGATTGAATTTTTTCATTTTGCCAGAAGCGAGGCCTTTTTTTCAATGTATTTTTGAAATTCCGCTTCGTTAAAACCCACCGAAGAAACCACAATTTTTCCCGTTTTGTCGATGATAAAATTACGCGGAATGTTTTGCGTGGCATATTTGGAGAAAATTTCGCGTTTCGGATCGGGATAAAACGGAAGGTTAAAATTTTGCTCTGTTTTAAATTTATTGATTTCTTCCCACGTATGTTCGCGTCCAATTACCAGCAACTCAAAATCGGTTCGGGTGCCAAACTTTTCGTAAACATCTTTTTGCAGATGCGGTAATTCTTTTCTGCAGGGACCGCACCAGGTGGCAAAAAAGGTAATCCAAACCACTTTGCCTTTCAGGTCAGATAATTTTTGGGTGGTGCTTTCGCTGGTTTCAAAAGCAAAATCGGGTGCCTGCTGTCCTTCTTTGGCCAGGGTAAACTGGTCTTGAGCAAAAAGATGAACCGCAGAAAATAGAAGTGTTAAAATGAGTAGTGAAAGTTTTGTTTTCATACTATTAAAATTGTTTATTTTCAAAGGAATAGTATGGAACCTGCCCGACTATTTTGGTCAGGCGGGCTCGCATTGTTTTAATTATTCTCTTGGGTGTAATTGTTTTAAAAGCTCGTTTCATATTTTATCGAAAAAAAAGTCATAGCATCGCTTCAAGTGATACTATGACTAAAAATTGGGTTTTACATTTATGCCAATCAATATTGTGACACCAAAAATTCGTTGACGGCAATTTCAATGCGCTGTTGGATTTTCGAGGCATCCGATTTTTTAAACTTGTCCCCGGTAATGTTTTCGAATAGTTCGAT
>Ga0334893_1002711_pt1 | contig 12609 bp, 12 predicted proteins | sample GraSluR3_MG_5_FD_207218 | JGI IMG/M metagenome (GOLD analysis project Ga0334893, IMG submission 207218) | Sludge microbial communities from methane-producing bioreactor in Wageningen University, Netherlands - Granular Sludge_09_05-R3 | ecosystem: Engineered > Bioreactor > Anaerobic >...
GGTCCCCTGGCAGGCCGCCTCCACCAACTAGCTAACCAGCTTGATCCGCAGGGAAGACTAATTAAGTTTGTGGGCTGGATTGATCAATCCAGCTTAGCTTGGTATTTGCAAAATGCTCAGGCGGCAGTTTTTCCTCAAGTTGAAGATTTTGGCCTGGTGGTTTTAGAGGCTATGTCCCAGGGATGTCCAGTAATTGTTAACAAATCTAGTGGGGCAGCAGAGATTGTTAGACCTAATATTGATGGACTTTTTCTTGAGGACCAAAAAACCGCAACCATAAGTCAAACAATGTCTTTGGCAAGTCAGGCGCGCTGGCATAAACTTGACATTAAGCGTCAAGCAAGCCAATATGCAGAGGTCGCCTGGCAAAAACAATTTATCAAATTTGTTGAATCAGAGTGGCAAAAACATCGGAAAGGGATGCGGTAAGAGTATGAGTAATCACACTGAACACGCCTTTGCCGTCATTTTGGCCGGAGGAAGCGGCACTAGGTTGTGGCCAATGTCGAGGGATAATAAGCCTAAACAGTTTTTAAAGTTAGGCGGAGACGAAACCTTATTACAACAGGCAGCCAAAAGAATTAGCCAGCTAATTGAGTGGGAAAAAATTATTGTGGTGACCAACCGGGAGTATGTGGAAACCGTTCAACAGCAGCTGCCAGATATAAATCCCAATAATATTATTGCCGAACCAATGAAAAGAGACACTGCTCTTGCTATGGCTATTGGTGCCTTGGTAGCTCAAAAGGCAGACCCTGAAGCGGTGGTTACCAACATTGCTTCAGATCATGTTTTAAAGGATGAGGCCGAATATTTAAGAGTTATTAATCGCTCTTTAGAACTGGCTAATTCTGGAGAACATCTAATTACAGTGGGAGTTACTCCTACTGGTCCAAATGTTAATTTCGGTTACATAAAGGTCGATAACTTGGTATCTCAGTCAGGTGATGCTGAGAATAATCAAGTGTACCAGGTCAATAGTTTTAAAGAAAAACCTGATTTACCAACTGCTGAAACCTTTTTAGCCGAGGGTAATTATTTTTGGAACGCTAATATGTACACTTGGAAAGTTAGTGCTATTCTTGAGGCTTTTCATCGTTATTTTCCTGAAGCGGATGATAAGTTAGCTCAAATTTCTGAAGCTATTCAGACGCCCAGATTCAATCCTGTTTTACAGGACGTGTATGAAGCTTCGCCAAAAATCTCGATTGACTTTGCCATTTCTGAAAAAGCAGACAACCTTTTATTAATTCCCGGCGATTTTGGTTGGGATGATGTGGGTCTGTGGAGTACAGTTTATGAGTTGGGAGAGAAAGACGGTTCGGGTACGGTAATCGTCAGAGCTGCTGGTGAACAAGCACCGGTGGTGAGTTTAGATGGTCATAATAACTTAGTAAGTCCAGACGAGAGACTAATTGCCCTAATTGGCGTGGAAGATTTAGTGGTGGTGGATAGTCAGGACGTTATTATGATTGCACCTCGCAGTCGATCGGCCGATATTAAGAAAATGGTTGAAAAATTAAAGACAGAAAACTTAGACGAGTATCTATAAGACCACTAGTTATCAGGGAAGAAGATATTCTTGAGTAAACTAAATGTTTATAATATCCAATTAGACTATTTGATTAAAGAAAATATAAAATAAGTTGGTTTCACAAATATGAACTATCAAGTAGCTAAACGAATTCTAGATATTATTGTGGCTACTATTTTGTTGATTTGTTTTCTCCCTTTTTGGATTATTGTGCCGATCCTAATTTTTTTTGATTCTGGTTGGCCAGTCTTTTTTTCTCATACCAGGGTTGGGCAGGGAGGAAAGAGCATTAAGCTCTATAAGTTCAGATCAATGGTACGTGACGCCGATGAAATACTGCACAAAAAGAATCGTCAACTTTTGGCCAAATTCAAGAAAAGTGATTGGAAATTGGAAAACGATCCTCGTATTACACGATTAGGAAAAGTTTTGCGAGCCTTAACAATTGATGAATTCCCCCAATTACTCAATGTTATTCAAGGAGATATGAGCATGGTTGGTCCCCGCGCGTATGTCGAGGCGGAGCTTAAAGAGCAAACGATGCGTTATCCTGAAACTAGAGATTACGTTCGCGACATCTTAACCGTGAAGCCAGGAATTACCGGTCCTTGGCAAGTTTCAGGGAGGAATGATGTGCCTTTTGTTCAGCGGGCAAAAATGGATGCTCAATATGCTCGACAAAAGAGCCTATGGACTGATATCGTAATCCTTGCCAAAACACCAAAGGCAATGATTAGCCGTTGGTGATGGGAGCTACTATTATGAGTGATCAAACACTATTATCTAATTGGAAGAAGACTGAGCGATCTGCTGAGCGCAATCTAGATCAGGGTGACGATGTTTTTGCCAGCCCAATTACCGCCAGGCGATCGAAAAAAACTCAAGATTCAGCAGAATCGGGAATTAAAAATCAGGTGTCTAGAATAAATAATGATCTGCCTCCCAATTCAGGTGCAGTTGAAAAAAACAAAGACAAATTTAGTTTGAAAAACTTACCGAATTGGTGGCGGGGAGTTTCTCCCAAAAAAAGGCGTTGGTTTAAAGCAGTAGGTATCACCGGTGGTGTATTATTGGTCGGGATTACTGTTTTATTTTTAGCTGCATTTACAGTTTATGCTCAAGCCAGGAATGTGCAGGGCGATATTCAACAGGTAGCCACCGAGGGTAGATTGGCTTATGACTCATTTAAGAGGCAGAATTTACCAGAAACAGATTTACACTTAAGTCGTGCTAAAGAACAACTTGTAAAGTCGCAAACTTCTTTCCAGAAGATGGGTTATTTGAAATTCATTCCTGTTGTGCGGGGTTATTATTTTGATGGTGAGGCCGGCCTCCAGGCCGGACTAGCCGGCCTAGAGGCCGGCCAACTTGCCCTTGAGGCCATTAAGCCTCACGCCGACTTACTAGGTTTTAGTGGTGAGGGCACTTTTGAGGGAGGCACAACCGAGGACAGAATCGGTTTAATGTTGGAAACATTAGCTCAAATTACACCCCAGCTTGACTCGATCTCCGCCAAAGTCGAGGAAATGAATGATTATGCTAAACAGATTGACCCACAGAAATATCCAGAAAATATTGCTGGACACCCGGTTAGAAGTTATGTAAAAGCTCTCCACGATGGTGCTCAAGCAGCCGCCACTATTTTGACCGACGCCAGACCAGCTATTGAGCAATTACCAGCCGTTGCTGGGGCCGGAGAACGCCAAAAATACCTAGTCATTTTCCAAAATGATAACGAATTACGTCCTACCGGTGGCTTTATGACAGCCTACGCCGTGGTTTTTGTGGAAGATGGCAAAGTAACTCCGGAAAAATCTGATGATATTTATGAGCTTGACAAGAAATTTAGTAATAAGCCACCAATTCCAGAGACTTTGGGAAAATATTTAACCACCGAGCGCTATTGGAATTTACGCGATATGAACATCGATCCTAATTTTGCAAATTCCATGGCAGATTTCTATGAAAATTATCAGCAAATTAGAGGTGAGCCAAAAGATATAGACGGTATTATTGCGGTTGACACCGTACTTTTAGCCAATGTTGTTGAAGTTTTGGGACCGGTTGAGGTTCCTGGCTATGGAACTTTTTCAGCTGAGCCTGATCCCCAGTGTGGCGGCTGTCCCCAAATTATTTATGCCTTGAGTGAAATTATCGATCGTCCAACTCCTTATATCAGAGAAGATCGCAAAGGCATTTTGGCGCCAATGATGCAGGCAATTATTCAAAAAACCTATGCTACATCTAGAGATAAATGGCCATTGTTAGCTCAGTTAGTTTGGGAAAGTATTGAAGCTCGACACACACAGATGTATTTTTTTGATGAATCTAAACAGCAGGCGGCTGAATCTATTAATGCAGCAGGCGTGATTCCCCAGCTGGACCAAGAGGGTGATTATTTAACGATTATCGACGCCAATCTGGGCGGGGCTAAATCTAACTTATTCACTGAAGTGAACGGATCTCAGACTGTTCAAGAAATTACCGACGGACGTTTACGCAAGGAAGTTGAGTTAACCTATCGCAATACGCACGCTGCTTCAAACTGTAATTTGGAAGCTGGATTACTTTGTCTCAATGCCACACTTAATAACTGGACAAGGTGGTATGTGCCTAAAGGTACTCAAGTTGAGGAGCTAGTTGGTTTTGAGAGTGAACCGGTTATCGATACCTCAAATCAAGATTATGATGTAATTGAAGGGTTTTTCAAACTTAATCCTATGAGCCAAGCAAAAATTAGAGCTACTCTCAGTGTCCCTTACAATTTAGGTAATAAAGAGTATGTTTTATCGATGCAAAAACAAGGCGGTACCGACCCAATTCCATTTGAGATTATGACGCCCTTCGGTCAAGCAGAGTTTACACTTGATAAAGATATCACCATCCGCGTACCATAAAGTTTGTGGCTGGACCATCCCGTAGTGCTATCGGACTAGTTTTGCAAGCTCGAGATTATCAAGAGTTGGATCGTTGGATTGATGTTTTAACGCCAAGTTATGGCAAGCTCTCCTTTTTAGCCAAGGGAGTTAGGCAGCTTAAATCTAAGCGCATATCGGCATTACAACCCGGATCGATCATTGCTTTCAGTTGGCTGGAGTATGGTGAAACCAAATTAATTACCGAAGTTAGCTTAAAATCTCAGTTATCTCCAATTAACCCGCAGTTGGCAGTTCTGCGTGATTTTTTGGCGATTTTAGAAATCATTTCATATATCAGCTTGGAAAATATTGAGCAGATGGATTTGTACGATGGGACAATTAGTATTTTAGAGATTATGAAAACTAAACCACAAACTTACCCACGCGGCTTAATTCGTAGTGAACTACAAAAATTATTAGCTAGTCAAGGAATTCAATTACCATATACTTCACCGGCAGATTCTGTCTCGGAACTAGTGGAGTCAGTGACGCAACGGCCGATCCGCAGTTTTGCCTATCTTCGGTTATAATGACCTGACTACAAAAAACATTAAGGACAAAAATGCAGATCTATCGATACCAGATAATTTGGAAAAATCAGGGCAGCTTTGTTAGTGATTACCAGGTGGAAGCACCCAGCCGTTGGGAAGCCCTGGAAAAAACAATCGAAACCAAGCTTCGCTACGAAACTAAGGAATGGGATCAGGTGGAAATTAAATTATTAGGACAAAAATCATAATTCAACAATTCTTTACCAAGATTGAAAGCCAGGTGTATGAACGAAAATGATTTGATGACTCAGGTAGTAGCCCTTTGCAAGCGGCGTGGTTTTATTTTTCCCTCCTCAGAGATTTATGGGGGATTAGCTAACGCCTATGAATATGGTCCTCTAGGGGTTGAGTTAAAGCGCAACATTAAAAATCTCTGGTGGAAAACCTTTATTCACGATCGAATTGATATGTTGGGTCTAGATAGCTCAATTATTGTTCACCCCAAAACCTGGGAAGCCTCGGGACATATAAATAGTTTTAGCGATCCTTTAGTTGATTGTAAAAATTGCCAGCGTCGAACCAGAGCCGATCACTTGATCGAAAACTACTACGCTCAAAAGCAAGAGCCAAGATTAGTCGAGGGCTTACCGATCGAGGAGCTACAAAAAATTATTGAAAAAGAGCAAATTGCTTGTCCCTACTGTGGTGAGTTCCAATGGACACCGGTTAGAAAATTTAACTTATTATTTGAAACTAGTATTGGGATTGTACCCGAGTCAGAATCTAAGGCTTATTTGCGAGGCGAAACAGCTCAAGGAATCTTTTTAAGTTTTAAAAATATTCTCGATTCTACTCGAGTTAAGTTGCCTTTTGGAATCGGCCAAATAGGAAAGAGTTTTCGCAATGAAATTACACTAGGAAACTTTATTTTTCGAACTTTGGAATTCGAACAAGCCGAGATTGAATATTTTTTTGATCCACAAAATAGTAATTGGGAAGAACTTTTTGATAATTGGCAGGAGGCAATGTGGCAGTTTGTTACTACCCAGTTGGGCATCGGCAAGAATAATCTTCGCTGGCGAGAGCATACAGATGAGGAAAGATCACACTATAGCTTACGAACCGTTGATTTAGAGTACAACTTCCCATTTGGGTTTAAAGAACTCTGGGGATTGGCTTATCGCACTGATTATGATCTTAAGCAACATATGGAGTATTCTGGTCAGGACCTGCGAGTAACCGACTCAAGTGATGGTCGCAAGTATATTCCTCACGTTATCGAGCCAGCCGTGGGTATAAACCGTCTACTTTTAATGGTTTTGTTGGAGTTTCTATGGCAGGATGAGGCAAATGATCGCCTAGTTTTGAAATTACCCTATCAGTTAGCTCCTTATAAGGCGGCCGTTTTTCCCCTGCTTCGTAATAAACCTGAATTAGTTGCCAAAGCTGAATCGGTGTTTAAATTAGTTCAGTCAGCGATGCCCACCACTTGGGATGACCGAGGCAATATCGGTAAACGTTATCTAAGTCAGGACGAAATCGGCACACCTTATGGCGTAACGGTTGACTTTCAAACCCTTGAGGATGATACGGTGACTATCCGCCAGCGTGATACCACCAAGCAAGCCAGAGTTAAAATTGATGAATTACTGGCAGAGTTAGATGCCTAGAGGTGGCGAAGTGGTTGAGTATACAAAACTTAATCCAACTGAAGTAGAAAATGGCGAGTACCATATTGGTAGGTTTCCTGATCAGAAGTACAAAATAGATTGTGAAATGTACGCTATCTCACCAGATGAAATGGTTAGGCAGTTAAGAGAGGCTTTATCTGCAAGATCTCAAGAGCTGCAGATTGAAGCTAGGTCAAGTTTTTTTGGAGATCCACGAGCAGTATTTGATGTTAAAACGCCAAACTCAGCTTCATCACTTCGAATAGAGATAGCAGCTAGTCGCTCAAAAAATTGTGTTCATATTTATCTAGTTTCCAATCATGTTTCTATGGGCTCCTTTGATAAAAATGAGATTATGAGAATTCAACAGGGATTGCGCCAATTTCTGAATGACTTTAAGCCACAGATTATTGGCCAATAACTTTTTGTCGGTAAAACTCTTGTCCAGCCAACTATCCTCCAGTATCATTAACTAATGAAAAAAAATCGTTGGTTTTTGGTTGGCGCAGGTTTACTACTTGTTCTGGCAGTTGTTGTCGGCTTGGTGTGGTTTAATTGGCGCAGTCGCAGCTCAGAAATTGAAGATGAGCAAGTCTTCTTACCTCCTGAAGAAGTTAATACAATTCCTATTGAACAGCGTCCTTTTGTAACTTTGACACCTAGTCAACAGGGCAGGAATCTTGCCATTACCCTTCATAATATAAAAAAACCGGCTGATGAAGCCGAGATTGAACTTGAATATCAATCAGGCTCTTTATTACAAGGTGCGATGGGAGTTTTCAAGCTACAAAAATTGCCTGAAAAAACCGACATTTTACTCGGAAGTTGTAGCGCTGGTGGTAAATGTAGTTATCATGAGGATGTCAAAGGTGGCAGTCTTTTATTACGCTTTTTAGGCGAGGAAAAATATGTGCTAAAAAATGATTGGGCATTTATAGACAATACCAATCAAGAATCCCTATTTAGTTCTCGTGATGGAAAATTTTCTCTAGAATCAACTGGTTTGGCCAGGATTAAGTATGGTGTTATTTTGCAATCTCCAGGGTTGCCGGAAGAGCTGGCGTATGAATTACTGTCAGCTCCATATGCGCCCAGCGTTGAGGGCACTACCACCTCGATTAACCAAGTTGAGGTTGCTATCAGATTAAATGCCAATTCATCTACCGCCAGCATTTTCGGTTGGGATGGTGAGCAATGGGTTGAGTTAGAGACAGAAGTGGCTGAAAAAGTTGCCACTGCTCAGGGACCCTGGTATCTAGCTTATGTGGCTGCAGAAACAGAATCAGTTGTGAATTCAGCCGGTGGCGGAACAGAAGAATAGAAGAATAGAAGAATAGAAGTACCTAATGATAAACGACTTACTAAGAAACAAGAGAAATTATGGGTTGGATTAATCGTTGGTGGCATTTGAATCAGCGAGATGAAACTGATTTGATCGAACAAGATAAAGGTTCGGTCAGTTATTACTGGATTCTATTTTTTTCAACTGCTTTGTCGACTTTAGGGCTTTTGATTGACAACGCCAACGTCATCATTGGGGCAATGATTTTAGCCCCTTTAATGATTCCTTTATCATCATTATCGGTTGGGATAGCCAGAGGTGATTTACGGGCAATTGGTCGTTCTACCAGCAATCTCTCGATGAGCATCTTGTTAATTCTCATTACTAGCGCCATTTTAGGCAGATTAGTTCCTGTGGTTGGCTTGCCAGATGAAATTGTTGCTCGAGCTCAGCCAACCGTGGTCGATTTAATTATTGCACTAATAGCTGGTTCAGCCGCAATGTTTGCCTATTTAAATAAAGATGTTCCAGAGGGTTTAGCTGGTGTAGCTGTTGCGGTTGCCTTATTACCACCTTTGTGTGTAGCTGGTTTGTCAGTATCATTGGGTTGGTGGCCGATTGCACTGGGAGCCACGGTTTTGTTTTTTGCGAATATGGCAGCGATTATTTTTTCTGGTTTGATTGTTCTCTGGTTTTATCAAAGATTCAGTCATCAGGAAGAAAAGAAGAATGTTGCTTTGTGGGGAGGTCTTTTATCAGCAATGGTTGTATTGGTTTTAGCAGTTTTATTATCGGTCGCCTTTTGGCAGTCATACCAAGTAACACGTTGGCAGGAAGTGGCTAAACAGGGATTGACACAACAACTATCACTAAGTAGTAAATCAGATATTCAACAATTAAGGGTTGTTTCAGATGAAGAAGACTTAGTTTTGCAGGCGGTGGTAAAAGTACCTCAGCTGGCTGAATTACCCACACTGTCAAACCTGGAAACAGAGCTAGCTAATCAGTTCGGCAAGCCGGTTAAGCTCATTTTAGAAGTGATACGAGTTGAAACGTTGGAATAGTTTTTTTTGAGTATTTGTCTTTTATTGGCCAATTTTACTGATATAATTTTTCTGTTCTAAACAGTTGCCGCCATAGCTCAGTTGGTAGAGCGGTGCTTTTGTAAAGCATAGGTCGAGGGTTCGAGTCCCCCTGGCGGCTCAGTTTGTTTCGCCCAAAATCAAACGGTCCCGATCAGTTTGTTTTGTTTTTTATTTTTGAACTATCATTTTTTGTGATTAATGCATCATTATTAAAATTAACGTGATAAAATTAGATCAAATACTAACAGAGAGTATAAATATGTTTAAAGATGTTGCAGCAAGAATTAAGGAAACCGCTGAAAGTGTCGTCCACAGACCAAAACATTTACATCTTCAAAATTTGAGTAGAGAGGAAGTTGATGAGCTTGCTACTACTTTACAAATAGTAACCCCAGACGAATTTAAAAAATCCAAAAGACAAAAAGACGCCAGAATTTTGACCATCCCACTTTCCAATCAAGAAAATAGAGGTGGAGACTCACTTAAATATTGTTATTGTTTTAAAGCCCTGGTAAATGGTGAGGAGATGCTTGTGGAGTACCGAGTTCCAGAGAGTGAAATTTTTCATTTTAATTTATTAGTTAAGCAATGGAAGGATGAAAATAAGGAGCAGCCACACCCCGCTGAATATTTGGCCTCAAGATATAGGGAAATTATTGTTGAAAGATACGTAGCTGAAAGACTTCAGGCACTAATGAAAAATCCGAAAGCCAAAACAAGATAATAAATGAAGCTGGCTTTTGACCTTTTTAACCTTTTATAATCAGGGATTTGTGTTCAACATTGTGTTATAATCTGTTTTTCTGAAAGATAACTATGGGAAAAGCAAAAAAAGGACCTCGACAACCAGTAGCATTAAAGTCAACTGTTTCTGGTCATATCACTCACTATACTAGTCGTAATAAGCGCAATCAGCGTGAAAAGGGTAAGGGCAAGTTAGAGCTAATGAAGTACGATCCAATTGTTCGCAAGCACGTTTTACACAAAGAAGTTGAAAAGCTCAAGTAGTTTCTTACTGTTAGTGTTATAATCTTTTTTATATTTTTTAGAGAGGATTGAAAATGGTAATAGGTCCTGCAGATGCAGAAAGTAGATGTCCGATGGACGCGGAACCAACTCTGAGTCGTATTGAAGCAATGATCGATCAAACATTAATAGAAGAAAAATTACCGGATGTTGATGATCAGCATATTCTTATTTATATTTCGGAAATAATTATGGAAATAAGACCCCAGTCCCGTTTAAAAGTAATTGCATTGCTTATTGATAGATATAATACAAAAGGATGGAGTGTCACCTATCACGATAGCACGTTAGATTTTGTTAAAGGTTCACTTGATGATGATTCACAGGTACGTTAATAATGATTATTATCACCAATCATATCAAGTATTTATTTTCTAGTTTGGTAACAGTATCTCTTATTTGAGCTGCCAGTTCAAAATTCCATTCTTTAGCAGCGTTTAGCATTGAGCGATTAAGTTGTTTAATTAGTTTTTGTTTATCTTGGGGAGTAAGAGAGTTTGGTTCCAACTCTTCCAACACAACACTTGTTTTTCTGTTGAGAGCCACAATCGTTTGATGTTTTGTTGGTTTACTAGATTTTGATTTATCCAGGTTATTGGATCGACTTTTAACGCCTGGCAGCTCGGTTTTTCTTTCAATCTGAATAAGTTTTTTTCTTACCGGCTTGGCGATGGTAGTTGGGTTAATACTATGTTTTCGGTTGAAGTCTTGTTGGATTTGGCGCCGCCGCGCGACCTCATCCATAGCCGCTTTCATCGATTTAGTTATTTTATCGGCGTACATAATGACGTGGCCGTCCAGGTGTCGCGCGGCGCGCCCCATTGTTTGAATTAGTGCCTGCTGTGAGCGTAGGAAACCTTCCTGATCAGCATCCAAGATAGCGACAAGAGTTACTTCTGGTAAATCTAAGCCTTCACGTAGTAGGTTAACTCCGATCACAACGTCATAAGCGCCTAATCGCAGATCATCAAGAATATCACTGCGTTCCAGAGTTTCCACGTCGGAATGTAGATATTGTGCTTTGGGGAGTGTTTCAACAGGTTGATAACCGTGTTTTTTTAATAATCGATTTACTTTTTCTTGGCTATTTAGATAATCAGTTAAAACCTCAGCCATTTTTTTAGTTAAGGTGGTAACTAGAGTTCGTTGTCCCCTTTTTTGTCTTATGATAATTTCGTTAATGAGATCAGGTATTTGTTTTTGAGTAGGTCGAACCTCAACCGGTGGATCGATCAAGCCAGTCGGTCTAACAATCTGTTCAATAACCTGTTTTTTTGAGTAATCAATTTCCCACTCGGAGGGAGTAGCCGAAACAAATAATGCCTGATCGATCTTGCTGATAAATTCGTCAAAGCGCAGTGGTCGATTGTCTAGAGCAGCGGGCAATCTGAAGCCATAATCTACTAGAGTTTGCTTACGACTAAAATCTCCGTGGTACATACCTCTGATTTGAGGGATGGTCATATGACTTTCATCAACGATGGTTAGCCAGCGACCATCACCGAATTTTTTGGCGTTGTAATTAAGATAATTGATTAAGGAGAAGGGAGGGTCACCAGGCTTTCGACCGTCAAAGTAGCGCGAGTAATTTTCAATGCCGTTAACATAACCAACTTCTTTAAGCATATCCAGATCATGTAAGGTGCGTTGTTCAAGGCGATAGGCCTCTAAGAGCTTATTTTGTTCTCGTAATCTAACCAGTTGTTTTTGTAAATCTGCTTCAATCTGAGCAAAGGCGGTCGTTTTATCTTCTTCGATAATGTAGTGTTTGGCCGGATAGATTGTGATTCGATGTCGAGTGCTTTCAAAAGGTGTTAATGGTTGAGCTTGAATTGGCCAAAGCTCGCCAGTTAAGGGATAAATTTTTTCCAGTTTGGTAATTTGATCTCCTGGAAGAACAATATTAAGCGCCCACTCTTCATTTGCCGGCCAGAGTTGGATGGTTTCACCTCTCTGTCGCCAAGTGCCACGACTTAAATCGGTTGTTGATCTCTGATACTGCATCTGAGTTAGGCGGCGCTGAATAGTTAACCTTGAGATTACTTCGCCCTCAACCAGTTCAAAGGATAAGTCGGCAAAATCCTCAGGTCGACCCAGGTTATAAATACAAGATACCGAAGCAATGACAATACAATCGGGACGTGATAACAGATTGGCCGTAGCCGCTAATCTAAGTTTATCGATTTCTTCATTAATTTCGGCTTCTTTCTCGATGTAAGTATCGGTTGACACTAAATATGCTTCAGGCTGATAAAAATCATAGTAGCTGACGAAATAACTAACTGCGTTATCGGGAAAATAATCTCGGAACTCTTGGTAAAGTTGGGCGGCAAGGGTTTTGTTATGGGCGATTACTAAAGTTGGTCGTTTTAGTTGAGCAATCACATTAGCCATGGTGAAGGTTTTACCTGATCCGGTTACACCAAGTAAAACTTGGTTATCACTACCGGTTTGAAAACCTTTGAGTAGATTAGTTATGGCGGCCGGCTGGTCGCCGGCCGCCTGATAATTCGACTTTAATTGAAACACGCAACTATTATACAAGCCACACCAACCTATGCCGGTATGAAAACAGTAAAAACATACCCAAAACAAAACCAAAT
>Ga0334893_1002715_pt1 | contig 12586 bp, 12 predicted proteins | sample GraSluR3_MG_5_FD_207218 | JGI IMG/M metagenome (GOLD analysis project Ga0334893, IMG submission 207218) | Sludge microbial communities from methane-producing bioreactor in Wageningen University, Netherlands - Granular Sludge_09_05-R3 | ecosystem: Engineered > Bioreactor > Anaerobic >...
AAATTTACTAAATGAATTATATATACTGCAGTATGACTATTAATATAGTCTCTACTATCAAATTTAGACTCTATTTTAATACTTATATTATTGGTATCCTTAAGTTTAAATTCAGTAACTCTAAATACACATTGATCCACATTTATCTTGTTAATATCTATATAAATCCTTATTTGATTGATAAAATACAAGTCATCTTTTATCAATCGTTTATAATCTTTTTGGATGTCTTCTATATAAAACTCTAAGTCTTCTTGATTATAGTTTTTATATTTATTTTTTAATGATAAAACGCTCCTGTTAAAAGCTTCTTCGTAATATTTTTTTAAGATTTTTTCAGGATAAATCAAACTAGATTTAAGCATATAACTTCTTCCTATAAATTGTATTTTATGACTTGATATTTTATTAATATTTATAGCCATAGATAGTACACAAATACTTATAGAAAGAAATACAGCTATAACAACAACTACTACAAATAAAGTAAAAGCATTGTTCTTATTTTTCATTATCTACCTCTTTATATAAAGTAAAACTATGTATATAGTCCCCATTATATTCATTGATATCAACATTAAGCTTTGAAATATTTTCATGGTCTTTATCAATTTCAGTAACTATTATTTCATATTTCTCATCAGTTATTCTAATTGGCAAATCTATATATTTTGAGGCTAATATTTGCTCAATTGAGTTTTCTAAAAATTGTATAGATAATTGCTTTTTCTCTTCTTGTTTCATATGATAATTAATAGATTTATATATATTCATAAGAGGTAAAATAAATAAAAAAATTAAACTAATACTTATTATAATATCCGAAATAAGCCAGCCATTTCTTTTCATATATCACCTATTTTTCACAACTAGTTCTATATATGATTTTAAAGTATTGTCAGAATATATTTTAGAATTTATTACATATATAGTTTTCTTCATATCATATAAATTTGATATCAATTCACTGGAAGCTTCTATATTACTCGAAAAATTAATTTTCATTCCAAAATTATCTGATATCACAGTTTCTATATTTACATCTTCTATTCCCGATTTATTAATTATGCCCTGGAGTTTTTCTAAGCTTTCATAGTCTATCTTATTGCTTTTTACACTTATTGTTTCTGATTTATTTATTGATTGCAAATTTTTAATACTATTTGATAATTTTTGATTTTTAAAAGTATAAGGTATTATTATTCCTATAACATTTACAACAATTAGTAATATAATTATTAGATTATTTTTCTTCATATTTTAGCACCCCTGTATCTAAGCATGCCTTTTATCTTTTTATTATCAAAATACAACTCCATTTCTGGAATGCCTAATTCTAGTTCATCAGACAAGGTACTTTCAATTTCTCTTATTCTTTCAATAGTTGATACTTCTATAGTAAGTATAAGGGCTTCAGAAGTAACTTCTATAGTATTCAATTCTTTTATATCTAGCTTTTTTATAAGTAAAGTAGACTTATGCAAGTTTGATAAATTTTTATTATCTATATCTACACTTTCTTTATATATAGGCACTACTGTTGATGAAAGAATTTTATACTCATTTTTCAATCTATAATTTTCTGATATCAATTTTATATTTAAACAAAATACTACTAATAAGCTTATAATCAATATTTTATTCTTCATATATATTCTCCTATATACTATATAGTAGGTTGTAGTCAAGTAATGGCATCACTATGGCTAGCATAGTAATTCCTATTGCCAAAGTTACTATAGCTATAAAAACAGGTTGTGCTAAAGATGTCAGCTCTTTAGTTTTTCTTTTTATTTCTTGTGTATATAAATAAGTCAAATTTCTAAGTCTATTTTCTAAATCTCCTGTTTCTTCACCTATGCTTACAAAATACAATAAATTATGTTCATTTATTCCTGCCTCTATAACACTATCGTATAAACTATTTCCTTTTAATATATTATTTTGGATTATTTGAAGTTTTTCTAAAAGCAAATAATCTTTACTTACATTTTCTAGCACAGACAAAGCATTTAAAATATCTATTCCAGACGTTAACATAATCTCCAATGCCCATATTAAATTATTAATTTTTTGCTTAAATATTAAATTCCCAAGAATAGGGAATTTATATTTTAGCCTTGAAAAAAATATAGGCTTTTTATACAAAGTAATTATTTTAAACAAAAATACAATAAATATTATGATTGAAAAAAGTAATTCTAATAAATAATTTTTAATAAAAATAAAAGTTTTAATTAGTAAATAAGACCAGCCGCCAACATTTGGGATTTCTCCACCATATAAGGATATTACATTAGGCACAAAATAAAGTATTATAAATCCAAATAAAAATATCAGCATTGATAAAATAAAAATAGGATAATAAGATGCACTTTTTATTTCTTTATAGGTTTCATCTAAATGCCTATAATATTTTGATAGTTTTTCAAAAGCTTCATCTAATCGCCCTGTCTTCTCTCCGACATCTACTAATGTAATTGATAGTTCATCAAAACATTGCGTCTGACTTATAGAATCTTTTAGAGATTTTCCTGTGAAAAGGTTTTCCTTTATTTCATTTAAAAACTTCAATTTATCATTTTGCTGCTGAATTATATCTATACTTTTAATAATTGGAATTCCACTTTTAAGTAAAATTGAAAAATTTTCAAATAGCTTTGCTTTTTCATCATAAGATAATTTATTAGCTCTATTAATAAATTTAAAAGATGTAACGATATCCTTCTTCAACTGAAGTATCACCCCTTTTTATCATGCTAATAATCTTTGATTCTAGAGATACATATTTATTTTCAAGCTTATCCCATTTCTTAGTCCTTATCAATTCCGCATCTGTATTTGTAATTTCTAAAATTTCAAACACTGCTTTTCTTCCTTTATATCCTGTTCCAAGACATTCTTGGCATCCACACGCTTTATAAACAGTATCATTAGAAAATAAATCTTTAGACGCTGAATCTATAGTTTTGCATTTGTCACATAAAATTCTAACTAATCTTTGATTTATAATCAGAGAAACAGCATCCGCAATAAGATATGGTTGCATTTTTAAATCTACTAATCTTTCTATTACACCTACTGAAGACTTTGTATGAATAGTTGAAAAAACTAAATGTCCTGTAATACTTGCTTTAAGACTTATATCTGCCGTCTCATCATCTCTTATCTCACCTATCATAAGCACATCAGGATCTTGTCTTAGTGAGAATTTCAACATATTGCTAAATCTATAGTCCTCATTCTTAGAAATATTTACTTGAACTACCCCATCTATAAAATATTCCACTGGATCTTCAATTGTTATTATATTCTTCGTCCCATCATTTATGTCATTTATCAAAGCACATAAAGTGGTGGATTTACCACTTCCTGTAGGCCCACAAACTAAAACAAACCCACTCATTAAGTTTATTTTAGTTTTTACTAAATCCAACTCTTCCTTGCTAAAACCTATTTCCTCTATGTTTAATTTAGAATCATTAATATTAAGTAATCGTATAGTTAACTTTTCACCTTTTATTGTCGGAATTATTGATATTCTACAATCTATAGATATTTGAGAGAAGTCTAAACTAAACCTACCTTCTAGCGGATGCAATGTCTTACTGATATCAATATTACATTTTAATTTTATAAAACGTATTATTTGATTTGAGTATCTGCTATCTAAAAGCAAAAAAGTCCTTAGCATAGAATCTATTCTGAATTTAACTACCATAGATGAAGAAATGGATTCCAAATGAATATCACTAGCTGATAAATCTATGGCACTCCTCAATATAAAATCAAGAATTTCATCTACTTTTTCATTTGATTTTACCGTATTATAATTTGTATTATATTCAGGCACAGTCTCACAAATACTATTATTTTGTTCTTCATAATATTTTTTGTTAATCATACCGTTTCCTCATCATTCTTCAATTGGACTAGCTACTAAATTTGTACTTTCAATGGATTCTTCATTAAAAATACCATTTTTAACAAATTCTATACTTTCAAGTTTTACTGTAGCCTTACCTTCATTTAAAGATACTAAAAAGCTTTTATCTTTTAAGTACTGTGATTTTGGTTCTACTCCTCCATATGTCTTTTTTATGTAATCATTTAATTTTGTCTCATCAAAAGTAGCTGATGTTTTGTTTTCTAAATACCAAGTTTCTGCAATACTAGCAAGTTGAACTGCTGTAGAAGCATCCGTTTTTAGTCTTTGTTTATCTACTATATCTGTATATTTAGGCAGGGCTAATGAAGCCATCAACATAAGAAGCGTAACAACTGCTACTAATTCTATTAAAGTAAAAGCATTTTTTTTACCTTTCATAAAAATAGATAGCATATTTGTTTTTTCTAAATAATAATTCATTATAATCCCTCCTATTATCTTTTATTTAAATTATAGAACGTATTTTCAGAACATTCAATTATATTCGAAAAGTTTTATTGTTTTTTTAACAAAGTTAAAATATTGCTATCCTTATCATCCATTAAAGTAAAAATATATAGTTCTTCTGTAGCTCTTGTAATGGCAGTATAGACAATATTTATATTTTTTATAAAGGACAAAGAATCTGTATAAGAAAAATCATCTGATAGACCATGGGCATAAAGCATTTCAAGTTCACAAAGAATTACTACCTTATATTCTAAATTATTTATAGAAAAAATATTAGATATACTTATACCAGACTTATAAGTCAGATTTGTAAAATCTTCATTTGCTATCATAAAATTTATTCCAGCTTCTTCCAAAGCCATTTTTAGAAGATACTGAAAATAAATAACAGATTTACTTTTAGTTCTTCTTTTATTAAAGGGATATATAATACAAATATCACTATGAGTCATACCTTTTTTAAGAAGTTTTTTTATTATTTCAATTATGCTATTTAGTTTATCTTCCACAGTATCACATTTTATAAACTCTGTACTTAAGCCTTTATGTCTTAATGAAGTGCTTTTTATATAATAATCTTGAGGTAAAATCAATTTTTTTTCATCAGTATATTTTAGTACATTATCAATAAAACTATTTGTAAATTCAGACAAGTTTTTAGTACACCTATAATTTTTATTAAACTCAGCTATTTCTGCATATTCTAAATTTTCCCATCCTCCAGTAAAATGATTCATAAATCCTCTAATGTCTTTTGCTTTATCAGAAGAAATCATAAAAAAATGTTTTGTCCTATACAGTAAGTTTCTAAGAAATTCTATATATTCTTCCTTGAAATTTTCAGCTTCATCTATTATTATTCCTTTATAAATATGTTGGTTTTTATATATTTGGCTAGTTTTTGTAAATATAGTTTCAAATTGTTCATCAAAAGTTTTAGGATTGTTTTTATCTATTTTTAATCCATAGTTTTTGGATAAATTTAAAATATAACTATGAAAGTTAATAATCTCTATATTATTTAATTCAAAATCCATCATATCTAAAGTCGACCTTATATCTTGCATTAACTGTTTATTAAATGTTAAAAACAAAAACTTATCTTTATCATAAATTCTAGATAATTTAATCAACCTTGCAACTAGCGTAGTAGTTTTTCCAGAACCCGCTGGACCTATAAAAAGTGCATTTCCGTATCTTATAGAATTAACTCTTGTTATTTGCTTATCTGTCAGAAAAGTTGCTTGATATTCATGTTCTTTATAATTAAAGATTATTTTTTTAAACTCTTTATTTAAAATTCTTTTATCATCTTCTTTTTTTATAACATAATATTCTTTAGCTATATAGTATCTAAATAAATTTGAATGAATATCTTCATTTTTTTTAGAAAAATATTTTTTTAAATTACTAATATCTTCTTTTATTAAAGCAAATTTTATTGAATCAACTATATGAGTTTTCACAAAAATGTCTTTATAAGAAGATAAATCTACATAAGGCATTATATATACATAATTTACATTTATGTTTTTATATATACTTTTTACTTTTTCTTCAAAGTAGTCGTACTCTTCTTTCATTATTTCAATTAACTCTTCTTCTAATATAGAAAATGTTTCTTCTTGAGTATCCATAAACTTTATAAATAAAATATGACCATCTTCTTCATAATATAAATCAGAATAAAAGTTTTCAAAGGGAGTTATTTTAGTAATTCCAATTCCTGAAAGCTTATTTTTTAGATACTTGTAAAATTCTCGCTCACTTTCTTTTACTCTTAGAGCTTCAACGTCAGATATTATATTACTCGAATAAAGTTTCATATATTTCCTCCTGATTGTTGACTTTATACTATCTTACACTAAAAAAGGGACTCTTGCGAGTCCCTATTGAAATCAGATTTATTTAGCGTAATCAACTGCTCTTGTTTCTCGAATTATACTTACTTTTATCTGCCCTGGATATTCCATCTCACTTTCTATTTTCTTGGTTACGTCCCTTGCTAATAATGGTAAGAAATCATCGGTAACATTATCAGGTTTTACTATAATTCTTACTTCTCTTCCTGCTTGAATAGCATAAGATTTTTCAACACCTTCATAAGAATTTGCAATTTCCTCTAATTTCTCTAATCTCTTAATATATGCTTCTAAAGTCTCTCTTCTCGCACCTGGTCTAGCTGCTGATATAGCATCTGCTGCTGTAACAAGTACTGCTTCTACTGATTGTGGCTCATAATCACCATGATGAGTAGACATAGCATGAATTACATCCTTTGGTTCCTTATACCTTCTTAACAAATCCATTCCTATTTCTACATGTGTTCCTTCCATCTCGTGGTCTACCGCTTTACCAATATCGTGTAATAAGCCTGCCCTTTTGGCAAGTTTTACATCTGAACCGATTTCAGCTGCCATAATTCCACATAAATGAGCTATTTCTACTGAATGTTTTAGTACATTTTGTCCATAACTTGTTCTGTATCTTAATCTACCAAGTAGTTTAACAAGTTCTGGGTGCAAACCATATACTCCTGTTTCAAATACAGCTTTTTCGCCTTCTTCTTTAATAATATTATCTACTTCTTTTTTAGCTTTTTCTACCATTTCTTCAATTCTAGCTGGATGAATTCTTCCATCAGCTATGAGTTTTTCAAGTGCAATTCTTGCAACTTCTCTTCTAATTGGATCAAAAGCCGATAATACTACTGCTTCTGGAGTATCATCAATTATCAAATCTACTCCTGTAAGTGTTTCTAATGTTCTTATATTTCTTCCTTCTCTTCCTATAATTCTACCTTTCATTTCATCATTTGGTAGACTTACAACACTTACAGTAGTCTCAGCCACATGATCTGCAGAACACTTTTGAATGGCATAAGCTACTATTTCTCTAGCTTTTTTGTCTGCCTCATCTTTCGCTTCATGTTCTAATTCTTTGATTTTAAGGGCTAAATCATGTCTTACTTCTCTCTCAGCATTAACTAAAATTTGATTTTTAGCTTCTTCTGTAGTTAAATTAGAAATTCCTTCTAATTTTTCTAGCTGTTGATTTTTGATTTCTTCAATTTGATTTTCTTTTTCTGTGATAATTCTTGTTTTTTCTGATAGTTTTGTTTCCTTATCTTCTTGCTGAGCTATTTTTTTATCTAAAAGCTCTTCCTTTTGGATAAGTCTTTTTTCAAATTTCTGAAGTTCTGATCGTCTTTCTTTATAATCACGATCAAATTCATTTCTCATTTTGTGAACTTCTTCTTTTGCCTCAATTAATTTTTCTTTTTTTACAGTTTCAGAATCTTTTTCTGCTTTTTCAACGATTTCTTTAGCTACTAGTTCGGCTTGGTTAATCTTGCCTTCTGCAATTTTCTTTCTGGCCATATATCCTATAAATGCTGCTATGATTGCAGTTACAAGTGCAATTAATATTGCGTTTGTTATAGTTATAATTATAGCCACCTCCTTTTTTTATTTTTTAAGGTGTATATCACCTTTAATTTTAATATTTATATGGCTTTGTGTCAAGAATACACTATTTTACAAGGCATACAAAAAGCTCCTTTAGGAGCTTTTTGTAGTATATTTATTAAATTAAAATCATAATATATTTATATATATTAATTATTCATCTTTTGAAGCCTTGTTATCAGTTTTTGCTATTTCTATAGGAGTGCTGTTAATATTAAAATATTCCCTAACTTTTGATTCAACTTCATTCATAAGCTCTGGGTTTTCAAGAAAAAATTGTTTTACATTTTCTCTACCCTGTCCCAGTCTTTCATCATTATAGCTGTACCAAGCCCCAGATTTTTTAATTATATCGAGATTCGATCCTATATCAACAAGCTCACCAACTTTAGATATTCCTTGCCCGTACATGATATCAAACTCACATTGTTTAAACGGTGGAGCTACTTTATTTTTTACAACTTTTACTCTTGTTCTACTTCCTAACATATTATCGCCTTGCTTGATAATATCTATTTTTCTCACATCTAGTCTAACCGAAGCATAGAATTTTAAAGCTCTACCCCCTGTTGTTGTTTCTGGATTTCCAAACATAACTCCTACTTTTTCTCTAAGCTGATTAATAAAAATAGTTATGGTTTTAGATTTGTTTATAGAACCAGCTAATTTTCTAAGAGCTTGAGACATAAGTCTAGCTTGAAGTCCTATATGAGAATCTCCCATTTCCCCTTCAATTTCTGCCTTAGGTACAAGAGCTGCTACAGAGTCTACTACAATTATATCTATAGCGCCACTTCTTACAAGTGATTCTGTAATCTCAAGAGCCTGTTCTCCAGTATCTGGTTGTGATACTATTAGTTTATCTATATCTACTCCTAATGCTTTTGCATACACAGGGTCAAGTGCATGTTCAGCATCTACAAAAGCAGCTATTCCGCCTTTCTTTTGAGCTTCTGCTACTGCATGAAGTGCTACTGTTGTTTTACCTGAAGATTCAGGTCCATATATTTCTATAACTCTTCCCTTTGGAAGTCCCCCTATACCAATTGCTACATCAAGACCAATAGAACCTGTAGATATAGTTTCTATATTCATTTTAGCATTTTCACCAAGAGTCATTATGGACCCTTTTCCAAAGTCTTTTTCTATTTTAGCTATAGCAGCATCTAATGCTTTACGTTTTTCTTCTACTCTTTTATCATCCATGTATATTCCACCTTTCTGTAGAACATAAGTTCTATGTCAATTATATATCACAAATATATGTTCGTCAACCAATGCTTTATTTTTGAGATATAAGTTTTTTGTTTTTCATCAAATAGTCCATTCCAGAAATAAATGTAAGAATTACAGCAAGCCACATTACGTATATTCCGTATTTTATATTTAATAGAAGCATTAAAACTGCAAAAATCTGAGAAACAGTTTTTGCTTTACCCCCTTTTGAAGCAGCAATGACTTGGCCAGTATTAGCCGCTATAGCTCTAAGTATACTCACAGCATATTCTCTAGTTATTATGAGAACAATCATCCATGCTGGAATCAAATTCATTTCTACTAATACTGCGAGCGCCGCAAGAACTAACACTTTATCAGCAAGAGGGTCCATAAATTTACCAAAATCTGTAATCAAATTATGTTTTCTAGCTAAATATCCATCTAAAAAATCTGTAAATGATGCTACTGCAAATATTATAGCTGATATAGTTAAAACTTGTGAGTCTTTTTCAAAATACACAGCAAGCAAAAAAAATGGTACCATTATAATTCTTGAAAGCGTTAGTTTATTTGCTATATTCATATATTTCATCTCCTAATAAATCATACTCCATAGCATCTCTTATTTTTATTTTTATAAATTCACCTGCACTATGAGACTTTTTAGTTTTTATATAGATAATACCATCAATTTCAGGAACATCTCTAAAACTTCTGGCTTCATAAAGGTTTGTTTCAATTTCTTTTTCTACAATAACTTCAAACTCTTTAGCAATTAAGGATTGATTCTTTTTTAATGATATCTTTTGTTGCAACTCCATTATTTTATTTTTTCTTTCTTCTTTTAATTCTTGTGCTATTTGTCCACTCATAATAGCAGCTGGAGTTCCCTCTTCTTTAGAATATGCAAACACTCCAAGTCTATCAAATTCTATTTTTTTGACAAAATCATATAAAAATTTAAATTCTTCATCAGTTTCTCCAGGAAAACCTGTTATCAAAGTAGTTCTAAGCACTGCATTTGGAATATGAGTTCTAATAAGTTTTATTGTGTCTTCAATGTGCCTTGCAGTAGTCTTTCTGTTCATTCTTTTTAAAACTTGGTCATGACTATGTTGTATTGGCATATCAAAATAGGAACATACTTTTTCTGATTCTTTTACCGCTAATATAAGCTCTAAATCTATATCTTCAGGATATGAATATAAAAATCTAATCCAATTTAAGTCTTCTATTTCATTTAGCTCCCTAAGTAATTTTGGAAGAGCTTTTTCATTGTATATATCAAGTCCATACTTAGTAGTATCTTGAGCTATTATAATAATTTCTTTTACCCCTCTAGAAACAAGTTCTTTAGCTTCACTTACTATATCTTCCAATTTCCTACTTCTATATTTTCCCCTCAGCTTCGGTATAATACAATAAGTACAAAGATTGTCACAACCTTCAGCAATTTTTAAGAAAGAAGTGTACTTTTCTGTTAACAAGCTTCTCTTTGAATCTGACTTTAAATCGTGATTGATGTCTAAAATCAAGCTGTTATTTTCACCAAGCTCCAATCCCTGAATTATATTATATATATGCTCAAAGCTAGTGGTTCCTAAAAACGAATCCACTTCTGGAAGTTCTTTTTTTAGCTCCTCACTATATCGTTGTGATAAGCATCCTGTAACGATTAAATGCTTTAGCTTTCCAATTTGTTTATACTTTGCAATTTCCAATATTTCATTTATAGATTCTTCTTTTGCTGATTCTATAAATCCACAGGTATTAATTACAGCTATATCAGCACATTTAGGTGAATCTACTTTTTTTAGACCATTATCAATCATAATATTTAACATTACTTCTGAGTCAACCAAATTTTTGGAACACCCTAGAGTTGAAATAAAAACACTTTTATTCATTAATATCTCCTTTTTCAGCTACATTATAAAATTTTAGTATTTCATTTACTGCTTCATCTGGAAAATCAGATGATAAAATCATGTTATATTCATATTTGCCTATAGAGTAACTATATAATTTATCGTAATAATTTTGAATTAAAAAACTTGCAACACTTTCATAATTTTTATCTTCAATTTTATTAATCAAATCTTCAACAGCTTGATTTCCAATTGTATCTTTTAATCTTGACGTTGATTTTTTTAGATATTCATCGTCTTGAGTATTATACTTTGTGTAATCTTCTACCAATCTTTTTACCCTATTTTCAACAGATGAATTAATTAAAATATGCTTTCCTTGAATCATAGTGTCCCAAAATGTTTTGCACAGCGTAACCTTGCCTATTTTTTTACTTTCACTTTCCATTAATATATTTTTATACTTAGATTCTCTCAAAATTTTTACAACAAGTGAATCAAACCATTTTTGACTAGGTGCTTTTCCTGAATAAAAAATTTCGCCATATACTGATCCACTGTTTTGAGCCAAAGCTTCTAAGTTAAGTACGCAGACTCCTTTTTTTTCAAGTTCTTCTAAAAGCATAGTCTTGCCTGTTCCAGTATGCCCATGAAGTACTATAAATTGATGTTTTATGCTTAGATTCTCTAGATATTTTAATACATAATTTCTGTAAGCTTTATATCCACCATCTAGTTTTAAGACTTTTAAACCAATTTCATTTAAAAAATCAACTAAAGAAGTACTTCTCATTCCCCCTCTAAAACAATACAATACAATTTGCTTATACTGTTTTGACAAATTTAAATACTTATTATAAAAATCTTGAAGTTTTGGAGATGTTATTTCTATTCCAGTTTCTACAGCTATTTCTTTGCCTTTTTGTTTATATAAGGTGCCTATTATAGCCCTTTCATCATCATCAAATATTGGAATGTTAATTGCTCCAGGTATATGATCTTCTAAATATTCTTTAGGGGTTCTAACATCAACTATTACTGTATTTTCAAATTCTAACATTTTTTGTAAGCTAATTTCTTTCAAATTTACACCTTCCTGCACTTAAATTCCTATTAATTATCTTTAATATTTTCTACATATACTTTTCTTGCTTTTACCCCATCACTAGGGCCAACTATATTTTTTGCTTCTAAATCATCAATTATTCTAGATGCTCTATTATAGCCTATTCTAAATTTTCTCTGAAGTAATGAAGTTGATACTTGCTCTTTTTCTTTAATAAAAGATAGAATCTCATTTGTCAGTTCATCTACAGGATTGTCTGATTCTTCTTGTATTTTTTCTATCTCTTGAATTATTTCAGAGTTATCAATATTAGTGTTGTTTTTTTCTTTTATAAAATCTGTGATTTTAATAACTTCATTTTCAGAAATAAAAGCACCCTGAAGTCTCACGGGTTTGTTTGCTCCCATTGGATAATATAACATATCTCCTCTTCCCAATAATTTTTCCGCTCCTCCAGTATCTAAAATAGTCCTTGAATCCGTCTGCGAGGATACAGAAAATGCAATCCTAGATGGTATATTTGCTTTTATTAGACCTGTTATTACATCAACTGATGGTCTTTGAGTAG
>Ga0334893_1002722_pt1 | contig 12556 bp, 6 predicted proteins | sample GraSluR3_MG_5_FD_207218 | JGI IMG/M metagenome (GOLD analysis project Ga0334893, IMG submission 207218) | Sludge microbial communities from methane-producing bioreactor in Wageningen University, Netherlands - Granular Sludge_09_05-R3 | ecosystem: Engineered > Bioreactor > Anaerobic > Unclassified...
AAACCATCTGGAATACCTCTTTGATAAATTGGCAAATATTCAAAGCCAGGAAGCAGCAGAAGGTCTGATCCATTTTCTGCTCCATGAAAACCAATCCGTATGGATGGCCGCCCAAAAGGCGTTAGGAAAAATCGGCGCAGCAGCGATCGCCCCAATTGATCAGGCTTTATGGGATGATAATTACATCGAAAAACAACAAAGCTCTTCGCCAATTGCGGCGCATATCAGTAATTATTTTGACAAATTTGATTTACAGCTGAGATGTGTTGAATCCCTCGCTGAAATCATCGATCAACAGTGTTCTGATTCCCTCATCAAAGTCCTTGAGAACCTTTACCCTGATAAGATCCTCACACCTGCCGTTGTAGCACTTGGGAAAATTCAGGACAAGCGGGCAGTTCCGCCATTGATTAACTTATTCAACAGAGAGAACAAATTCAGTGACAGGCACCTTAGAGAAGCTGTGGTACGCGCGCTTGGAAAGATTGGCTCTCCTGATGCTGTCCCTGCCCTGATTGAAGTTTTACAGGACCCTGACGAAAACGCACCTGTCCAAAATGCTATAGCAGAAGTATTAGGAAATATCGGTGACCCCCTGGCTGTTGAAGCTTTGTGTGAAGCTGTTCGTAAAACACACATTCTCTATAATGATACAGAACATCTGGTGGATGTCTCCGCTGCTGAGGCATTGGGTAAGATCGGTGACTCCAGGGGACTTGATGCGCTTGAAGATGTCGTCAATGAACCTGAGCTTTACTGGCTGCATCAGAAAGCCAGAAATGCTATTGCGGAAATTAAAAGGAAATCTGGTATCGTTGATACTGTTATTTGCAAGGGATGTGGTCGAGAAAAGCCGGCTTCTGAATATATTTGCTCTAGATGTGGGTTCACCGACACCCCGTATGGCGATTGGAAATCTGAGATTCAAGGCTTTATTTCAAACATTATTCTACGGGATGACGGCGAATTCATCTGGTCAGTCTTAGGTGTGCCCGCTGCTCAAGGTCACAATCAAGGCCACTTTTCAATGGAATTGAACAGCCCTCAACAGCCGGAGACACTCCTGATCAATGTTCAGTATGACAACGGCTCTCAGCGAGTATTTCAAGTGACCTCGCTTAGCCAAAATGCGATGGATTGGGTCTCCATTGGCCCAGAACAGGACCATTTTTATCTGGAGCGGATCAACAAAAGCTGAGACCAACCATGACTTTCCTAAAACAGGGCTTCCGTTGTGGCAGCCCTGTTGTTAATTCGCAACGCTGGTGAATTCCTGGATACTTTCCTGAAACACAAACCGGGCAGATTACACTTATTGATCCATCACAACAAATATTCCCAGAAGATATACCCGCCTAAGATCACGAGGCAGGCAAAAATGAAAAGTAAACCCAACCCAATCAGGATGTAGATCAGAGTCTTTTTCTTTTTCTTCACCGGCCTGCCAGTCTGTGGGATATAGGCCCTTTGATCCTGTTGTCTGATGTTGGGCGCTGCAGTTCTTTGACCCGCTTTAGGAAATGGAGAATCTGTGAATTGGGCAGATGGTGCTTCAAGAAAGCTGCCGATGATAATCATGAGTTGCGCCGCGCTTAGAGATGAAATTGACACGCTGCCATCGCCTCCTGACCAGCTCAGGCAGGTGTTCCCGCGACCCTTTACGGCAGTAAGCGTGATCCCGACGGTCCCGAATTGATTATTTAATGTAGCCGCCTGTAATTGAACGCTCGCCTCCAGGGTGAGTAAAGCTGCAGCAAGCTCCAGAGATTCCACTCCCGGCAGAATCGAATTATCATGATAATTGATCAGCCGTTTATGAGTCAGTGTTTTTACTGAAGCAAGGATTTCGTTTTCGCCCAAGGATGGCAGTTCTTCTGCTTTTGCAAAAAACGCACCCAACCATTGTGAACTGTCTTGGGTGGTGTTCGCTGAAAGGTCCTCTAGTGCAATGACATAGGATTCAGCGTTGATGTTTTCTGAAAGGTTCTTCATCATCTGGCGGCGGACACAATCAATGACAGAGAAGAACACCCAGGCCTCATGAAGAGTCAGGTCAATCTCAAACTCAATATCCTTGATGATGGATTCACCCATCAATTGACCGATAGTCGTCAGCCATTGTGCGATCTCTGGCGGCGATTGCATCCGATACCCCGTCTGGCTTTGCATTAATGCCACCGGAGGGCTGTTGGCTGCAGATGGGTAAAAAACGCTCGTCTCAAAAGTAACCCGATCTCCCACATAGGATAAATAACCCCGTGATTGAACCTTAGCGAGGGTGTGGACGACGGGGATAAAAGCCGCCCTCAGCTTTCCATCCGGCATTATTAATTCTGGAGATGGTCGTTGATTCGATATCGCATTGGGTTGTACTGCAAAGAATGGTGAAAGGGCTGTGGGCGGTTGCATTAATTGATTTCTGAAATAAGCAAGATTGCCTGATGTGATAATAACGTCCAGTGATGAACTCATATTTTCTCCCGGGTTGAATGCAGAAATATTATTTGGTAGCCAAATTTAATTTTGTCCGAATAGACTGTCAAAGACACCTTTGGCATCTTCAATCCCACTGCCTACGGCTTTATCTTTGATGATGTTCTTCCCAATTGTCTTGACACCTGTCTCCTTCAATGCAGCCTTTACACTGGTTTTTAATGAAAAGTCAGCGATGTCTTTTACATCCTTGACCTTCACCAGATCACCGATTTTATCGCCGATGGCATCTGAGCCTACCTCTTTGAGCCCTTCCAAAATGCCGGTGCCCACGCCTTTCTCAATCCCTTCCTCAATCGTTTTTGTGACAAACTTATAGCCATACTTAAAAGGTTTGCCTGCGGGTAACATTCCCACATAATCCGCAGCTTTACCTGCAGCCCAACCGATGGCTCTTGGGAGAAGTTCGATCGTCTCCGTCCTTGCTGCAGTTCGATGATAGGATTCCATCATTTTTACCGAATGATCCAGATTATCCTGGAGATGTTGCCGTTCCCTTGCTTTGAGTTGTTCCAATAATTCATCAACGCGCTGACGTGTTTGATTTAAACTTTTGGTGATCGAGTCCATCTCAATGGGTGGTGCGGAGTTAGGGTTTCTCAGCAGTATCCGCCCTCCCCTGAGGGCACGCAAACCCAAGAGGCCGCCTCCGAGCAAACCGCCACCGATTAATGCCGAGCCGCCACCTGCCACACCCAATAACAGAACCAACTGGTCAATGTCACTCCCCCGTTCAATACTACCTTTTAGGCAGTATCCAGTGCTGGTATTGCAACCAAGAGGACAATACTCGCTGATTTCGTAATAGCAAATCCCGTCTCTGCATTCGGGAGACCCATAGTAGCTGGTTTCGCCCTGACAAATGGCATATGGACAACCGCCATCGCAATCATCAAGGGGTTCCGGTGGAAGGATAATATTATCGGGATCATCTTCGATGTATTGCAGACAACGGCTGGTGGTTTCATCACAGCCATATTCGCAAGGGACAACGAATCCATAAGCACAGGTATTAGTCACATAATCACATTCGTAATATTCTGTATCACCACCTTGGATCCCACAACTGAAGGTGCTTTTCTCAGGGCTGTTGATGATACAGGTATTGGATTCCAAATCCAGGAGGCCGGTCTGCAAAGTATAAAAGAAATCGTCCTCACAATCCGTTTCCTCACAACTGCGGTCCATACAATTGACCATTGGCGGATAATTGACCGGTTCTTCAATTTCATCAAACTCGTCTTCCAGCGGGTCATCGTAGGTTGGGGGAGAGGCTTCGTAATCATATGGACGTTCTACTTCAAAGCCATGATACACACCAGTACGGTAACATTCATCAAACCATTCGTCAAAACAAGCTAACAGATATTCCTTATTCAAACCTTCATCTGTAGTCCTCACTACATGGCGCATTTGAATGTACCGATTTCCCCAACTATCAGCATAAGTGCCTATCATAATTCCTCCGCTGACTTCGCCATCAATCGTTGCTCCTGTGATATTAAACCGGGGATTGATCGCATCACAATGAACAGTCGAGCCGCTTTGTTTACATTCCAATTGCCAATCTTCAGTATGAACTAACCAAGGGCCATCGAAAAGACTATTATTCTGAGCGCTTACAGGAGCGACCGTAAGAGATAAAAACAGAAGGTTGATTATTATCACCAGCAGAGAAATTTGTCCAAGAGGAACCTTTTGTGATATGGCCAATGATTTTGCCTTTATTTGCGTCACATCGACATCCTTAGCTGTATGTTTCTCTTGAATCTGAGAAATTATCCATGCTCTCTAATTAAACCATTATGGACCTGTTATTAAGCAAAACTGTTTTGAAGCAAGATAAATTAAAATAGCGCATTTTTGAAAGACATTCCAGCAAACGCATTCCTCACAACGATGAGGAATTCTGGTCAGATTTGCCTTAGTTTCCAGATAATGATTAATGCTATTGACTTGTTCTTTCTCGTTAACTGATGGAAAGGGCGGATCTCAAAAGTGAGAGAAATTTGAATAATTCTAAAATTTTTATCTTAATTACGACCAGTATACAGTAATTTACTGAAAAACTCAAACAAGATTTCGAGGTAGTAAACGCGAAAAATATTGAGAGCTATTTTTAATCCACCAGATTTATTTCTTCAGCAAGAGACTTGTCCTAAAACGATTAAAAAGTAAAGAGGTCATAAAAAAACAGGCAGCTCAGAAAATGAGCCGCCTGATGAAGTGACCAAATATCTGCTTTTTTCAGGGGTGAAGTACCCGCCCCATGAACAGGATCGTCCCGGTGGGCTGATGTTCGATCAGGAACAGAAACGGCCGGTCAATCACTAATGACACCGGCTCGCCGGGCATGGCAGATGTAACGCCTACGATAACGGCGGTCGCTGCGGCAGCTTCGGTGCCTTGCTCATCCACTGTGATCGTGGCTTTATGCAAAACATCGGTGATCATCAAATCTTCAAATTCCGTGATCCCAGAGAAATCAGCATGTTCCGGATCAAATGCTTCACCCATTCCCAAAGTCACAAGAGCATCATTGGCATCAATCGAGGTTTTAAAGTCGAACTTCGGCATTCGAAGATTCACTTCAACATAACTCATTTCATTTCTGAGTGAATTCATAACTTCCGAATTCAAAGATTCTTCAAAGGCAGTAAATTCATCAGCATCCGGCACGATAACTGTCATCACGAAATCCGGGCTGAGATAGGGCAGACGGATCGCCTGATACCCCTCCCCGTCAGCATAGAGAAAGCGTTCTCCAAACAGGCTCATCATCTCAACAGTTACTTCCAAACCATCCAGCAAATAGAAAGGTTCGTCAGAGGTCCCATTTTCATCAAAGGGAACCATCCAGGAGCCGTTAAAGTAGATTGCATTGGCCAATACCAGCCGGGTCAACTGGTCAATCGCCCCTTCAGGAATCAGGTCCTGAATTTTGTTTTCAGTCTCTTCTTCAACCCAGTCATTAATCGCTTCTCGGGCTGATTCAGGATCCCGCACGTAATCCACGCTGTACATGCCCGCATCAAAATAACGAGCCAGAATATCCAAAAAAGGCTCCTTGAAATCATAACCCACCTGCCCCCAGATCGAATTGGCGAGGTTGAGTTCAAAGTTCGTTCCTTCGCGCTCCTCCATCACTGCGTCTTCAGATTCCTGAATTTGAAGCAGGAGGGCATTGAAAGCAGGATAGACCTCATCTTCAGGCAGCATCATCCTGAGGGCGTCAAGCATGACCTCCTCGGTGGTTGATTCTGCGCCTGCCATCGCCATGCTCAGGGCAAGCGAGATGCTGAAGGGCGAAAAGATGATATTCTCATCCTGATCGCGGATCTGCTCATAAAAATCAAGCGCGAAGATTGTATTGCCCTCGACCAGCGATTGAAGCTGGGCAGGGTCAATTTCGGTCGTGGTCTCATGTGGGACCGTGCTTTTATCAAATTCTGCCCCTTTAGCAGGTTCCTCGGATGATGGTTCCTCAGGCAATTCGGCATCCCCCTCATTTTGAGGAATAACACTGCATCCCGTTGTAATCAATACAACGATCATTATCAGACTTATCATTATTTTTTTCATTTGTCCTCCAAATTGGCTATTGGCTTTCATGGTATGGACGCAATTTGAAGGTGGTTTGTTCCAATAGTTACAAGCACATATGGCAGAGACAAGGATTAAATCACGAGATTCGTGATTTAATGAATATTCTTCTATTCAGATATAAGAACGGCTCTCGCGGGTGCCCCGTCACAACCTGGAATTTTCAGCGGCAGGCAGATCAATTCGTAGATCCCACCTGCCACGCCGAAAAGGTTGATCCCCTCGAGCAGGACAATATCCTTTTCCAGCAATTTCTGGTGGGGTGCCTGGGTCTCGGCAAACCGCGCTATGGAGAGATAATCCACCCCGATAAGATCCAACTTAAAACCTGCAAGAAATTCCGCCCCGATGGCATCAAGTCCGACATAATCCTCATGAAATTGACCCGGTGATGTCTGCCATAAGTCGGAGTTCCGGGTCTTGAAAAGGATCCTGGACACCTTTTTCATTGTGTCACACTCAGGATGTTGTTCTAAAACTGACTGGGTAATAACATCCACGCGCTTTCCGAGGTCTATCACCAGAACTTCCCCGATTAACTTCTCGAGTTGGATTTGATCGACAGTAGTGCCATCATCAATGAAATGTTTGGGCGCGTCAATATGCGTTCCTGTATGAACGCTCATCCGCATCATGGATACATTCGCTTCGTCTCCTGATTTGATCGTTGAAACCTGCCTGATGGATACCCGGGGGTCACCCGGCCAGACAGCCGTTTTGTCCGCTAGGGGTATGGAAATATCATGGATTTTCATACTCGATGCCTCTCATAGTAGAGAATAAATCAGGTTCATCAATCATTATACACAATAGCGTTTAATGGAAATTGATAGGAGTTGATAGGTTCTTCCGATATAATCAAAGAGATTGACGACGAAAGGAATGAACCGCATGCGAGATGTTGCCATCATCGGGATTGGACAGACAGAGGTCGGTGAACACTGGGGAAAATCTTTAAGAGAACTGGCAGGGGATGCCGCGTTAATAGCGTTGGCAGATGCCCGCGTGGATCATGTAGACAGCATTTTTGTTGGCAATATGCTCTCCGGGATCGCCAACCAGCAGGGTCAGCTTGGCACAATGGTCGCTGACTGGATTGGACAGCGTTTTACAGAAGCTGTAAAAGTCGAATCGGCTTGCAGTTCGGGCGGTGCTGCTCTTCGAATGGCCTATCTTGCTGTAGCATCCGGTGAGGTGGATGTTGCTCTGGCCGTTGGTGTGGAAAAAATGACCGACTCACCCGGAGATGAGATAACGGCAGGTTTAGCCACAGCCGCTGATGCCGATTGGGAGGTTGACCATGGCCTTTCGTTTGTGGCACTCAATGCGTTATTGATGAAACGCTACATGCACGAGCATGGGTGGCAGTCTGCTGATTTTTCAGAATTCAGCATTAACGCACATCAGAATGCAGTCCATAACCCGTATGCCCGGTTCCGAAGTCCGATCACTGAGCAGCAATTCGCCAAATCACCCATGATCTGTGACCCGATAAACCTGATGGATGCCTCACCCATTGGCGACGGCGCTGCCGCAGTTATTCTCGTGCGGAGTGATATGTTAACCACGGATTTACCCCGCATCTTGGTTGCAGGGTCATCTGCAGCCACTGACACGATTGCGATCCACAACCGCACACAACCAACCTGGCTGACACCTGCAGAAATTTCATCTAAACAAGCCTACGCGCAAGCACAAATCCAGCCAGAGGACATTGACCTCTTTGAATATCACGATGCCTTCACGATTATGGCTGCTCTCTCGCTGGAGGCGTGTGGTTTTGCGGAACGGGGAAAAGGCCCGGCACTCGCCAAAGAAGGCGCGATCAGAATCGGTGGCAGAATCCCGGTTGCCACGCGGGGCGGGCTGAAGGCTCGCGGCCATCCCGTTGGTGCCACCGGGATGTACCAGATCGTGGAACTCGTTCAGCAGTTACGGGGGCAGGCCGGAGAGACCCAGGTTCCTGATCCAGAGTTTGGAATGGCCCAAAATATCGGAGGCAGCGGTTCCAATATCGTGACCCATATCCTCAAAAGAGAAAAATAATCACATAAATCCGCCACCTTCGGGTGGCGTTTTTGATGCCGGGAACAAACGATGCGAGTATAATGGCCTCAGGTCATAATTACTGAGGAGCGAGATCGCTATGTATGAATTCCACGTTTCACGTAAAGCCCGGGAAAAATACGGGTTCAATCAATCGCTTTTCAGGTTTGATGGAAACGTGATCTTTGCCGATTTCCTTGCAGCGCGGACCTTTGCCCAAAAAATCAACCAGCACAGAGACCTGATCAACCTGCCTGAGACCGCGGTTCGGGCCGGCGATTTGAACGCTTTGGGTATCATTGATGAGATTTTCCATGTTGTCTTCTTGCTCTATCGCCGCCAGGTCAATGCCGGTATCCTGGCTGAAGCCACCGATCAATTGCATGCCTCTTTTGGCAAGAGAAAACTCAATAATACGCTGCGGCATTTAGTCAACGAATTTCCACCAGCCATGGTGTATCAAGGTGAGCTGTCTGTCAATGATTACCTTAAAGGAGAAACGGAAAATACACCACATCAGCAGATTGTGCTTGAAGAATTGCTCATGCTCTGGATTACCAATCAGAATCCTGCGACTCATCCATTCAATGAGCTATTCAATGACACTCAAATCAGCCAGACAACCCTCTATCCACAGATTATCGAATACCTTGAAAAGTTTTTCAAAGGTAAGCCAAGTTACGGCCCCGATCACCAGGACCTGGTCACAATGCTGCGAAGTCCCGCCATTGAATCCCCGCATTCTCTTACAGGCCAGCTTGATTTCATTCGGCGAAAATGGAGCGCTCTTCTTGGAAATTACCTTTACCGCCTGTTGAATGCGATTGACCTGATCAATGAGGAACAAAAAGCAATCTTCATTGGCACTGGGACGACCCAGGTGCCCAGTTACCAGTATGGTGAGGACGAGGAAAACTTCTCTCCGGACAGTGACTGGATGCCCCGGACTGTGATAATCGCCAAGAACACTTATGTCTGGCTTCACCAGCTTTCTAAAGAATATGGCAGGGACATCAAACATCTGGACCAAATTCCGGATGAGGAATTGGATAAACTAGCCGGGTGGGGGTTCAAAGGTCTCTGGCTGATCGGGCTGTGGGAGCGCAGCGAAGCGTCAAAACGGATCAAACAGCTTTGCGGCAACCCTGATGCAGTTGCATCTGCGTACTCCCTTCGAAATTACTCGATTGCGGAGGACCTTGGCGGCGAGGAAGCCTGCAACCAGCTGAGGGACAGAGCAAGGCAGCGGGGAATCCGGCTTGCCAGCGATATGGTCCCGAACCATATGGGGATCGACTCGGATTGGGTCCTTTACCACCCCGATTGGTTCATCTCCCTGCCCTATAGCCCCTTCCCGGGATACAGTTTCAATGGTCAAAATCTCAGCCCGGATGATCGGATCGAGATCACAATTGAAGACCATTATTACGACCGAACGGACGCTGCTGTTGTTTTCAGGCGGGTGGACCGTCAGACGGATGAGGAACGTTATATTTATCATGGCAACGACGGTACGAGCATGCCCTGGAATGATACAGCCCAATTAAATTATCTACAAGAAGAAGTCCGGGAAGCCGTGATCCAAACCATCCTGCATGTGGCAAGGAAGTTCCCCATCATCCGGTTTGATGCCGCCATGACTCTGGCTAGAAAGCATTATCAACGGTTATGGTTCCCCGAACCAGGTTCCGGTGGTGCCATTCCCAGTCGGTCAGCCCATGGCATGAAAAAAGACCGGTTCAACGAGGTTTTTCCGAAAGAATTCTGGCGGCAGGTCGTAGATCGTGTAGCCGAGGAAGTGCCCGAGACCCTGCTGCTTGCTGAGGCGTTCTGGCTGATGGAAGGTTATTTTGTCAGGACCTTGGGAATGCACCGGGTGTATAACAGCGCGTTTATGAACATGCTCAGGAATGAAGAGAATTCAAAGTACCGGCAGCTGATCAAGAACACATTGGAATTTGATCCCGAGATCCTGAAACGCTATGTCAACTTTATGAACAATCCGGACGAAGCCACGGCAGTTGAGCAATTTGGCAAAGGGGAAAAGTATTTTGGAATCTGTACCTTGATGGCCACAATGCCGGGTTTGCCAATGTTTGGGCATGGTCAGATCGAAGGTCTTGCAGAAAAATACGGCATGGAGTTCTATCGCCCCTACTGGGATGAAAAAGCGGATCATGCGTTAATCCAGCGCCATCAGCAGGAAATCTTTCCCCTTCTCAAAAGAAGAGATTTATTTTCAGAAGTCGATAATTTTTTAATTTATGATTTTATGAATGGTAATGGAAAGATTAATGATAATGTGTTTGCCTATACGAATGGTGTTGGTCATCAGCGAGCGCTTGTCATTTATCACAACCATTTCAGTTCAGCCCAGGGATATATCCATTCATCGGCAAAATATCGAACCAAGGTAACCGGCGTTATTGAAGAAAAAAGGATCCTTGAAGGTCTGTGTCTCAACGCTTCACCTGACCGGTATGTGATCTTTCGTGATATTCAATCCGATCTCGAATACCTTCGATCCACAGAAGAAATCCACAATAAGGGATTGTATTTTGAACTGAACGCCTATGAGTATCATGTCTATGTGGACTTTCGAGAGGTTGTAGACAATGAATCCAGGCATTATGAGAAGCTGACGGGCCTTCTGAATGGCAGAGGCGTTCCCAGCATCGATCATGCCCTCAAGGACCTCCACCTGGCACCGATTCTTGACCCTCTGCGGGAATTAATCAATCCTGATGACCTGAAGAATCTTTATCAATCACGGCTGATGACTCCCAAAGCGAAACTCAATCAAGACCTGCTATCCAAACACGCCACAGATTATTCAAAACTGCTTGATTCAATCAGCAGGTTTGTTAACGCAAAGGTTAAAACGGAAAATATTGTCAAAGAGGCCCAGCGCGGATTGGAGGCGATCCTCAAATTGCCGGTTTTTGAGGACCGCTATCCCATGCCTGGATCAAAAAGATACCTGAGTATGGTGGCGTTTATTCAACAGAACCTGGCGAATTACCCCTTCATCTGGTTTGTTCTGATCCTGTGGAATGACCTGCGATTGATCGGCAGGGTCATCACATCAGATATTCAGTATGCAGAAATCAGCCGAAGCTGGCTGGACGAATGGGGCTTACTCCGTCAGGTGGAGAACACCTTGATCAATCTGGGGCTGGACATGGACCAGGCTCAGAGCGCGATAAAGATTCTAAAGTTGTTGACAACCCACCAGAATTGGACGGATACAATCAACGGCATTACGGCTCGTGCCTTGATGGAAAACTGGCTGGTAGATGATGAAATTCGGAACTTCCTGAACATCAATCGTTATGATGACATCCTGTGGTTTAATAAAGAAGCGTTTGAAACACTGATGTGTTGGATAATGGCAGCAGGCTTGATTGACCAAACCGCCAGACCGCAAACAAGTTTCTCTGAAGCTCTGGAAGTTTTATTTGATGCCTTTGAGATGATTCAAACGATCCTGAAGTCAGAAACAAAATCTGAATATCAGGCCGGAAAGCTGCTTGAGGGATTGAAATAACTAACCTCTTCCTCAGAGAAATCCTGGATACGCTGATACCTTTCAGAAAAAACAGTATCTCCCCGCAGACCAGTGCGCTGATCTCTGACTTTCCTGAGCAGGGCCAGCGCCATGGCTTTCAGGTCAATTCCTGTCACCTTCTTTGTAAGCCAGACCGCCTGTGCGGCGTAGGCGATGTTGTTCTGCGGTTCAATCCGGTGGAAATTGTCAAAGAACCAACCACATGAGGTGAAGATCCTCTGTCGTTCATATTGTGCGGCAAGGATCAGTCCAATCAATTCAGTTTCGCTTTTCGACAGTCTCTGCTCCGTGTATTGACTTAACAGTTCAGCAAGTTCTGCCCTGCCAAGAAAAACATCGATGTAGTCATTTCGAAGCTGCCACATCTGTTGCGTATATTTCGACATGAAGGACTGGTGAGCGGTGTCAAGTTCCTCAGCTAGTTTTTCCAGTCCCCACCGCAACGGTGCCTTCCACGATGCTCCCGAACTGCAATCGCATTCTCCCATCCACCGGACGATCCCATGCTGACAACTCCAGGAAGTGTACTCGTTTAATTTTACAAAGGTCCCCGGTTGATGATCTTTAAGCCATAACCCCGGATAAGTGATTTTAAGATCCCGATAATACAGGGCACCATTCAACACATGCGCCAGGAACTTTTCCCGAAAGGTCTTATGATGTCCATACAGCTCCCCGTCTGAAGCGATCAATAACATTTGGTCTCTGTTGCTTCCATATTCCGGTAATTGCGGAAGAACCCAGTGGTCAACAAATTGCTCAGCATTGCGGGTCGCCTCATTTTGGAAGCTGACCGATGTGCTCAAATCCTGGTTATAAAGAAATACAATCATCGGTTCGCGATCA
>Ga0334893_1002723_pt1 | contig 12553 bp, 10 predicted proteins | sample GraSluR3_MG_5_FD_207218 | JGI IMG/M metagenome (GOLD analysis project Ga0334893, IMG submission 207218) | Sludge microbial communities from methane-producing bioreactor in Wageningen University, Netherlands - Granular Sludge_09_05-R3 | ecosystem: Engineered > Bioreactor > Anaerobic >...
GCTAGAGAGTTTATTGTTATTATAAATATAATTAGCAATACAACTCGGGCTAACACCATGTTTAATTAAATCAAGGGCAATTTTAAAAGTATTTTCATTTGTATTTGCATATTTGAATGAACCAGTATCTGTAACAATTGCAGTATATAATGATATTGCCATAGCTTTATTTAAATTTTGCTTTAATTGTTCAATCAGTTTATATAAGATTTCACCTACAGAAGAAGCATCGGAATCAACATAATTATACTTACCAAAGAGAGTATTACTGGAATGATGATCAATGTTAATAATAAATTTAACATTCTTCATATTTAGATGAATATTTCCAATTCTTTCTAAATTGCTTGAGTCCAGAATAATCAATACTGTTTCCGGCTTTGTTTCTAAAGAATAGTCTTTATCTAATTCGTAAGTACAGATAATGTCTTCTATTCCGGGTAAATACTTGTAAATATCCGGTGTTTTATCCTGGTTTACAACTTGAACATTTTTGCCCATTTCTTTTAAGATTATATATAAAGCCATTTCAGAACCAAGAGCATCACCATCTAAATGAACATGTGCACTAATTACGAAATTATGGTATTTTTTTAATATTCCAACAATTTCTTCAAGCTTATTGTGCTGCATATTTTAATCAGAGTCTTTCTCTTTTTCCAGTTTATACACCTGGGACATGAGCTGGTGTACTTTCTCCAGCTCTGTATCATAATGGAATGATATATGGGGTGTAAAACGGTAATCTTTTAATCCTAAAGCCAATTCAGCCCGGATGAATTTTGTAGCACTAAAAAGACCCTTCATGCTCTTATCCTGCTCTTCTTTTGTGCCAAGAACAGAAACAAATATCTTTGCATTGTGCAAATCATCAGATAATGCAATCCTGGTAATTGTAACAAACCCAATTCTGGGATCTTTAGTTTTATTATGAATAATATGACTTATATTTCTTTTTAATAATTTTTCAAAATGTTTCTTTTTTTGCTCAAAAACCATATTTAAAACATTCCTCTTATTTTTCCTTAAAATTTATCAATATGCCTCTAAATAGTTGATATCTGATAATTTATTAATTCAATTTTAGGATTATTGTCAATTTCTTTAATCAGGCTATCTATTGTCCTGTCAATTATCTGTCGGTTATCGCTGATGCAACAAATAGCAAGAGTAGTTTTCTTCCATAAATTCTTGTGATTAATTTCAGAAATAGATATATTGTATTTTTTTCTTAGATGTAGCTTAATATTGCTGATTATACTTCTTTTATCTTTTAGAGAATGACAATCGGGAATATATACTAAGAGTTCACAAACTCCGATTAACATTTTGTTTTTTTATCTTTCTATTTCCTTATAATTATAAAAAACAATAGTATCATTTATCTGGAGATCATCAACTTTATCAACATTTATGCCGCATTCATAGCCGGCATTTACCTCTTTTACATCTTCTTTAAAACGCTTTAAGGAAAATTCTTTTCCTTCATATATTTTTTTGTCTTCGTGAAAGACACGGATATAATCCTTGGTAGATATCTTGCCTTCCGTTACATAACATCCGGCCACAATTCCTATCTTGGGTATTTTAAATATTTCCCTGACTTCTGCCTTCCCGTTAATAACTTCTTCAAGTTTAGGTTTCAGATATCCCTTTAAGGCCGCTTTTACTTCATCAACTAAATCATATATTATATTATAGGTCCTTACATCGACTTTTTCTTTCTTTGCCATCTTTTGAGCATTTACATCAACTTTTACATTAAATCCAACAATCAATGCATTGGAAGCAGAACCTAACATTATATCTGTTTCTGTTATCGCTCCAATTCCACCGTGGATAATCTTTATCTCAACTTCTTCGTTACTCAAGTGCGAGAGTGTGCCCTGTATAGCATCCAGAGAACCTTGTGTATCAGCTTTTAATATCATGTTTAACTCTTTTAGTTTACCTTTTGTCATCTCTTCAAATAAATTTTCTAAAGAAACTTTATCCGTACTCTGTTTCTGCCTTCTCTTTTTCTCTGACTCTCTTTCCTCGATGATTGTTTTTGCAAAATGGTCATCCGCAACAACCTGGAAAACATCTCCCGCTAAAGGCATCTGATTGAAACCGGTTATTTCTACAGGAGTTGAAGGTCCAACATGCTTCAATGTCTTTCCTTTGTCATCCATCATGCTTTTTACTTTTCCATAAGCTGGTCCTACAACAAAATAGTCTCCTACATCCAGATGACCATCTTGAATCAGGACAGTAGCAAGAATTCCTTTTCTTTTGTCCAGCTTTGTTTCTATCACTATTCCACTTGCCGGAAGCTCAGGTGTAACTTTTAGCTCTAACATCTCCGCTTGTATTGAAATTAATTCCAGTAAAGCATCAATGCCTTTTCCCTGCAAAGCAGATATTTCTGCAACTAAAGTATCTCCTCCCCATTCTTCGGGAACCAATTCATGCTTCGAAAGATCTTTTTTAACTTTGTCCACATTAGCATTAGGTTTATCTATTTTGTTAATCGCCACAATAATAGGTACATTAGCTGCTCTTGCATGATTTATGGCTTCAACGGTTTGAGGCATAACACCATCATCTGCTGCCACTACCAGAACAACAATATCAGTAGCTTTTACTCCACGTGCTCTCATAGTGGTAAAGGCTTCGTGTCCGGGCGTATCAATAAAAACAAAGCGTGTATTTTTAACCTCTACAGCATAGGCTCCAATATGTTGAGTTATCCCGCCTGCCTCTCTTTTAGTTACATCACTTTTTCTTATCAAGTCAAGAAGAGTGGTTTTCCCATGGTCTACATGTCCAACAATAGTAATAGCAGGTGACTTTGTTACTATTGCATGTTCTGCCTTTGTTTCTTTTTTAGATTTAAGTTGCTTCTTTAATTCTTTTGAAATCTCCACTTTAAAATCATTTTCTGCATATACTTTCTGAGCAATTTGCCAGGGTAATTCTTTTTCCACAGAGCGAATATTGCCATACTTAGAAACCTGCTGCATTGTTTTCGACAGGGGGAATTTTAACTGTCTTGCTAGCTCTTTCAAAGTTGGTATTTTTTCTAATACAATGGTTTCTTTTTTTTCTTCCTTCTTGTCCTCTTTTGCCCCTTCTTCCAAAATTGCCTCTTGGATAATTTCAATTGTTTCATTATCAAGGGTACTCATATGGTTTTTTACATTGATACCCTCTTTTTTTAAAAAATTAATAAGTTCTTTAGTAGGGATTTTTAAATCTTCAGCTACCTCATATACTCTTTTTTTCATACTTGTTGACCTCCATATTAACCGGAATCATTTCACTCTAGCTAGTCAAACATACCTACAATGATACATTTTTAAGTTCTTTAAATTGTTCTTCTATTATTTTAATCGTTTCAGTCGAAATCTCCGCCTTTAGCGCCTTATTTAGTCTACCCTTTTTTGTAGCCTTTTCAAAACATTCCATATTATAACACAGATAGGCTCCTCTCCCTGATTTCTTTCCTGTTACATCTATTTCTACTTTGTCTTCCGGTGTTCTGATAACCCTAAGTAATTCTTTTTTTGGTTTTCTTGATTGACAACCTACACATGTCCTATAAGGTATTTTTTTAGAATGTTTCATTCTTAACTCTTTTATTACAAATTTTTTAAAATCGATAATAGAATCAATTATCTAACAATTTCCGCTACTCAACTTTTTTCTCTTTTTTATATTGAGAATTGCTTTTTATATCAATCTTCCATCCCGTTAACCTTGCTGCCAATCTTGCATTCTGACCTTCTTTTCCTATTGACAGTGACAATTGATCGTCATCAACAATAACCAATGCTCTTTTTTCTTTTTCAAACAATTGAACAAGTACTACTTTCGCCGGATTAAGGGAATTTGCAATAAATACCTTATCATCCTCATCCCATTTTATAACATCTATTTTTTCATCCTGCAATTCAGTCATTATAGATTTTATTCTGGAACCTCTATCTCCAATGCATGAACCAATAGAGTCCACCATATCATCTTTGCTGTCAACAGCAATTTTTGACCTTTTCCCTGCTTCTCTTGCGATACATTTTATTTCGACTAATCCTTCATGGATCTCAGGTACTTCTAATTCAAATAAGCGTTTTAGTAAATCAGGATGCGTTCTTGATAAGACTATTCTTGGTCCTCTGGATGTTTTCTTTACCTCAATAACATAGAATTTCATTCTTTTACCCTTGTTGTAATTCTCTCTCTTAACCTGTTCATTTAATGGTAAAACTGCTTCAGCCTTTCCTAAGTCTACAATAATATTATAACTCTCCTGCCGTTGAATAATGCCGGTTACTATATCCCTTACTTTGTCAATATAACGTTCATAAATTGCTTTTCTTTCTGCTTCTCTTATTTTTTGAACTATAACTTGCTTGGCAGTTTGAGTTGCGATTCGGCCAAAATCTTTTGGCGTTATCTCTACATTTATCTCATCTCCTAGTGCAATACTTCCTTTCTCATGCTTGCCGGCTTCCTCTAAATTAATTTCTGACGATGGATTTTTTACATTCTCAACGACTTTTTTCTTCGTGAAAACCTTTACTTTTCCCGTATCTTTACTGAAAACTATATCAATATTATCTTTGCCCTGGGCGAAATTTTTTTTATATGCAGAAACAAGAGATGTTTCAATAGTATCAATTAGCACTTCTTTTGAGATGCCTTTTTCCTTTTCAATCTCATCTAATATTTTTATTAAGTCAATATTAATATTCATGGCTCAACCTTTTAACTCCTCCCCTTTTTGGGAATGAAGATTTAGGAAATTTTATAATACAATATCATATATTAAAATTACAAAACAAAAGAGTGGCTTTTGAACCACTCTTTAAAAATAATTTTTGAAATTTATTATATTATAGCACAGAACAAAAAAATATCAAAACATTAATAATAATTTTAATTTACTATAAACATTATAGTTTTTGAAATATAAAAAACTTATTAATTCAAACTATTTTTTCTCCCTCAACATAGGAATCTAAAACCCCCTTCAATCTGGCTCTTATCATCTCTCCTTTTCTTCTTTTCATGTCCTTTATACATACCTTAATATAATTATCAGTTAAACCACAAGTATAATTGTGGGCATTTTTGCTGAAACTATACTCAACCAATATTTTTTTCTGCTTGTTTATATTATTTGTAAAAAATTCTTTTCTTAACTGTACAGATAATTCATTTAAGAATTTGACTCTCAGCTTAATAACATGGAGTTCATTTTTTTCTGGAAACAATGAAGCGAGGGTCATTGGTCTTTCAGAATAAGGGAATACATGTATTTTAGCAAATTCCATTCTTTTTAAAAAATTATAAGTTCTTTTAAATGCAGATTCATCTTCTCCGGGAAATCCTGCAATAACATCTGTAGTAATTGCGATATCTGGAATATTATTTTTAATTTTACTTACTTTTTTTTCAAATTCATTTATATTGTATTTTCTTCTCATTAACACCAGGGTACCATCGTCACCGCTTTGCAAAGGAATATGCAAATGGTGACAAAGCTTAAAAGAATTATTAAATATTTCGATTAATTCATCGGTTACCCAGGGTAATTCAATAGAGCTTAATCTAATCCTTTCTAAACCGGGAATTGTCTCAATTCTTTTTATTAAAATTGCTAAATTTATTTTTTCACTTTTTAAGTCATCACCATAACTGCCAAGATTAATTCCTAGCAATACTATTTCTTTAAATCCGTTTTTTGCTAATTCCTGGATTTCAAGTAATATATCTTGAGAATCTCTACTTCTAGCTCTGCCTCTGAGATATGGTATAACACAATAACTGCAAAATTGATTGCATCCATCCTGGATTTTTACCAAACCTCTTATTCTGCTGCTCATACTGTGAAAAGCATTATAGCTATATTTATTAATATGTTCTGCTGGCTTAAAATAAATTATTTTCTTAGATGAGTTTGCTATAAAACTGCTGAATATTTCAAAAATGTCATTTTTATAATAATTACTAATAATATGATAATTAGAACTATTGCATACATTTATCCCTTCTGGGTTTGCCTGCACACCACAACCGGTTACGATAACGGAAGCGGAGGGATTTGTCCTCCCGGCTTTCCTGATCATCTGTCTTGATTTTCTTTCTGCTTCCCTAGTTACAGCACAGGTGTTAATAATATAAATATCTGCTTTTTCCCTGAAATCTACTGCCGTAAAACCATTTTTTAGAAAAGTCTGTTTTATTGCTCCAGTTTCATACTGATTTACTTTGCAACCTATTGTCTTAAAAGCGACTTTTCTATTAATATTTTTCATTATGTATTTTTCTTTTTTTAATTAATTTTCTAATAAATGCTATAAATTTGAGATATCAGCGGAAAAGAGCTTATGTTTTATTTTTTAGTGAAGGTTTCCTTAACTTTTTCGAAAAAATTCTTTTCACCTATTTTTTCAACATCCTCGCCGGTTTCCTGTGCTAACTCATATATGAGTTTTTTTGCTTTCTGATTTAAGCTTCTGGGTATTTCTACAATTATTCTTACATGTTCATCACCCCTGATTTTTGTTCCTAACTTGTATGCTCCTTTTCCTCTCAACCTAAAATCAGTGTTACTTTGAGTGCCTGCAGGGATTTTCATTTTCACATTTCCTTCTAATGTTGGTACTGTAGTTTCCCCACCTAAAACAGCTTTTGGCAAACTTATTTTATGATTACAATAAATTTCAGTACCCTTTCTTTTAAAAACGGGGTGTTCTTTTACATTAATAACAATAAAGAGATCTCCAGGTGAACCACCATTCTCACCAGGTTCTCCCATTCCAGCAAGTCTTAGCCTGTGTCCACTCTCGACACCTGCTAATATTTTTACATTAATAGTCTTTCTTCCCTTTACCTTCCCGGCTCCATGGCATATTCCACAGGGTGACTCAATGATCTGGCCACTACCTTTACATCTTGGACAGGTTTGGATGTTTATTGATTGTCCAAAAAATGTATTTTGTGTCATTCTCATCTCACCTGTTCCATTACAATCAGGGCACGTTTTTTTAGATGTTCCGGGTTCAGCGCCAGTTCCATTACAATGGCTGCAGTTTTGCCAGGTTGGTATTTCTATCTTTTTTTCGGCACCAAAGGCAGCTTCTTTCAAAGTTACATCTAAATTATACCTCAGGCTGGCTCCCTTCCTTGACTTTTCCCTTCGATAAGTTCTGCGGGAACCTCCTCCACCAAAAAAGGATTCAAATATATCACTAAAGCTGCCAAAGTCATCCATGCCTTCTCCATAGAAATTTCTAAAATCAAAGCCGGCTCCAGCATCAGCAGTATCAGCTGAACCAAACTGGTCATACCTTGCCCTTTTTTCCGGATCACTTAATACTGAATAGGCTTCTCCAATTTCTTTGAATTTCTTTTCCGCTTCTTCTTTATTATTGGGATTGGCATCAGGGTGATACTTTAAAGCCAATTTCCGATATGCTTTTTTAATTTCTTCCTGACTTGCATCTTTACTAATATTAAGGGTTTGATAATAATCTTTATTTGCCAAAACAATAATCCCCTTCTAGAATATATTTTTCTATCTTATTATTAATTTTATATTTTATTTATTATTTTTAACTAGTTTGTATAAATTCATTATAATGCTATAAATATATATGAATTATATTATTATAATCGTTGGATTTCCCATATTCAAATGTTTTAGTTACACAAGAATTGGGAAATCCAACTAAATTAATATCTGCAAAAATTATCTATTCAATTACTAATTTTTCTTGTCGTCATTTTCTTCCTGATATTCAGCATCATACACTTTTTCTTCTTTTTGGGAATCATTGGATTCTCCCTGAGCTTGACTGTCTGCAGATTCCCCTGTTTCTCCTGTTTGTCCTTGCTGTTGTCCCTGATCAGAAGACTGTTTATACATTTCTTCAGCCAGTTTATGAGAAGAATTTGTTAATTTTTCTATCCCAGCTTTCATTTCTTCTATATTGTCACCCTGCATTACTTTTCTTAACTGACTGATATTATCATTTATTTCATTCTTCAGGCTGTCATTTACTTTATCACCTGCATCTTTTAATGTTTTTTCAGTAGTATAAATTAGCGTATCTGCCTGATTATGTAATTCAACTTTTTCCTTTTGCTTAAGGTCATCTTCTGCGTACTGTTCCGCTTCTTTTATTTTCTTCTGAATCTCTTCTTCGCTCAAGCCACTAGAGTGTTTAATGGTAATTTTTTGCTCTTTTCCAGTACCTTTATCCTGCGCTTTAACATTTAGTATGCCATTGGCATCAATGTCAAAGGATACCTCAATCTGAGGAATACCTCTTGGTGCCGCTGGAATACCAACTAACTGAAAACGCCCTAAGCTGGTATTATCTTTTGCCATAGGTCTTTCACCCTGTAGTACATTTATATCAACTGCAGTTTGATTATCAGTGGCAGTTGAAAATATCTGTTTTCTAGATGCCGGGATAGTGGTATTCTTTTCAATCAGCTTTGTAGCAACACCACCCAGGGTCTCTATGCCTAAGGACAAGGGAGTTACATCCAGTAACTGTATATCTTTGACATCGCCTTTTAATTTGCCTGCCTGTATAGCAGCGCCCATGGCGACTACTTCATCAGGATTTACTCCTTTATGCGGTTCTTTTCCGAATATTTTCTTTACTATCTCATGCACTTTAGGCATTCTGGTTTGGCCACCTACCAGAATAACTTCATCAATATCATCTGAAGTTAATTTGGCATCCGCTAATGCCTTTTTACAAGGCTCAATAGTTCTTTCTAATAAATCATCGGTAAGCTGCTCTAATTTAGCCCTGGTAAGTGTGTAATTCAAGTGCTTAGGGCCGCTGGAATCCGCTGTAATGAATGGAAGATTAATATCAGTTTCAATTGATGATGATAATTCGCATTTTGCCTTTTCTGCTGCTTCCTTTAATCTCTGTAATGCCATCTGGTCTTTACTTAAATCAATTCCCTGGTCTTTTTTAAAATTATCAATGAGCCAGTTTATAACACGTTGGTCGAAATCATCTCCACCTAAAAATGTGTCACCATTTGTTGATTTAACTTCAAAGATGCCTTCGCCTATATCTAGTATAGAGATATCAAATGTGCCTCCTCCCAGGTCAAAAACAGCTATCTTCTCACTCTTTTTCTTATCTAACCCATAAGCCAGAGATGCAGCTGTAGGTTCATTTATAATTCTGAGAACATTTAACCCTGCTATACGACCTGCTGCTTTTGTCGCTTCACGCTGATTATCATTAAAGTAAGCAGGAACAGTAATAACTGCATCCTTTATTTCTTCACCTATATGATCTTCGGCAGATTGTTTTAATTTCTGCAAAATCATTGCTGATATTTCCTGAGGACTGTATTCCTTATCTTTGGCCTTAATCATTACATTTGTATGTTCACCTTCAACAATATCATATGACAGAACTTTCTTTATTTCCTGAACTTCCTGGTCATTATATCGTCGGCCAATAAACCGTTTAACTGAATAAATTGTATTTTTTGAATTAGTAACAGCCTGTCTTTTGGCCAGCAATCCTACTAGTCTTTCTCCTTTTTTGCTAAATGCTACAACTGACGGTGTAGTTCTGCTGCCTTCTTTGTTCTCTATTACAACAGGTTGTCCACCTTCCATAACGGCAACAACCGAATTTGTTGTACCTAAATCAATTCCAATTGCTTTAGCCATAATTCTTTCCTCCTTGTATCTTAATCTTCATTATTTTCATTTTTTTTATTATTATTCGAAGACTCTTCCATATTATCATCTTCGCACTTCTTGTTATCTTCTGCTTGACCTTTACAAACTTTTACTACTGATGGTCTAATTACCTGGGATTTTAAATAGTATCCTTTTGTAATTTCCTCAGTTATAGTATCTTCCGGAAATTTTTCTGATTCTACCTGCATTATTGCCTCATGACAATATGGATCAAATTTTTCCCCAACTGCTTTAATGGGTCTCACTCCTTCTTGCTCTAATATTTTCCGGAATTCTTTTAATATACCTGTAACTCCCTCTCTAATCGATTCAGAATGACTTTCTTCATTTTTTGCATAAGAAGCAGCTCTTTCCAGATTATCAACAACTGATAAAAGTCGACATATTAAGTCTTTATTAGCATATTCCATAAATTCTTTTTTTTTCTTATCTTCCCTTTTCTTAAAATTCTCGAAATCAGCCTGCATTCTTATCAGTTGTTCTTTATAATATTTTTCATTATCCTCTTTTTGAACAAGTTCTTTTTTTTCTTTATTTAATTTGGACTCTAATGTTTTAAGCTCATCATCCTTTTGAGCTAATAATTCCACCAGATCATTTTTCTTCATTCTTATATATTTTTCTTTATTATCTATGCTTATTGTATCCTTTTCTTCTTTTTTATTCTTGCTATCCATTCTCAGCCTCCATTATGTTTATATATCAATTATTTATATAATGTAAAATAGTTTTAAATTATCTTTAAAACAACTCTATTCAGACAATATCTGACTTAAACGCTCTGCAATAAAATCTAATATTGAAATTGCCTTTGGGTAATTCATACGAGTAGGACCAAGAACGCTAATTGCGCCCATCGGTTTTCCGTTTATATTATATTGTCTTGTTATTACGCTGCAATCCTCTATAACTTTTTCTCCTAATTCGCTTCCGATAATAATATCAAACTGTTTTTTAAAAATAGATTTTTTTATAATCTGTACTAAATTTTTCTCTTCTTCGATAAAGTCAAAAAGATAATTCAGTTTTTCTATTTCTTTGAATTCCGGCTGTTTCAGAATATAACAACGATTGCCTAAAAAAACACTTTCTTCCTCGTCATGGAAATCAAAACAATTTTCCATTAGTTTCCAGATAGATTCTAATGTTCGATATTTAAAATAATATTGATATATTTTTTCTAACATCTCATCATTGACAATTTCCAAACTCTTACCATAGAATTCTCTTTTAATAATCCCGGCTATTGATTCTAAATTTTCTTCAGATATTTCAAAATTGACCTTCATAATTTTCTGGAAATATAAACCGCTATTAGTAATCAAGGTAACCAAAATACGGTTATTGTCCAATGAAATAAAACGAATATCCCTCAAAGTATCCTGAACCATATTTGGTGCCAAAACTACACCTAAATTGCTAGTTAATTTAGAAATCAACTTTGAAGTGATTCGCATTATTTCATTAAATTCTTTTTTTATTCTATATTGTTCGGCAATTTCCTTCTGTTCAGCCCTGCTTAGATTAATATTGTTTTTTGACATTAAATGGTCGACATAAAAACGATACCCTTTATCTGTTGGTATTCGCCCGGCAGAGGTATGTGGTTTTTTTAAGAAACCATGTTTTTCTAACATCTGCATGTCATGACGTATAGTTGCCGAGCTGACATTTAACCCATATTTTTTTACTATCATCTCTGAACCAATTGGCTCTGCCGTAGTAATATAGCGATAAACTACTGCATTTAAAATAGTTTTCATCCTATCATTAATTACCATGATTATCACCTCAAATTAGCACTCTATTAATGAGAGTGCTAATTACTTAAATAACATAACACTACCAAAAATATTTGTCAAGCCTTAACATAATATTTTTATTTAACCATAAAAACCACCTTCTAAGAAGGTTATAGTGGTTAAATAAACAGGTTTTACCATAAAAAGATTAAAATAAGCCAGATGCTAATTTTTTACCTGAAGTCCAAAATTGTAAATACTATTGCTTAAGCAAGATTATGGCTAAAGATATAAATAAAAAATCGAAAGAAAAAGAGCAAAAAAGTTAAGCCCCTTTTATGGTTTCTTAAAGCCACCCGCTATACGGGTGTGATATTTACTATCTCTTATTCTTAGCCATCTTTGTGCTTGCTTCATATAATATTTCTTAATTCAAAAACTCCAGAAAAACTTGGTTTGATAATACTATTCCTTTCCTGGTTAAAAAATAATGAGACTCATTTTCCTGTAATAATCCCTGTTTTTTTAAAATTTTTAACTGTTTTCCAAATGCAGTTTCCAGTGAAGTGCCAAAGCGTGCTAAAAAGTCTTTTTTATCAATACCTTCCATCATACGTAAATACAATATTATTGTTTCAGACATCTCTTCTTCTTCGGGGAGAATTTCCTTTGATTCGATTGGTAAAATATTATTTTTTAGAAGATTAATATACTGTTGTAAATCGCTGATGTTTTTGAAGCGATTCTTTTTTATATAAGAAGTAGAAGAAGCGCCTATTCCAAGGTATTGCCTGTTTTTCCAGTAAATTTGATTATGAAGACAACGTTTACCTGGCAAACAAAAATTTGATATTTCATATTGTTCATAACCCCAATAACTTAAAAACCTTATAGCTTCCTGGTACATATTGTACGCAGTATCATCTGAAGGTATACTTAACATTCCTTCGGATGCAAATTTTTGAAAAAGAGTGCCTTCCTCGATAGTAAGACCATAGAGTGAAATATGTTCAGGATGCAATTTCACAACCTCTTCCAGGGTCTTTTTGAATTGTTTAATTTTTTGGTCAGGAAT